>Ga0157369_10002887_pt1 | contig 20533 bp, 16 predicted proteins | sample C25metaG_FD_113461 | JGI IMG/M metagenome (GOLD analysis project Ga0157369, IMG submission 113461) | Corn rhizosphere microbial communities from Kellogg Biological Station, Michigan, USA - C2-5 metaG | ecosystem: Host-associated > Plants > Roots > Rhizosphere > Soil | place: USA: Michigan...
CGTCACCCGAGCTCTTCACCACCCACGTCTTGTTGTCAGTGGATTCAGCCTGCTCGAAATGAATATGGTTGCGCCCATCGTAGACGTTGGTTGTCCGGTAATACGTCGTCTTTCCGCCGTCGTTCCAATTGCTCAGGTAGGTCCACGTGTTGTGCTCGATCTGCAATTCACCGCGGCCCCCGGCGCGTCCGTCAGTTTTGATGCTTTGTGTAAAGAAGTGACCGGGCCCGTTACCTGGTACAAAGACAAGCAGGGCAACCGAAGCAGCGTTAACAGACTGCTCACAGGCGAAGAATTTTCCGAAGCTGGAACACTTGTTTACCAGCGTCTGGGGAGATTGATCCTTGCGCGTCACTTGCCAGGTGCCGTTATAGAGCCAGAGAGTCCAGAACGGATCGGAAGGTCCCCAGGCGGAACACACCGACACCAAAACAAAAAACAATAGCGCGAGCGCCCGCAAATTTCCTCCACGGCGAACGGTAGTCACGGGACCGGCGGCGCGGCCCGTGCTATCGTTCAATTTCGCACACCTGAAAAAGCGTTGCGGGCCATGGCCACTTCAGTCGAAAGCGAATTAAACGTTGAAACGCAGGTTGTCACCTTCCCTTCTCTGGCGTTGGATTGCGGCGTCACGCTGCTCAACGTAGATGTAGCCTACGAAACATACGGGCAGCTCGACGCGGAACGCAAAAACGCCATTTTAGTTCTGCACGCATTTTCCGGCGACGCTCACGCGGCCGGCATCAGCAAGGAAACCGGGCTTCCTGGATGGTGGTCTGCGATGATCGGGCCCGGGCTGGCGCTCGAAACCCGCAAATATTTCGTCATTTCTTCGAACGTTCTGGGCGGTTGCCGCGGAACGACTGGACCGAGTTCGATCGATCCTGCGACTGGCGCCCCTTACGCGATGGGCTTTCCGGTCATCACGATAGGCGACATGGTGCGACTACAAAAGCTCCTGATCGATTCCTTAGGTATCGAACGGCTGCTTGCCGTCGTGGGTGGATCGATGGGCGGCATGCAGGCACTCGAATGGGCGTTCGCGTTTCCTGAGACGGTGGCGGCGGCTATCCCGATTGCCGCAACGGCGCGTCACAGCGCCCAGCAGATTGCGTTCAACGAAGTTGGCCGTCAGGCCGTAATGGCCGACCCTGATTGGAACGAAGGCAATTACTACGACCGCAAGCCGCCCGCTCGCGGCTTGGCCGTGGCCCGCATGGTGGGCCATATCACGTACATGAGCGATGCTTCAATGCGGCAGAAATTTGGCCGCCGCTTGCGTGACAGAGATGCATTTGGCTTCGATTTTTCGGCTGATTTCGAAGTCGAAAGCTATCTTCGCTATCGTGGCAGCCAGTTCGTAACTCGTTTTGATGCAAATTCTTATCTATACATTACGAAGGCGATGGATTACTTCGATCTATCTGCCGGCCACCCCTCCTTGGCCGCTGCCTTCGAGCGCACACGTGCCCGCTTTTTAGTGTTGAGCTTCACGTCCGATTGGTTGTATCCGACCTACCAGTCGCTCGAGACCGTCAGCGCATTGCGGAGCCGGAACATCGACACCGCTTTTTGCGAGCTGCCTTCGAATTACGGCCATGATGCGTTTCTGGTCGAGACCAAAGAGCAGAGCGAGATGATGGTGGGCTTTCTCGACCGGGTCTATCGGGAAGAGTGCGACTGTGCGCATAGCGAAGTAGCTCAGAAGAAGCCGGCTGCGCCCGCGCAACGCATCCTGGCGCGCACAGACTACGCCATGATAGCCGAGATCGTGGAGCCGGATTCACGTGTACTCGATCTGGGTTGCGGCGAAGGTGAGTTGCTCGCCTGGCTGCACGACCACAAACAAGTCCGTGGAAGGGGCGTTGAGATCGACGCGAGTAAAGTCCGGCGAGCGATCGCGCGGGGTGTTTCCGTTTTTCAGGGCGACATCGATCACGGCTTGGCAGACTATCCGGACGGCACGTTCGATTACGTAATTCTGAGTCAGACGCTGCAGGAGATGCGTTATCCGTTACGCGTCCTTCGTGAGATGCTCCGCGTTGGCCGACACGGCATTGTGGCCTTCCCTAATTTTGGCCACTGGACGACGCGCCTGTCGCATCTGACGAGCGGCCGCTCCCCGCGCACGGCATTGTTTCCCTACGACTGGTACGAATCTCCGAATCTGCACTTCCTGACAATTGACGACTTCGTCTTGCTCTGCCGTGCGCAGAACTGGGCGATTGAACGGCAGATCTTTTTGCGGCGCGAGCGCAGCATTGCACGCCTGCCGAATTTGCTCGCGGAAGTCGCTGTTTTTCTCATTCGGCCCGGCGGCTGAAGGATCTTCACCCGTCGCCAATCCTTACAAATGCATTTGTGTGCTAATGGGACTTGCCTAATGACTTGACGGAGATCTGCTCCGGTTTACAACTAGTAGAGCCGCCGTGGTGTTGAAGCTCGGTTGCGATATCGCGGTAGCCGTTCTCGAGCGCAGCCTTGTAAGGACTGCCTTGACTCTTGCCGCATATATTGGGATCCGCTCCGCGTTTTAATAGCAGATTTACGACGTCGCTCTTCCCGAAAGAGGCGGCCGCGTATAGGGCTGTTCTCCCCGACCCCCCATTTACCTGATTCACGAGAGCCCCGCTGTGCAGCAGCATCTCAGCAATCGAATAAAATCCCTTGAGACACGCGTCCTCTAACGAACTTGTTCCGTCGCGGCCAATTTTATTTGGATCTGCACCGGCATTTAAAAGGACACGCACAACTTTCACCGCTCCCTCAGAAGCGGCGGCGTCGCGCCGGATGCCAAAGTGTCGTTGACACGCGCCCCGTGCTGAAGAAGCCGCTGGACCAGGACGGATTCGTCTTTCTTAACGGCAGCGCTAAGCATCTTGTTCAAGAACTCAGGTGTCTTCTGCTCCTGCGCTGCCGCTTCGAGTAACAGTAAAGCGGGATCTCCTTGCCCCATTCGTATTGCATTTTCTAAGGGAGTGTATCCCCGTTTGTCAGGAATTACTAGATTGGGACTAAATTGAAGCAGGTAGCGAACGAGCCGCGTTTGACCCCGATAGGCAGCTTCGTTGATTGGAGTGGCGCCAGTTTTTGTCTCGGCTTCGTCTATCCGCGCGCCTTTGGCGAGCAGAATGGCAGCGGCTTCCAAATGCCCGCGCCAGACAGCTTCATCCAATGGACTGGTCCCGTCCGCGTCGCGCGCATTTACGTCCGCACCTTTTTCAAGCAGGAACCGAATGATATCCAAATGGCTGCCAAGTGCCGCGAAATGGAGCGCGGTACGGCCCGTTTCCTCGTTCGAATCGACGCGCGCGCCGGCAGCGGTCAGCATCGAAGCCATACGCAAGTTGCCCATCGCGGCGGCAATTTGAAGGGGCGTTTGCGGAAATTCGCTGCCCGCTTCACCACCCGCCCGTATATTCGGATCTGCGGCGTGGGCAAGCAGGAGGGCAACCACATCGTTACGGTTGAATAACGCTGCATAGTAAAGAGGCGTCCAACCATATTGATTGGGCAAATTAGGATCGACGCCGGCCGAGACGAGAGTTTCCGCGCTCTTTAAATCGCCTAGCCGGGAAGCCTTCGCAAGCAGCTCCGCAGCAGGGTTTCGTTGAGCTTGCAGAGCAACCGCAAAGAGCAGCAATAACAGAATGAGCGACTTCTTCCTATTCTTCACGGAGAGCCTCCATCGGATCTAGGCGCGAGGCTGTGTGGGCGGGCAGAAATCCGGCGATCGCCGCCACCGACGCTAGGACGGCAGCGGCTAGAGAAAGCATTCGAGGATCGTTTGCCTTCACTCGGTAGAGGAGGCTGGCAATGAGATGCGTGGCACTGATCGTTGCGACCAATCCGATTGCTAAGCCGATCCCGATTAGGATGGCCACCTCTCCCAGCATTGTGAGAAGGACGCGCGGCTGCTGGGCGCCGAGCGCCATGCGGATTCCGATTTCGTTCCGCCGCCTGGTCATGTTATACGACATGACGCCATACAGGCCGAGCACCGCAAGGAGAAGCGCCAGGCCACCGAAGAATCCAGCCAGTGTGGCCAGCAGGCGCTCACGAGCTAGCGATTCGTCGACCTGCCCGGCGAGTGTTCTAAACTGCAAGGAAGCGCCGGGATCGACTGCGGCGACAGCGCGCTTCGCCTCTTGGATCATCGCCGTGGCGTTACCGGCGGCGCGCAACTCGAATGTGACGATTTTGCCTGGGTTGGTGTCTTGGCCTGCGGCAACGTAGACAGTAGGATGAAATTCCTCGCGTAGGTCGAGGTACTTGGCATCGCGCACCAGGCCGACGATTTCGACCGGATCACTCAATTTGTTGCCTTGCTCGGGGCGGTAGCGCCGGCCGATGGGATCTTGCCCATGGAAATATTTTTTGGCAAAAGATTCGTTTACGATCGCTACCTTCGGCGAGTCGGCGGTATCGTGCGCATTGAAGTCGCGGCCGGCGAGAAAATACGTGCCGAGTGTCTCAAAATACCGGTCGCTGACTTCGTTAAAAAAGACCAGTTCGCGCTCCGTGCTCGCGAAAGTGTAGCCCTCAATTTGCAAATAGGAAGCGCCCACTGCGCCGCCGAGTGGAGTGCTGTCTGAATCGCTCGAGGAGAGAACGCCGGGCAGCGCGCGCAGACGCCCACGCACTTGTGTGAAGACTAGGCCGCGCTGCGCGGGCGTAGTAGTTTTTTTGCCGAGGTCGACATCCATCAACAAGACATGCGCACGCTCGAAACCGGGATCCAGCGTTTGGAGGTGGATGAAGGTCGCGACCAGCAATCCCGCGCCGGCCACCAGGACCAGCGAGAGCGCCACCTGGACCACTACCAACGTTTTGCCGAGGGCCAGATTGCTAGCTTTCGATACGCCGCGCGCATTCGGCTTCGTGGCCGACTGCGGATCGACACGCGCTGCACGCCCGGCAGGGACGAGCCCGAACAGCAGACCGGTGAGAACGGCCATCGCGATGGTGAACGCGAGCATGCGCGGATCGATGCCGAGATCGAGAAACACGCGGTTTTCGCGGTAGACATTCGAGGCAAGAAGTCCTACCAGCAGCCGCGCGCCCCAGCGTGCAAATACAATCCCCAATGCCGCGCCGGTGAGCGACAGCAGCAGGCTTTCGATGAGCAACTGACGAATCAGACGGCCGCGCCCCGATCCGAGTGCCATGCGAATCGCGATCTCCCGATGCCGCGCGGCGCCGCGTGCCAGGAGGAGATTGGCCACGTTGCTACAGGCGATCAGCAATACTGCCGCGACGATCGCCATCAGCACCATGAGTGCCTGTCTATATTTCGAACGGATGCTGGAAAGCCCGTGAGCCGCCACTTGAACGTCAAACGTGCGTTTGAGATAGATCTCACGCTGGCCAGGCGTTATGTTCGGTGGTATGGTTGCCTCTGCGATTGGCGAGGCCAGCGTTTTGAGCCGTGCCGCGACGCGATTCATCGAAATGCCTGGCTTGGGGCGGCCGACGATACGGAGCCAGCCGCCGCGGCGACCGTCGAGCAAGCCGTTCGCTCCGCCGATAATTGTTTCGGCGCAGAGCGGCACGTAGATATCGCTTTGCCGGCCGACGTCCACGCCAGTGAATCCGGGTCCGATCACGCCAAGAATTTCGAAGGGGTGATTGTCTAGTGAGATGGCCGTGCCCGCCAACCCGGCGCGGCCGCCGTATTCGCTCTGCCAGAAACCATAACTGAGTACTGCTGTCCCAGGGCAGCCCCGACGGTCATCGGCGAGTGTCATCACTCGACCTGTTACCGGCCGCAGGCCCAATGTCTCGAAAAACTGACCTGACACATAGTTGCCTTGCACGTAGCGAGCCTCGCCGCGAGCGGATAAGTCGAATCGCGCAACCGCGTAGCCGAACAATCCAGAAAAGACATCCTGGCGGTCGCGCAGTTGCTCCCAGACCGGATTGCTCACGAATGGCCCCTCCATGCCCCAAATGTCACGCTTGGCCATGTTTACCTGCAGTAACTGTTCGGGATGGCTGACCGGCAAGGTCTTAAGCATCACCGCGTCGATCAGGCTGAAGATAGCCGTATTCGCTCCGATGCCGAGCGCGAGCGTGAAGATGGCGGTAAGCGAGAACGCGGGGCTGTTCCGCAGGATTCGTGCGGAAAATCGGATATCTTGCCAAACGTGCTCGGGCCATAACCACGAGCGTGCCTCGCGATGCAGTTCCTTTGCCAACTCGATGCCGCCATAAGCCCGTTTGGCAGCCAGTTGCGCTTCGTCTGCACTCATTCCCCGGCGCCGAAAATCGTCTTGAAGCAGCCCCAGGTGCGATTCGATTTCCCGCGTCAAATCGCGTTCCGCGCAACCCGGCGAGACGAAGTTGCGGAGTTTGTATATAAGACGATTCCAATAGGCCATGGCGCTACTGTCCTTCCAGGAGAAGTTTTTCTACCAATCCCGCCGCGCGCCGCCAGCGTTCTGTTTCCTTTTCGAGCGCTCGCTCCCCGGCCTTGCTCAGGCTGTAATATTTGGCGTCTCGATTGTTCTCGGTCTTGCGCCAAGCCGCACGGATCCATCCGTTCTGTTCCAATCGCACAAGCGCGGGATATAGCGTACCTTGTTTCAGAGAAAGCAAGTTTTCGGCAACTTGCTCCACGCGACTAGCAATGCCGTATGCATGCTGCGGACCCATGGTTGTCAATACCTGCAAAACAATCAGATCCAGAGTGCCTTGCAGGATATCGACTCGCTCGCTCGCTTTACTAGACATCCTGGTGCAGTTAAATCCTTGCAGACAGTTTACTAGATGGTCTGGTGAACACAGGTGTACGGGAGCGAATTTCTAAACTACGTTACCGGCTATGTGGAGGCAGGTAGAGAAGAGAATTGGTTCCGGGGTCGCCCATCACTCGGCAGTCGTACTTAACGAGTAAGCCATGTCCTCCGTTCAAGGGCTTCGCTGGCCATCTTGATAGGCCCCGAACTCTTATGATCACTGCGGTATCGGCCTGGAGGCCGCCCGAACTCACGCTTGAATGCGCGATTGAATGCCGCTTCCGATTCGTATCCGACGTCAGCGGCGATGTCCGCGACACCTCGCGATGTCCTTTCGAGCGACCGCGCGGCCAATTGAAGCCTCCAGCGGGTCAAGTACGTCATGGGTGGTTCGGAGAGGTAGCGCGTAAAGCGCTCCACGAGTGCGGACCGCGAAATCCCCACCTGGTCCGCAAGGTCCGCGATCGTCCAAGGATGAGCGACGCGGCGGTGCAGCAATCCAAGGCTTTTCCCCACGATGGGGTCGCGCGTTCCCGCGAGCCATCCTGTTTGTTGTTCCGGCAAGCCGGCTACGTAGCGCCGTAAGGTGTCGACGAACAAAGCCTCTGAGAGTTTGGCGAGCATGGCTTCGCTGCCGATTCGTCCCGAAGCCGCTTCTTCCACGAGGTGCAGAATCGAATTCTCCAGCCAGTTCCCGGAGCGATCTGTCCGGATGTTGACCTTGAAGACAGGTGGAAGTCCGCTCAGGATCGGTCGGCTCAAATAGGGGTCAGAAGTCATGTACCCACAGACGAACCGCGAAATCTCACCGCCGCCGCCTGCACGTAGGGGAGTCAAGTCGCGTGATTGGATCTTAGCGCTGATCCCGTAGTTCGGGAATGGCGGTTTCGCTCCTTCACCGCTGCTCATGTGATGAGGATCCCCATGCGGAAAGATGACGACCTCGCCGGGCCTCAGCTCGGTGCACTGTCCGTCAGTTAGCTCGATGACGGCCCCGCCTTCAACGACCAAGTGGTAGAGCACAAGATGCGCCGCCCCCAAGCCAAGCGTGGCCGCCGTCATGTTTGACGGGGGTACCGAAAGACCCCAGGGAGCCGAGAATTCGGCAGTAAAGAAAACAGCGCCGTTCAGTTTGACTCCACTCAGTATTTCTGAGAACGCATCCATTTTGTACTCTTGTCGGTCCCCTACACTATTGGCAAATGCACTATCTGCAAAGTTCTCTGGCGTCCGGGCAAAGGAATCAGCCTCCGCAAGCCGCCTGAGCAAATCATGGCGACGCTCGGGCATGGTCGTACCCGCGGAAGCACCGCACAATTGTAGCTCTGAAGCGATTTTCCCGCAGGAAGTAAGTGACGGGTAAGTCCGGATAAAGGAGCTTTCGTGAATCCAAACAAGGCATTGTGGGAAAAAGGCGACTTCACCCAAATCGCCGCTTTCATGCGCCAGTCTGGCGAGGCGGTCATTCAGTCCATGGCGATCACGCCGCCGTTGCGGGTTCTGGACCTCGGCTGCGGAGACGGCACCACGGCGATTCCGCTGGCACGTACAGGGGCGGAAGTGACTGGCATCGACATTGCCAGGAACCTTGTCGAAGCCGGGAATAAACGAGCTGCCGAAGCGGGTCTCGGTCGTCTGAAGTTTCAGGAAGGAGACGCCTGCAATCTGGAAGGCGTCCTTGACCATTCGTTTGATTTGTCTATTTCTGTATTTGGCGCCATGTTTGCACCCAAGCCCTTCGATGTCGCCAAGGAGATGGTGCGGGTTACGAAACCCGGCGGTCGCATCGTAATGGGCAATTGGATTCCCGACGATCCAACGTTCGTATCGCAGCTGCTGAAAATCAGCTCAGCGTTCACGCCTCCGCCTCCGGAAGGCTTCATCAGCCCTATGATGTGGGGCATCGAGAGCAACATCATCGAGCGCTTTGGCCACGCAGGAGTGCCTAGAGAGAGCATCTCCATGGTCAAGGACACGTACTACTTTGCCTTGCCCGATAAAAGCCCGGCACAGTTCATCGAGCTCTTTGAACACTTCTATGGACCGACGATGAACGCCATTGAAGCAGCCCGGAAAAACGGGAAGGCGGAGGCGCTTCACAACCAGCTTGTGGAGCTGGCTAACACACAAAACAAAAGTAAAGATGCAGGTACCTTCATACCTGCATCTTTCATGCGGGTCACTGTTTCTATCTAACTTCAACGAGATTTCAAAATGTCAATTTGGCGCCCCGATCCCACGTTTTACCCTTCGCCCAAGATGGCCATGGATGCGCCGGTGGAAAAGCTAGCCTATGTCGCAATGGTCAATGGAAACAACAACGGCCGACACGACGCTATCGGCGTCGTGGACGTCGATCCCGCGTCGTCGGGCTACGGCCATTTGGTCGGCCAGGTGGACATGCCGCATGCCGGCGATGAATTGCATCATTTCGGCTGGAACGCGTGCAGCGCCTGTCTGTGCCCGCACGCTCCCCATCCCCATGTGGAACGCCGCTACCTGGTGGTGCCAGGCATCCACTCGTCGCGCATCCACATCGTCGATACCAAGCCCGATCCGCACAACCCGAAAATCGTCAAGGTGATCGAGCCGGAGACTTTGGCCGCACGCACTGGATACGCATCGCCGCACACCGTTCATTGCGGTCCCGACGGAATCTTGATGAGCGCGCTAGGAGCTCCGGACGGCGAGGGTCCCGGCGGGGTTTTTGTGATGGATCACGAGAGCTTCGAGGTCCTCGGGAAGTGGGAGCTGGAGCGAGGGCCACAGCGGCTCGCATACGATTTCTGGTGGCACCTGGGGTTCGACACCCTCATCACCAGCGAATGGGGGACACCCAACATGGTGAAGAACGGCGTAAACCCGGAAATTCTGCTGAGCGGCGGCTATGGCCACAAGATGCACGTCTGGGATCTGCCCAAGCGGCGTCATCTTCAGGAACTCGATTTGGGTTCCGAGCATCAGATGGTGCTGGAACTGCGTCCGGCGCACGACCCCACCCGGGCTTACGGCTTTCTGGGAGTGGTGGTCTCGCGGAAGGATCTGTCTGCATCGGTCTGGCTGTGGTATCGCGATAGCGGCAAATGGGGCATTAATAAAGTGATCGAGATTCCAGCCGAACCCGCCGATCCGGCCGTCTTGCCGCCGCTGCTCGAGGGCTTCAAGGCCGTGCCGCCGTTGATCACGGATATCAATCTCTCTCTCGACGACCGCTTCCTGTACGTTTCCTGCTTCGGCACCGGCGAGTTTTTGCAGTTTGATGTCTCCGATCCCTTCCACCCACGAAAAACCGGATCGGTGCACCTGGGCGGAATCGTCCGCAAGGCCGCACACCCCAAGCATCCCAAGATTCCATTGAACGGCGCGCCGCAAATGGTGGAACTCAGCCGCGACGGCAAACGCATCTACTTCACCAATTCTCTCTATACTCCGTGGGACGCTCAGTTTTACCCGGCGGGCATCCGGAGCTGGATGGTGAAGCTCGACACCAAGCCTGAAGGCGGCATGGAGATCGATCCCAAGTTCTTCGTCGAGTTCGGTGAATTGCGCGGTCACCAGGTCCGTCTGGAAGGCGGCGACGCTTCCTCAGACTCATATTGCTACGCATGAGCGAAGCGTACGATTATGCACAGCGAAGGATTAACAGTATGGTCCACGCTCTTCCTGCTGGGCGCCTATCACGGCATCAATCCTGGAATGGGCTGGTTGTTCGCAGTGGCTCGCGGGATGCAGGAGCATCGCGCTCGGGCGGTTGCGTGGTCGCTGCCGCCCATCGCCCTGGGCCACGCGCTGGCGATCGGCGTGGTGGTTTTCATCGCTGAACTCGCCCAAGTAGCGCTGCCGATGCTATTCGTGCGTATCGCTGTGGCTGTGACCCTCGTAGGACTCGGCGTCTACAAGCTGATCCGCAGCCGGCATTTCCGGTGGGGCGGCATGCAAGTCGGTTTTCGCGACCTCACCATCTGGTCATTTCTCATGGCGTCCGCGCACGGCGCCGGACTGATGGTGCTTCCGGTCGTCCTGGCGGGACCGCACGCGCATCACCTGGCCGCGGCATCCCAAGGGGCGATCAGCGGTGTGGGCGCCACGCTCATCCACACGTTGGGATACTTCGCAGTGACCGCGGCGGCAGCGTTGCTCGTCTACCAGAAGTTCGGTTTGGCAATGCTTCGCCGCTCTTGGTTCAATCTGGACCTGATCTGGGCTGCGGCACTGGTGGTAACCGGTCTTGTAGCGCTATTGATTTGAAGTGCAAATCAAGTTCGGTTATTGCGCCCGGAACGTATTACGACCCGTTTTAAATCCTCTGTACAAACTCAACCTACTCCGCTTTACGCAAAGTCAAATTGATGCGTTGACGGCCCAGCATAGGATGCGCGCCCTCCTTTAGTGGCATGACACCGTGGTAGCGAAGTCGCGCCGGACCTCCCCACACAACTACATCACCGTGTGTCACCATGACACGCGTTGTTTTGTCAGCCCGTTTCAATCCGCCGAACAAAAAGACCGCCGGGATTCCAAGCGAAACCGAAACGATCGGCTGAGTGAAATCCCGCTCGTCTCTATCCTGGTGCAGCGATAATTTCGTGCCCGGCTCGTACCGATTAATCAGACAGGCGTCCGGCTCAAAATCGGCAAATCCGGCATTCCTGGCAGCGGCGCCCGCAAGTTGTAGAAATGCTTTCGGCATCGGCGGCCACGGGTTCCGTGTCACAGGATCGATCGCATCGTAGCGGTATCCGCTCTTGTCCGTCACCCAGCCCAACGGACCGCAATTCGTCATCGCCACCGACATACGATATCCGCCCGGCGTAATCATGTGGCGGAACGGCGCGTCGGCCGTCACATCTTGCAGACCAGCCAACAGTGCGGTTTCTTCCGGCAGTGCAAACCCGCAAAGCAGCGCGGCGCCTTCAGCTAGCGATTCCGTCAAACCTTCGAATAAATTCCCCGTCATCTCACTCTGCATCGTGAAAAATAATGCCAACCGTATGACGGCGGCCCGTCCGGATACGGCTAACGCCATGCCGGAGATTCACTCGATACATACCGCGCGTACCCGTAACAGGCCGATGATGCACCGCAAAGACAACACCGTCCCCCTGTCGTAGCGGCACAACCTCCGCACGCGATTGCATGCGGGGCCGCTGCTCCGTCATCACGAATTCCCCGCCCTCGAAGTCCTCACCGGGCTCAGATAACAGAATTGCGACCTGCAAAGGAAACACATGCTCTCCATATAGGTCCTGATGGAGACAATTGTAGTTCGCCTTTTTCGTATTGGAGCAGCAGCGGCGTCGGTTTGGTTTGTCCGGCGGCGTGGCAACGATCGAGAAACTCAGTGTGTTTCTCCGGGTAACGCGCGTCCATACCCATGGCGGCATTCCACCGATTCGCGATCGGCGCGAGATGCGGGTAAATAGTGCTCCGCAGTTCGCCGATCACATCGGGCAGCGGATAGTTGAAATATTTGTATTCACCGCGCCCAAAACGATGACGGCTCATCACCACTCGACTGCGAAACCGCCTGTCATGCGAATACAGCGAGGCAACTGCGCGACACTGCTCCTGAGAAATAAGATGATTGAGCACAGCACTGCCTTGCGCATCCAGCTCTCGCGCGACATTCCCCCAGTCGATTCTTTGCATTTCCACTCGAATCTATCGCCGCTTTTTGCTCCGGACACTCCGATTGTTGCTTTCTAATAGATCCTGAAAGCTGCTCTATACTGACAATCGAAATGACTTCTCCGATCGACGATTTCGTCCAGCAGAATCAGACCCGCTTTTTCGATGAGCTGCTGGAATTTCTACGTATTCCGAGCATCAGCACGCTACCGGAGCACCGCCAGGATGTTGCCCGCGCAGCGCAATTCGTAGCGGATGGGCTAACTCGCGCTGGCCTGGAAAATGTGGAGGTTGTGCCGACGGACAAGCATCCCCTGGTATATGCAGACTGGCTCGGCGCACCCGGAAAGCCTACCGTTCTGTGCTACGGTCACTACGACGTCCAGCCGCCGGACCCACTGGAGCTATGGAAAACCCCGCCATTCGAGCCAAACATTCGCGATGGCAATGTCTATGCTCGCGGTGCTTGCGATGACAAAGGGCAGATGTACATGCACATCAAAGCCGTGGAGGCTCTGCGGCATGTACATGGCGGCAAGCTGCCGGTGAATGTCCGGTTTTTAATTGAAGGCGAGGAGGAAGTGGGCGGAGACTCCATTTCGCGTTACGTTCCACTTCACAAACAAAAACTGAAAGCAGACGTCGCGTTGGTATCCGACACCGAGCTTTTCGCAGATGGTGTGCCCACGCTGTGCATCGGCTTACGTGGTCTGATCTACCTGGAGATTGAGGCACGTGGGCCGGCGCGGGATCTGCATTCTGGCGTTTACGGCGGCGCCGCGCCCAATGCAGTCTACGGATTGATCGAGCTGTTGGCGAAAGCCAAAGATGCCGACGGTCACATCCGGATCCCGGGCGTCACCGATGACGTTGTGCCGCCCGACGCAGCGGAATTGGAGAGTTGGCGCCGGTTGCCGTTCTCGGAAGAAGAATTCCTGCGCGATCAGGTCGGATCTTCGGCATTAACCGGCGAACCAGAACAGTCGGTGTTGGAGCGCGTGTGGGCGCGGCCCACTTTCGAGGTGCACGGCATTGCGGGTGGCTTTGCGAGCGCCGGAGCCAAGACTGTCATCCCGGCAAAAGCGGTTGCTAAAGTCAGCGTACGCGTCGTGCCCAAACAGGACCCTGAGAAAGTAGTCGCGGCTCTCAAACATTGGGTCGCGGCAAATACGCCGAAAGGCATCCAGACGGAGGTCCGTGTCTTGAGCGCCTCGCCCGCAGCCGCCGTCAACCCGAATCACCCGGCCATCGCGGTTGCCGCCCGCGTGTTTGGCGAGGTCCTCGGAAAACAAACGGTATTCACACGCGGCGGTGGATCGATTCCGATTGTCGGCGAATTCGCCGCACATCTGGGAATTCCCACCGTGCTGATGGGCTTCGGTCTTCCCGACGATGGTCTCCATTCCCCGAATGAGAAATACCGGATTGCGAATTACTATGCAGGCATTCGAACTATCGCACATTTTCTCGAAGAATATGGCCGCACCTGAGCCGCATGTTAAAATTCGTATTACATGCTGCAGGAGCTTGCTCTGGCGCTGCGTCTCCAGGCGCTTGACCGCAAGATCGTGAATCTCGAGACCGAGGTCGCGACCCTTCCTAAACACATTTCGGAAATCGAACGGCGTCTGGAATCGCACACCCGGCGTTTGGAGGCCGATCGGTCCGCCTTGGCGGCTAACCAGCGCGATCGCAAGAAGCTCGAGGGTGACATCCAGCTTCACCAGCAGAAGATTTCGAAGCTCAGAGATCAAATGAGCGCGGTGAAGACCAACGAGCAATACCAGGCCTTCCAGCACGAGATCGCCTACATAGAAGCCGAGATCCGCAAAGCCGAAGACAAAATTCTCGACCTCATGGAGCAATCGGAGCCGCTCGAAAAGAACGTGAAGGCCGCTGAGACTAGCCTGAAAGCGGAGCAGAAGGAAGTTGAGACCGAAAAGGCGCGGGCACGCGAGCGTACCGGGCTGGATCAGCAAGCACTTACCGAAGAGCGCGGCGAGCGTCAAACAATAGCCGGTCAGATGGATGCGAAGTTCTACGCCGAGTACGAACGTGTACGCAAAAAGACGAAGAACACACCCATTGCGGACGCGACCGAGGGGCGCTGTAGTGCCTGCCAGATCGCGCTGCGGCCTCAGTTCTTTCAGGACCTGCGTCGACAGGATCGGGTCATGTTCTGTGAGAGCTGTGGGCGGATTCTAACGTATAACCCGATAGTCGATGTTGCAAGCGACGTGGCTGCGTCGCAGCAATTGGCCTGACCTTTTTCTCTTTCCCCAGCTTCCTCGTAGCCTGCAAGCTGTGGCAGGCGACAGCGTTTGCGCCAGCGCAGTTTGATATGCTCTGGGCGTTATGAAGGTCTTCGACAGTTCCGATATTCGGAATGTGGCTTTGATCGGACATGGCCATAGTGGAAAAACATCACTCGCATCCGCGATGCTGTTCACCTCGGGAGCGACCGACCGGCATCTCAAGGTCGACGAAGGCAACACCATCACGGACTTCGACGAAGAAGAAGTTGCGCGAAAGCTAACCATCACGTCTTCGGTGGCGGCCATGGCTTGGCAAAAAACCAAGCTCAATTTGATCGACACGCCCGGCTACAACATTTTTCTCAACGACGCTCGTTCAGCAATGGTTGCAGCGGATGCCGCGATCGTAGTGCTGGATGGGGTCGCGGGAGTCGAAGTTTCCACCGAAAAGGTCTGGCGATTCGCCGAGGAGTTTAAGCTTCCGTGCGTGCTGGTGGTCAACAAACTCGACCGTGAACGGTCTTCGTTCGAGCGCACTCTGGAGAGTGTGCACGAGCGCTTCGGTAGGGCGGCCGTGCCTGTACATTTGCCTCTCGGCGCGGAGAAAACATTCAGCGGAGTCATCGATTTGATCCGCATGGAGGCATATTCCTATCCAAGCGGCGGCGATGGCAAGGGGAAGCAGAGCGAGATCCCGGCTTCGGAACAGGAAGCCGCCACAGCGGCCCATGAAACCCTGGTGGAGATGATCGCTGAGGGCAACGACGAACTGATGGAGGAATTCTTCGCGACCGGCACGTTGCCTGTGGAGCATATCGTAAGTGGCCTGCAGCAAGCCGTGCGTGAACGGCGTATCTTCCCGGTCTTATGTGCGGCCGGGGCGCAAAACATAGGCGCCGACTTGTTGGCCAATCTTGTCGCTGAAATTTTACCTTCGCCACTGGAAGGGCCGAAGAGGATAGCAGTTCAAAATGGCGTCGAGAGCGAGCAGGCGATCACACCCACCGGGGCGCCTGCTCTTTTCGTGTTCAAGACTGCAGCCGATCCCTTTGCCGGGCGCGTCTCTTACCTCAAAGTAACGTCAGGAATACTAAAAGACGACGCGCATCTGGTCAATATGCGGTCGAATGTAAACGAGCGGCTGGCGCATATCGCCACGCCCTTCGGCAAGGGCTTGCAGCCGGTTACGGAACTTCGGGCCGGCGACATCGGCGCGGTCGCGAAATTGAAGGAGACCCTGACCGGCGATACTCTGTGCGAAAAAACGAATTGTGTCGTATTCAAGCCAGTCGAACTCCCTGAGCCGTCTATTGCCTATGCCATCTCAGCGAAGAGCCGCAGTGACGAGGATCGCCTGAGCACAGCGTTGAACAAGATTCTTGAAGAGGACCGCTCGCTGCGGTTCTACCGTGATTCGCTGACCAAGGAATTTCTGCTGGCCGGCAATGGTCAGCAGCATGTGGAGGTTGTGGTCAGCCGTTTGAAGCGCCGCTACGGGGTGGAAGTGGAATTACATGCCCCCAAAATTCCATACCGGGAGACTGTCCGCGGAACCGCCAGCGTGCAAGGGCGGCACAAGAAACAGACGGGTGGCCACGGGCAATTTGGCGACTGCTGGATCCGCATCGAACCACTGCCGCGCGGCGAACGCTTTCAGTTCGTCAACGATATTTTCGGCGGCTCGATCCCCCGGCAATTCATCCCGGCGGTTGAAAAGGGCGTCGTCGAGGCAGCCGAACAGGGATTCGTGGCCGGTTATCCGGTCACCGACTTCAAGGTCACCGTCTATGACGGGTCCTATCATGATGTGGACTCCTCCGAGATGGCGTTTAAGCTCGCTGGCCGCAAGGCGTTTCGCGCTGCGATGCAACAGGCGCGGCCCGCGCTGCTAGAACCGATCATGCGCGTCGATGTCGAGACGCCGACTGAGTTCGCCGGCGATCTAATGAGCGATTTCAACGGCCGCCGCGGCCGGATCGCTGGCATGGATGTAAAAGGTGCTACGCAATCTATCCGCGCACAGGTACCGATGTCGGAAATGCTCAATTATCAAAACGACTTGATTTCGAAGACGCAAGGCCGCGCCTCATTTCACATGGAGTTCGACCACTACGACTACGTCCCGGCGCCACAGGCTGAGAAAATTATCGCCGCCGCGAAGGCCCACATGCATGTGGAAGACGACGAATAACTGGCTCGTTCAGGTAAAGATACGATCGAATATTTTGCGTGTCCGAGTTTGCAAAGCGAGTAAATCGCTAGCAAGATTCGCTGGTTCGATATGGCGGCCAGTCCAGCGCTCCACGAGAATAGCAACCATTTCCCGTTCGGCCTGAGTCGCAGGTATCTTCTCTTCAGCCCGGCCGGTGACAATTCGCAGTGCGTGGTCGAGGGCGCGGAAATGAGTGGTTGCCCGTAAAAGAGATTCCGCGTCGTGGCGATCGAGGTGGCCCATTTTTTCCACGACGTCAATGCGTTCGGGCGTATTCAGGCTCTTAAAGAACATGCCGGCCCCTTTCAAACGCAGATACATGAGAATGAAATCCGCGTCGTAGTACCCTCCTTCGGCTGCTTTTAGCGGTGTGACGCTGCCCTGCTCGCGCTGCAGACGGGTCCGCATCTGCCGCAAATCGTGTTTCGACCGGCCGCTCTGCCCATAGCGGCGCCAATCAACCTGCTGGAGCTCGTTCAAGAAAGTAGTCGCGCGGTCCGTGTCGCCCGCCACTGCCCGGGCCTTCATGTACGCTATGCCTTCCCAGGCCTCCGCCTTCGACGCGAAGTAATCCACGTACGTCGATTCCGCCTGCACGAGCATGCCCTCGCGGCCGTTAGGCCGCAGCCGCGTATCGAGCGAAAGAATAGAGCCGTCTCCCACATATGTCGTGAGAATTTCAATCAGGTGCTCCGCCACTCGGATCCAAAAACGCTGGTGGTCGATTTCGCCGTCCGGAATGATGAATAGCAGATCGGCATCCGAACCCAAATCGAATTCGCGCATGCCGAGGCGGCCTAAAGCAACCACCATCATCTCGGTCTGCGTTTCGATAAATGGCTTCTCAGGCGCGGCATGCCGGCGCGCATGATCGAGACTGCGTTCCAGCGCGATACGATAAGCACGAGCAATAACGAATTCCGCCAGCGCCGACGTCTTATCGAGCGTCACAAACACCGGCTCTGGAACACAAATACTGCCCGCCAAAATGCGGAACATTTCTCGCCGGAAGAAACGCCGCAATCCTTCGATGTCATTCAGCGGCGCTGCCAATCCTTCGAAGACCCAGCGTCGGGTCGGATGGTCGGCAGCACGCCGGATCTCTTCGAGCAGTTCTGGGTAGCGCGACAGTTGAGCGGCCAAATAAGGGCTCAGTTCGAAGAGCTGAATCGTCCAATCCGCCACGGTCGTATTGTTGTCGAGCACTTCTAAATGCTGCGGCGCCTCAAGAAGCGATTTAAGGAATTCGGAGAGGGAATGCTCGGAGCGATGCACGCGTCGCGTGCGCAGCCGTTCAACCAGGTGAGGCGCCGGCTTCTCGAGAGCGCGGAGAACTTCGCTCGACAGGTCAACTCCACCGGGGACATCGATTCTCACCAGAAGCTCGTCAACCGGTGCGGCCGCCGGCCCTTGGGCATAGTGTAAAGGCCTTTGCGCATGCACAATGCGTTCATATACGGCCTGCACGTTTTCAAAATGCTGGTTGAGCTCTCCTAGAAATCGCGCCATCGCATCAGGCGCATGCGGCCTGAAATCATGCGGGCGTAATAAATGAGCAATACGCTCGAGTTCAAGAGGATTCGACGGCAATGTATGCGTTTGGCGATCGTCCTCAATCTGGAGCAGATGCTCGAGACGGCGAAAATATTCGTAGGCATCGCGAAGGCGTAAATACTCTGTGGAGGAGAGCAGATCACGCTCATGTAGATGCTCCAGAGCAAGCAGTGTACTGCCGTGCCGCAGTGAAATCTCGCGTGCGCCGTGAAGCCGCTGCAGGCACTGCACCAGAAACTCGATGTCGCGAATGCCGCCGCGCGTCAACTTAACGTCCAAATCACTCCGGTTGAGACGCTTCGTGACAAGCTTTTCGTTGAAGCGCGCTCGTGCAATGAACATACTCTCGATGGTCGAGAAATCAAGCGTAGTCGAGTAGATGGACGGCTCGACAAAATCCAGGAGATCCCCACCCAGAGCTTCGTCGCCAGCGGCCGCGCGCGCTTTGATCAGCATCTGCAACTCCCAGTCGCGGGCGCGTTTGGAGTAATAATCTTTCGCAGCCGCGAGCGAATGGCAGATTTCGCCGAGCGTGCCTTCCGGACGCAGCCGCAAATCGATCCGGTAACACAGCCCGGCGGTCGTGTACGTGGAAAGCAGCTTCGTGAAACGGTTAGCTACCTTCTTGAAATACTCCCCGTTAGTAATCTTCTGCGGACCCGCGGTTTCTCCGTTGTCGCTGTACAGAAACATCAAATCGACATCTGAGCTGTAATTCAATTCACGGCCGCCGAGCTTCCCTAATGCCAGCACAGAGAAACTAGCCGGCTCACCACCGTCCTCGACGAGAGGCGCCCCATGCCGCGCCTCCACTTCGGCGCTCACCGTTTCCAATGCGCGAGAGAGAATGGCATCGGCCAGATTGGAAAGCTCTTCGGTAATGGCCGCAAGCGAGCCGAATCGCAGAATATCGCGCAAAACGATCCGCAACAACTCCTGCCGCCGGAACAACGCCAGATCCAATGCCGATGGCGAGAGAGCCTGGCGCTCGTCAAGAAATATGCGTAAACGCTCCCGATAGTCCGCGCGAGACGAATCGCTGTCCATCGGGCCGGCATTAGCGATCCACGCTGGCTGGCGCAGCAATTCATCAGACAGGAAGCGGCTCGCAGCGAAAATGACTTGCAACCAAGCCAGGCGATCGGATGAGAGCGACTGGAGCATAGCAGGATGCCGCTCCCCGAATTCTTTCAGGTAGTGCTCCAGCCTCCTCACATCGGGAGACGTGTCAATCAATTCGCCGCCGCTACCCGGAGGCAACTCGAGTACGTGCGGATCGGTAATCAATTTCGCTTTGATTATATCCCCGGATGGAGCGAGATTGGCTGCCCTTTCCGGCAGGATTCATAGACCGACAGAACAAGTTCCAGAGCGCGATAACCTTCTTCTCCGTTCACAAGCGGTTCCCGGCCAGTCTTAATAGCCTCGGCGAAATCCAGAAATTGCCGCTCGAACGTCGTAACCGAAATGGCCATCGGGTCGGACGAACCGGAGGCGGTCGTCGAAACATCCAGCGGCGCGGGATCGGCGGCACTCGCCTCTTCATCATCGAGGACGTCCCAGGTAGTGAGGCGATCCCCGGAAATGATGGCCGTCCCCTTAGTCCCATGGATTTCGATCCGCTCCGTGTAACCGGGCCAAAACGCCGTAGCGGCCTGAATGACCCCGGTGGCCCCGGATTGGTACGAAAGCAAACCATTCACGACGTCTTCGGATTCAATTTTGTGTCGCGCACCCAGCTGCCAGATACCGCTTACTTGCACCACCGGGCCCATCAAGTGAAGGAGAATGTCGACTTGATGAATGGCCTGGTTAATGAGAGCTCCCCCGCCTTCGGTGTGCCAGCTTCCTTTTATCGGCCGCGAGTAATATTCATCGCTTCGAAACCATTTCACGTACGCATCGGCTTGTAGCAATTTCCCGAGCCGCCCCGCCGGAAGGGCACGCTTGAGAAACAACGTAGCGTCGTCGAAACGATGCTGGCTCATCACGCAAAGCTTGATGCCCGCGTTTCGCGCAACGTCTAACATGCGGCGGGCCGCCTCTAGATTCGTCGCAATCGGCTTCTGCAGTTGCACTGGACGCCCTATCGAAGCGCAAATCTCAACCGGCTCGAGATGCGAGTCTGGAAAACTGCACACGTCGAC
>Ga0157369_10002893_pt1 | contig 20510 bp, 16 predicted proteins | sample C25metaG_FD_113461 | JGI IMG/M metagenome (GOLD analysis project Ga0157369, IMG submission 113461) | Corn rhizosphere microbial communities from Kellogg Biological Station, Michigan, USA - C2-5 metaG | ecosystem: Host-associated > Plants > Roots > Rhizosphere > Soil | place: USA: Michigan...
GGAGCTTGTAAAATTATTTTCGCACGCACAATATGTACAAGTGCCGGGCGATCATGGAGGAGCACAAAAAACAAAAGAATTTGTGGATGCAGTGCTGAAGTTTTTTAAAGAATGATTTCTTGTAAAATAAAAATTCAAAAGTAAAAAGTCAAAACACGATGCTTTTTTAAATTTTTACTTTTTAATTGATGATTTAAAATATTGATTCAGCATGACGCGAATAAGAATCAATTACCGAATAAATATTCATTTCAAATTTTACTTTGCCGCTTTGAACCATTGCATCCCACTCCTGCGCTATTGAAGCAAATTCTTCACTTTTAATACACTTCAAATGATACTCTTCCGACTCCCAGGCGAAATATGTCATTGTTTTTGTTTCACTCAAATGATGATGTACACCAATGTAAATTAATCCTTCTTGTCTTTTTAAAAGAGGCATGGAGTTATAGATCAGATGCATTACTTTCTCCTTTAACTGAGGTTCATAGGTTAATTGGGTAAGCACTACGAAAGAGTCTTGAGTAATCATAAACTTTGTTTTAATTTTTATGAATAGGCTTTCATTTTAGAATACGGGCTTAAGCTCTTTCAATCGGGTGGCTGCATCATTATCATGAGAAGGTATGAAAATTGTTTTATTTTTTTGAACAAATCTTTTTACTCTTTCATAAGTGTCTTTAGCAAGCTTGGGACTTGCATTTGTTCCTGAGTACTTATCCTCTAAAAGTTGTTGCTGCGTATAACAAATATCAGCGGCAAAAAATATACAAACTTCATCTGTTTTAAATAACACCGAGCAATGATGAAATGTATGTCCGGGTGTTTCTATAAGCAAAATATCTTTTGCTTTTGTAAGGTATTGAAGATGCTCAAATGTTTCATCATGTTCATTCAATTCTGTCAATGTTGGTTTAAACCATGAGGGATATAGTTTGGGAAGATCGCCGAAAGGTTTTTCCCACTCTTTTTTATTTACAATTATTTCCGTATCGGGAAAATATTTCAAACCGTCAGCATGATCAAGATGTAAATGTGTAAGCACAACAGCTTTTACTTTTTCTATTGGGATATTTAAATCATTTAATTGCCCACCGATTTCTTCACTTTGCTTTACCTGAAATTTAAATTGTGTAGTATCAAACCAGTTTGCGATGATGCCTGATGATCTAAAATAACCGCGATCATTCACATTCGCATTTTCTCCTGTATCTATAACAAATACACCTTCCGGATGTTCAATGATCATTACCCAAATCGGCATCCACTCTGTAAAATTTTTATCAAGAATAAAATCAAGCATCGCTAAAATCCCCGTCTTTTTTGCTTCGCGAAACTTTGTTTTCACAGATACACCTCCTGTTGAAACAAGATGCACTTTTACAGGTTTTCCTTTCGCAGTTAGTTGAATGGTTTGTTTTGGGAACATACACAAATTTAAAAATTTGCTGGATAAAAATCAGGCCGTACAATCGCTTGAAAGCACTCTTGCATGCAGGGAGATGAAAGATAGCTGCTTCCTTGTCGGCATGACAAGGTGAAGAATAAGTATAAGCAGAGAATAAAATTTTAGCTACATTAAAGAATCTAAGTTGTCATGCCGAAGAAATAAAATGAACTTGAATTGGCTTCGCATTGATGCCATTATTTCTACAGATGAAGTGATTGCGACGCAACGAAGACGCGATGAAAAACTAAAGCCGGTATCATAAAATCATTTATAATTTGTTAAGTTCATAAGTAAAAAAATCTCCGCAATATCTTAAGCGTGCCAAGTATTGCGGAGATCATCTTCAAAAATTTTATCCTTAATGCGTTACAAGCAATTTAGTTTTGGTTTTGATATATCCATCAACAATAAAATTCATGTGATAAATACCGTTCTGCAAATTTGCCACAGGTATTAGGAGTTGATAACTGCCTGCGCTATATTTTTTGTTTTGGTGAATATAAACAACAACGCCACTTTCATCAATAAGCTGCAAAATAATATCTGAAGTTTTATCCAATGTAAAACTTAAAGTAGCAGAATTCGTTGAAGGATTTGGATAAATTTTCAGCGGCAATATTTGTGATGAAACTTTATTGATTGTAGCTACCTCCCTTTTCAGGATAAGACCATTGTTGCCAACCGCGTAACCTTTTTTTGTGGTTATCATACAAAGATTGTTGATGGTAATTTTTCCGCGGTATTCTTTTTTCCATCTTTTTCCCGCAGTTCTCGAAATATAAATGTCGCCATGCTTTCCCGCAGCATAAGCAAGTGTATCAGAAAAAAATTTGCACGTGTTAATAATGTCCGGTAAACTTTCGTATATGATCTTCGCCCTAAATTTCCAGATGGTGTCTGTGACAACATACTGCAACCTGAAATTGAACAACATTAATAACTGGCTTGAATCTTTCGGATGAAAACGTTTGTGATAATTTGTAAACATAAAAAGCGTATCAGCACTTATAGCACTCATAGAAGAAAAAGCAAAATTATTTGGAAACGCAAAAGGATAACTCGGATACCATCTTCCTCCATTTTCGCTCCGTAAAAATTCGCGGTAATATGTTGTGTCACCAATAACATTTCCTCCGATAAACGCATGATCATTATCTGCAAAATCAATCTCACTGTAAATGCTTGTTGAATTCAACGGTTGCTTGGCTAGCCATGTATCACCTTTATTTGAACTGATGAATGCACAAGTGCTCGTGCTAAACAGGTTGCCATTCGGAATTTGTCCAATGTAAAAAGGAAGATCATCGCTCAACACTTTGTACCAGCTATTACCTCGTGTTGTTGATTTATAAACAGCAGATTTACCATTGCTGTTTGCGGTTGCAACAATTACGGTAGTGCTGTCAACAATCGTAATTGATTTGATGTCCGAACTATCCGGTGAAGGAAGAATTGTCCACGTGACGCCGCCATCATTTGTTCGCAAAACTATTCCTTTTGCACCTGCTGCATACCCGGATCTTTCGTTGTTAAAAGCAACTGCATAAAGGTTGTTTGTTGTTGGGGAAGTTTGTTGTGTCCATTGTGCACATGCAAAATTCATTACAGCACATGCGGTAATTGCAAAGAGTAAAAAGGCTTTCATGGATCTTGGTTTTTTTAGAACAGATAAATAAAAAATAGCCGGGAAAGATGAGTGTTTGTATAATTTTTATGAGCCGGTCTGTATTACTACTATTGGACTTTTCTTGCGTCGCACACTTGTACGACAGTAATTTCTTTATCATTTTTTGTTTAGTGGTTGTCATTTTTCAAGGATTATCAAAAGTAGTATAATCATCTTTATAGCAACATCATTTTTTGATTGGCTGAATTAAATAAAAATGAGAAAAGTTGTATTAATTAAATAACAGTAAAAAGAAATGTAGGAAAATAAAAAAATAATTAAATCACTCATCGCTCTTTTTTAACAGCGATATATTTTTTGCAAACATCAAAACCTGGAATGTTCCTGAAGCCATCGGCAATCATTGATTCTTGCTTTGCGTCTGCTGAAATTCTGCAGTGGGAAGATATATGTTGTGCGTACTTGTATCAACAGATAAAGTTCTTGTTCCTCTTTTTGTAGAGAAGTTTTCAAGCAATCACATCCTGCAAGTAAAAGTTTTGTGTTTCTTAAATTTCTCCTTTTGTTAAATTTTTCTGATTTGAATGTGGCAGGCAATTCCCGATTTTTTGAAATACTGCCTTCAAAGATTTGTTTGGCATATTATTTTCTTTTTTCAACTTATAAAAAATCCGGTTATACCTATGAAGAAATTTTATGAAATAGAGATCACAGGAGCGGCATCTTATGTTTACGATATTTTGCAAAAAGCAATAGAAATATTGATCAATAAAAATGCTACGATATTAGAGATTGACAAGTCTGAAGCAAAGGATAAAAATGGTGAAATGGCGGTCTTACTCACTATGCTTTACAGGCACAATCACAATTCGAGGTAAAGCAGTCGACATCTTTTAAATAACAGTTTATATTTCTCTTTTTGATTTTGATTTAAACAGTTTATTATTTTTTTCAAATGCCAGGCAAAAGGTTCATTATCTTTTGAAATATTAAACATATGTTATTGCTTATACACTGTTCCGTCATTTTTAAATTCCAGTTGTTTGTTTGTGCGCGGCGACATGATCTCTGTTTCATAAAAAACTTTATTATCTGCTTCTTCAATTTTTTCCGCATCAACTATTGAACAATCCGGATATCTTTTTGTAATGCTTTCAATCACTTTTTTCGGAAGTTGAGATAATGCAATTTCTGTTTGAGTTTCCAGCCATTTTCCATTCGATGTAAAGTAAGCCTGCGTGTCAATTCCATGCATACTGAATCGTGCTTTATAATGAGCACTGTCTTGCTTGCTCCATGTAACATCATTACTTATAGAAAATTTTTTTTCAAATGCATTTTTAACAGCGTCAGGAACGGGAGAAACAAACAACGAATAAACATTAAATCCTAAAATAATTATCACAATCACCATTAAAGTTTTCATCATATGGTTTTTAAAGTTCAACAATAAGTGATTGCAGGAGGGAAGTATCGGAAAGCGTAAGTTATGAACGATTGAAAAAACCTTCTATTGTTTTAATAATTATTTTACAGTTATTATAACAAAAATAAAATTGCTTTGTATTAAAACTATTAATGATAAAAACGTTAAACATAATTTTATGAGAGAAAAAAGATTAGAACAAAGCGTTATGCCTTTACTGCTGCAGAGAGTTCGAGAAGTTTTTCTTTATTAAGAGGTTTATTGATAAAGTATTTTATAAAGTGATTTTCTTTTATCCTTTCATGATCATCGGGATCAATAGTACTCGATACCATTACAACATTACAGTAATTAAGAACAGAAGAAGGAAGTTTTTCATATTCGCGAAGAAATTCAAAACCATCCATCAGAGGCATGCGTATGTCGAGAAAAATAATTTCAGGAAGCTCATCAGGGTTATCCGCAAACTCTTTAAGATATTTCAACGCTTCAATGGCAGATGATTGAGCAATAACAAAAGCTGCTATAAAAAACTTTCTCAAATAATATTCTGCAATATAACGGTCTGTTGCAGAATCATCAATTATCATTGCCTTGCTAAAGCGGTAAAGATTTTCAGCCATTATCTGTTTGTTTGTTGTTGGGTATGCTTACATAAAACAGTGAGCCTTTGCCTTTTTCTGATTCTACTTTTATTGTTCCGTTTAATTTTTTAAGCGTTTCCTTTACAATGTACAACCCGAGACCTGAGCCGGTAGAATTTTCAGATGCCCGGTAAAACATCTCAAATATTTTTTCATAAAAAGCCTTATCAATACCTATACCGTTATCTTCCACAACGATATTTGCAACTTCGTCATTAACAGAAATTTTTATTTCCACGAAAGGATTTATGGGTTTTGGGTCAGCATACTTTATCGCATTTGAAATAAGGTTATTCAGCACAATAGCAACACGATTTTTATCAGAACAAAAGCGGACATTGCCTTGAATATTTGTTCTTACTTCAACCATGCGTTCATTCAATGAGCTTTTGTAGTTCAGGCTTTCGGTTATGCTGTTTATTATTTCCACGAAATTGATCTCTTCATTTTTTATTTCCATTCTTGCATTTCTTGAATGATCAAGAATATCAAGAATAAATTTGTCAAGCTTTTTAATATTGCTTTTAAGAAGTTGCAAAAGCCGGTGCATATCACCTGCTTCTGTTTCTTCTTCTGCAATCTCTACAATACCAAGCATGGAAGTAAGGGGTGCACGAAGATCATGAGATACACTATAAACAAACTTATCAAGCTCTGTATTTATCTTTTGCAGTTCTTCATTTTGACGTTTTAGCATATCTTCTTTCATCTTCAATTCCGTTACATCCTGTGCGGTGCCATTCATGCGGATAACATTATTATTTTTATCTACCAAGACTTCACCCCTTGCGTACACGATAACTTCGGTTTCCTTATTTTTTTGCACACGGTGATAAAAAGTGAAATGCTGATGATCAAGATATGCCCTTTGAATGATATTATTTACACGTTCCCTGTCTTCGATATGAATTTTATCGAGGTATGTTTCATACTTAATCGGTATCTCCCCCGGTTGATAACCAAACATTCTGTAAAGCTCGTCTGTCCATATAACAACATCATTAAGTATATCCCATTCCCAGCTTCCTATATGTGAAAGTTTCTGTGCTTCCTGCAGCATCGCTTCTCTTTTCTGTAACAGTTGATGAGATCGCTTAAGTTCGGTAATATCCCGTGCTGCAAACAATATAGCTTGCACGTGCTTATTATTTACAACAGGATTACATGATAAAATCACGTTTCTTTTTCCTTCAGTTGTATTTAACGTGAATTCAATATTTACGATCTCACCATCAGTAATTGCACTTTCAAAAATTGCATCAATTTGTTTTTCTTCTTCTATAGTTTCAAAATTGAATAACTTCTTTACATTAATTATGCTGATATCTTTTTTGTTTAAACCAAAAGTTTTCAATGCAAAATTGTTCATGTAAGTAATTCTTTTTTCCGTTGAAACACTAAATACAATGATAGGCATTGAGTCGATAAGCGTTTCGTTTTGCATAAGGTCAGAAACAGAGAAGAGCTTATATTTTTTTAGAGCAATAACTGTTGTTAGCGAAAGAACGACCATAAAAGTTGAAGTAACAGGTATTGGGGCAAGATGAAAGATAATTGGAAAAATCGCTTGCGTAACAATTCCTATAACCGCGGGTATTCCGAGTCCGATAGTGATCAGCAAAGATTGTTTTTTTAAAAGTTTGTCGTTTTTGATTTTTAAAGTATAAATGATGAGCAACACCAATGTAAGGATCACTAATGTAGACACCCAATATACTTGCGCAATGTCAATAGGATTTTGATTATGAAAATTTCCCCAACCCCAAAAAGGAATAGGTTGAAAAATGTGTTCATAGTAATGCATTTCATACAAAGCATAAAACAAAAAACCGGGCGCATACAGGAATGGAATATAAAACCGCGAATAATTTGATTTTATTGCCCGGGTATAAAGCAATGCGAAATGAAGGCAAAGTGGACCGATAAATATCCAGGAGATGCTAAAGATAGAATCCCAAAAATCAGCGGCGTTGGCAGTATCCGCAATCCTTTGAAACGAATCTGAGATTTGCCACAAAGCTCCGGTAAAAGTTAAGAGAGCAAATACATTAACAAGCTTGTTTCTTGGAAGCGCGAAAAGAATATAGAAAAAAAGAGTAAAGCTCAGCAGAGCAGGTATAAATGCGATTAAAAAACTATAAGGATTTTGGAGTGTGAAATTAAACATGCAGCAAAAATATATGTAGCTTGATCTCAAGCCAATTAAAGGTAATAAATTCTCTGTTGAACTTTTCGTTTTTTATAGTGAATAAAAAGGTCATTCTTTGTTATAGACTGCTTGCCGATTAACTTCATACAGCACAAGTGTGACCCCAACGAAGTGAAATAGCAACATTATGGTTATAGTCGGTTACATAAAAATTTTTATTCGATAAATCCCTACATTTATTGTCATGAAACTAAAACTCTTCTTCTGCTTTGCTTACCAGATAATTATTGTAACCGCATTTTGCCAGAAAGTAAATGATTTAAAACTAAAAGATTTTCGCCCGGTATCAATTTACAAAGTGCCTGAAACGAAAATTGATAAAGCCAAATATCCTGTGATAGATCTTCATTCGCACGATTATCCAGAATCTGATTCAGAAGTAGATGCATGGGTGAAAACAATGGATGAAACAGGCATTGAAAAAACGATGATCCTCACTTATTCAACCGGTGCGAGGTTTGATTCTATTGTAAAAAAATATGCAAGATATAAAGACAGGTTTGATATCTGGTGTGGTTTTGATTATACAGGTTATGATAAACCCGGATGGCAGCAACATGCAATTGCAGAACTTGAACGTTGTCACAAAGTGGGAGCAATAGGCGTCGGAGAATTGGGTGATAAAGGTTTGGGAGAATTTTATTCGAAACCTACTACCGGGTGGGGTTTGCATATTGACGATCCCCGCATGAAACCATTGCTTGAAAAATGTGCGGAGCTGCACATGCCTGTAAGTATTCATGTTGCGGAAGATGCCTGGATGTACCTGAATGATGATTCAACAAATGATGGATTGATGAATGCTGCAACATGGAAAGTTGATATGACGAAGAAGGGAATTCTTAATCATGATGAGTTGATAGCAACACTTGAACATGCGGTAAGAGATAATCCGAAAACAACTTTTATTGCATGCCATCTTGCTAACACCTGCTCTGACCTTAGCGTGCTTGCACGATTATTTGACATTTATCCAAACTTATACGCCGACATTGCTGCGCGTTATGCTGAAATAGCGCCGATACCAAGATATGCGCATGACTTTATGGAGAAATATGCCGATAGGCTCGTATATGGAACGGATATGGGCACTTCGGAGAAAATGTATCGTATCACATTTCGCATTCTTGAAACCGCTGATGAACATTTTTATGAGCATGATTATTTCAGCTATCACTGGCCTTTGTACGGACTTGCGTTAAGTGATGCAACGCTTAAAAAAATTTACAGCGACAACGCAAAAAAGATTTTAGAGCGGTAAAATAAACGAAGCAGTACTAACTTCCCCTGATTTAAATTTTAGTTTTATAATAAACTGCCATGAGACTAGAATAAAAAAGGCGAGACAATAATATCCCTGCCTTTTCAAATTAAACCCCAATTTTTAAACTGCAGTTAATGCCTAAGTTTTGCCACTTTAAAAAACTTATTTCATAACATTCGCTATTTTTGCCAACTTTTTATTATCCATGAATAGATGTCTTTCTTATTGGTGATGGTTGAAGGTAATTCTTCCTGGATAAGATATTCAAGTCTCTTGCAGATATGAAACGTTACCCTGTCCCATTCCCATTTGTTTGTAGTTACGAACTGATTAATAAAAGAAACCAGTTGATGCGGATTCCTTTTATCAAATTTTTTGGAGAGGAAAACTGAAGTAAGCGATTTTCTTACTGAATAATCGTATTGATACTTTTTGTTAAGATCATATACTTCAAACATAGGTGAAGGATTTAGGTATAGAAATAATAAACTTCATTAAAATTCATCCTTTCTAAAGAGGAGTGAAAATAAAGTCGACAAAGGTTCACAAACAATCGATGGATGACCTTATATTATCGAATTATCGTCTGCGAGATAGGTTTTCTGTGGTAGATTATTTTTTTTTAATCTACGGAATTAAGGGGTTGAAACATCAATTCTGAGCTTATACTGAGAACACTTCCGCATGTTGTACTTACAACTTTTTTCAGATCCTGCGCACGACGTTTAATATCATTAAAGTTTCTGATCTTAGGATTTGAAGATGGTCTTAATGCAGCATCTTTCACAGCCATAGTATCGTTACCCGCTTTTCTATCAAAATCAATAGCAAAATTTCCGGCTTTTCCCGTTAAAAATCCGGAGAGGGTGGCTTCAGTCCCAAAGAACACAGGATCAACATGAGTAAAATGTGTTTGCGTCTCTCCTCCATGGCAACCCGAACAAGTATTAAACGAAAAGAAAAATCTTGCATTATTACTTCTTATGAAAGTAGATGCACTTGAAGAATTGGTACCATCCCAATGGTAAATTTTTGGAGGCGCGCCTGTCGGAGAGTCAAGTATATGGGAACTTCCTCCTAAAAAAGGAACACCATTCCAGGTAAGCGGAACAACATTCTTTTCACTTATAATTGCGGTCTGGTTTTTTGCAACATAATCAACCATACGCTTAACATCATCATTAATTGTCTTAGCATTGTACTTATCGGCAGGCGTTTGTTCTACTGTTTTTTCCCTGAGAACTCCATTGGGGTTTAAAAAGAACTCTCTCAATTCCCAAATTTTAGGGTTTGGTGATAACGTCACTTCATTCGTACGCAGTTGATCCAATGAACTTTGATTTGGTTTTGATGGATTAGATCCGCACAAAGTAAACTGATCTGTAATATTTTGAAGAGCAACGTTATATTCACTGCTTCCTATTGCAAAGTTTTTTAGATCCACCCACTGTTGTGCCCAGGCTTTCTGTGCGCTGCAAGTGGCTGGTTTGTTAATACCATATTCAAAAATTACTGTCATTTGTAAAGCACGTGAACAATCATTTTTTATTAAACAGAATACAAGTCTTGCTTCACCGCAAGGACTTCCGGGAATTCCATTGAGCGCACCGTCTCTTAAATCAAATCTGTTTATTATAGCAATTAATTTAAAAGGAGCAAACCGCATGTCCAACTGACCTGCCGGGGAGCCTGCACTTTTGCTTTGATTAAGCCACGGATTAAGTATGTTACTGACAAGTGTCCTTGCTTCAACGGTATCTCCGTTTATAACATGCGTTTTAGCCCAGGTGTTTAACCAGTTTTTTACAAAGCTTGAAACTGCAGCATCTGAAGCTATATTAGCGGGATCTTTAGAGGCAAGCTGTCTCATTAATGTTCCAAATGTCCAGGGTCCTTTTGCATTACCTTTTTGACTACAGGAATTCCATGTGCGGGTCGAATCTTCAACAACACGAAGACTTGTTATAATAACAGAATTTTGCCTGATTAAATCAAGAGTTGTAGCTCCTGTGGTTGCAAGAGTGGATAAATCTGATGACAAAGCATTTGTTAATCCGGATACTGAAACCGGTTCATTTGCATCAAAATTTGCAACATCAAAATCTTCTGATGCATCAGGATCATAAACCAAGGCACGATGATCGTAACGGGAAGGTTTATAATTGCTCTTCTTCATTTTGCCGTCTATCGTGACTGCCAGTCTCCTGAATTCCTTTACATCTGTATTTATCTTTGCAGTGTAAAGCCCGTCACCCGCTGTTTTATCGAATTCTTTCCCATCATCCCTTAAAACAATTCCGGAACCATCTTCTAATGTTATTAAATCACCGGAATAATTTTCTTTCGAATAAAAAGCCATGATTAGTAAATGCTGATTGTCTCCCGGAATTTTTTGAACCAATACATCTTCTGCGGCAGGAAATTGATTTCGCTGCGGTAAATATTTTTCAACGCTATCATCGATAAATGCAGCCCATTCCTCATCTGTCAATTGACCGGATGAATAAGAAGGCAAAAAATGATGTCTTTGTTTTGCATTGTTAGCCCGGTTCCACGATAAAAGGAGTGTTGTTAAACATAGAAGGGCTACCGGAAATTTTGCCGCCATTTTCATAATTGTTATGTCGGATTTTTATTTTTGAATCAGTTTCTCAGTCAGCGGGTTAAAATTAGGGAGGTATTTTAAATTACTATCCAAAAACAGTTTGCTTAAATTTTCTTATAGAAAAAATAAGAAAATTTTATGCCAAGTTATTGCTGAAGAGAAAATGCAAATTAGCTAATAAAGATTAGAATGAGAAATAAACCTCTCAAAAAATGAAAGATCGGTTCAGTTCAAATTTGAATTACTGATTATTTTCTTGTATTTCAAGACAATTTAACAAGCTAATAAAAGCTGATGTGTATAAATGAGATCAGAATGAAGATTTCATAGATTACTTTTTCGAAGCATGTAATAAGACAGGTGTGCTCTCCTCGTTTTTTTCATCTTTCTCGGCATGATTTTCTGATGGTGATTGTTCATCTCTTAACTGTTCAATGGGCACGCTGAGACAAACACTCTGGGTTGGCAAAACTGCACGCCAATCTGAGATTATTTGTTTATAGGATTTACCTACCGCTCTTATGTTTCGCTGCAGATCATACAGCCCCAGCGGATTAATCGTGTTATTATTTTTACGTAATGCCGTATCCCAATCAACCTGGTCCGTTAATGAGTACCACGTAAACCCAACTATAGGAATTCCATCGTTTCTCACACGAATCACATTTGCCCATTCTTTCCATAACCAGTTAACTGCCTCATCACCATTTGGGCCTTCTTTCAAATTTGTTTCTGTATGCATCACCGGAATCTGGTAACGGTGATAGTATTGTGCTGTAATAACATGGTAACCAAATATCTCTCCTGAAGCACGTGTAGTTCCGTCTTTTGAAACACGATGTTCATTAGTTATATAATAATCATTTCCCATTATACAATGGTGTTTCAAATTGTTATGAAGAAAATAATGATACTCATTTCTTGTCATACCGTTATCCATCAAATATTCATACATCTCTGATTCTATTCGTTTTCCATAGTTAAGATCAAGCGATAAGAAACGACGTGCGTTCATTAATTCTGCCGGTCGTATTGCTTGAGGGTTTTCTGCATGAAAATATTCGGATGATTCGCTTTGAATAAAAATTGCATCTGAACGTACTTTGAGTATTGCCCGCATAGCCATCACATTAGCCTTCACGATATGTTTTAAAGCGGTAACGAAAGAACGATCTGTTGTGAGTTGCTCATTCCACCAACCATAATAAGCCGAGAACAAAGCGCAGATATACATTTCATTTACAGGAGTGTATAGTTGGATCCACGGATAGCGTTGAGCAAATTCATAAGCGTAACCGGCAAACAGTTTAGGAAAATCAGGATTCTGAAAATTACCTATCCAATCCGGCACACCAAAATGGCAAAGATCGGTAATTGGAATAATTTTTCTCTTTCTTAATTCTCCAAAAACTTCATCCGCAAAGCCCCAATCGTACTTATTTTCTCCAAGAAAAGTATTGTAAAGTGGTGTTCCGTATCTTAAAAATTTTATATCTAAGTCCTGTACAAGTTCAAAATCTTTTTTCCAATATTTATAATGACCACACTTTTCCAATTCATCGACTCTTACTTTACCATTTTGTATGGTAGGTGTGCTATTTTCAATACCTGTAGCAAAAATAAATCCGCGGAACATAGTTTTTTAGAGTAGTAATATAAAAGATATGCCAAAAATATTTTTGACTATAGACAACCAAACGGGCAAAAGAAATGTTTTAATTATAGCGTTTTAGTTTCCAGAACAGAATTCCCATCAAAAAGCTTTTCCTCAAGCTAATTTATACTCTATGAAAACACTCTTATGAAGTTCATAGGATCTAAAGAAAATACATATAACGAAAACACAATTGTCAACTATTGCTTTAATGGATCTTGTATTCGGTTCCATGTATAATCAATTTACACTATTTACACAATCATTTTCTAAAAATTAAACTGTTACTTATGAAAAAAAATCCTTTACGAAAAGAAAGCGGTTTAGTTGAAGCCAGACTCTTAAACCGTAAATCATTGCCATGGCTGCTCACTTTGCTACTTGGTTTCTTAATGCTTACTCAGAGTTGTAAAAAAGTTGACCAGACGCCGGCAAAAAATAATACCTCGAGTGTGCAAAACTCGATCGTATCCAAATCTTATGATCTGAAGCTTGTCGCAGGAGGCTTTGTTTCTCCCCTTGGAGTGGTAGACCCGATGGATGGAACAAAAAGGTTGTTTGTGATAGACCAGATAGGAAAGGTTTGGATAATATTTCCAAATGGTATAAAATCATCCCAACCTTTTATTAATATAGCAAGTAAGCTGGTTAATAACATAAATCCTTTTTATGATGAAAGAGGCTTACTTGGTCTTGCGTTCCATCCTAATTTTAAAAGCAATGGCAAATTTTATCTTTATTATACAGCTCCTCCGCGGGCGGGCGGACCTGCACCCGGCATACCATGGGATAATACCTGTACTGTTTCCGAATTTAAAGTTTCAGCCGGAGATCCAAACAAAGCAGACCTATCATCTGAAAGACGTATAATAAGAATTGATCATCCTCAATCTAATCACAATGGCGGTACAATAGCTTTTGGTCCTGATGACGGGTATCTCTACATTTCTATCGGGGATGGCGGAGCCGGTTCAGATACGGGAGTAGGACATGTTAACGACTGGTACGCAAAAAATAGAGGTGGCAATGGCCAGGACATTTATCAAAACTTACTGGGAAATATATTAAGGATAGATGTGAACACTGTAAGCGATAAAAGAAACTATGGAATTCCTGCTGATAATCCGTTTAATTCTCACCAGGGGTTAAATGAGATATGGGCTTTTGGTTTCAGAAATCCTTACCGTTTTTCATTTGACATGGTGGGCCAACATCGTCTTTTTGTAGGAGATGCAGGCCAATCTTTGTATGAGGAAATTGATGTTGCTCAAAAAGGAGGAAATTATGGATGGAATGTGAAAGAAGGAACCCACTGCTTTAATGCTGACAATGAATTTAAAGAACGTTTTGCGTGTCCTGTTGAAGATTCTGCAGGGAATCCACTTATCGATCCTATTATTGAAGTAAAAAATTATCACAATCCTGAAGGCGGCGGAGAAACAATAACGGTCGTAGGTGGAAATGTTTATCGTGGACAAGATTTGCCTGAGCTTTATGGAAAATATGTTTTTGGCTTTTTAAGCGCCGATGATGAAAAAGCGGAAGGTAAAATAGTAGTTGCCAGACCATCATCAATTGGTCTATGGCCCTATGAAGTACTTAAACTAAAAAGTTTTCCGGATAACTTAGGACAATGGGTGAAAGGATTTGGACAGAACGCGAGAGGAGATATATATGTTACAGCTTCAATACAATTAGGCCCGCAAGGATTCACAGGAAAAGTGTGGAAATTAGTTGCAGCGGAATAATACTTGCATCATCAAATTAGAAAACTGCAATAGGAAAGTGCCTGGTTGGATATAAAAAACCCAACCAGGTTTTTTTATAATAACCCTTGACAGATCAATAACATATTTTAGAATTAAGTGAAGCGAGAGGTTGAAAGATTTATTACATACCGGTTTAAAATTTATGTTTAGAATATCTGGAGAAATTATAACCATCGTTTCTTTTTAAACCATAAGTAGATAATTATTGTTACGGTTACCATTAAAAGTATGACTGCAGGATAGCCCCATTTTTTTGATAGTTCGGGCATATAATGAAAGTTCATCCCGTATATTCCCGCAATAAAAGTAAGAGGAAGAAAAAATGCAGAAAATATGGTTAACACTTTCATTACCTCGTTTATTCTTTGAGAAGAAAAAGACATATACAGATTCATAAGATTGTTAACATCATCGAGCACTTGAGTAAAAAGTATTTGCATTTTTAAATGTTGATCATGAACGTCCTGCATTGCCGGATCATCCTTGGGAAGCGTTCGAATATGATTGATGGGTTCTTGCATCAGCACTAAAATTTTATGCGCAATCGACGCTTCACGTTTTATGTGATAAAGTGCGAGTGTATCGGTAGGAGAAGTTTTACGTGTCATCAAATTGTTTTCATAAAAATCCACACGGTCAGATAATTTTTGTGCCGGATCATCAAAAGTCTCTAAAGCGCTCCACAATATTTTTGTAACTACTTCCTCGGTTGATGAACATTTTGTGGAAATAAATTTATTATAAATGTTATCGAGAAAAACAACTTCAAATTTGTGAACGGTCAGCAGAAATTTATCGGTATAAAAAATCGCGATCTTATTTGTAAGGTCTTGTATGGTAGCCATCTTTTTATCTGATTGCTCTGCATAAAACCGGATAATTAAAAAATTGATATTCTCTACAACATCATATTTTGGTAAATGCATTGGTTCCATGCTATCTCTAACGATGTAAGGATTAAGAGCAAACTCTTTACTCAACTTTTCCATCTCGTTTTCGGTGGGATTTAATAAATCTATCCATCGTTTATCTTCACAAATCAAATTTTCTTTAATTGCCATAGCTTCATTTTTTCAAAAAATTATTCCATATTTAAACGAATATATTTTCACAGTCTCATTAATTGTGTTGATGGAATTATTAATCAAATTGACCTTATTTTTTCAGAAGAACTTTCAAATTTAAAATTAAATTGATAGTTGTCAGCCGTGGGAACGATGTAGAGCCGGCCGCCCCAAAAAAATTTTCTCTATTATTTTTTTAACCATCTTTGCAACTCCCTGTCAATAATTTTTTATGGCAGGGTTTTTTATTATTCGGTTATATGAAAAAAATATCTCGATACATAATCATCACAATACTTTTGCTCGCTGTTATTTGTGTGTGGCTTGTATTTGGTTCAGCTACAGCATTTGAAGGGAAGAGCAAATACATTTTTGTTCGTGATACCGGCAACATAAAAGAACAGGTGATGAAACAAATTGATACGGGACATATTGTACGCTTCCCGGGTGTATTCAATTTGATCGCATCAAATGCAGATGTATGGCAACGTTTAAAGCCGGGACGTTTTGAAGTAAAAAAAGGTGAGAATATTTTAACTATTGTCCGAACACTTCGCAACAATACACAGTCACCCGTGCGTTTTACAATAATAAAACTTCGGTTGAAAGAAGATCTTGCAAAACAGATCGGTAAAAATTTTTCTACTGACTCTGCAGCAGCCATTCATTTTCTTGATAGCAACGATTCATTAAAACAACTGGATGTTGACAGCAATACTGTTTTAAGCTTGATCATACCCGACACTTATCTTATAAAATGGAACACTTCTTTAAAAAATATTCTGAAAAAAATTAAATCAGAGGGAGAGAACTTCTGGAAAAAAAATGATCGCCTGCAAAAAGCGCAGCAACAAGGTTTAACGCCATTGCAGGTTTATACAATAGCATCAATAATCGAAGAGGAAACAAACAAGAATGATGAGAAAGGAAATATTGCAAGTGTTTATATCAATCGTTTAAACAAAGGCATGCCATTACAGGCTGATCCGACGATAAAATATGCATTGAGAGATTTTAGCATCAGAAGAATTTACTATGATTATTTAAAAATCGAATCACCCTATAACACTTATCGTAATAAAGGTTTGCCTCCGGGCCCTGTGTGCACACCGTCGCAAGCAACAATTGACGCAGTACTCAATGCTCCCAAAACAGAGTATCTTTACTTTGTAGCAAAAAATGATTTCAGCGGCTATCACCATTTCAGCAACAACTTTGCAGAGCATGAACAATATGCAAAAGCTTACCAAAAAGCACTTGATAGTTTGATATCAAAAAAACAAATCCCTTGACAAAATTTGAGCGAATCATATTATCATCACGGCCGGTAACAAGTGTAAGGGAAAGAAGCAAGAAAATTTTTATTCCCGGTTTTCACGGTTTGGCTTTATACGAAGTGTTTATCTTCTTTATACAACAAATACAACGTGAGGGCTTGAATGTAAGAGCCGCTGCTATCGCATTTAATGTCATCATGGCAATTCCTGCAGCAAGCATATTCTTATTTACACTTGCGCCTTATATCCCCGGTGCAAAAAATCTTCACGCTGAATTATTGCGTGTGATTCTTGATATTACTCCTAATGCAGATGCACGAAAATTTGTTACCACTTTTCTTGATGACTTTTTCAATAAACCAAAAGCAGGTTTGTTGTCTATAGGTTTTGTATTGGCAATGTTTTATGCATCCAATGCAATGATGGGCATCATAAGAAGTTTCGACCGTTCGCTTGTTATAAAAATGGAAACGAATTTTATCAAGAAAAGATTGCGTGCAATAAAGCTTACAGTGATAATGGTTGTGCTTATTCTTGCCACTACTCTTGTTTCTGCCGGTCAGGGTATGTTGTTCAATAAAATAATGGAATGGCTTCACATAAAAAATCTTACGTTAAGACAATTGATTCAAAGTTTGCGGTGGATAATTGTAGTGTTGTTGTTTCTTTCCTCCATCGCATTTATTTATAAGTTCGCACCTTCAATTCATAAGCGGTGGAAATTATTATCACCGGGAGCTGTGTTTGCAACCGCGCTTATGATACTTGCCACATATTTATTCTCTGTATGGGCACAAAACTTCTCCAACTATAATAAATTCTATGGTTCAATCGGAACCGTGTTGATGTTGATGATGCTTATTTTTATCAATTCGCTTGTATTGTTAATCGGATATGAACTAAATGTAAGCATCACCATTTTAAAATATGAAGCAGAGAAAAGAGTTTCTGAGTTAAGAGAGGATACACCTGATATGGCACCACCCATTAGCGGCAACAGGCTTAGAAACAAATAATATCTCGTCATTTATAACAGCCTGTATCCTGTTCAATAAATTTCCGAACGATGAAGCGAGTGAAACAACAGGAGATGACTAATGATACTATGCTCACTACTAAAACCTTAACTTATTATTTCAGTATATCAATTATCTTCGACTAATATATCTTCATTTATTGTTGCTAAAAATTAACCCCGATGAAAAAATTATTTTTTGTTCTTGGCATTTTAATTACATCAATCGTTTACGCACAAAACCCTATTCAATATTTGTTTGTAGGAACTTACACCAACACTCCTGCAAAAAGCGAGGGCATTTATGTTTACAAGTTCAATCCGAACAGAGCTGAGGCAACGCAGGTAAGTGTTACCAAGGCAGAAAATCCTTCATTTCTTGTTGTTTCACATGATCAAAAATTTGTGTACGCAGTGAATGAAACTCATGGAGACAAAGGCGGACAAGTAAGCGCTTATGCATTGGACAGATCAAAAGGAACATTAACCTTATTGAATCAACAACCCTCAGGTGGCGATGATCCGGCTCACATAGCAATTGATTCAAGCGGCAAGTTTGTTATCGTTGCAAATTATAGCGGAGGAAATATTTCAGTGTTCAAAACAAATGCAGATGGTTCTTTAAATCCCGCTGTTCAAACAATTGCGCATGAAGGTTATGGTGTAAACGTGCAACGCCAGGAAATGCCGCATCCGCATTGTGTAGTGTTTTCTCCTGACGAAAAATTTCTTTTCTGTGCCGATCTTGGCAATGATAGATTATATCGTTATGCATTCGATCCGAATGATGCTACAAATCCTTTGAAACCCACTGATTCCGCCTATTTCGTAGTACCGGATAATTTTGGTCCCCGTCATCTTGTTTTTCATCCGAATGGGAAAGTGATGTATTTGCTTGGCGAAATATCAGGACAAATTATTGTCTATTCATACAATGCGCAGGATGGTTCTGTTAAACAAATTCAAACCATTGCATCAGACAACAGCAATACAAAAGGCGATAAAGGAAGTGCTGAAATTGATATCACAAAAGATGGAAGATTCTTGTACACTTCCAATCGCGTTACGCAAAACGATATTGCAATGTTCAAAGTTGCTTCCGATGGAACACTTGCAGAAAATGGTCATCAACCTGTCGGACCGCATCCACGTCATTTTATGATCGATCCAAGCGGAAGATTTTTACTTGTTGCAAGTCGGGACAATAACACTATTCAACTTTTTATCATCAATAAAAATTTTGGTATTCTGCAGGATGCGAATATAAAAATTGATGTACCTGCACCTGTATGTTTAAAAATGGTTCCCGTAAAATAATTTGTAGTGTCCCGTAATTTTTAATTCAACTACAATACTTATAAAACAACGGCTTGTAATAGTTATAAGCCTTTTGTTTTTATTGAAACTTCTTCACATGCTATTTTGAAACAATAACCAATTAGAAAGAAATTTTTTTGAGCTTTCTGTAATGAATTTAAAAATAGTAAAATACTGTTGACATACAGTTGTCATTACACTATTGTTGCTTTGCAGTAGAAAATGAAACTAAAAAAGTATAATGAGATCAGGTTGATGATTAAAGAACAGAACGTACAAGTGTCCCGCAAGCGGGATGAAACAAGATGACACAACAGAAGCATCATAACAGAAATGCCGTTGGTCTCATAAAAATACCATACATAAAGTTTTATATCAACAACAATAAGTTTATGTACCATAAAAGTTTTATAGTATAATTTTGCCGATTCAAAAATTTCAGCTTATGAAAAACGGTTCAATGATTCCTGTATTTGATTTGTTATCGTATAAGCCGGGCGCAGATTTTATTATCAAAACTGTTGAATGCGTGCAGATGCCTGCGTATATGTTAATGCCGCACCGCCATTCAGGTTACGCGATCAACTTGTTGCTCGAAGGAGAAATTGAATATTTCGCTGACTTTAAAATATACACCGTTACTGCGCCTGCGCTCATGTTTCTTTCTCCCGACCAGGTTTATCAAAACGTGCGTGGCGTGATGTATAAGAAGGTGCATATTTCTTTCAATAAAGATTTTTTAGTAAATGAAGTGCAGGGTGTTATTTCTTGTTGGGAATACATGTTCAGCAGGGAGATGATTCCCCTTAAAGACAAAGTTATATTGGAAGAGTTACTCACTTATATAAGATTGATGGAGCAGGAATACAGTAACAATCGTCCGCAGAAAAATCTTGTGCTCCGCAACCTGCTTAATGCATTTATTATTTGCGCAGTGCGATTGATAAGTTGCAAATGCAAAACGAATATTGCGCAAATGGATTCCTCTCAAAACAAAATTGTGCGGCAGTTTAAATCACTGACTGATGAACATTATCATCAAAGAACGAGAGTGGCAGAGTATGCGGACATGCTGTATGTAACACCGGGTCACTTGAATGATCTTATAAAATCTGTAACAGGTAAAACAGCGAAACAAATCATCGATGAAAAAAGAGTTGTTGAAGCGAAGCGTTTGCTCTTTTGGGGA
>Ga0157369_10002894_pt1 | contig 20507 bp, 20 predicted proteins | sample C25metaG_FD_113461 | JGI IMG/M metagenome (GOLD analysis project Ga0157369, IMG submission 113461) | Corn rhizosphere microbial communities from Kellogg Biological Station, Michigan, USA - C2-5 metaG | ecosystem: Host-associated > Plants > Roots > Rhizosphere > Soil | place: USA: Michigan...
GACGCCGGGCGCAAGCGCGCCGCGGCGGCTTTACGTCACCGACGACGTGCTGGTGGATTGCGCGGCGGATCATGATGACCTGATCTGCCTGAGAGAAGGGTCGCTCGTGCCGCGCCGGCTCGAACGGCTCGACCCCGCGTCGGGCCGTCGCACGATCCTGTTCGACCCAAATCCCGAGTTCGGCCAAATGCCGCTCGGCAAGGTCGAGCGGTTGCACCTGCGCAACGCCTTCGACCTGCCCTTCGACGCCGACCTGGTGCTGCCGGTCGGCTATCAGGCGGGCAAGCGCTACCCTTTGGTGGTGGTGCAATATGACACGCGCGGCTTCCTGCGCGGTGGCACCGGCGATGACTTCCCGATCCAGGCTTTCGCCAATGACGGCTATGCGGTCTTGAGCGTCGGCCTTCCCGATTTCGAAGCGCCCAATGTGAAGCCCGGGGATATCCTCGCCGGCGAGCGCGGCAACCTCGCCCAATTTGCCAATCGCCGCAGCGAGGTCTCGGCACTCGAGGTCGCGACGCGGCTGGCCATCGACCGCGGGATCGCCGATCCCAAGCGCATCGGTCTGACGGGAATGAGCGACGGCGCCACCTCCGCCACCTATGCCGTGCTGCATAGCAAGATGTTCGCGGCCATCTCGATCACCGCCTGCTGTTTCGACGAGACCTTTCCGGCGCGGGTCGGACCGGCCGCAGCGCGTTATTTCGCCAATGTCGGTTATCCCAAGATGACCGACCGATCGGCGTATGCGGATCATTTCTGGAGCGAGATATCGCTCGTGCGCAATGCCAGCAGCATTACGATCCCGATCCTCATCCAAGTGTCCGACGATGAGTTGATGAGCACGCTGCCGACCTTCACGGCGCTGCGCGAGGTCGATGCACCAATCGACATGTTCGTGCTGCCCGGCGAGCATCATGTAAAGTGGCAACCGGCGCATCGGCTGGCCATCTACCAGCGCTCGCTTGACTGGTTCGATTACTGGCTGAAGGGCGAGATTCCGGCTGATACTGCGCGGCAGGCAGATGTCAGGTACTGGACGACGCTGGGGCACTCGATCGCGGTGATGATCTCAGCGAAGACTGGCTCAGGAAAATAGCGCGCATAGCCGCCTCACCCCCGAATGAGCACCACTTTCCCACGGACGTGACCTGTCTCGATCAGGCGGTGGGCCTCGGCGGCGCGCGAGAACGGGATGGTCGCCGAAACATGGACAGCCAGCTTGCCCGCCTCACAGCGCGCCGTTAGGTCAGCGAGGCGCTCGCGCGAGCGCTGCGTGCTGATGCGCCGGACGCCATGGCGCTCCGCCGTCGGTTCATACACAATCGTTCCTACGCGCTGACGGTCCCTTACGAGGGCGAGCGAAGCGGTGATGGCCGCTTCCTCGGCAACCGCGATCAGCGCCGCGTCGGCGCCTTCGGGTGCAGCGACCTTAAGCGCTGCAGTGAGATCGTTGTGATAGTCGACGGGCACGGCGCCGAGGGACCGCAAATAATCGTGATTGTCGGGACTGGCCGTGCCGATCACTGTGGCGCCGGCCGCGACGGCGAGTTGCACGGCCATGCTGCCAACGCCCCCTGCGGCGGCGTGAACGATAAGGGTCTCGCCACTGTGGACGTTCAGCGCCTCCAAAGCCGTTGACGCGGTCTGCCCAGAGGCGGAGAGAGCCGCTGCCTCATCCCACGGCATCTCGGGCGGTTTCTTCACGCAATGCGCGCTGGGGACGGCTATCAGTTCCGAGTAGCCATTGCCCAGCGTCCATCCGAGGATGTTGTCGCCGATGGCGAACTCCGCCACGTCGCTGGCCAAGGCGACCACTTCGCCCGCGAACTCGTTGCCGAGTGTCTGCGGAAAGTGCGCAGGCGCCCATTGCCTCACATGGCCGCCGCGAAACATCGCATCAAAAGGCTGGACGCCAGCGGCCTCGACACGCACGAGCACTTGGCCGGGTGCCGGCATCGGGTCCGGCCGTTCGACAAACTCGAGCACTTCCGGTCCGCCATAGCGGTTGAAGACCACCGCGCGGCCCATCGCGTTCCTCCTGCAATCGTGCTATTATGTACTGCAGCTATAAATTTATAGTCAATATATAATTTGTACGGGAGTGACGATGGAGGGCTTGCGGGAACGTAAGAAGCGGGAGGCAAGGGTGGCGATTGCGGAAGCCGCCACGCTGCTGTTCGCCGAGCGAGGCTTCGATACGGTCACTGTTGCTGAGGTGGCCGCGGCCGCAGGAGTGTCGGCAAAGACCGTCTTTAATTATTTTCCGGTCAAGGAAGATCTCGTGCTCGACGGCCGCCAGCGCATCGAGGAAGAGTTGCTATTGGCCGTCTCTAACCGCCCTGTTGGCTCGTCTGTCATCGGAGCGGTCAAGGCACACACGCTTGAGGTCGCGCGCCATCTGAACCAAATGCCTCTCGCGCGGCGGCAGCGATTTCGCAAGGTCCTGGCATCTAGTCCCTCCATCAAGGCACGACTGCGTTCGCTTTCGCTTGAGACCGAGCAACGGTTAGCCGAGCTGCTAGCGGAGGAGACGCGTGCCGCAAGGGACGACCCGCGCCCCCGCCTCGCGGCCGCGATTCTGATTACGCTTTCGCACCTCGCTTACGGCTTCGATTCGGGAGCCGAGGGCGCTCCGCCTAATCTTCGTACCACCGTAAGGCGTATCGAGCGGGCTTTCGACCTAGTGGCGCACGGGCTGGATGATTATGCGATGCGCAGGTGGGCTCCCGGCCCCTTTGGCGGGATTTGAAGCCTGCGCAGGCGGGGGCGAAAGCGAGAAACGGCAAGCTGTTGTCATTGCGATCAGGCAAGCGCTTCTCTGCATCGAGGCCTCAATTTAGCCGACCCAGTGTATTTCGAACGAAGGGCTGCTTCGCGGATTGGTAATCCATGCAAGTTCAGTCCATCGCGGCTATAGCCGGCGGCGGCTTCGGGACCGGCGCTCATCTCTATGAGCGGTAACGTTCAGATGCGGCGATTCAGTTCCTCGGCGTCCGCGATGACCGCAAGAAGAAGTTCTTCTTCATCGGAGCCCACGCGTTCCACTGACATGCCGGCTGGCCCAATGCCTGTCACTCGATAACAGCCGGTGCTTACTTCCTTCACGCCGAAGGCCCAGCCTTCCGGCGGCGAAGCTTCTTCCGATTCGTGCACGGGCGGACCTTGCAGTCCTCAGCGGACGTTTTCCACCCACAGCGGACGTCGAAGCGGTTGATCCCGTGACCGCATCCACGCCACGCCAAGCGCGAGCACCTGTCTAGACCATGAGTTCGACTGCCGCACCGTCCAACACGTATGGCGCGTGATAGAAATCCCGCAAATGCACAATTGCATCAGCTGCCCAATCGACGACAATCACATTTGTCGGCAGCCTTTGCAGATCATTCGGATTGCTCACGATAGCGGCGAGTCGGCCATCGATCCGTCCGACGTTGAGACGCCAAGTGCTCATTTCGGTATAGCGGCTGAAGTAGGTTTCGAAGGAAGACCTGCCGCCTTGCAAGCGAGCCACCAGATCAAAACGCACATCATCGGCCAGCATGGTGCGGATGGCGTCGAAGTCCCGATCGTTGAATCGGTCGACATAGGTTTGAAGCCGCGCGAGATCCTCAGCGTTCGGCCTCAAGACTTCAGGAGCGAAGTCGGCATGGATCCGAAGTTGCGATCGTCCCCGATGCAAAGCCGCCTTGCTCGCCGCAAGGGTCGTGCCGAGAATGACCGCGATCTCGTCGTTCGAATAGCCGAGTACATCTTTCAAGATCACCGCCCCGCGTTGAGACGGAGGCAGGCGCATGAAAACGGTCATGGCCGCCCGCGTCGCCAGGCGGCGGGCTGCGTCATCGGAATCGGAAACCATGTCGTCATCGGCCACCTCGCGTTCGGCCGTGGCTCGCTCGCGGCTCCTCAGAAAATCGATGGCCGCATTGTGAGTGATGCGGAACAGCCATGAGGTCGCGTCACCCTCGGGTGGGGCGTGACCTAGCGCGCCGATCGCGCGTGCCATGGCGTCCTGCACGACATCCTCGCCGTCGAGCGCAGAGCCCACCATGCGCGCCGCGTAACGATGCAGGGCGGGGCGCAGCCCCACTATCCGCGCTGTTAGCTCATCATCGGAGTTCGAAGCGTCTGACGCCATTTTCGTGTCCATACGACTAAGACGGTGCAGAGCCGCGAAAAGATTCAGAGGCCCGCGAATCCTTTTTGGTCTTGGGTCCGTCCTAACGATGAGACGCGGCCTTCGCGTCCGTTCGTCAGGAGGAAAGAATGTCCGTCAATCCCAACGCATCCATTGAGATCACCGCGTTCAAGCAGGTACCCGATTTTGCCCAAGGCCTTGTCCGTGACCTGCGTGTGCGTTGGGCGCTGGAGGAGGCAGGTCTCGACTATCGGGTTCGCCTGCTGGGTACGCCGCGACCGGCCGACTACGTCCAGGACCAGCCGTTCGATCAGGTACCATGCTTTAGCGATGGTCAGGTCAGGATCTTTGAATCGGGCGCTATCGTCCAATATGTCGGCGAGAAGAGCGAAGCGTTGCTGCCGCGCGAGGCACAAGCCAGGTATCGCGCGATTCAGTGGGCTTATGCCGCGCTCAACAGCGTCGAACCGGCGATTCTGAACGTCTTTGCCGTCACGATCTTCCATGCTGATCAGGAATGGGCGAAGCTCCGCCGGTCCGGCGCCGAGGACTTTGCGCGGCTGAAGCTCAGGCGCGTGTCCGATTGGCTGGGCGAAAAGCAATGGCTCGAAGGTGATAGCTTCACGATCGGCGATCTAATTATGGTGACCGTCCTCCGATTCCTTAACCATACCAGCATCGTCGCCGAATTCCCCAATCTCGCGGCCTACCAGAAGCGCGGTGAATTCCGTCCGGCGTTCCAGCGCGCTCTGAGCGCTCAACTCGCCGACTTCGCAGCCGATGAACCTCGAACAGAACCGGAATCTGCAGCAGCATGAGGTGTTCCGAAGAAATTCTGCGCGCCGCATTGATTTGATCGCAACACTGACAGCACGGCAGAACGCTTTGTAATCCCGTCGAGCGCGGCTGCGACCTTAACGCTTTTGCGCATGCCCGCCTGTTGTGAACTGAGGTCCGCCTCGAGCGCTTCTGCTCGAGGCGGAATCCTCGCGGATGGGGGTAGTGCCCGCGCACAATAACGGCAGACGTAGTGAGCATAGGTTTTTACCCCGGTGCTGCGCGCTAGCCTGCCGCGTGTCACCAGCCTTGATCCGTCGCTTCGTACATCGGTGTCCCCCGGCACCCAGACCTCGACCCACGACAGGGAAGCGGAGATTCGCGCAAACCCGAACGAACTTCCGGTTTGCGAATCCGTCGGCGCAATCGCGAACGTCAACTTGTAGGGCGCAAAGCTACCGATGCGTTGAGGCAGCCTTATGTGCCGAATGAGGCAGCCTTATCTGTGCTCGTCACGCGGTGCCGGTCGGCTGACGGCCGAACCCCTCGACGACCATGTGCGGGCCCAGGCTTCGGTGTCGACCAGTTCGAGCAAACGGCCCTGCTCCTCGCCGCTGAACGGGCGGCGGTCAACGAAGCGGGCCTCGAGTGCAGCGCGGTCGACCACGCCTTCGCGTGCGAGCATGCCGTCGAGCAGCCGCTCTCTTATGGCGGTCCGGCGTTCGCGCAGGACGATGGCGCTGAACCCGTCAGGCCCGCCCTTGGAACGCCGGCCGATGATCGCTGGGGGCAGGTCTGCCGCGAACGCGGCGCGGGCGACAGCGCGGTCGCGGCCGCCCGCGCGCCATTCCCAACTTGGTATGGCGAGGCAGGTTTCGATGACGGGCTGCGAAAGCAGCGGCGCGATGACCGGCGCAAAGCGGCTACGACCCGGCTCGAGCGAAGGTTGCACGCGCAAGAGGCTGGCGACGTGGGCGGCCTTTCCCGGTCCCACGCCGCCGGGAACGTCGAGCCACGGCTGATGGAGGGACTGCGGCGCCAGGGCGGAAAGCGTGCCCGCATCGAGGAACATCGGCCCGGTGGACCAGAGATAACCCCGACGCTTGAGCCGAAGCGCCGCACGCACCACGTCCACCGGACCGCTTTCGGTTTGCCGGCATACGTCGCGGATAGTGCGAAGCAGCCCGAGCCCCAAACCATGTCGGAGATAGAAATCGGTGACTGCTGCTGCGGACTGCGAAAAGCCGAGGACATTGTCGCCCCCGTTTCCGGTCACGAACGCATCCGCCTTGATCTCTTCGGCGACCTTCAGGTGCGCACGCTCATAGGCTTGCGCCAGCGTTCGCCCGATCGGGCGCGGCAGATGCGGGCTCATGGCCATATCGATGTCGACGTCTTCGATGCGATAGACGCATTCGGTGAGCGGTAAGGCGAGATGCCGGCAAAGATCGCGCGCATAGATACGTTCATCGCCTGACGGATCGGTCGTGTACATCGTGACACAGTGGACCTCGCGTCCGGACCGGGCGAGGCAGGAGGCGACGATCGAGGAGTCGAGCCCGCCCGATACGCTCACGAGCAAGCGCCCGCGCGAGGCTGTGAGTGCCTCGACACTGGAGCTCACGACCCGCCGCAATTGGTCAGGTTGCGGCGCGCCGGCCTCCGGATCGGCCTCGACGTGCTTCCACGGCGACCACCACATGCGCTGATCGATCATGCCCGCCGACACGTCGAGTACGTAACCCGACAGGAGCTCTTCGATGCCGTGGAGACAGGTTTCCGGGGACGGCAATCCGCGCAGGTAAAGGTGCTTCACGAGCGAGATCCAGCTGACAGCCGGAGGCGTCTTCCTCACGGCCAAGAGGAGCTCCACGTCCGACGCCAGGACCAGGCCAGAGCCGGTCTCGGCATAATAGCATGGCAATGCCCCGGAGGGATCACGGAGGATCCGTTGGCCGGCGCGCGCCGGAAAGATGCCGACATAGCTGCCCCAGTATCGGTCGAGCAGCCGATCCTCCGCGGAAGTCCCGCCATCAGTCGCTCCGGTTGCGCGCGGCGTCGCCTCGATCGGCGCCGGCGGCCCGAACCGTGGAAAGAGCGTTCCCAGGACGTGCCCCTCGCCAAGTGCGTAGCAACGGCAATTGCCGCCGAACAGCACGAGCAGATCGGGTCGGTCGACCGCGATCGTCAGGCCGAGCTCCGACGCAAGGTCGCACGCGGATGGGACGGACCCCTTCCTGAGCAGGATGAGGTAGCACGCTCTCATGGGACCGCCAGGATCGGTGTGAACATGCGCGCCTGTTCGAGATCCCCGACGATCACAGCTGCATTCCATTGCAGCCAGCAATGCGCCGCAAACGGCTCCAACCGGACGCCGAAAACCAGAGTCGGCAAGGCTCCCGCGGCACGGCATAAGGCATTCGCTGCCAAGGCGCGCGGCAGGCATTGCCGGGCCTTGCGCATCGCAAGCGGCGTCGATCCGAAAGCCGCCGCGATCCTGCGCACCGCGGCTTGCGCGTCTCGATCTTCACGTCGCGGAGTGGCGTCGCTCGCGAGAGCCGTCACGAGCGATGCGAGCTTGCCGCGACGAATGGCGGATGCGGCCCGGCGCTGCGCCAGCAGGCTGCGTCCGACATCGATCAACCTTGCCTCGCCACACGCCTCCTCGCCCAGGTCGGCCGACGGAAGCACGACCTGGGCCGGCGCCCGCGGCATCTGCGGTTTGTCGCACGAGACGAGGATACCCGCGTCGACGAGACGCGCGGTTGCGGAGCCGCTCACCGCACCTGACTTTGTCCATAGCTGGAAGGTCCGGTCGTCGACCGGGCCCAGGCGGAAATAGCGGTCGAGCGGCAGGTCGAGGAAGACTGCCTGCTGGTCACACAGGCACCAGCTCAGACCGTCGCGGAGACGATGATGCATCAGGTTATCCTGAAGATGACGCGCGCCCCCAAGGAGCGCGCGCCACGCGTTTCAGTCGTCGCTCAGGCCGAGCTTGATGCGCTGACCGGTCTCCTGGTCCTCATTGGGGACAGCGTTGCCCTCGGTGGCGACGCTGACGCTGCCGAGCTCGAGGACGTCGTTGGTTTCGATCTCCGTCTTCATGACTATTCTCCGTTGGAGGGATGCCATGGCCATGACGACTCCAACCTAACGGCAGCCGAAACTATAAGAAGATTATAATGCACTTATAACGACTTAATTTGTTCGCGCATTGGTCCCGGGCGTGAGAATCGTGTCTGGACACGCGCCGCCGCCTTTAGCCTCGCGGCCTGGACATGCGCGGCGGCCACCCGGGCGCGCGGCGATTTGCGGAAGAAGGGATCGGCACGTCGCGGTCCCGCGACGGCGAAGGGACGAGCGTTGCTTTGCGTTACGGGTCCGAGCGACCTGGCCATGGAACGAGGGCGCGCGCCCTTCCGGACGCGCGCCCCGAGGATCAATCGTCGGCGAGGCCATTCTTGAACCGCATACCGGCCTTCGTATCCTCGAATACGAAGGTGCTGCCCTCGGTGTCTGCACTCACGCAGCCGAGCTCGACCACGTCACGGGTTTCGAAATCCTGTTTCATGACTTCACTCCTTGGGATGATGCCATGGCCATGACGGGTCGAGGATAAGGAGTACTCTCACTTATAAGAAGATTATAATCGGGTTGTTTTCGAGCGGGATCGCAAACGGCGCCGGGTGTGGGATCATGGTCTGGCCACGCGCCGGCACTTTCAGCCTCGCGGCCTTGACATGTGCGCCGGCCACCCGGGCCGGAGCGGACATCACCGGGTGACGCCGCCCAGATCCGAATAGGGAGGTATTTCGCTCGGGGGACAGAGGCCTCGCCATTTCGGACCTAACATCGATCCCTCCCCCACCGCCCTTCCTATTGCCCACCGAGATGATCGGCACGTGACTCGGGCGGGCTGCCAAACTTGGTTCAACAATCTGTTGCTGTCTGGTCGATAACTATCGGCGGCTGGATCCAAGAACAGGTTCGGCCGAGGAATCGTCGATGGCTGCGACCGATCGTACGACGTCAAACCTGAGGACTTTAGAATCGACCGCAACTCTCCCGAGTGCTTTCAGGGTTTTGGCGGTGGCGGCACAGGAACGCAAAATGGCGGATCACATCGCTGGTCGTCGAGCGGCTTGGAGTTCGCTCCATAGATCGGCATCCGAAATAGAACGCTCAGGTGCTCGGTCCGCGCCACATGGGTCGAATCCTGGTTCAGCTGAAACATCGGCAGCAGCTTTCTTGACGCTGCCTCATACCGGGTGTCTCCCTTTGGAGCTTCCGCCTTCAGGTCGCAATCGTGGAGGCGGCCATCGTCGCTAACAGCGCATTGCCACATCGTGATGCCTCGATAAGTCGCTCCTCGTGGGAAAACGCGCTTTATGTCATCCGGAGTAGGGGTCTTTTGCCAAGTTACCACATACAGGGTTGAGCGAGGTACCAACGAGCCGACAAAGTCCTCTGCTAATGCGGGAGAGCTCGCCAATACCAGCCCAGTCAAGGGAGCGAGAAAACGTGCAGACCAGGGTAAACTGCGGGACGCGCATTCATTAAGTTCCATAACACGCATTCCTATCCAAGCGGGGATTTGGCCAAGCGGTAATATTGCTGGAGAAGTTCTTTAGTATAAAAAGCAGACTTGCGACATGGAATTTGCAGATAGATTTCCACTCGTTTCCGAACTGGGAAAGCTTGAGAGAAATAAGAAATCCGGACGAAGATCTTGCAGCCAGTGTCGCCATTGGAAGGTAGCATCCGATGCTACGTCGATCACCATATAATAGCAGGTTGAACAGGATGCGAGACATCCGGCCATTGCCATCTGTCAGGGGATGTAGTGCGCAAAACGCTGACATGGCGACCACTGCCTGAAACGACCGTGGAATACCTAGGCTCTCTTGTTCGAGAAGCCATGCGTCAACTGCCGCCAGGCGCATCGCTATTTCGCCCGGCTGAGCAAATAGGGTAGCTTGGCCGCGTACCGGACTGGTTTGAGAACGGTATGTCCGCACGGATATGGCTCCTTCCATCATAGGAAGGGCGGCATCGATCAATGCCCCAAGCCCAATCACGGAGGGAGACGCCCCTTCGAAGTTTTGCCGTAGCGATGCGAAGATGCGGAGCTCTTCAAGGGTATGCCTCGTATCGGAATGCGGCACTTCGCTCGCTTCAACAAGTTCGGACAGTTCGTGCCGAAGATTGGGGATAGACGATCGCTGGCGCACGAAATCAAAGACTTCGTCGGATCTAAAATCCTCCAATCTCCTCGTTAGTCCATCTGACCACCTAGCCAGCCTTCTCACATAGCGGGGCTGGTCAGCAAATTGGGGTAACGGCAACAGCGGCATTTCACACCGATCTACCATGACGACCGGACCATTTCAGTGGTGCGGAAAACTTCCGAACCCATCTGTAGGATTTGAATTGACAGGAATGCCAGCCGCATAGGCAATATCGCTTGCCAACGCGTTCGTGAACTGCTCGTTCGTCAAGAATTGCGTAGATCCCTCATAGTGAACTCCCGCCGTGTCGCTCGGATTGGCCTGCAAATAGGCGGTCCATTCGGTCTGAGTCTCTGCAATGCCCGCCGCAGTATCGTGCGCGGCTTCGTGAAGGATAATCTCATCTATTGTCTGATTATTTGAGTTATTGGCCGAGTTTTCATATCCGATCAAACCTTGAAGGTCGAATGTAACAAGGTTATTCGTGCCATCGCCTCCCGGACCGTCAGCCGCGCGGTTCGCCCCAGCTGACCATTGATTTGGGGCTTGATCAGTGATTGTATATGTCGTGTTCTGTAAAATTGAGAGCGCCTGCCCCGCCGTCATGGTTTGGCCGTTAGGCATGGTAATAGTGGCACCAGGGTGTTGTGCCAGCTTATTTTCCACATCCGTTACTTGTTTCTGCAGTATGTCGGCCGCCTTCTGTGCAGCCTCATTCTGCTTTGGGTCCGAAATTTTGAACTTTATGTGATTATTAGTGCCAAAATTTCTGTCCGTTGGTGTCGGTGGCGGTGTTGCGCTATCGGAAGAAATACTGAAACTCGACGTCGAATGCCCGCTGCTCGAGTGCCTAATTCTGCGGCCCTTGACGACGATGGATGATCCATCCGGAGGGGTAGCGCCAGGCGGAGGCGTCGAAGCCGACGGCCCGCCGCCCCCCGCACTCCAGCTGGAGCTGCTCCATGGCCATGAAGAAGAAGAGCGCGACCTGCTGGAGGTCTGTGAGTCAGGCCGGATCGCTTTTGCTTCTGCGGGGGTGAGTGCACGCATAAGGTCTATCCCTCACATATGTCCCCCGTACCGCCCTCTTGAAAGACACCATCATTTTTGGAATGGGTCAAGTACCCGCGAGGCGTGGGGGAATCATTTTCTATCGTTACGCTTATGTAATATTGACGATGAATTGCGGAACCGGCGATTTTAATGACCAAACCGGTTATAATTATCATCCAGACTCGTTTAATATTGCCCTTTCCCTTGCCTCCTTCAGGGAGATGCCGCTGTGGCAGAAGCTGAATTGGAAGAGACGATGGCGGGAGTAGCGGGCCCGGTGCCAGTGCGAAACTACCGTGATCCCGACTTCGTGCGCATCAACCGGCTCTATAGCCGGCAATTCGATTTTCCTCTTCGGGTCGATCCACCTTCGCTTCGCTACATGATCGCGACGATGCCCCGAAGTGGTTCGACTTTGTTTTCGCTTTCGCTCTGGCGTACCGGCTCCCTTGGTGCGCCGATGGAATATCTTAACCTTCCCAACCATGAGACTAACATAAAGTCTCTCGGGAAAGGCAATCTGGAGGAGTACTGGCGCCAAATTGTTGCGCGACGAACCTCTCCAAACGGCGTATTTGGATTCAAAGCCTTCGTCACTAACTTGCGGCAGGCGGCCGATGCATCGCCGGAATTGCTGGCGCACACGGGCGTCGACAAGGTGATTTTTCTAACGAGACGGGATCGTGCGGCACACGCCGTTTCCTACGCTCGTGCGATAAAGACCAAGTCATGGTTCTATGGAACCAACGAGCAGCAGGCTTGGGAATATGATTTTAGCGCGATAAATCGCGCGGAACGCTGGTTGGTTGCTCAGGAGCGGAGCTGGGAAAAGCTATTTCGGCAACTAGGCGTCGTGCCTTTCCGTGTCGTGTATGAAGACTTTCTTGAGGAGAAAGGTGCTACCGTAAATAAGATACTGGACTGGTTGAACGTGCCGTTAGTGCCGTCGCTATTTCACGTACCACTTCTGAAAAAGCAGTCTGGCGACAATAGCCGTGCATGGGTTGACCGGTACGTCGCGGAGAAAGCCTCACGGAAAGCAAGGCGCCCGACTGACAACATCAGAACGGGTGGCGAGTGAGAATTCAGCTTGGGCGGCCACAGATGAGCGCGCCGATCGGGTCCGTCGCTTTGTTCGACGCGGAAGTCGCCCAATGGGCCTTGACCCGCGCGCTACGCAACCTGGACCCAACCGACCGCTGGCCAAAGCTGCTAAATCTGTCGCGTGATGAACAGTTCACCCTCCGTAAACTGGCCGACAGCGTTCCCGAGGCTGAGTTTCAAGCGCGAATTACCGACCTGCGATCGCTGAAACATGTTGACCGGTCGCGCACCGTTGCGCTCGTGACCTCCAACGGAAAAGTCGGCGTTCTAATATGGCTTGCAGAGGCTGGCCTAGCGTCGGTCGAGTATGAAGATGAACCCATCCAAAGAGGCCAGCTCGACGCTGTGCTTAGCGATGTCGATCCGTACGCTCTACTGATAGGGCGCCGCCTTAACGACCAAAACGCATCGACAGACGAGAATTTCGGCCTGGGTTGGTTCGCTTCTGCGTTGTTGCGGCATCGAACGGAATTGATCGGCGTCATAATTTGTTCGGTGCTTCTCCAGTTTTTCTCGTTGGCATTTCCATTGTTATTTCAGGTCGTCATCGACCGAGTCCTGATTCACAAAACTTTTTCTACCCTTGCCGTTGTTACCCTCGCCATGCTGCTCGTCACCATCTTTGAGGGGGTGACGCAGCAAACCCGAGCCTACCTCATCAATCATACGTCCAATCGGATAGACGTTGAACTAGGAGCGCGCCTGTTTTCGCGGCTTCTGCGCCTGCCGATATCGTATTTCGAGACACGACCGGCAGGTCATACCGTGGCTCGGATTCGCGAGATAGAATCGATCCGAAATTTTCTAACTGGATCTGCTCTAACATCGACTATAGATCTTGCGTTCATGGCCATCGCGGTAGCCATACTTTTTCTTTATTCCCCAATTCTAGCTCTGACTTTTCTTCTTATATGCCCTCTATATATTTTGGTTGCGCTGATCGTCCGCCCGCTTATGCGACGGCGGATTGAAGAACGATTTAACAGAGGGGCAGCCAGTCAGCAGTTTCAGGTCGAAACTGTGATAGGCGTGTCGACTGTCAAAACGTCAGCCGCTGAAAGGCCGTCGCGAGACGAGTGGGAGCGAAGGCTGGCATCCTATGTAAACGCGTCGTTCAAAACCCAAATGCTAGGAACATTTGGCCAGACATCCTTTTCTTTTCTATCTCGGTTAACGACAATTTTGATTTTGTTTGTCGGCGCCCATGAAGTCATGGCCGAGCGGTTGACCGTAGGAGGCCTCGTCGCCTTCAATATGATCGCCAGTCAGATCGTCTCGCCATTGCTGCGGATTGCAACGGTCTGGCAGGACTTTCAGCAGATCCAAATATCTATAAGTCGGTTGCGAGACATCTGGGATGCTGAGCCCGAATGGGCGTCGACTCAAGTATCCGCACTGCGCGGTGCTCTGCGGGGCAAGATCAGTTTCAAGAACGTCGCGTTCGAATATACTCCCGGTGCGCAAACGCTGCGCGACGTTAATCTTTTTGTAGAGCCAGGCAGCGTGGTGGGTATCGTGGGGGAGTCCGGATCGGGCAAATCCACGCTCGTGAAGTTGCTCAATCGGACTTATTTGCCGGGTAGCGGTCAGGTGCTCATCGACGGCATTGATATCGCCAAAATCAATCCGCGGCAGTTGCGGCGACGCATCGGATTTGTTCAGCAGGAAAATTTTCTTTTTAACAGGACGATCGCGGAGAATATTGCCTTTGGGCATCCTGAGGCGAGAGCGGGGCAAATCCAGGCCGCCGCCAAGTTATCGGGCGCGCACGATTTTATCATGGCGCTTCCCGAAGGTTACAGAACCCAGCTGCACGAGCGTGGAACAAATTTATCTGGCGGCCAACGCCAACGAATTGCAATCGCTCGAGCTCTGATCCGCAATCCTAAGATTCTTATATTTGACGAGGCGACGAGTGCGCTAGATTATGAGAGCGAGTTGATCATACAAAATAACATGAAGCGGATCTCGGAGGGACGTACGGTATTCGTCGTGGCCCATCGATTATCAACCGTACGAGACTGCGACATCATTGTCGGTATGGCGAACGGGCGCATCCGGGAAATCGGCTCTCACGATGAACTCATCGCTCAACAAGATGGCGTCTATGCTCGGCTATGGCGCCTTCAATCGGGCGAACGCCCGCGCGGATTGAGCCGGCATGCCAACGAGTAGGCGGGGTGAAGAACCACGGAATCGGCGGAGATTGCCGTCCCGGTGGCTCGATCGCCCGGCGCGCTTACTCGTGCCACAGTCCACCCTGGCCGACTTTCTTCCACCAGGTCGAGCTATCCGTGTCCGCAAACCAAGCCGCGCCTCTTGGCTGCCTATATGGCTCGCAGTGGGATTCATCCTGACCACGCTAGCGCTTGGTTTCTTTGGTCATATTGACATCTATGCCGAGGGAACCGGCCGGATCCAACCCAGGGGAAGAAGCAAGGTATTGCAGCCGTCTACTACCGGCATCGTACGGGCGATTGCCGTCCAAAACGGCGATCTCGTAAGCGCCGGTCAAGCCATCCTCTCTCTCGACGCTACCGAAGCAGGTGCCACATTCCGCGAAAATAAGGAGAACCGAGATAGCCTGCGTGCCGAAATTGCTCGTCGTTCCTTCGAAATCAAATCGGCACGCGCGACCAGCATCACACTTGCGTCCCGCCCCATTTACCCTCCGGGTATGCCTTTGGACATCATAGAGAGGCAGAATGGGACATATTTATCCGACATGTCCTTGCTGCGGGCCAATGTGGATGAATTATCGAGCAAAGCGCGAGAAGAGATGGCCAAGGAAAAGGCGGCCGCCTCACAGATCGTTGTAGAGGAGCAGTCATTGGCCGCATTGCGCTCTAAACTCGATATCCGAACACAACTGCAAAGCGAAGGCTGGGACTCGCGGATAGATCTTCTGGACGCGCGTCAGGATTTTGAGAAGGAGCTGGCTGAAATACGACAAACGGAGGGCTCGCTTCGGTTAGCTCGCGTTGCGAAGGCTACTGCCGAAGCTGACCGGACCTCCGCGATCGAAAAATTCATTTCCGACCAGGCGCAGCAGCTGAACGAGGCTCAAACGAAACTGACACAGGCGACGCAAGACACTGTCAAAGCGAATACAGAGCTAGGTCGGATGACGCTAAGATCGCCTATATCAGGTGTGGTACAGGAGCTTGCTGTCACCACCGTGGGTCAAGTTGTAACCCCCGGCGAGCAATTGCTTACAGTTGTGCCGCTTCGCGGCAGGGTCGAGGTAGCGGCAGACATCAAGTCGGAAGACATAGCTTATGTGCGATCGGGCCAGCCGGTTGAGATCAAGGTACGGGCCTATCCGTTCACCCAATATGGGGTTGTTCACGGCCGAGTAGTCAGCGTGGCACATGACTCGGTGGAATTGAACGAAGCGGCAGCCCAATCTGGGACACATTTGATCGATCAACAGGCAAGTGTGGGGTCGGCAAACGCAACGCCGGCAACACAGAATTTGGTTTATCCTGTCACGATCCAAATCGACTCTGATCGGTTGGTGTCGCCATCCGGACGCGTAAAGCTGTTGGCCGGGATGGCAGTCGACGTTGAAATAACAACCGGTCGTCGTCGCGTCATTTCTTACGTTCTGTCGCCACTTTTGCAGGGTCTGCGCTCGGCTGGCCATGAGCGGTGATCATGGCTCCGCATTTCACCAGGCATTTTAGACAGGTCTTCATCGCTGGTGCGATTGTCACCATGTCGCAGGCCGCGCTCGCGAGCGATCTGACGCTCGGCCGAGTACTCAATCTCGCGCTTGCACACAGCCGAACGGTGCGCAAGGAATCGCTGGAAGTCGAAAACGCCCAGCTGAACGTCGCCGTCATGCGTGCGAAAGCGCGCCCTACGGTGATCGCTCGCGGAAGCGCCAATTTTGCGCGTGAGAGTGGGGAATATCAGTTCAGCAACGCGTCCTCAGCGATAAATAGCATTGCGGGCATTCCGACTTATGTGCCGAGTCAATCCGCGAGCGTGACGCTTGTCCAACCACTCTACCATGGCGGAGGGATTAGAGCGGAAATCCGCGGCGCCCGCGAGCTTTCCGATGCAGAACGCGCAAAACTTCTGTCCGTGACTCAGCAAGTCATCCAAGGGGTCGTTGATGATTATGCTGCTGTCATGAAAACGACGGCGGAGTTGGCATGGAAAGCCGACACGGCTCGCCTCAAGGGCTTGGCCTTGGAAGAAGAAGAGCGAAAATTCCAGCGAGGATCTGGCACTCGCGGTGCTGTGGCGGCGGCACGACGTGATCTGGCGGAAGCCGAAGTGGAAACAGCCGCCGCGACGACGAACGCGCACGCAGCGCGGCTCGTGCTGGGCGAGGATATCGGAGAGCCGGTCGACAATGTGGCCGATCTGGATATCGCCTCGACCTCACATCTCGAGGCGAGCGAAGCTTCCGTCAATAATGCCGTTGAAGCCTCTCCCGACGTGGCGGCAGCCAAGCATAGCCTAGCGGCTGCGGAGGACGATCTCACCGTCAGCCGAGCGCAGACCCGGCCGCAAATCGATCTCAATGCGGTAGCTGAACGCGATAATAACGCGCGCGGCGTTGAGCGGTCCAGCAACTTCGGCGCCCTGATCGTTCAAATGAGCCTTCCGCTCTATGCAGGTGGCGGCCTGAAGGCTCGTATAGCACAGTCGCGTATTGCTATCAGGGAGCGGACGATTGACGTTGATGATGCCAGGGCGAAAATTCGGCTCATATTGCTCAAGAGCATCAGCGATTATCAGAATCTGGTGAAAGAAGAGCGGCAGAGTCTACAATCGGTAGAACAGGCAGAGACGGCATTGATGGGCGCGCGGAAGCAATTCGATGCCGGAGAAATAGACCGGGAGGCTGTAATAGAAAAGGAAGAGGCGCTCGACGATGTCCGTTCCAGGCTCGCTGAAATCCGCGCCGACCTGCTGTCATCATATTATACGGCACAACTCAGTTTGGGGCGCGTGTCGCTCGACGACGGCGCGCTCATCGCTTCTGCGTCCGAACATGAAGATCTCAAATGATCGCACTCTTTGGTCGCTTCGGCCGTCCACGAAAATGGATCATCACGATGACGGGGATATTGGCCATTTCCCAAAGTAGGCAAGCCTCGGACGAGCCTTACGAAACGGCGTTATCTGTCGGTTGGGTGAAGCAGCACCGCGCTGTCGCCGAATAACGCGACCACCAAAGTTTTTCCGTCGGGGAGAAAGCGCAGATCGCGCGGAAAGGCGCCAGTCTCAAACGTTTGGGCAACTTGCGCCGCTGCTGGTCCGAGCGGAGTGATTTGCACGAGACTGCCGCCGGTGCGGGCGAACCTGTCTGAATCGGCGACCCAAAGCTGCGTGCCGTCGGGGCGCAACGCGAGACCGACGGGCGACTTGCCAACAGCCAAAGCTACCGTTTGGCCCTTCCTTTCGCCTGACGAGAATATCGCGGGATCGAGGCCGATGATGCGGCCATCGCCCCGCGCGCTGACCCACAAGGCGTGGCCGTCGCCAGCCACCACGACGCGGACCGGGTTGCAGCCGGCCCGCATCGCACCGGTCACTGCATGGCTCGGATCGGTAATCGCTTTTGCGACATCAATCGTGAACAAGGCCCCCTGAGCATGGGGGCGCCCGCGAGCCTGTTCGGGTTGACAATCATCGCCCTGACCGGCGACCTCGCTTGTCGAGAACAGGATTGTGCCGTCGGGAGACAAGGCAAGGCCAACTGGCGCCTGCCCCACCTCCACACGGCCAACCACGGCTTTGCTGCTGCCGGCGTGCAACGCGGCGACGTCAATCACTGCCACCGTAGCGTTGCGCTCCTCGCTGACGAAGACATAGGCATCGTCCTTGGTCAGAGCGGTGTAGATTGCGCCATGACCAGCATCCGGCAACAGTCCTACTATAGGATCCTGAGTGTCGGTTTCGAGCTTTGCTATGTCGAGCAAGGCAATCGCGTCTTCCGCTGCGACCGCGAGCAGCTTTCCATCGTGCGACAGCGCAACGCCGCCCCCCGATCCCTGCGGTAGCGGCACGACACGGCCGAGCCGAAATTGGCCTTGGTCATTGTCCAGCACGGCCACCGAGCCGCCATGGTTTCCGATCAGCGAAACGAACAAATGGCAATTGTCGGGAGAAGGCTCGGCCGCGAAGGGCCGGCCCGGCAAGCGGATCGTCTCGTCGGCCAGGGGTGAAGTGCAAGCCGCGTTGGCGCGACCACCGAGCAGCGCTCCCGCCAGCATCGTTACCGCCCAGAATGTCCTCATGGCTTTCTCGGTCTCCCCGCCGTCGCTCCGCATGAACATACGCCACCTGCGGGGTCGCTTTCGACCCAATTGTGGTCCATTTGGCTCCGTCCTAAATTCACGAGCAGTCCAGCAATGCGCCTTCCGCGGATCATCGCCGTGCCGTGTATTGCACCTCTGATTGCTATGATGGCCAGTGCTGCGGCAGCCGGACAAGCTAGCGGACCAGACTTTTCGAAAAGCTACCAGATCTGGTCTCAAGGAAACGATGGCCGCTGCGGCTACGTAGTTGGTGACGTGTACGTCAACGCGTCGCAGCTTCGACGCGCGCTAGAAGCCGATGTGCACAAAGAGTACGGCGTCGAGTTCCTGACATCGCCACAGACTCCGCCGAGGTGCGTCGAGAATGTGCGGCGGGCTTCCAAACTGGCCGGTTTCACGTTGTTTCGCGCTCGACCTTTGACGAAACAAGATGAAAACGCTGCCGTACCGCCGCCGGAGTAAATTCAATCGCGGCCGCCGTTCGCTGATCTGCAACCTGGCGCTCGCGAAGCAACAGCTGTATCCGCCCACCAACATCTTGGCGGCTTCGACGGCCCGCCGCCGGATACGCGTCTCCTCCAGATCTCCGATCTCCGGCGGCAGTCCGGCTTCGGTCAGATGCGGCATTAGCGCCACGGGTCCGCCTCGCCGACGATATGGTGCGAAGTGGGCCGGCATTCCCGACCAACGGCTTCTTTTGCGCGGCGCGCAATTGCGCCGGCCTTCGAGCCTGATCAATCCAGCGCCTTGAACCGGATCGCCTGTCCACCGCCGGGCGCCATCGCGATCGTCAGCACGTCCTTCGACGTGACGTTCTGCCTCACGATCTCATAGCTTTCCGGATTGGTGCGATAATCCGCGCCCGGCCCGTCGCGATAAATCTGCGCCTCATAATGCTTGCCCGGAGTCAGGAAGCCCAGCGGCTGGGTCAGCGTGCGCGCATTCTCGTCCGTCACCGCGCCCAGATACCAATCCTTGCCGCCGCGCGGTTGCCGGGCGACCACGATATAATCGCCGATCTCGCCCTGCAGCGTCTTCGATATCTCCCAATCGGTCGGCACGTCGCGGATGAACTGGAACGCATCCAGGTGCGCGAGGTAATTTTCCGGCAAATCCGCCGCCATCTGCACCGGGCTGTAGATCACGACATATTCGGCGAGCTGGGTCGCGAGCGTCGACTGGACGCGGCGATCCACCTGATCCTTGCCATGCGCCAGATCGAAGATGCCCGGCGTATAGTCCATCGGCCCGCCGAGCAGGCGCGTATAAGGCAGGATCGTCACATGTTCGGGCGGGTTGGTCGGCGTGCCCCAGGCATTATATTCCTGCCCGCGCGCGCCCTCGCGCGCGATCATGTTGGGCCAGGTGCGCCTGAGGCCCGTATCCTTGACCGGCTCGTGCGCGTCGATCGCGATATGATGCGCGGCCGCCACCTCGGCGACGTGGAGATTGTGGCGCACCATATATTGGCCGGCAAACCATTCCGATCCGCCCTGCTCGTCGATGATGTCGCCGCTATGGTGGACGTAGCCCGTCTTCACCACGGGAATGCCGACCTTCTCGTACAAGCTCATCGCTGCATCGAGCTGGCGCTCGTAATTGGGCACCGCGCCCGCGGTTTCGTTATGCCCGATCAGATAGACGCCGCGCGCCTTGCCGTAGGCGATGATGCCGGCCAGGTCGAAATCGGGGTAAGGCCTCGTGAAACTGAAATTGTCGCCATTGTCGATCCAATTGCCGTCCCAGCCCTGGTTCCAGCCCTCGGCGAGCACACCGTCAAAGCCATATTTGGCCGCGAAATCCATGTAGCGTTCGACATTCCGGGTGTTGGCGCCGTGGCGGAAACCGCTGCCCCAGGTCGAATGGTTGAGATGCATTTCCCACCATACGCCGACGAATTTCCCGGGCTTGAACCAGCTGCCGATATCC
>Ga0157369_10002895_pt1 | contig 20503 bp, 17 predicted proteins | sample C25metaG_FD_113461 | JGI IMG/M metagenome (GOLD analysis project Ga0157369, IMG submission 113461) | Corn rhizosphere microbial communities from Kellogg Biological Station, Michigan, USA - C2-5 metaG | ecosystem: Host-associated > Plants > Roots > Rhizosphere > Soil | place: USA: Michigan...
GCTCCACTCAAAACTATGTCGCGCGCTCCGTCATTCGATCGCTTTCCGCGGGGTGGAGCAGCCCGGTAGCTCGTCAGGCTCATAACCTGAAGGTCAGAGGTTCAAATCCTCTCCCCGCAACCAATTTTCGATAATGTACCTAATTCCAGGCCGCTCCCGGTGAGCGGCCTTTTGGTTTTCAACCACCGTAGAGATAGTTCGGGAGCCAGAGCGTTATGCCGGGCCATAGATACATGATGGTCATGCAGAGGATCACGATCAGCATATAAGGCATCATGCCTGCGAAGATCTGGTTGAGCGTGACGTGTGGTGGAGAGACTCCCTTGAGATAAAACGCTGACATCGCGACCGGGGGTGACAAGAACGCCGCTTGCAGGTTCACGAAGACAAGTGTCCCCCAAAGGACCGGATCGATGTTGAAATGCTTTAACATCGGCAAAAAGATCGGCACGAAGATGATGATGATCTCGGTCCATTCGAGGGGCCAGCCGAGAAAGAAAATGATCGCTTGTGACAGGATCATGAACTGTACGGGCGACAGATCGAAGGACAGCACCCAGCGCTCGAGCAGCGCCTGCCCCCCGAGGAGTGCGAAGACAGCGGAGAACAGTGCCGAGCCGACGAAGAGCCAGCACACCAGGGCCGTGGTCTTTGCCGTCAGGAACACCGCTTCCTTGGTGCGTTTCCAGTCGAGGGTTCGGGCCTGGAACGCCAGCAGAAAGGCGCCTGCGGCACCGACGGCGGCGGACTCGGTCGCTGTCGTGATGCCGAACAGGATAACGGCGAGCACAACGACGGTGAGAACGCCGAGCGGCATCACAGACGACACCAGGAGCTTCACGACCTCCAGACGATCGGCGTTTATGTTGCGGTAGTAACGAGCGAGCATCACCGCAGCGAACGCGACGATGAGGCCGAATGAAATGTAGAAACTGGTCGTCGGCGACGACTCTGCAGGCGTTGCCGGCCCCGCGCTCACCGTCGGGGCGCCGAGTTGTTCCAATCCCGCCGGAATGTCGCCGCCGACCGTCGGTTGCGGATGGATGACGACGTACCACCACATCAGCCAGAGGGTGAGCGCGGTCAAGGCGAAGGGCACCAGCGCGGCGCAAAAATTCTTGAACAGCATCCCATAAGTGACGCGCCCGCCGTTGGCCTCGAGCGCCATCGCTCGGGACGGCGCGAGCAAAGCTGAAAAAAGTCCGCCCACCAGGTTGCGCGCGTAAAGTTCCTCAAACATCCGCATCCACATCGGCACAGGAATCTTTGTCTGTTCTGCCGGCAAAGGCGGGGCGATCTTCGGATTGATCATCGCCCAGCCAACGATGTAGACGAGATAAAGAAAGGCGAGAAAGAAGCCGGGGAACATCGCTGCGGCGTAAAGCTTCACGATCGACTGTCCCGCGACCGCCGCATAGACGATGATCATCACTGATGGCGGGATGAGGATGCCCAGCGTGCCGCCCGCGGTGATGACGCCTGACGCGAGTTTCACATCATATCCGGCACGCAGCATTGGGTTGAAGGCAATCACCCCCATCAACACCACGACGGCGCCCACGAGGCCGCTGGCAATGCCCCAGAACGTGCAGACGATAAGTGTCGCAACGGCGAGCGAGGCCGGCACCCGCCGGAAGGAAAGCTGGATGCTGTAGAACATTTTGTCCACGAGCGCTCCGCGTTCCATCACATATCCCATGAGAACGAATAGGGGGATGGAGATGAGAACGTCGTTGGTCATCGCGCCATAAGTGCGTTGCACCATCAGGTCGAAGACGCGATTGTCGATCCAGTGCTCTGCCGGGGTGTAGAAAGCGTAGAACCCGAAAAACATGCCGAGGCCCATCAGCGTGAAGGCCGTCGGAAAACCCATCATGATAAAGACCACGATGAGCACGAGCATCGTGAGTCCGAGCGCGGAATCGCTCATGTCTACAGGGCTTCCCTGGCCCTACGTTGATGTGCCGCGTCGCCGATTTATCGCGCGCGCTCGATCGCGATCTTGCGCGCTTCCTCGTCTATGTACTCGCTGTGCGCGAGCTGCTCCTCGACGACATCGATCTCCGCGACGTCCTTGAGCCGGCTCGGCCATTCCCCGGTCTTCAGACAAACGATACAGCGGACGATTTCGGCGACGCCCTGAAGCATTACCAGGCTCCCAGCCAGTGGGATGACCGCCTTGAAGTAGTAGATCGGCGGGCCTTCCGCCGTTACGGTCGAGTGCTCGCCGATCCGCCATGAAAGCGCGGCATAGTCGTAGCCGGCATAAATGAGAGCGGCGATCCCCGGCAAGAAAAGGACGACGTACAATGCGAGGTCGAGCGCCGCTTGCGCCCGCGGCCGTATCGTGCGGTAGAAAAAATCCCCGCGCACATGGCCGTCCTGCGCCAGCGTGTAGGCTCCGGCGAGCATGAACAACGTGCCATAAAACATATTGCTGGCGTCGAATATCCACGCCGTCGGCATGTTCAAGATATAGCGCTTGAAGACTTCGACGCAGACGAGAGTCATCAATCCGATGATGAGCCACGCCGCGGCCTTGCCCACCCACATACTGAAGCGGTCGACCGTGTGCAGAATATGCTGAACGTTCATGCGTGAGCCAATTGGCGGTAGGGCGCGCTTTTGAACGAGACAAAGCACCGTTTTGTCATATCCCTTGCAAGGTGCTTGCTGCTTCCGATCGTCGCGTCAAATCTTCTTGGCTGCTGCGTTCGCGCCGAAATAATGATCGAACGCCAGGCGGCGGTTGACGACGGTGTCCTGTTCCCATCGGGTCGTCCGCTCGGCAAAGACACGCTGCGATTCGAGAATCTCTCTGAACAGCGGATTTTCCGCTGCTTTTTTCTTCACGACGTCGTCGTAAACCTCCAGCTGCCGCTTGAGGATGGTATCGGGCGTCTTATAGAACTTGACGTTGTCCTTCGTCTGCAGTGCCTCGTAGTCCTTCGAGTAGCGGTCGATCGCCTTCCATTGCATGTCCTGCGAAGCCGCCTCGACCGCATAAGTGATGATGGCCTTCATCTTTTCGGGCAGTGCGTCGTATTTCGTTTTGTTGAATATGACCTCGAACTGCTCGGCATTTTGATGGTAGCTCTGCAGCATGCAAATCTTGGAGACGTCGGCAAAGCCAAGCGCGCGATCAGACGAAGCGTTGTTGAACTCGGCTGCATCGAGAAGACCGCGGTCCATTGCCGAAACGATTTCACCGCCTGGCAACGCGTTGACTGCCGCGCCCATGCCGGTGAAGACGTCAATGGAGATGCCGACGGTACGGAATTTCAGGCCCTTTAGATCGTCGGGCTTGGAAATGGGTTTCTGGAACCAGCCGAGCGGTTGCGTTGGCATGGGTCCATAAGGGAACGAGACGACATGGGCGCCGATCGACGCATAGAGCTTTTCAAGAAGCTCCTTGCCTCCGCCGTATTTGTGCCACGCCATCAGCATGTTCGCATCCATCGCGAAGGCCGGGCCGGATCCCCAAAGGGCGAGCGCCGTTTGCTTCCCGTAGTGGTAGACGAGCACGCCGTGGCCGCCGTCGAGTGTTCCTTTCGACACTGCATCAAGCAGGCCGAATGCCGGCACCACGGCGCCGGCCGGCAATACCTCTATCCTGAGGTCGCCGCCTGTCATGTCATTGACCTTCTTGGCGAAATCGAGCGCGAATTCGTGAAAGATATCCTTGGAGGCCCACGTGCTTTGCCAGCGCATGGCGATGGCGCCTTGCGCCTTGACGATGTTCGGCGCTGCGACGCCCGCCGCGGCAGCCAAGGCCGCGCCGCTCAAGAACCTTCGGCGCGAGCTCCTGTTCTCGATTGGGGTTTTTGCTTTGGACATAGCTTCCTCCCGAAAGCTCGGCATTGCCCCGGGTCGGCGCCTTTTTTAGTTGAGAGCGTTGGCGGCGATGCATCGCCTAACTGGGCCAAGTACCCGATGCCGTGGCTAGATATATGAGTATGACGCCTGGTTTGTTGAAGGAGATCTTCTCGCTTTTTCTTGATGCGTGCGCGGTGAGAAACCGGAAAAGATGTATTGCCTGTGACACGATCAAGTTGCGAGGGAACCGAATAGTACTCGTGGACGATGATCCCTCTCGGCGAGGCGGTCGCTACAGGCTTTCTCCCCCGCCAAGCCGGGCCTTTGCCTGATAGGGCACGTTTTTGTTGTAAGCAAAGCTGGCCCCATCATCTTCGACGCAGCGCGGCCCCGGAGCATCGCCGATGAGTGCGCTAGCAATTTCGCTTCTCGTATTCGTCGCGGCGATCGGCGGCGCGCTGGGCGGAATGTTGCTGCGCGCGAAATTGCCGAGAGAACATCTAAGCGACGCTTCCCAAAGCGTGGTTCAGCATGGCATCGCACTCGTCGCGACGATGGCCGCTCTCGTTCTCGGCCTGCTGATCGCGTCCGGCAATAGCAGCTACAATTCCGCGCGCGCGCAGATCAGCCAGTTGACCGCGCAGATCATCCTGCTCGACCGGATGCTTGCCGAATACGGACCTGAAACCATGGCGATACGCGAGGGCTTGCGCGAGGCGATTGGCCCATTCGTTACTCGGCTGTGGCGCGAGGAAAGTTCGGGTGTCGAGAAGGCCGGCCCCTTCGTTGCGAGTTCCGGGGCGGAGGCGCTCTACGGCCACATTCGTACGCTGGCACCGGCAAATGATCTTCAGCGTTCACTGCAAGAGCGCGCACTGGCGACGGTCGAACAGCTGGCACAGATACGTCTGCTGCTCTTCGCACAATCCGCTTCCTCGCTTCCCGACCCGTTTGTTGGGATCCTGGCCTTCTGGCTGGTCGTTATCTTCTTCAGCTTCGGCCTGCCGGCGCCCCCCAATCTGACAACTTTTTCGGTGCTGCTGATCTGCGCGCTGTCAGCCTCGGCAGCGATTTTCCTGATCCTCGAAATGAGCGATCCGTTCACGGGTCTGATGATGATCCCGAGCGGCCCTCTGCGCGGCGCGCTGCCGCCGTTGAGCGGCTAACGCGTCGGCCCATGTCATGGAAATTGCGCGCTCGGGATCGGCCGCCGGAATTGGAATTCCGTGATCGGCTCGAGCAGGCGATAGATGAACGGTACCGTGGCCACCGGCAGGCCGAGCGGCACCGCGGCGGCGATGAAGAAGCCGGCAAAGCGCAGAGGATCAGGACAAAGCCGGGAAGAGCTTGCTCTCTGGCAGACCCTGGCTATCCGATCCGATGGCGGAACGGCGTCGCTATGACACCGCGGCCAGGGCCGGTCCTTTGATCCGCGCTGTGATCTCTTCGAGCGAGACGACCGTGGCGTATTTCGCCTGCAGATCGAAGAGATTGGCGCAATGCGCGAAATACGACCGGTCGAAGCAGCAATCGTCGACGACGATCGTCGTGTAGCCATGCGAATGGGCATCGACCGATGTGGCGCGCACGCAGCCCGAGGTCGAGACGCCGCAGACCACGACCGTGTCGATCGATTGCCGCGCCAGGTAGGCGGGAAGCGGCGTCTGGAAAAAGCCGCTGGCTTTGGTTTTCGGCAGCACCCAATCGCCTTCGCGCGGCTGGATGGCTGCCGGGAAATCGTTATAGCCTTTCGCCGGCCGGCCCTTGCTCTTCGACTTGGTGGCCTTGCCGGCATACATCGTGCCTTCGATATCGCTCAGCGTATAGATGATCGGCCGCTTCTGCTTGCGGAAGAACTCGATGAGCTGGGCGATGCGCGGCATCGTCTCCCACGACATCGGGCCGCAGGCGGTCGAATATTCCTGGATGGCTTCGTCGAGGGTCAGGCCTTCGCTGCCACAGAAGCCCATCGTCACATCGACGACGATCAGAGCGGTGCGTGCGCCGATATTCGTTTCGGCGAAGAAGCCCGCCTTGCTCAGGATGCGGCGCTCCGATTCAGGAATCTGTTCCATCCACTTTTTCATTGCCCGATCTCCTCGTCATGTCCTTCTGGCATGGAAGCCTGAGCCATAGTACCAAAAAGCCTTCGGGGATGGATACCGTACGCATTCGCCACGTGCGGTGCGTATTGGAATATTTATTGAAATAAACGGGCGCTTCAGTGCGCTTAGAACGCGGAGAAACCCCGCATCAACTCGCCTTCGGGTAAGGCGCGGATCTCGCCGATCGGCGCACTGATCTCGCAAACCAGGCCTTCCCTGGGGAAGGTGAGGCGTGCCTCGCCACCGAGGTCTTGCGACAGGCCTTGCTCGATCAGCCAGGAACCGAAGCCCCGCTTTTGCGGCGGTATCACCGCGGGTCCTCCGGATTCGGCCCAGCGCAGCACGAATGATGCAGGCTCGCCCTGCACGGTCCACGTCACCTCTATGGAACCGGTTTCGGTCGACAGCGCCCCATATTTGACGCCGTTTGTCGCAAGCTCGTGTAGGGCCATCGCGAGGGTGAGGGCTGCTTTCGGGCCCACTCGTAGCGCCGGACCGGTGATGCGCAACCGCTTTTGCTCGGGAGCGCCGGCGTACGCTGCCACTGCCTGTGTGACGACGTCGCGCAGCTCCGCGCCTTCCCAATGCTCGCGCGTTAGGATGTCATGGGCACGCGCCAGCGCGATCAGCCGATCGGAGAGCGTGTCGCGGCAGTCGCTTAGGCTCGTGGCATTGCGCAGCGTCTGGCGTGCGATCGATTGCACCATCGCCAAGGTGTTTTTCACGCGGTGATTGAGCTCGTTCAGCAGCATCTGCTGGCGTTCTTCGTGCCGCTTGCGATCGGTCACATCGCTCGCGGTACCGAACCATTCGAGGATGTCGCCGTCGCCGTTGAACAGGGGGATCGCGCGCGAGAAGGTCCAGCCGAGGCTGCCGTCCGGGCGCAAGACGCGGTGCTCGAGCGCAAAGGGGCTTTTCGTCCGGATCGATTGCTGGATCGCACTCATCACCGCGGGCTGATCGTCGGGGTAGATGTATTCGGTGAGCCAGTTGCGGCTTGGCTCGCTTGTATCGGCGATGAATTCCTTGCCCGCGAGCTGCCGCATTTCGCTCCAATCGGCGCTCATTCGATAGACGGCGTCGGAACTCGCCGTGACGAAGGCGCGGAAGCGTTCCTCGCTGTCGCGGATGGCGGCCATGGCCTCGCGGCGCGCCCGAGAGAGCTCAAGATTGACGGCGACACGCGCGAGCAATTCGCGCGCCGAGAACGGCTTCACCAGATAATCGTCCGCGCCGGCACTGAGACCCTCGACCCGGCTTTCCTCGCCCGCGCGCGCCGACAGCATGATCACCGGAAGGTCGTGCAATGCCGGATCTTCGCGGATCGCTTTCAGCAGGCCGAAGCCGTCGAGAACCGGCATCATCACATCGGTCAGGATAAGGTCGGGCCGCTCGCGCCGCGCGGCGGCGAGGGCCTTCGCGCCATTGGCTACGGCGAGAACGGAAAAACGCGGCAAGAGCAGTCGCGCCAAATATTCGCGCATATCCGCGTTGTCGTCGGCGAGAAGCACACGCGCGCGGCCTGATGCCGCAACCGGCATCGGTACGATCGAGCCGCCGAAGACGGGGTCAGCCAATATGTCGTCAGGCAACCAGCGCAGCGCCTCGCTGATGAAAGCCTCGGCCTTTGTCTCGGTCGACGCTCGTGGACGCTCGGCGCCGATCTGCGTCGCTGGAAGATGCTCTTTGCCGAGCGGCAGGTGCACGGTGAAGGTCGTTCCCTGGCCGAAGGTGCTTTCGACGGAAACCAAGCCTTTATGCAGCTTCGTCAGCTCCTGCACGAGAGCAAGGCCGATGCCGGTACCTTCATGGGTGCGGCCGCGTGCGCCCTCGATGCGATGAAAGCGGTCGAAAATGAGCGATAGCTCTGCTTCGGGGCGCCGGTGCCCGTATCGGTCACCCGCAAGACCGCATTGCCGCCCTCGATCCGCGTCGAGACGGTGATTTCGCCGTCGAAAGTGAATTTGAACGCGTTCGAAATAAGGTTGAGAACGATCTTTTCCCACATGTCGCGGTCGACATAGACCTCTCGCCCGAGGTTCGGACAATCGACCTTCAGCGACAATCCTGCCTTCTCGCAGGCGGAGCGGAAGTTGCTCGCCAGCTCTGCGGTCAAACTCGCGAGATCGACGGGCTCGTATTTCGCATTGACCCTTCCGGCCTCGATCCGCGAGAAATCGAGCAGCGAATTGACCAGCTTCAGAAGCCGCAACCCATTGCGGTGCGCGGTTCTGAGGAGCGCGGTGGTTTGCTCCGGCAAGCGCATGTTGCGTGCTTCGGTCAGCACGTCCTCGAGCGGGCCCAACATCAGGGTCAGCGGCGTGCGGAACTCGTGGCTGACATTTGAGAAGAAAGCGGTCTTGGCACGATCGATTTCGGCGAGTGCCTCGGCGCGCTTGCGCTCTTCCTCATAGGCCCGCGCATTGGTAATGGCGGTCGCGATCTGCGTCGCGGCGAGGTCGAAGAAGCCGCGATACTGGTCGTCGAATTTCAGCCGCGGGCTGACGCCGGCAACCAGGAATCCGCTGAGCTGCAGCGTCATGTGAGAGCGCAAAGGCAGGACGACCGCGCAATTGGGCGAGTCCGACCATGGCCCTTGCGGCACTTGCGTGAAGCGTTTGCCGAGCGCCTCGGCAAAAACAGGCGTGCCGGAGGCGAGGACTTCGGCAACGGGCCATGCCGATGTGCCGTTCTCTGCATCGCGCAGATCGAGCAGGCGTGGACTGGCGGATGTGTCCGGCTCAACGCCGGCCGAGCCGACCAGCCGCGCCTGCGAGCCGTCTGGCTCGATCAGATAGAAGAGCGCAAACGGCACATCCTTCGCGTGCTGGGCGAGGATATTGGCCGCGATCGCGCAAGCCTCCTCGGCCGTCCGCGCTTCGCCGATCGATGCGCCTAGGTCGCGCAAGACAGCGACGCGGCGCTCGCCAACCACCTTCTCGGTGATCTCCATGACCGTCGCCAGAACGCCGCCAATGCCGCGCGGCGCGGTGTCGTCGGGAACGGGGCTGTAGGCGAAGGTGAAATGCGTTTCTTCGACGAAGCCGTGACGATTGACCTCGAGCGGAATGTCGTCCATCCAGGTCGCCGGACCGCCTTGGAACGGCGTGTCGATCAGCGGGCCCAGCACGTCCTGCACCTCGGGCCAGCATTCGGCGAAGGGCAGTCCCATGGCGTTCGGATGTTTCGTGCCGAGGATCGGGCTGTAATAGTCGTTATAGATCGAGATATATTCCGGTCCCCACCAAAGGAGATGGGGAAAGCGATTGGCGAGCAGAAAGCTCACCATCATTTTGAGGCTTGGCGACCAGGACTCGGCCGGTCCAATGGCTGTTTTCGACCAATCCAGCGACCGGATCAGCGCGCCGGCCTCGCCCCCGCCCGACAGGAATTTTAGATCAGAACTCAAACTGTCCACGGGGCTCCTCGAGGGACCGACAGCGCCGGTTTGATGCCGATCCCGCGCGGTACCGGCGACTGAACAATATGGGCGCGCAATTGCGGCGATCTTCGGGCAAAAAATTACTGCGAACGCGACTGTCCAATCGACGGCTTGTCGAAAAAACCACGAAAATCAATTACTTATATCGTCCGGAAGCCATAGCCTCCGTTCCTTCACCGTATGCTAGGTTTCGCGCCCATGAATGTCCCCGTTCTCATCGCTGGCGCCGGGCCGGTGGGCCTGAGCTTGGCTCTCGGTCTGGCTTGGCGCGGCGTCTCGAACCTCCTCGTGGAGCCGCTCACTGACGTGCATCCGCATCCGCGCGCAATCTCGATCGGCGTGCGGACGATGGAGCATTTCCGCCGCCTTGGCCTCGATCAAAAAGTCATCGATGCCGGAGTGCCGCGTTCGCGCGCGCTCGATGTGATTTACGTTACGCGGATGCTCGATCGCGAGATCTTCCGCTTTCCGATCCCGTCGATTGACGAGCTGGCGCGCGATGCCGCAGCGCTGGCGGCACAGACGCCGGAGATCGCTGCCTCGCCCTATTACAAGACCTGGACAGCGCAATCGCCGCTCGAGCGCATGCTGCGTGCCGAAGTCGCGCGCTCGCCGAAGATCGAGGCGCGCTATGGCTGGCGGCTCGATTCATTCGTGGAGCGCGAGGAGAGCGTCACCGCGACGTTGGTCGAGCTCGCGACCGGCCGGCGCGAAGAAATTACGGCGCAATATCTCATCGGCAGCGACGGCGCGAACAGCGCGGTGCGCGCCGGACTTGGTATCCGCATGGCGGGGCGCGGCACGCTCGGCGAAGCGGTCGGGCTCTATTTCAAAGCGCCGGCATTGGGTGCGCGGCTCGGCACGCGGCCGGGTGTCATGTATTGGGTTTTGGCGCCGGGCTGTGGGGGAGTGATCTACACGATCGACGGCGGCAACGAATGGGTCTTCAATCGCTACTTCGCGCCGGGCGAAGCCGCGAGCACGGAAGACCCGGTCACGCTAATCCAGCGCGCGCTCGGTGAGACGATCGAGATCGAGTTGCTCTCGGCGCAGAAATGGCTACCGCGCCAACTCGTCGCCGATCGCTATCAAAGCGCGCGCTGCTTCTTGGCCGGCGATGCCTGCCATCTCTTCGTGCCGACCGGCGGCTTCGGCATGAACACCGGCATCAGCGATGCGGTCGATCTTGCTTGGAAGATCGCGGCACGGCTCGAAGGCTGGGGCGGCGCGAAGCTGCTGGCGAGCTACGAGACAGAGCGGCGCCCGATCGGCCTCTTCAACACGCGCGAAGCCGCCGACAATTACGACAAGAGCGGCACGATCTTCGCCGTGCCCGATGCGTTGGAAGAGGACGGTGCGGCCGGCGATGCAGCGCGCGCCGCGGTCGCGGCGCTGCTGCCGCCGAAGATCAAGCATTTCGCGCCGATCGGCGTGCATCTCGGTTCGGCTTATGAGAGCTCGCCGCTTATCGTCGATGACGGCACGCAGTTGGTCGCCTTCGATCCGGTGCGCTACGCACCGAGCGCGCGGCCGGGACAACGCGCGCCGCATGGCTGGATCGCGCCGGGCAAATCGGTACTCGATCTCTTCGGCCGTGGCTTCACGCTGCTGCGTTTCGGCAGCGAAGGCAGCGAGGCACTGATCGCCGCCGCGCGCGAAGCCGAGATGCCATTAAATGTTGCGGATATCGCCAATGAGGCGCTCGCGCGGCTCTATGAGCGGCGCTTCGTACTGGTGCGGCCCGACGGACATGTCGCCTGGCGGGGCGATTCCGCGCCCGCACAAGCGCGCGCTATCATCGATCGCATCCGCGGCGCATGATTGCGCCGCTCCTGTAGCCGGCCTCTTGTGCCGGTCCGCCGTCACCGGCATACTGGATCGTCGGACGAACTCGTCCGACGGGTCGGGGTGTCGGGGGAGGAGACCGCATGGCCTACATCATGTCACGCCGCGCCGCGCTAGCCGGGCTGGCAGGCTCGCTCGCCGTTTTGCGCGCGGTCCCGGCACGTGCCGCCACGAAACTGCGTGTCGGCAAGGCGGTCGCCGAGAATTGGGGCAATGTGCCGCTCGATATCGGCATGCAATTCGGGATTTTCGAGAAGCACGGGATCGAGGTCGAAGAGTTGATCTTCGCCGGCGGGGCGAAGCTCGCGCAGGCGGTGACGGCGGGCGAGGTCGATATCGCGCTGAGCGGCGGGCCCGACATGGCCTATCTCGCCAAAGGCGCGCCGGAGATCGCGGTCGGCACAATCGCCGATACCGCAGCTTTCATGGGCATCAGCGTCGGCAGCAAATCGACCGCGCGCAGCATCGACGATCTCAAAGGCAAGAAGATCGGCGTGACCTCGCAGGGCTCGACGACTTATTGGCTGGTCTATCAGCTCAATCGCGCGAAGGGCTGGACCGGCGACGATGCGGCGAAGCCGATCGTGATCGGCGGCTCGCCGGCAGCGGGTTTCGCCGGGCTCAAGACCGGCGATATCGACGCGGATGTCGGCGGCACCTCGACCGGTTATCAGCTTGAAGAACGCGGCGACGGCCGCCTGCTCATCGATTGCTCGGAATATGTGCCGCCGATTGCGCTCTATCTGATCTTTGCCAGCACGGCGTTGGTGAAGCAGAATCCGGAGGCGGTGCGCGGCTTCCTCAAGGGGTGGTATGATTCCATCGCCTTTATGAAGAGCCACAAGGCCGAAAGCGTGCCGATTGCCGCCAAGGTGATGGGCTATACGCCGGGAGTTGCGCAACGCATGTATGATACGCTGATGGCGAAATTCTCGACGGACGGAAAGTTCAATCCGCAGGCCTTCGAGACGCTGCGCGAAACTTTCATCGATATGAAGACGCTCGATCCGAATTCGGTCGACATGTCGAAATTCTATACGACCGAATTCCTACCCCAGACGTGACCGGCGCGATGGAACGTCCCGTTCTCCCTTACGCGAATATCGACACAAAGCCGTTTTGGGATGGGTGTCTCGAAGGGCAATTGTTGCTGCAACGCTGCAGCGCTTGCGGCACGTGGCGCCATCCGCCGAGCCCGATCTGCCCTGCATGCCTCGGCGATGCGCATGAATGGGTGCGGTCGCGCGGCCGTGGCTCGGTCTATACCTTCACGGTGGTACGCGAGGCGCGGCGCGGCTGGGAAAAGCTCGTGCCTTATGTTCTCGCTGTGATCGCGCTCGAGGAAGGGCCGCATATCCTCAGCAATGTCATCAACATCGCGCCGGAGCAGGTCGCGATCGGCATACCGGTCGAAGTGACCTTCGCCGAGCTCGACGGCTCGACCAAGCTGCCGCTGTTCCAGCCGGTCGGCGACAGGATTCGGGCATGAGCAACATCAGCGGCCGCTACGCGATCGTCGGTGTCGGCGAGTCCGATATCGGCCGGCGTCTCGGCCGCTCGGGCATGGCACTACAGCTCGAAGCCGCGAAACGCGCTATCGCCGACGCCGGGCTCGACAAGCACGCGATCGACGGTCTGATCACGCGGCCGAGCCATGCCGAGCCGGCGTTCAACTATTCCGCGGTGCTCGCGGGGCGAATGGGCGTCGCGCCGCGCTATTTCACCGATATCGCGCTGAGCGGCGCGGCGACCGCGGCGATGGTGCTCGACGCCGTCGCGGCGATCGAGGCGGGGCTGTGCACGACGGTTCTCATCGTCAGCGGCGATGCGCAAACCGCGCGCGGCGGGCCGCGCCGCGGCGGCGCGGTGAATTGGACTGACGATTTCGAGAAGCCTTTCGGCATGCTGAGCGCGCCCGAAAGCTATGCGCTCGCGGCGCGCCGGCACATGTACGAATTTGGCACGACCAGCGAGCAATTCGGCGCGGTCGCGGTCGCTTGCCGCAAGCACGCGTCGCTCAACCCCAAGGCTGTATTCCGTACACCGATCACGCTCGCCGAGCATCAGGCCTCGCGCTTCGTCGCCGAGCCATTCCGCTTGCTTGATTGCTGTCCGGTGACGGATGGCGCAGCGGCGCTGATCATCACTTCCGCCGAACGCGCGCGCGATCTCGCGCAGAAGCCGGTCTATCTCCTGGGTTTCGGTCAGGGTTTCACCCATTCCGATCTGCCCTGGGCCGCGACGATGACGACGACGGCGGCAAAAGCCGCGGCCGAGCGCGCCTATGCGATGGCGAAGCTCGGGCCGAAGGATATCGATGTCGCCGAGCTCTATGACTGCTTCACTTATGTGCCGCTGGTGACGCTCGAGGATTACGGCTTCTGCGCCAAGGGCGAGGGAGGCGCGTTCGTCGAAGGCGGCCGCATCGAGCTCGGTGGCGCGCTGCCGGTCAATACCGGCGGCGGGCTCTTGTCGCATGGGCATGCGAGCGGCGCGCTGCTGTTGAGCGAGGCCGCGATCCAGATGCGCGGCGCCGGTGGCGCGCGCCAGGTGGCGAATGCCGAGACGGCGATCGTCAGCGGCCAGTGCGGCGTGACCGGCGTCAATGTCTGCCTGATTTTCGGCAATCATCCCAATTGAGCCAATTGAGCAAAATGCAATGACCGGCGATCGCCCGCTGCCTCTTTCCGGAATTCGGGTTCTCGATTTCGGCCATATCGTCGCCGGGCCTTTCTGCGTGCGGCTGCTCGCCGATCTCGGCGCCGATGTCATCAAGGTCGAGACGGCGACGCGCCAAGGCCGCACCGGCGCGCGCCGCGGCCAGCGTCCCGGCGGCACGAATGGCCGCACACCGCATCTCTATCATATCAATCGCAACCGCCGTTCGATCGATCTCAACCTGAAGACCGAGCGCGGCCTCGCCATCGCGCGCCGGCTCATCGACAAGGCCGACGTGCTGGTCGAGAATTTTTCCAGTGGCGTGATGGAACGGCTCGGCATCGGCTATGGCACGCTCGCCAAGGCCAATCCGGGCCTCGTCTATGCCAGCATGGCGTCCTTCGGCCAAAGCGGCCCGCGCCAGGGCTGGACAGGCATGAACGTGACCTTGCAAGCCTGTTCCGGACTGATGCTGGCGACGGGCGCCGAGAACGATCCGCCGATCGGCATCTCCAATTCTTGGAACGACTATATCGGCGGGCTGCACGCGGCCGTCGCGATCGTCGGCGCGCTGTCGAAGCGGCGCCAGACCGGCAAGGGCTGTCATCTCGACGTCTCGCAATTCGAAGCAAGCGTCGCGATGATCGGCAGCCTGCTCTTCGCGAGCGCCGTCACGCGCAGGCCGCCGGCGCGGCTCGGCGGACGCTCGAGCACCGCCGCGCCGCAGGGTTGCTATCGCTGCGCCGGCGAGGATCAATGGTGTGCGATCAGCGTGCAATCCGATGCGCAATGGCAGAAGCTGCGTGCGCTGCTCGGCCGCGATATGCGTTACGATACGCTGGCCGACCGTTTCGCGCATCACGATGCGATCGACACCGCGATCGAAGCCTGGACCGGCAAGCTCAGCCCGCAAGAGGTGGAGCGTCAGCTCGGAGAGGCGGGCGTTCCCGCCGCGTCGATGCGCCGCGCGAATGAGATCGCCGCGACCGAGGAGTGGCGGCAAGTCTTGCGGCCGCTCAAAGAGCATGGCGAGTCAGGACCAAAAGTCATCGGCTTGCCGTTCACCTTCCGCGGCAGCGCGCCGCGCGAAGCGACCGAAGCGCCGCGCATGGGCGCGAGCGGGAACGAGGCGCTGCGCGACTGGCTCGGCCTTGATGAGCCGGCGATTGCTGAACTCATGCGCGAGGAGGCCGTCTGATGGCACGCATCCTCGATCTCACCAGCCTGATGGGTGCTTACGGTACGCGGCTGCTGGCCGAGCTCGGCCACGATGTGCTGCGCATCGAAAGCCTAAAAGGCGATAGCGTTCGCCAGGAAGCGCCGGTTCTCGGTGGCGCGCCGAGCCCCGAAGCGGGTGCATTCCATCAATTCCTCAACGCCGGCAAGCGTAGCGCCGCGATCGATCTGGCGACGGAAGGCGGCCGGAAATTGCTGCTGGCGCTCATTGCTAAGGCCGATGCCGCGGTGGTGAGCTTGCCGCTGCCGCTTGCTGAAGAGAAGCTGCTCGCGGCCAATCCCGATCTCGTGCTGGCGCGGCTCGATGACGGACCGCCCGAGCTTTGCGCTTATGCGAGCGCCGGTCTGCTGGCGATCACCGGCGAGCCCGACGGGAAGCCGACGATGCTCGGCGGCCACGTACCTTGCGCGGCAGTCGGTGTGCATGTTGCGCTGGCGACAGCGGCGGCGCTCTTCGGCAAAGAAGCGAGCGGCAAGGGGCAGGTCGTCGACGTCTCGGCGCCGCAATGTCTCGCGTCGCTGGCCGAGCAGGTCTGGGTCGAATACAGCGCCTCGGGCGAGATGATGGAGCGCTTGGGCTCGCGCGGCGGTATCACCGCTGTCGCTGGCGCGCTGCCTTGCGCCGACGGGCATTGGATGATCAGCGTGCCGCCCGATCCGCGCGGCTGGGCGAATTTTGTACAACTCGTGCCCCATCCTGCCTTCAAGGATGACGGCTCGCTCGCCGACGAGGCGATGCGTCGCGAGCGCAAGCAGGAGATTCTCGATTGCATCGCGGAATGGTCGCGGCAGCAAAAGAAGAACGAGATCGTCGAGCAGGCGCAGAGCCTGCATATCCCGGCCGCCGCGGTCACCAATCCGCTCGAGCTGATCGATGATCCGCAACTTCTGGCACGCGGCTTCCTGAAGCCGATCGACCATCCGGATTTCGGCAGGATCAATTTCCCGGTCGGCGCGCTCGCCAGCATGTTTCAGCAAGCGATGAGCATCGCGCCGACGCTCGGCGAAAGCACGGCGCTGATCCTCGATGAACTCGGCTATTCGGTGAGCGAGATCCATCGTCTCAAGGATGAAGGCACCGTCGCGTGAGCGAGCAAGCGACCGTTTCGCTCGATGAGCTGCAGACCTGGGTCGGCCGCGAGCATGCGTTCGCGGGCGTCGATGCGGTGACGCGCAACGACATTCGCCGCAAGCTCGAAGTCTATTGCTTCGATTGCCCGCTGCATTACGACGACGCGGTCGCGCGCGCGCATGGCTACCGCGGCGTGGTCGCGCCGGTGGCGCTGACGCCGCTCTGGGCGATGCCGGCCTATTGGAGTCCCGGCGAGCCGGTGTTGTGGCAGCCGGGCCTGCGCGAGCAGGCGGGCGGTATCCGCACCGACGTGCCGGTGCCGGCGGCATTCCAAGGCGGCGTTAATACAGCGACGTGGTGGGAATATTTCGAGCCGGTCTATCCGGGCGACGAGTTGTACGGCAATTGGCGCCTCGTCGAGATCAAGCCGCGCGAGACCAAGCTCGGCAACGGTATCTTCATCACGGTCGAAGCCTCGATCTTCAAACGATCGGGCGAGTTGGTCGCGAAGAACAGCAACACCCATTACCGCTTCACCCCGAAATCGGCCGAGGCGCGGAAGGAAAAGCCGCTCGAGCCGCCGCCCGAGGAAAGCGCGGATGGCAGCAATGCCGTGCAAGCGACGCCGGCGGCCTTCGATTGGAGCCGGCAATTGCGTTTCGGCGAGGTCGCGGTGGGGGATGCCGTGCCGCCTTTCGCGCTGTGGCTCAGCTATCAGCGCGTCGTGATGAGCGTCGCGGTCGATCGCATGTTCTCGGGCCTGCATCATAATCGCGAGCGTGCGCGCTGGCGCGGCTTCCGCGACGTGATCTTCAACACGCGCGGCTACGAGATGACGTTCGAGGTGATGCTGCGCCGCTGGATCGGGCTCGACGGCCGGATCACGAAGCTTGGTCCGTTCCGCATGACCGGCAGCTCCTACCCGAGCGACGTCGTTACCGTCAGCGGACGTGTCACGGGGAAGAGCGAGGACGCGCGCCGCGTTCAAGTCGAGTTGCTGGCCGCGAATGATCGCGGGGAAGCCGGGCGAGGCGAGGCCGAAGTCTCGCTGCCGGCCTAAAGAGAGTGGAGGAAAGGCCCATGACCGAAACCGCGCTGTTGTCGCCGAACGGCCAGCAGGAGACGCAAGGCAAGGGCCCGGCGACGCGGCTTTTCCTTGCGACGGTCAACGGCGTCCTGCGGCTCGAGCGTCAGGACGGCGTCTGGGCGGTGACCGGCGAGGGCCTTGCCGGCAAGCACGCGAGCTCGCTGCTGATCGAAGAAGGCTCGGGCAAGCTTTTCGCAGGTGCGCATGGCGAAGAGGGCGTGTGGGTCAGCGATGACGGCACGGGCGCTTCCTGGCGTTCGGCGGCGAGGAATATCGAGAATCGCAACATCTATTCGCTGGCGTCACGACGCGATGGCAATCGTGCCGTGCTCTTTGCCGGTGCGGAGCCGGCCTCGATCTATCGCAGCGATGATCTTGGCGAGAGATGGCGCGCGCTGCCGGCGCTACGCGGCGTGCCGGGTACGGATAAATGGCATTTCCCGCCGCCGCCGCATATCGCGCATGTGAAATCGATTACCATTCATCCGGCACGGCCGGCGACGCTCTTTGCCTGTATCGAGCAAGGCGCGCTGCTCACCTCCGAGGATGATGGCGAAACCTGGCACGAGCTCGACGATTATTCGAAGCCCGACGATCCGACCTATCGCGACACGCATCACATCGTGCTGCATTCGAAACATCCCGAGATCGCGTATCTGGCGACTGGGGTCGGCATGTATCGCAGCGACAATGGCGGCCGCAATTGGCGCGCGCTGACGCAGCGCGGCAGTCGGCTTGGCTATCCCGATTTTGTGTTCATCGACCCGGGTAATCCGGAACATCTCGTCGTTTCCGGCGCGGAGACCAGCCCGAAAGAATGGCCGGGCAACGGCACGGCGAATTCGGCGGTGCTGAAAAGCGTCGATGGCGGCAAGACTTGGCGTGAGCTCCGCGATGGCTTGCCCACGCTCATAGATGGCAGTATCGAGGCCATGTCGCGGCATTCCTGGCCGGGCGGCGCGACCTTGTTCTTCGCCACGTCCAAAGGCGAGATCTTCGCCAGCGACGATGGCGGCGAGCACTGGATTCGGATCGCGCAGGGCCTCGCTTCCGTGTCCAAGAGCGTGCATTATCGGGCTTTCCTGCCGGGTGCGCGCGAACGCGGGCGACGCGCCTACGGTTGATGGGCCGCGTTAGTAAGGAAGGCTGAATATGGCTGAATTCGAGCGCACGCGGACCCGCGAACGGGAAGCGCCGTCGCAGAACAATTACGAGATTGCGATCCAGACCCAGCGCGAACGAGCAGAGCGCAACGCAACCGGTCGGATCGTCGCCAAGCTCGAAGACTGCCCGCAGATGCTCACGCGTCAGGGCCGGTTGCGCTATTACCTCGGCCACACGATAAAAGATACGCCGCTCCAGGATTGGATCGTCTTCACGCACGAAATCCGCACGGTTTCGGGCAAACACCGACACCAAGGCGGGCTCATCATCTATGTGATCGAAGGCAAGGGTTATTCGGTCGTCGATGGCGAGCGTTGCGATTGGGAGAAGGGCGATCTTGTGTTGCTGCCGATGCGTCCACCAGGTGTCGAGCACCAGCATTTCAACACCGATCCGGAGAAACCGTCGGTGTGGATGGCCTTCATCCATATGGGCATTCAGGAATATGTCGCGTCAGAGATGACGCAAACCGAAGTGTCGCCCGAATATAAGCGGGCGCAGGAAAGCGGCGGCGCGTAAACGCGCCTTGAAAGGGGGAGGAATGTCAGGGGTGATTTCGCGGCGGACGGCATTGGCGATCCTGGGCGGCTCGCTGGCCGCGCTTCAGATGCCGACGGCCGCTATGGCAGCCGAGAAGCTGCGTGTCGGCAAGGCGGTGGCGCAGGTCTTCGGCTACATCCCGCTCGATATCGGGATGAAACACGGCATCTTCGCCAAGCACGGCCTCGAAATCGAGGAGACCGCCTTTGTCAGCGGCTCGCAACTCGCCCAGGCAATTACAGCCGGCGCGATCGACATCACGCTGAGCGGCGGTCCCGACATGGCCTTCACCGCCAAGGGCGCGCCGGAGATCGCTGTGGCGTCGATCGCGACCTCGCCGGTCTTCATGGGCATCGCGGTCGGTGCGCAATCGAAAGCGCGATCGAGCGACGATCTCAAAGGTAAGAAGATCGCGGTCACGAGTAAAGGCTCGCTCACCTATTGGCTCGTCGACGAGCTCAACCGGGTCAAAGGCTGGACCGGCGACGATCGCGCGCAGCCGATCGCGGTTGGCGGTGCGCCGCCGACGCAATTGGCGGCGATCCGTACCGGCCAGGTGGATGGCGCCATCGGCGGCTTGCAAGTCGGTTTCCAGCTCGAAGAGCAGCATGAAGGGCGGCTGCTAGTCGACATCTCCGATTATGTGAAAGAGATCGAGCTCTTTGTTACCTTCGCCAGCACCAATCTCGTCAAGCAGAACCCCGAGGCGCTGCGCCGCTTCCTCGCCGGCTGGTATGAATCGGTGGCGTTCATGAAAAGCCATAAAGCCGAGTCTGTGAAGCTTGCTTCCGAGGTGCTGAACTGGTCGCCGGCGGTGACGGAGCGTTGCTACGACCGCACCATCGCGCATTTCTCGACGAACGGGAAATTCGAGAAACAGGCGCTCGATAAGCTGCGCGCCTCCTTCATCGATCTGAAAGTGCTTGATCCATCGGCCGATATTTCCAAGCTCTATACCGAGGAATTTCTGCCGAGAGCGTGAGCTGCGGGAGTGATCATTTTACGCATTGAGAAAATGTTGTTTTCTCATCGTGTAATCGCAAATAAGAAACGCGCGATTGCTTTGCCGCTGCTGGTGATAGGAATAGAATTGCATTTCGAGGAGAGATGCCCATGACGATCGCTTGTCTTGCGCCCAATGGCATGAATGTTTATCGCGGCTCGGGGGCGGCGACGCGGCTGCTCGTCGGCACGGCGAAAGGCGTCGCAGTTCTGGAACGCGCGCCCGGCCAGGATTGGCGTCACGCCGACACGCTGCTCGAAGGTCAGCATATCAGTTCGATGGTGATGGAGCCGACCAAGGGCGGCATCTTTGCCGGCGTCCATCGCGGCACGGTGTTCTATAGCCCCGATCTCGGCAAGAGCTGGGAGCCACGCAATAACGGGATCAGCATCAATCACGTCTACTCGCTGGTTTATGCGGTCGAGGACGGCAAGCCGATCATCTATGCCGGCACCGAGCCGCCGAATGTCTTCCGCAGCCGCGACGAAGGAAAAAGCTGGGACGAGCTGCCGGGCTGGCGCGACATGCCGGGCCA
>Ga0157369_10002898_pt1 | contig 20496 bp, 17 predicted proteins | sample C25metaG_FD_113461 | JGI IMG/M metagenome (GOLD analysis project Ga0157369, IMG submission 113461) | Corn rhizosphere microbial communities from Kellogg Biological Station, Michigan, USA - C2-5 metaG | ecosystem: Host-associated > Plants > Roots > Rhizosphere > Soil | place: USA: Michigan...
ATAGGCAGACGGTCGTACCAGGTAGCGACCATATGCTCCATGGCCAGCTTGCTGCAGGCATAGTGATTGACCGGTGCCGGACAGACCGACTCCTCGATCACTTCGATGCCGGGAGTCCCATAGATGTTGGCGCTGCTGGCAATCAGCACCCGCTGAGGTTGACGCTCGAGAGCACCGAGCGCCTCCAGCAAATTCAAGGTGCCGAACAGGTTCACCCGATAGAAGGCTTCCTGGTCGGCATGCCCGACAAATGCCAGCGCCGCCAGATGGATGACCCAGTCCGGTTGCACCTGAACTACGGCAGCGACGACCGCTGCCTTGTCGGTGAGATCGCATGCCAGGGTGACATCCGCATCGGTAGTACCACTACCGAATCCGACTACCTTGAATCCCCGCGCCTTGAGCGCCTGGATCAGATAGCGTCCCGTAAAGCCCGATGCGCCTGTGACCAGAGCGGTTGGCATGCCTATCCCCTTAGTTAGAACGAGAAGCCTTGTTCGTTGCGACGCAGATCAGCCTCGACCATCATCTGGCAGAGCTGCTCCAGGGTCGTCTTGGGCTCCCAACCCAGCTCGCGCTTGGCCTTCTCGGGATCGCCGATCAGCAGATCCACTTCAGCGGGACGGTGGAATTTCGGATTCACGGCCACGACCTTCTTGCCGCTACGGGTGCAGTAGCCTTCTTCCTTGTCCGCTTCGCCCTTCCACTCCAGCTGGATATCCACGGCCTTGGCCGCCAGGCTGACGAAGTCGCGCACGGTCTCGGTGCGGTTGGTGGCCAGCACATAGGTGTCCGGCTTGTCGGCCTGCAGCATGCGCCACATGCCCTCGACGTATTCCTTGGCGAAGCCCCAGTCACGCTTGGCATCGAGGTTGCCCAGCTCCAGCACGTCCAGCTTGCCCAGCTTGATCTTGGCGATGCTGTCGGTGATCTTGCGGGTCACGAACTCGCGGCCGCGCAGCGGGGATTCGTGGTTGAAGAGAATGCCGCTGGTGCCGAAGATGCCGTAGGACTCGCGATAGTTGATGGTCATCCAGTGGGCATAGAGCTTGGCCACGCCATAGGGACTGCGCGGATAGAAAGGCGTGCTCTCGATCTGCGGGATGGCCTGGACCTTGCCGAACATCTCCGAGGTGGACGCTTGGTAGAAGCGGATCTTCGGATTGACGATGCGGATGGCTTCGAGCAAGTTCACCGGGCCGACGCCGGTGATTTCAGCGGTGGTTACCGGTTGGTCGAAGGACACGCCCACAAAGCTCTGGGCAGCGAGGTTGTATACCTCGGTCGCCTCGGTGGTCTGCAGCAGACGGATGCTGGCGGACAGATCGGTCAGGTCATACTCGACCAAGTGCAGATTGGGATGGCCGGCGACACCCACTTCTTCGATGCGCCAGAAGTTGACCGAGCTGGTACGGCGATAGGTGCCATAGACGGTGTAGCCTTTCTCCAGCAGCAGTTGGGCCAGGTAGGCGCCGTCCTGACCCGTGATTCCGGTGATGATAGCTTTCATGAGGTTCTTCGTTCTCCGTTGGACCCTTGGGCTGCACTGCCAGCCGCCGGACCGTGATTATGTCGCACGGCTTTCCGTAGACATGTCGATGATGAGTTCTTGGGTAGTACGCGCGCTTTCAGCCCAGGTCAGCCAAGGCATGGTGCGGGAGTCCGGATGCGTGCCTGCACGATAAAGCTCAAGCCAAGCCTGGATTTCAGCAGCTAAACCGGGACCATCGGCAACAGCAAAATAGTAGGCACTGTCCTGGGCGACCTCGCGAAAAACCGGGATATCGCGGGCAAGCACTGGCAGCTCCTTCTGCGCGGCCTCAATCAGTGGCAGACCAAAACCTTCCTCGTAAGAGGCGGCGATCAGGCACACACTGACGCCATAGAGGCGCTCCAGATACTCGTCGCTGATCCCTTGTAGCCAGAACAGACGCTTATTGGCTTGAGGATGGTCTGTCAGCCGTGCTACGACATCTTCCACCAACCATCCCTGCTTGCCGACGATAACCAGGTTGACCTTCTCATCTTGCCGCCAGAGCTGCTCGAAGGCATCCAGTACGTGCCGGTGACCTTTACGCGGCTCAATGGTACCAACCATCAGGAAGCTGGGACTATCCGTCAGCCGGTTCAGCACAGCATTGGCCTCATCCGGTAGACCGGTGGTGGGTAACGACGCCTCGATGTCGGCGCCGATATGCGATACCCGAAGCGCGAAGGCTGCGTTTGGACGACGCTGCTGCACAAGCATTCGAACTGCATCAGCCGTCGCCTGCGAAATACAGACAGCACCATCAGCCTGTATGACCGTCGAGAACCAGCGATCAAACAATGGCTGAGCGCCTTCCGGAAAGTACTGTGGATGTAGAACGGGAATGAGGTCGTAGATCAGGAAATAGGTCCTGACTCCCATCAACTTCATTTGTCTGAGCTGGTCGGCCTGTTCAGCCACCACCGCGGGCTGCAGATCCAATGCAAAGAAAATGTCACCCGCCCGGAAGGTAACGGGCTCGTCTTGCAGGACCGGTTGACCACCGAGGAATTCCAGCGCAAATCGCCGCGCATAGCGATAGCCTGCGGTACCGGCGACCGCGTAAACGGGCTCGATGCGATAGCCTTCAACTGGCTTTTCCAACCATTCGCGGAGCACGCTGCGTACGACACGCTGGATACCGCTGCGGGCATCGCGCTGCACCAATTCTGAGACATCCACCAGGATCTGCCGCTGATGACAGGGCGGCGGCAGGGAAAGATCCAGTGCTCGGGCGAGCTGGCGATAGCTGGCGCCTTCTACCTGCTCAGCCCCAGCGGCCATGATGCGGCGAACCAACGCCGACGCACCGATACTCGCCTTGTCGTAAAAGGCCTCGATTGCCTTGTGATACAGCTCGGCACATAGGCGCGGCGCATGCTGGGTAAGGATAGTAGAGCGAGCACGCTTACCGAGCTCATGCCGCAATCCGGCATCGCGGTGCAGCTGCTCCAAGGCACGTACCAAGTCAACGTCGGCGAACTGATCGTCCAGCATCAGAACACTGCCCGCCGGTAAGTCCGCCATGCTGCCATTGGCATTCACAACGGTGGGCAAACCATACTTCATGCAGTCCAGCACCGCAGCTGACGTCTCGCCTCGTGACCGAGTGCGTAGCTGAACACCGACGTCGGCGATAGCTAGATAATCACCAAACGCCTCGGCGTCGGTCCAGCCTGTGATACGGACATGACGCTTGCGACCACTGGCAGCAATCTCACGCTGGATTTTCTCGCCATAGATGCCTTGGTCATTTTCACCCACAAAAACCAGGACGTTGTTGTCGTCTTGGGCAAGGGGCGATTGCAGCCAGGCGCTCAGCAGGCGGTCGTTCATCTTGCTGGGGCCAAGCAAACCAAAGCTGCAAACCACGAAGTCGCTGCTTTTAAGCCCCAGTTTCTTGCGGATCAGCGCCCGGTCCTGTTTCAGCTGCAGATCGGGCACACGTAGGAGTGGAATGCAGGCCCAGTCCTGCGCAACGGTACTGCCGTACCAGGCATCGGCCATTCGCTGGGAGCTCTGTGAATGAACGATCACGCCTTCGGCGTTGGCGATCACAGGATAGTTGCAGGGGTACTTCCAAACGACGTCAGCCGTATCTTCAGCCTGCAGACGCTCGATGACAGCAGCGTAGCCATGGCTTTCATAAAGCGCATTTACCCAGACGCCTTGCTGCAAGCCATGGCACTCCAGGTGCGCAAGAATGCCGGAAAGAAAGAAATCATGGAGCACCACTGTGCCCGGTATTTCTTCCAGCAGCGCAAACATGTGCTCATGAAATACAGAGTTTCCAAAATGATAGAGGACGCGATCGTAGCGGTCTGCATTGCGTCTAAACCAGGAGACATCGCGCACGGCGCAATTACCGGCGATACAGGCTGACGTCACTTCATCCTGTGCGGCGATCACCTCCACCTCATAGTAACGACACAGTTCGGGCAGCAGCTCGGCACTATAGTCGCTGATACCGCTACGAAGCGGCGGCAAGGGCGAAACGTAGGCTAGTCGAGGGCGCGTCTTGGGCCGGCTGGGTTTGCCCTGCGCCACCAGTGCGCGCAAAGCAGTTAGCGTCTGTTCGGCACAATGCTGCCAGGAGAAGCGACGCGACTGCTGGCGAGCATGAGTTTGCAATTGCGCCCGAAATACATCATCAGTCAGAACCTGGCCGAGCTTATCGGCGAGGGCTTCGTCGCTACGCGGATCGAACAAAGCGGCCTCGTTACCAATGACCTCTGGCAGGCTTGAACTGTTTGAAGCGATTACCGCCCGACCACAACTCATTGCCTCTAGGGCGGGCAGCCCAAAGCCTTCGTGCCAAGACGGAAAAACGAATACCTTGCAGCTGTTATAGAGCCGCAACAAGTCGTCTTCAGAAACGAAGCCGGTAAAGACGACCTCATGGGGCTTGAGTCCCTGGCTACGGACTAATGCCTCAAGGCGCTCACGCTCCGCGGGTTGAACAGAACAGACAATCGCAAGCTGAAGGGACTGACGCAACTTCGGTGACAGCAGACTATAGCCACGGATCAGACCTTCGATGTTCTTGCGGTGATCAATGCCGCCGGTATAGAGCACGAAGTCACCGGTCAGCCCGATTCGAGCCTGCAACTCAGCGCGTTCCTGCTCGGGTATCACCCTCTCTTGGAAGTGGCTATCGGCGGCCGTGGAGATCGTCACGATACGCTCGGCAGGCAGCCCCAAGTAAGTTTGGGCTTCGTTGCCAGAAGAGTGGGAAATGGCCAGCAGCAGGTCAGCCCGGCGCAGGTGTCCGAGCTTGTTCTCATACCACCTGTCCACCGCCCACTCTTTCAGGTAGAGATCGCGGTAGATGATCGGAATGAGATCGTAGAGGACCATCGCAGTGGGAACCCTTTGCGATAGTCGGCCGATGCTGGTTACCGCCTCGTCCACCAGACCTTCGAACAAGCTGCAGACCAAAACAACGCTGGGATTGAGATTGGCGATGAAAGCCTCTCGCAGCAGCTCGGCCGCTTCTCGATCCCAGGAGTTCGCCGAACCGAGCTGACGCGTTTGAGGCGGACAGCTCCAGACCTTGATCTGCTCCGGTAGGAGCAGGCCAGCGAATTCGGCGCGCAGGGGTTCGATGGTGTCTGGAAAAGCGTCCGACAGGACGATAAGTACCTCGGCTTCTCCACGCTGGGCCACGATGGCCTTGGCCAGAGACAACGAGTAGCGACCTATTCCCCGTTTGCGATTTTCAGCCTGCGCACCCTGCAGATCAATAACGATGCGCATCAGGGACGATTCTCCATATCCTGTTTAACGAAAGCGGCGTAGAGCTTCTTCGAGCGCGCTGACAGTTCTGCGGCATCAATCGGCATGCTCTGATGCGGCGCGGTGGCGGCGCGTTCTACCACAACAGCCTGCCGATCCTCACGCATCCGCTTAGCGAGGCCTGGATAACGAGCAACAAGAATATTCAACCGCCGTACGAACCACGGATATTTGAGCAGCGGCCGGATACCGAGTTTGAGGACCCGTCGTGCCAGAGCTACTGGATTAGGCCGAGCGCCTCGGCTCCCTTGCCCTACGCGCGACGCAACCGCTCGAAGAGGTGCGGTCAGTCGCCAGGACGTGCTGCTCAGCAAAGCGCTATTTTGCCCTTGCAGCGTATCGGCCTGAGTGTGCCAGTAGTGAGCACTTTGATGAGCAGCCTGTAGCTCGTGTCGTAGGGATTCCAGCTCGCGGTGCGCTTGCTGTCGGGCGTCCTCAGCGTGTTGCCGTTGTTCATCCGCTTGCCTCCGTGCGCTTTGCACGGCCTCGAGCTCACGACTGAGCAAGGCCACCGGCTCCGCAAAGATGCTCGACCAACGACTGGCGTCATGCAACTGCTGACTCAGGGCGTGGATCTCGCTACGTACGGCCTGCAGCTCAGTTCGGCTTTCCCAAAAGCGATGTTTAAATTGCTGCTCGTAGCGCTGTGCCAACGTCCCTAGAGAAACCCCAAAATCCTTATCGAAAGCCGACGTCAGGACCCCGTAGCGGTTATTGTCAGCGTGCTTCTGCGCCACCACCGCATAGTCAGGGCTGGATCCACCCAGGACATCCAGCAACTGCAGTTGGTCCGTCTCTCTCACTTGAGGAGCTTCCTGCAAGCGCAGGATTTTCTGGCGAGCGAAGCCACTGTATTCGACAAGAAACTCGAGCAATTGATGAGGAAGCGGTCGCTCGTGGGTAGGGTCGAGATAGAAGCTGTTGGTCCCCACTACCAGATTTTCCGCATTCGGCGTCTCAAGAATCAGCAGCCCTCCAGGCTTGAGGACGCGCAGCGCTTCGCTTACCACACCTTGAAGCACCGAGAACGGTATGTGCTCGACGATGTGGAAACCAGAAACAAGGATCTGACTCTCTGCCGGCAGCGCCTGCAATGCACTCAAGGCATCGCCCTGAACCGCTGGCAGTCCTCTGTCGCGACAGGCCTGGAGCATACCGTCGTCGAGGTCGACCCCCTGGGCCTGGAAGCCCTGCTCGATCAGCAGTTCAAGCCACTCGCCACGACCACAGCCAATGTCGAGTGCCGGACAGGCTTCATCGGCTTCCTTAAGCGCCTGCAGAAAGGGTTCATATACGCGAAGGCGTTGCTTGATCAGCGCACGAGAGCCGCGATGTCGATCTTCGAAAGCACGGTAAAAATTTCCGCTCATCGCACGAGCTCCACTTCAGGTGGCATCCAGGTCAGCCCGACGAATTCCTCGCGGTCCATGTTGACGACGTTGAACACCGCAGCCAAATCGCGCCACTCGTAGTTTTGCGCCAGATGGGTATCGGCTGTATGTAGAGCAACGGCAATCGAATAGGAGCCAACCCCGAGATTCATTGCAAAGGTGAAGCGATACTCGATCTCGGTATCCGCTTCGAGCGCTTCGAGTTTGCAGCCCAGGTGATGGGTATTGGTGCCATAGACGGATTGCCCGAGACGATCCTTGATCATGTAGCCCACCACCAACTCGGGGAGAGCTACCGAGACCCCTACCTTGATGCGCAATGAAGCGATCTCCCCTACCCGGATGAATTCCGCCGGCTGCTCGGCGGAATTGAAGACATCGACTGCAAGGATGCTAGCCTCGCCACTGCCAGAGCGCGTCTGTACCCGGCCATTGTCGAGGTGTTGCACGGTGACGCTGGTACCTTCCTTTTCAGCAATCAGCGCGTTATAGAAATCCATTACTTCTTCAGGATTCCCATCTTTGATGATGGTCCCCTTGTCGAGCAAAACGGCACGGCTGCATAGAGCCTGAATCGCACTACGATCGTGAGAGACAATCAGCAGTGTGGTGCCTTGTTGCTGAAATTCGCGGATGCGGTCGAAACTCTTGTGCTGGAAATAGCCGTCGCCGACTGACAAGGCCTCATCGATGATGAGGATTTCCGGCCTAAAGGCAGTGGCTACGGCAAAGGCCACTCGCATCTGCATACCGCTCGAATAGGTACGGACGGGCTCATCGAAATAGGATCCAATTTCGGCAAAGTTATCAATCCAGTCGATAACTGAATCAATCTGCTCCTTGCTGAATCCCATCAGGCCGGCCGCATGGTAGGCGTTCTGCCGGCCAGTCAGCTCGGGGTTGAAGCCCATACCCAGTTCGAGAATGGCCGCAATTCGCCCACGACATGTCACCGTCCCCTCACTGGGTTGAAGCGTACCGGTGATCATCTTGAGCAGCGTGGACTTGCCGGCACCGTTCTGTCCGACGATTCCGATAGCCTCACCAGGCTCTATCGAGAAATTGATGTGCCGAATGATCCACTTCTCGGCACTTGGCTTGATCGGAAGGTAGAGCCAGCGCGCGAAGCGGAGCCACTCAGAGCGGTAGGAACGATAGGATTTTCCGAGGCCGGAAACATTGAGCAAGCTCATAGTACATCCGCCATTTCTGGCGCCGCGCGACGAAACATCAGTAGACCGAGCAGAAGGAGGCCGCAAGCGATCAGGCAGGAGGGATATATCTGGAGGAAATCGGGTGCACGCGCGTAAACCAATACGTCATGATAACCCGTGATGATAGGAAACAAGGGATTGTTACCCATGAAGCCCTTGAGATATTCAGGGATTATGTTGGCGGGATAGACGATCGGGGTGAACCAGAACCATACCTGGAGCACGATGGGCACGACCTGGCCGACATCACGCACGAACACGTTGAGCACGCCGAGAATTAGACCGATCCCAACAGCAAGCGCCAAGATGGCAAGGGTCAGTGGTATGAGCCACAACATGAGCAGATCAGGAAATTTGCCGAAAAAGGCGAACACCACCAGCAACGCACCGAAGAGCAGTACGTAGTTGAGCAGGCTTGATCCCATCACGATCACAGGCAGGGTGATCCGAGGAAAACTCATCTTCTTCAGCAGGTTGCCCTGATCGACAAACAGGGTCAGGCAGCGGTTGATGACTTCAGAGAAAAGACTCCAACCCAACATGCCGGCCATCAGGTAGAGCGCATAGGCGTAGCTGTTGTTGATCCCAGGCAGTTTGGTTGCCAAGACGTTGGAAAGGATCAGTGCATAGATGGCAACCTGAGCCAGCGGATTGATGATCATCCACAGCCCACCTAGGCGACTACGGGCGAAGCGTGTCGAGAACTCGTTGCGAATGGAGGAGAGAACGAATCCCCGGTATCTCCACAGGCTCAACAACATCGATAGCATGGTCTTCCCTTCGAATTACAGAGCGCAGCGCCGATCACACTACGGCATAACGTGTCGGCAGGACTCTCGTGAGCCGCTGCTCCCTACCTTCTCTGAGCCAGAGGTCTGCTGTGCTGGTCGCGGCAGCAGGTGTCCATTGGTACAGAGAATCCAACGCGGACCTACAAGAAGGTGGCGCAGTGCCATGAAACCGTCTGGCCCGGTAGGAGTTTTAGCGCGCCGTATGTTAACCCAGCGCTGGGGCCAAGGGGCCCAAACACCACGGTTTCAAAATCCAGCGACCTCTGACTATCGCGTTTTGCGAAGGGTTTCAGCTTAAGTAGCTTTTTTATGCGTCGTCCCAGCCCAGCGTTTCCGACCTCCCGCCTCGCCCCCTCCTCGTGCCGGCAGTAACCGCTCATCGCCTCGGATTAAAGAAGTTCGATCCAACGTCAGATACGCCTAGGCTCCCCGGGGATGCCTGGTCACGCGGTACGGCTCCGCAGGGGAATGCTATCTCTACTGCCAACCGGCTCGGCAATCCGCGTACCGCCGAGACGATACCCGGGCGATCTCTAATGGCATTTTCTTTCTTCTGCTCGAACATCTTCCGGCTCAAAACAGCCCTGATCTTAGCCATGCTGTCAGCCTTCATGGCCGGCCCTGCACGGGCGGAGCGGGTCAGCCTGTTGGGACTGAACCTATCGGGAGCCGGGTTTGCCTCGCAGGTCCTGCCGGGGGTGAACGGCACCCACTACATTTTTCCTACAGAAAGCTATTTCAGTCAGTGGAGCGGCCGAGGGGTTAAGCTGATTCGCTTTCCCATTCTCTGGGAACGGCTACAACCCGTGCTAGGCGGCCCACTAGACCCTACCTATGCCGCACTGATCGATCGCACCTTCAACTACGCGCAAAAGTACGACATCAAGATCATCTTGGACCTGCATAACTACATGCGCTATCGCGGTGTAGTGATAGGCACAGGCAACGTGTCCTATATGCAATACAAGGATGTGCTCGTTCGCATCGCTCAACGCTGGAGTACCCAGTCGTCGCTGTACGCTTACGACATCATGAACGAGCCCCATGATGCGGTAGCTCAGTGGGCCACTGCAGCGCAGTACGGTATCGACGGCGTTCGATCCATCGATTCGGTTCGCCCCATCATGATCGAGGGCAACGGCTGGGCCGAGGCCACTCGCTGGCCACAATGGAACGATACGTTGCTGGGGCTCAAAGACCCGGCAAACAACCTGATTTATCAGGCCCACGTGTACTTCGACGGTGTAGGCGGCGGGGGCAACTACACCAATACAAGCGCCACGGCCTACGGAGATGATTTTGGCATGGAGCGGGTCAGGCCATTCGTCGAATGGCTCAAGAAGAATGGTAAGCGAGGCATGATCGGAGAGTTTGGCGTACCGGACTCGGATGGTCGCTGGAACGTCATCATGGGCAACATGTTGGCCTATCTGAAGCAAAATTGCATGCCGGCCACTTACTGGGCGGCGGGTCCTGGCTGGGCCAACTACAATCTATCGGTAGAACCAGTAAACGGGGTAGAACGGCCGCAGTGGCCAACCCTTAGGAAATACCTCGATGACACCAGTTGCACGGGCATCGGGCCTGTTCAAATAACCCAGGGCGCGATCGCTAAGCCAAACGCGAACAGCGCTTACGCCGGCACGGTGAAGCAGCTCTATATCGACTACCTAGGAAGAGAGGCGGAACCCGCCGGCTTGAGCTATTGGACCGGGCTGCTAGACAGCGGAACCATGTCGCTCGCAGCGGTAATCAACTCTTTCTTCAATAGTGGCGAGTACCAAAATCGCAGTTATGTCTGGCAGCTCTATAACAGCTACATGGGTCGCATTGCCGATCAAGCCGGACTGGCCTATTGGGCTGGACTGCTCAACTCCGGAACGATGACTCGCGAACAGGTGAAATCAGCACTCCTGCATAGCGAGGAAGCCATGACCGTAGCACGTGACGGAGTAGTTCAGGCCTATCGGACCTACTTGGGCAGAGAGCCGGATGGGGCGGGACTGAACTACTGGATACAGCAGATCACCGATGGGAACGCTACGCTGGATAACGCTATCGCTGCGATGAAAAGTAGTGTGGAATACAGATCGCTGCATCAATAACCATCAAAGTCCACGACGCCGATCGATCTTCCGATTCAGGATGATCGACGTCTGGGTCTGCTTGACCCCTTCGAGGTTGCCGATGCGGTCGAGCAGTTCGTCGAGTTTTTCGTGGGTGGTGCAGCGCAGGAAGGCCAGGTAGTCGAACTGGCCGCTGACCGAGGAGACTTCCTCGACCTCGACCATCTTTTCCAGGGCGCGGATGACGCCGGCGGTGCTGCGCGGCAGGACGCTGATGGCGCAGTAGGCGCGCACGGCGGCCTGTTCCAGTTCGGAGCCCAGGCGCAGGCCGTAGCCCTGGATGATGCCATCGCGCTCCAGGCGCGCCAGGCGGGTGACCACGGTGGTGCGCGCCAGGCCCAGCTGGCGGGCCAGGGTGGCGTTGGAGGCGCGGGCGTTCTGCTGCAGCAGGTGGATGAGCTGCCAGTCGGTCGGATCGAGTTTGGTGAACATCGTGGCTGCCTGCCGGGGGCGGGCGTCGGGGCCGGGGGCCGCCGACGCGAGAGCCGCCATTCTAGGCGGGGCGGCCGAGGGCAGCCAGGGCGGTGTCCAGGGATTCCTGCTGCTGGCGTTCGTACAGCGCCATCTCGTCGAGCACCGGCGCACCCAGGGCGGCTTCGAAGGCGGCGCGATTGCCGCCGCTCTGGTACTCCTGCTGGCTACCGGCCCCCAGGTTGGACTGGAAGATGCCCGCGGCGCTGACGGGCAGGAAGTCTTCGTAGGTGATGGGATCGGCGAGGAGCTGGCCGGCGGCGATCAGGGCTTCGGTATCCGTGGTCTCGACGCCCGACCCAGTGCTCTGCGCGGCACGATAGCGGAACCAGGCCAGGCCCTGGCGGCGCAGCTCATCCCAGTTGTCGGGCAGCGCCTGGAACACCTCGGCCAATACCGTTGCGTAGTCACTGCCGGCCGCCTTGCTGCGCCGGCGGACCTCCTGCAGCAGTTCATCGTAGCGCTGGCGACCCGCCGGGGTGAGGGCGATGCCGCGCTGCTCGATCTCGCCGAAGCGCGCCGTGTGCGAACCCTGCACCTCGCCCTGGAACAGGATGGGTTCTTCCAGCGCCTTGAAGCTGGTCTGGCGCAGCAGGATGGGGCACTGGCGGCGGGGCGGGCCTTCGATGGTTTCCTTGGGTGCGATGCCGCGGGCGGGCATCCGGGCCTGGACGGCGTCGATGTCGAGGGTGCGCGGCGTCAGGTGATTGATGTGCGGGCCCTTGAAGCAGACCACGTCGGCGATCAGCCGGTGGGCATCGTGCAGGCGCCCGTAGAGGCCAGCATCGACGTTGGCCTCGCGGTGCCAGCGAAAGGTCTCCAGCGCCTCTTGCACGAAGGCATCGGCCTCCGCGTCGGTGAGACCACCCTGGGCCTCGGCGCGCTCGATCAGCTCCAGCGCGCCCGGGGTGAAAATACGGCGCTCGTTCAGGACCCTTTCGGCCAGCTGGCGCAGCTCGGCGTCTTCGATCAGCTCCAGACGCAGCAGCGAGGTGAAGACGCGAAACGGATTGATCTGCAGGGCGGCCGGCTCGACCGGACGGAAGGCGGTGGAATGCACTGGCACCCCGGCCACGCTGAGGTCGTAGTAGCCGACCGGCTGCATGCCCATCACGGCGAACAGGCGGCGCAGGGTGGCCAACTCGTCAGCCGTGCCGACACGGATGGCGCCATGGCGCTCCAGATCCAGGCGCTCCGCGGAATCCCCGGCGAAGCCCGGTTGTCCGGCGTTCACCTCGGCGACCAGTTCCAGCAGGGTGCCGTACTGGGGCACCTCCTGGCGGTACATCGCCGACATGGCCTGGGAAAAGCGGGTGCGGATCAGATCCGGGGAAAGCAGCGACGCGGCGGTCATGGGAGCGGCTCCTGGCTCAGACTAGAAGCCGATTTCGACATGCCCGCGCGGGCTGCTCAAGCGATCTTTGCTCATTGGATCATTCCCCGGGGGAATGGGCGGACTGCCCTAGTGATCCTTGTGCTGGGTCTTGGGCTTCTTCACATGATCGGCGCCGGTATTGCTGCCCGAACCGCCGCTGGAGCCGTTGTCGGCCGCGCCGACGCCGGTGCTGGGCGCCTTTTCCATGCCATGGGTGCTGGTGGGATCGGGCCGCGCGGGGGTGGCCGGGGGATTGGTCGGGCTGGTCTGGGCCAGGGCGGCGCCGGACAGGCCGAGGCCCAGGATCAGGGCGGGAAGCAGGGGAAACGTGCGCATGGGAGGACTCCTCTGGACGGATTCACTTCCCTTTAGGCACCTCCCGCGCGGGGAGGTGCCGCACCGCGGATCAGCTACCGCTGGTACTGGCCTTGTGGACCTTCTTGTGCGCCACCTTCTTGTGGTGGGTGGTGGCCTGCTTGCCGGTCTTGGCCGGGCTGCTGCTGGTCGCGGCAGGCGGCGTAGCCGAGTCGGTGGGCGCCGTCTGGGCGAAGGCGGCAGAGGTGGCCAGCAGGCCGGCGAGGGTCAGGCAGAGGGTGGTGCTTTTCATGGAAGTCACTCCTTCGGTGGCTGATTGCAGGTTCAGTTAGCCGGCTTTCGCCCGGCAAATCCGTGTCCTCGTCCACAGCCAGGGCCATTGGTAACAAGATATTTCAATCGACTGCCAAGGCGTTAACAGTCTGACGACCTCTTCGCCAGGGTCCCGGCTTGGGCATAATGCCGGGACGCCCCCTGATCGTAGCCGCGCATGCCCAAGAGTCCTCACCTTCCCAAGCGCCCCCGCTGGAGCAGCCTGCTGCTGCTGGCCCTGGGTCTGACGCTGCTGCTGATTCCGCTGCGCTACGCGGCCCAGCACTATTACGAGGCGCAACTGGGCGAGCAGAACGGCCAGACCCTGGATCTCTATGTCGCCAACCTGCTGGGCACGCTGCGGCGCTACGAGGTGCTGCCGGACCTGCTGGGCGATCTGCCGGTGCTGCGCCATGCCCTGGAAGGCCAGGGCGACAGCACGGCCCAGGACGCCGCCAGCCAGATGCTGGAAGACATCCGCCAGCGCACCGGGGCGGACGTCATCTACCTGATGCAGGACGACGGTACCTGCCTGGCCAGCTCCAACTATCGCCAGGCGGACAGCTTCGTCGGTCGCGACTTCTCCTTCCGGCCCTATTACAAGGCGGCCATGCAGGGCCAGCCGGGGCGCTTCTTCGGTCTCGGCACCACCTCCAGCAAGCGCGGCTACTATTTCGCCGCCGCCGTGCGCGATGGCACGCGGGCCATTGGCGTGGTGGTGGTCAAGGTCGACCTGGACAGCGCGGAAAAGCTCTGGGGCAATGCGCCCGAGCAACTGCTGGTCACCGACGACCTGGGCGTGGTCATCCTCACCTCCCATGACGCCTGGCGCTTTCGCGCCACCCATCCGCTGGACGAGCGCCAGCGCGAGCAGGTCAATGCCAACCGGCCCTACCCCACCACCAATCCGGCGCCCCTGACCCTGGTGCCCGGCGACTGGCTGACCCAGACCCGCAATCTCGACGAGGTCGGCTGGAACGCGCAGATCCTGGCGCCGCGGGAGATGGTCGAGCGCCAGGTGCGCAGTGCCCTCTATGTCGGCGCGGCGACCCTGCTGGCGCTGCTGCTGTTGCTGGTGGTCATGACCCTGAGACGGCGCCACTTCATCGAGCGCCTGGCGCTGGATGCCCGGGCCAAGCGTGACCTGGAGCTGAACGTGGAGGAGCGCACCCGCGACCTGCAGACGCTCAACGCGCGGCTGCAGCAGGAGGTGCACGACCGCGAGCAGGCCCAGCGCGAACTCATGCGCGCCCAGGACGAAGCCGTGCAGGCCGGCAAGCTGTCGGCGCTGGGGACCATGTCGGCCAGCATCAGCCACGAACTCAACCAGCCGCTGGCCGCCATCCGCAGCTACACGGAAAACGCCGTCGTGCTGCTCGACCACGATCGGCTGGACGATGCCCGCGGCAATCTCAAGCTGATCGGCGAGCTGACCACGCGGATGGCCAACATCATCGCCCACCTCAAGGCCTATGCCCGTGGCGCCCGCCGTGCGCCGGAGAGCGTGGTGCTGCAGGGCGCCCTGGAAGACGCCCTGGCGCTGGTCGCCGCGCGGCGCCGGGCCATGCAGGTGGAGCTGATTCGCGACCTGCCCGATGCGCCGCTGTGGGTGCAGGCCGGCGAAACCCGCCTGCGGCAGATCATCAGCAACCTGCTGAGCAATGCCCTCGACGCCCTGGCGGAAAAGACCAGCACCCGCCGGCTGTGGCTGACCACCAGCATCGACGAGCGCGGCGTGACCCTGATCCTGAGAGACAACGGTCCGGGCTTTTCCAGCGAGGCCCTGGCCCGCGCCCACGAACCCTTCTTCACCACCAAGGCCACCGCCCAGGGCCTCGGCCTGGGCCTGGCGATCTGCGATAACCTGTTGCGGACCCTCGGTGGCCACCTGCACCTGTCCAACCATGGCGACGGTGGCGCCGAGGTACGTCTCTATCTGCTGCACGGCAAGCCGGGGGTCGCCTCGGTGCCCCAGGAAGAAGTCCGCGGTTGACCGTCAGCCCTCTACCTTAGGTCCCAGTCATGAGTGCCCTGCCCCCCTTCGATCCCGCCAGCCAGATCCTGCTGATCGACGACGACGCCCACCTGCGCCTGGCGCTGAGCCAGACCCTGGACCTGGCCGGTTTCAAGGTGACGACCCTGGCTGATGCCCGCGAGCTGGAGCTGGCGGCCGTGCGCGACTGGCCCGGCGTGGTGGTCAGCGACATCCGCATGCCCGGCATCGATGGCCTGGAGTTGCTGGCCCAGCTGCACCAGCGTGACGCCGAATTGCCGGTGGTGCTGATCACCGGCCACGGCGACGTGCCCCTGGCGGTGCAGGCCATGCGCGCCGGCGCCTATGACTTCCTGGAAAAGCCCTTCGCCAACGATGCGCTGATCGACAGCGTGCGCCGCGCTCTGGGCGCCCGCCACCTGGTGCTGGAAAACCGCAGCCTGCGCCTGGCCCTCGCCGAGCGTCATGAACTCCAGACCCGGCTGATCGGCCAGACTCCGGGCATGGCCCGGCTGCGCGACCAGATCGGCGCCCTCGCCGCGACTCAGGCCGATGTGCTCATTCATGGCGAAACGGGCGCCGGCAAGGAGGTGGTGGCCCGCGCCCTGCACGATCTGTCGAATCGTCGCGACGGCCCCTTCGTCGCCATCAACGCCGGCGCCCTGGCCGAATCCGTGGTGGAGAGCGAACTCTTCGGCCATGAACAGGGCGCCTTCACCGGCGCCCAGAAAAGACGCATCGGCAAGTTCGAATACGCCAGCGGCGGCACCCTCTTCCTCGACGAGATCGAGAGCATGAGCCTGGATGTCCAGGTCAAGCTGCTGCGCCTGCTGCAGGAGCGCAAGGTCGAACGCCTCGGCTCCAACCAGCAGATCCCGCTGGACATCCGGGTGGTCGCCGCCACCAAGGAAGACCTGCGCCAGGCCGCCGACCAGGGTCGCTTCCGCGCCGACCTCTACTACCGGCTCAATGTCGCCACCCTGCGCATCCCCGCCCTGCGCGAGCGCAGCGAAGACATCCTGCCGCTGTTCCGCCACTTCGCCCTGGCCGCCGCCCAGCGCCATGGCACCCCGCTGCGCGAAGCCGATGCCGAGCAGCGCGCGGCCCTTATCGCCCACAGCTGGCCGGGCAACGTGCGCGAATTGCAGAACGCCGCCGAGCGCTTCGCCCTGGGGCTGGAGCTGGCGCTGGACAACAGCGCCTATGCGCCCCTGGCGCCCATGACGGCGCCGCCCGTGGCCGCGGCCCCGGTGCTGGCGGCGCCCGCCGCGGCAGCCCTGGCCGCCGGACTGGGCGAGCAGGTCGAGGCCTTCGAGCGCGAACTCATCCAGCGCGAACTGGCCCGACCCCACACCTCCCTGCGCAGCCTGGCCGAAGCCCTCGGCCTGCCGCGCAAGACGCTCTCCGACAAGCTGCGCAAGCACGACCTGCAATTCACCGGCGGTGCGGCGGACGAAGGCGACTAGGCCAAGGTCGGCTGGTCGCGCCTGTCCAGGAGTGGCAGAGTGCGAGACTTAGGCGTACGCCCAAGGAGACCCTCTTGACCTCGCTCATGCTCGCAGAAGCTGCCGCCAGTGGCGCGGCGGTCGCCCGCCAACTGGCGACCATCGACCAGGCCCTGGCGGCCCTGGCCGACGACCTCAGGGCCAATCCGCCACAGCTGGCGCTGACCGTGGCGCGTGGCAGCTCGGACCATGCGGCCAGTTATTTTGCCTATCCGGCGATGGCCCACCTGGGGCTGCCGGTGCTGTCCCTGCCGCCCTCGCTGGTGACCCTGCGCCAGGCGCCGCTGCGCGTCGAAGGCCAGCTCGCCCTGGGCTTTTCCCAGTCCGGACGCAGTCCCGATCTGATCGAGACGCTGTCCGCCCTGGATCGCTACGGCGCCCGTACCGCGGCCCTGGTCAACGAGATCGACTCGCCGCTGGCCCTGGCCTGCCGCCATGCCATCGGCGTGCAGGCCGGTCCCGAACACAGCGTCGCCGCCACCAAGAGCTTCATCGCCACCCTGGCCGCCGCCGCCCGGCTGATCGCCCACTGGCAGAAGGACGAGACCCTGCTTGCCGCTGGAGTCGCCTTGCCCGAGGCCCTGGATCGCGCCGCCGAACTGAGCTGGGCGCCGGCCCTGACCGTCCTGCGCGACGCCGAGCGCTGCATGGTGGTCGGCCGCGGGCCGGGCTTCGCCATCGCCCAGGAGGCCGCGCTCAAGCTCAAGGAAACCTCGGCGCTGCAGGGCGAGGCCTTCAGCGGCGCGGAATTGCAGCACGGTCCCCTGGCGCTGGTGGAGCGTGGCTATCCGCTGCTGATCTTTGCCCTGCGCGGCCCCGAACAGGCCGGTCTGCTGCAACTGGCGCGGGACCTGCGCGGACGCGGTGCGCGGGTGCTGCTGGCCGCGCCGGACGAGATCGCCGAGCGCGACCTGTCCCTCGCCGTCGCCGGTCATCCGGACCTGGACGGCCTGCTGGCGATCCAGAGCTTCTATCGCCTGGCCGCACTGCTGGCCGAGGCCAGGGGCCAGGACCCGGACCAGCCGCGCCACCTGCGCAAGGTCACCCTCACCCGCTGAGGCGGCGATCGCTCGTCCAGGCGCTGCCGCTTGCAGAGCGCCTGGATTACCCGCTCCATCCAAAGAGCTAAGTCTTTGGAGCTAGCCGCCGACGGCTGGTCGACGGGTAATCTGCCAAGCGGTCCACAGAGCCGGTAAGTCGCTGGAAATCGGTCAGTTTTTTCTTGTCGCCCCCGGCGATTTGTCTCAGCGTTCGCGCAACGGATGATGAGACAGCCCATATGGACATGCGCGCGATACCTGCGAGCAAGGTCTGCCTGACGACGAGAAACGTCCTCCTGGCAGAACTGCTCAAACCCTTTCTCGAAGAACGCCACGGCATCGAGCTCAGCTGCGCCCGCGAGCTGGAAGCGGCCGGCGAGACCAGCCTGGTGCTGGTCGATCTCGGCAGCGTGCCCGAGGCGTCACTGGAGCGCTGGCTGGAAAGCCTGGCGCCGGCGGTCACCGTGGCCTTTCTCAACGCCAGCCTCGAACAGGCCCTGCCCTGGGTCGAGCGCTTTCCCGCCATCCAGGGCGTGTTCGCCCCCCAGGCCAGTCGCGACCAGCTGCTGCAGGGGCTGGGCGCACTGCTGGCCGGCGAGGACTGGCTGCCCCGCGCCATCCTCGCCCACCTGCTGCGGCGTTCCCGCGAGCGCCCCAGCATCGCCGCCGACGGCCTGACCCGGCGCGAGCGGGAGATCCTCCGGCTGGTCGGGCGCGGGCTGTCCAACGCCGCCATCGGCGAGGCGCTGTGCCTGAGCACCCACACGGTCAAGAGCCACATGCACAACCTGCTGCGCAAGACCGGCGCGGCCAATCGCGCCGAGGCGGCGCTGCGCTTCCATGCCGGGCAGGACCTGCCGGGATGAAGGCAGCCTGGCTGCTGCTCGGCCTGCTGCTGGCCGGACCGCTGCGGGCCGAGGGCGAGCTGATCCAGGGACTGCTGGTGGACAACACCATCTCCCGCTTCGGCCACGACTTCTATCGCCACTTCGCCGACCGCCTGACCGATACCACCGACCTGGACTTCAACCTGGTGGTGCGCGAACGGCCTTCGGCGCGCTGGGGCAGCCTGGTCTGGGTCGAGTACGAGCAGCGGCTGCTCTACCGGCAGTTCATTCCGCCGAACAACAGCGAACTCAAGGATGCCGCCTACGCCGCGGCGGACCAGGTCCACGAGGGCATCACCCGCCGGCGCCTGGAAAATCTGCTGCAGGACACTTTCGACATGGATAAGGACGAGTTATGAACGCGCACGCCTGGAAGGCCCTGCCCCTGCTCTGCACTCTGGGCGTCGCCCCGGCCATGGCGACCGAGCTGGTCTACTCGCCGGTGAATCCGTCCTTTGGCGGCAATCCGCTCAATGGCACCTACCTGCTGAACAACGCCACCGCCCAGGATCGCCACAAGGATCCCGACCTGCGCAGCAGCGCCAGCAGCCAGTCGCCCCTGGAACGCTTCACCAGCCAGCTGGAATCGCGGCTGCTGTCCCAGGTGCTGACCGACATCAAGGACGGCAACTCGGGCACGCTGTCCACCGACCAGTTCATCGTCAACATCGTCGACGATTCCGGCAACCTGACCGTGCAGATCACCGACCGCGGGACCGGGGAGATTTCGGAAATCTCCGTCAACGGCTTCAACCAACCCTGAGCACGGATGCCTGCCATGAACGCCTTTTCCCTGGCGGCGGCCCTGACCGCCGCCCTCGTCCTGACCGGCTGCGTGCGCGACCCCATGCCCGCCGAACAGAACGCCGCCCCGACCCTGACGCCGCGCGCCTCCACCTACTATGACCTGCTGGCGCTGCCGCCACCCAAGGGTCCGCTGGTGGCCGCCGTCTACGGCTTCCGCGACCAGACCGGGCAGTACAAGCCCAATCCGGCCAGCTCCTTTTCCACCGCCGTGACCCAGGGCGCCGGCAGCATGCTGGTGGACGCCCTGCAGGCCAGTGGCTGGTTCGTGGTGCTCGAACGCGAGGGCCTGCAGAATCTGCTGACCGAACGCAAGATCATCCGTGCCACCCAGAACAAGCCGGACCTGCCGGAGAATCTGCAGCAGGCGCTGCCGTCGCTGCAGGCGGCCAACCTGCTGCTCGAAGGCGGCGTGGTGGCCTACGACACCAACGTCCGCAGCGGCGGCGAAGGAGCCCGCTACCTGGGCATTGGCCTGTCCGAGGAGTACCGGGTGGATCAGGTCACGGTCAATCTGCGTGCCATCGATACCCGCAGCGGTCGGGTGCTGGCCAATGTCATGACCTCCAAGACCATCTATTCCATCGGGCGCCAGGCCGGGGTCTTCAAATTCATCGAATTCAAGAAGCTGCTCGAAGCCGAGTCCGGCTACACCACCAACGAGCCGGCGCAGCTGTGCGTGCTCTCGGCCATCGAGGCGGCGGTCGCCCATCTGGTCGCCCAGGGCGTGGAGCGGCGCCTGTGGCTGGTGGCCGACGGTCGCGATCCGCGGGATCCGGCGCTGACCAAGTACCTGGAGCCGACCCGGCGCTAGGGATTAAGCCGCCGGCCCCGCGGGATTCGCTCCCTGGAGCGATAGCGATGGGCCAGGCGGCTCCGGACAATGCCAGGCGGAGAATCTTAGGCAATGACGGTGACAGAGATGCGCAGCCCAACCCGCGGCCTGGCC
>Ga0157369_10002901_pt1 | contig 20487 bp, 16 predicted proteins | sample C25metaG_FD_113461 | JGI IMG/M metagenome (GOLD analysis project Ga0157369, IMG submission 113461) | Corn rhizosphere microbial communities from Kellogg Biological Station, Michigan, USA - C2-5 metaG | ecosystem: Host-associated > Plants > Roots > Rhizosphere > Soil | place: USA: Michigan...
ATGGGCCTCATCAGACGCGAGGCGCTCGAATCAGTCGGCGGCTGGGACGAGTGGTGCATCACCGAGGACGCCGAGTTGTCGCTGCGCCTGCTTCGCGCGGGCTACTCCGGCCTGCACGTCGACCGATCGTTCGGGCACGGCGTGATGCCTTTGACATTCGAGGCGTTGAAATCACAGCGTTTTCGGTGGTGCTTCGGCGGCGTGCAGCTGCTGCGCATCCACATCCGCGACCTGCTCGGCCGCGGGGGCGGTGCACGCAACCGGCTCACCCTTCCGCAACGCATCACCTATCTCGCTGGAAGCCTGCAGTGGTTCGGCGACCTGTTGGGTCTCGCGTTCTTCGTGCTGCTGCTGGCCGGCGCGTTCAACCTGGGCTTCGGCTCGGGCGTGCTCTTCCGCCGGTTGTCGGGCTTCTTGTTGTTCATCGTTCCGCTCTACGTCGTGATGGGGCTGTTCCGGGCCGTAGCACTGGTGCGCCGCAGCACCCGGGCATCGTGGGCGGACGCCATCGGTGCGTTCTTGATCTGGCAGGCACTGAGCCTCACTGTCGTCCGCGCTTCGGTTCGCGGTTTGTTCGCGAAGGAAGGCGAGTTCTTGCGTACGCCGAAGACCGGCGAGGACCTGCGCTGGTTCGATGCATTTCGTACCAACAAGGCGGAGACGGTGTTCGCGGTGCTCGGCCTCGCCGGTATGGCCGTGTCGTTGCTGCGCCTGCACGGCTGGGCCGGTCCGCTGCTCGCCGGATTGCTCGTGCCCGGCACCCTTTCGTACGCATCGGCACCGATCAACAGCCTGGCCGCGATCCGCGCCGCGCTGCCGCCAGAACTGCAGGCCCGCCGGCGCACCGAGTGGCTGCGCGACCGCACCGGCGTGCGGGCGGCCGCGACCGCGACCCTGTTCGCCGCCTCCGGTGCGGCCGCTGTGTTGCTCGCTGTCGTGTTGTGGCCGACGCACGCGCCGACCCACTCACCAGACATCATCCGGCCGGCGCAGGGCAAACCACCGGCGACGCAGCCGACCGGTCCGGCAAGCCCGAGTGGCTCGCCCAAGCCGAGCCCGAGCGCGCCTGGCGTTTCGCCGACGACCAGCCCGTCGTCGTCCAGCTCGCCATCGCCGACGAGTAGCTCCCCGTCGCCATCGCCGACGAAGGCGCCGACGAACACCTCGCAGGCGTCGACGAAGGCGCCGCCGCCGGCCGGCATTTCGCCCACGGGTTAGCGGGCGGCCAGCAAGCTGCGGGCGAGTGCGGTGTCGGTTACCAAGCTGTTCGCGTGACCGCTGATGAGCACCGACCGCACCGCCGCGGTTTTGTGACGGCCACCTGCGACCGCGATCACTTCGCCGATCGCCCGGAGCTCGTCGCCGCTGATGGAGATGCAGCGGTCGGTGAAGTCTTTCGCGATGACCTTCCCACTCGCGTCGAGGAGCGTGGCGCAGATCTCCGCGGTCACCCCCTTCTTGACGAGGGCTTGGCGCTCCTTCTCCGACAGCGCATCGTAGAGCTGTGAGGACGGCGGGTTCCACGATCCGACCGCCACAACTGCCTTTGTGACAGTGGGAAACCTGCGATGTGCCTCGGCTACTTCAGGCTGGAGGCGCAGCGCTGCTGCGGTCTTGGCGTCCGGCAGCACCTGCGGGGTGTACATCGGGAACGACGGGCCGCCGTTTCGCGCCGAAATCTGCCGCACCAGCTCCACGCTGTTCTCGTCGGTGTTGACTCCGAGCAGTGCGCCGGTGAGCTGCACAACGGGGCAGCGGGCGAGTGAATGCATCGTCTCGGCCATGATCGTGAGCGTGCGGCCGTAGCCGACGCCCAGAACGTCGTCCTCCGTCACGAGCTCTGAGACGAGTGCGGTGGCGGTCTGCGCGAGCACCCGTCGCAGATGCACCTCCTGCTCGTCGCCGGCCGCAACGACCACGACGTGCTGAAGGTCGAACGCCTTGCGCACCTGCTCTGAAAGCTCGTCGTCGATGCCTGCAGGCACTGAGATTTCGATGTTGACGATGCCAGAAGCCATTGCGTCGTCGAGGATTCTGGCCACCTTGAAGCGGTTGATGCCAAGGGCCGTCGCAATGTCGCTCTTCGACTGCGACTCGAGGAAATACATGCGCGCCACGGTTGCGGCGCGGACCAGCTCGGCCGGCCGGCGCAGCGCGCGCTGGTCGGGTCGAGATGCAGGCGTGACCGACTGCGAATGCGGTGCTGTCTCGCCGGGCGACATAGCACGCTCCAAATAACGAAACGGCAAACAGGATGGCGCTGGCTCTTGACGAGCAGGGGCTTGCTGCGCTCAACTTACTTCGTGCTCAGGAGAGCACAGTACATGCTCAAATGAGCACACGCAACCTTCGCCGGCGAATCTCGACTCCGCCGAGCGCGACCAGTGGGGAATCCGAGGAGGAACAGTGCAGGTCCGTCGAAAGAGGCACCGTGCAGGGCTGGTGTCGTTGCTCGCGGCGGTGTCAGCGGGCTCGCTCGTACTGAGCGCCTGCGGATCGAGCAAGCACAGCGCGTCGTCGACGGCGCCCGCGGGCGGTGCGTCGAGCCAAACGGCGAGCAGTGGGACGGGGAGTTCGGGCGCATCGGCAGCTGCGGGCGACGGCAACGCGACGACCATCACCGTCGCCGTCGTCGACAACCCGCTGATGAGCACCATCGAGAAGCTGACGCCCGATGGCTTCGAAGCGTCGCACCCGAACATCAAGGTCAAGTTCGTGACGCTCGACGAGAACACATTGCGCGACCAGGTGACGAAGGACGTCGCCGCGGGCGGTGGCCAGTTCGACGTCGTCATGATCGGCCCGAACGACATCCCGACCTGGGCCAAGAACGGCTGGATCAGCGACCTCACCAAGGACGCCAGCGACCCCGCGTACGACGTCAACGACATCATCAAGCCCATCCGCGACGCGTTGTCGTCCGACGGCAAGCTGTACGCCGTGCCGTTCTACGGCGAGTCGTCGTTCCTGATGTATCGCAAGGACTTGTTGCAGGCGGCCGGGCTCACCATGCCGGCAAATCCGACCTGGCAGCAGGTTGCCGACATCGCCAAGAAGCTGAACGACCCGTCGAAGGGTGTCGCCGGGATCTGCCTGCGCGGCAAGACCGGCTGGGGTGAGAACCTCGCTGCACTCGACACGGTGGTGAACACGTTCGGTGGCCAATGGTTCAACATGAAGTGGGACCCGCAGCTGACGTCGCCAGCGTTCAAGGACGCCGTGAACTTCTACGTCAACCTCATCAAGGACGCCGGTGAGAAGGGTGCGGCCAACGACAGCTTCAACGAGTGCCTGAACCTCATGGAGCAGAGCAAGGCCGCGATGTGGTACGACGCAACCGTTGCGGCCTCGACGATCGACGCTCCGCCGAGCCCGATCGCCGGCAAGCTCGGCTTCGCTCCGGCACCGGTGGTGAAGACCAAGGCGTCGGGCTGGCTGTGGGCGTGGGCGCTCAGCATCGAAGGCTCGTCGAAGCACAAGGACGCCGCCTGGGCGTTCATGGACTGGGCGACCTCGAAGGACTACATCACCTACGACGCGCAGAAGAACGGCTGGGCTGCGGTGCCTCCCGGCACGCGGGTGTCGACTTACCAGAACCCCAACTACCAGAAGGCGGCGTCCGACTTCGCGGCGCTCACCTTGCAGTCGATCCAGTCGGTCGATGTGAACCACCCAGGCGTCGACCCGCAGCCATACAGCGGAATCCAGTACGTCGGCATTCCTGAGTTCGCCGACCTCGGCACGAAAGTGTCCCAGGAGATAACGGCCGCGATCGCCGGCCAGGAATCGGTCGACACCGCGTTGCAGAAGAGCCAGGGTTACGCACAGCAAGTAGCGCAGTCATACAAGTAGCGCAGTCGTACAAGTAGGTGCATGCAAGTGCCGGACGGCGGGGGGCTGCCGCTTCAGCAGCCCTCCGCCCGCTGCCAGGTGAAAGGAAAGTGCGTTGACGACGCTGACCGCGACCCCGACCGTGAATGCACTTCGCCACACATCGCCCGTGCGTCGTAGCAGCTGGGTGCGCCGGTTACCGCTGCTGCCGGCGCTCGTGTTCATGATCGTGGTCACCCAGATACCGTTCCTGCTGACCGTCTGGTACAGCCTGCAGTCGTGGAACCTGTTGCACCCAGGCACGAAGCATTTCGTCGGGCTGCGCAACTACAAGGTCATCTTCACTGACACGATTTTCCGTACCGCCGTGTTCAACACGGTGATTTTCACCGTGCTACCGGTGTTCCTGTCGATGGTGTTCGGCACCGTGATAGCGCTATTGCTCGACCGGCACGTGTTCGGCCGCGGATTCCTACGCACGCTGATCGTGAGCCCGTTTCTCGTGATGCCGGCGGCCGCGGCACTGGTGTGGAAGTTCACGATCCTCGACCCCGTCTTCGGAATTCTGAACTACTTCCTGCGGCCGTTCGGCGTGCATCACGTCGACTGGATCAATGCCCATCCCCAAGCCACCATCATCACGGTGCTCACCTGGCAATGGACGCCGTTCATGGTGCTCATCGTGCTGGCCGGCCTGCAATCGCAGGGCAGCGACATCCTCGAGGCTGCGAGGGTGGACGGCGCCGACGGCTTGCGCATCTTCCGGTCGCTGACGTTGCCTCACCTGCGCCCGTACCTCGAGCTGGGCGTGCTGCTCGGTTCGATCTACGTCGTCCAGGCTTTCGACGCCATCTTCATGATTACGGCGGGCGGCCCCGGCCAGCGAACGACGAACCTGCCGTACTACCTCTACGAAGCGGCGTTTCGCGGGTTCGATATCGGCCGGGCCTCGGCGATGGGAGTGGTGGTCGTCATCGCGACAATTCTCGTCGCCACGCTTGCCCTGCGCCTCATCTCCAGTCTTTTCAGCGACGAAGGGATGGCCGGTCGATGAGCACCGCGAGCCTCACTCTTGCGGGGAAGCAGACGAAGCCGCTCACCCGCCTCGTGCTCGGCGTGGTCACGTGGGTGATCGTGCTGGCGTTCTTCTTCCCGGTGTTGTGGATGGCGCTGACCGGCTTCAAGCATGAAGAGGACGCCGCTACCACGCCGCCGCACTTCATCTTCACGCCGACCTTCGACGAGTACAAAGCCGTGTGGGACAAGGGGCTGCGGTCATATCTCGAGCACTCCATCTCCATCACCGTGGTATCGACAGTGCTCGTGCTCGCCCTGGCGTTGCCTGCGGCGTATGCGTTGTCGATCCGGCCGGTGCGCAAGTGGCGCGATGTGCTGTTCTTCTTCATCTCCACGAAGATGCTGCCGATCGTCGGCGCCATCATCCCGCTCTACATCATCGCCAAGGACCTGCACCTGCTCGACAGCCAGCTCGTGCTCATCATCTTGTACACGTCGATGAATCTGCCGATCGCGGTGTGGATGCTCCGGTCGTTCCTGCTCGAGGTGCCGGTCGAGATCGTGGAAGCATCACGGGTCGATGGCGCGGGGCTGCTTCGGCAGCTGCGGTCGGTCATCATGCCGGTGATCAGCCCCGGACTTGCCGCAACGGCGCTGATCTGCTTCATCTTCGCCTGGAACGAGTTCTTCCTCGCGGTGAACCTCACGACGACGAACGCCGCAACGGTACCGATCTATCTCGTCAGCTTCGTCGCGCCGGAAGGGCAGTTCTGGGCGCACCTTTCCGCTGCAGCAACGGTCGCCTGTCTTCCGGTGCTGCTTGCTGGCTGGGCGGCGCAGGACAAGCTCGTGCGAGGGCTGTCGATGGGCGCCGTCAAGTAGTGGTTCTCGAACGGACTGTCTTGCGGTTCAACGTGATTTCTGAAAGCTGTGATTTCTGAGAGGTGGTGGCAAGGTGCGGGCGGTGGTTATCAACGCTCCCCACGAGCTTGAGGTGACGACGGTCGACGACCCGACGCCAGGGCCGCGCGACGTCGTCGTCCAGGTTGCTGCGTGCGGAATCTGCGGCACCGACCTGCACATTCTCGAAGGGGAGTTCGCACCCACGCTGCCGGTGATTCCCGGGCACGAGTTCGCCGGTACGGTCGCGGCGATCGGGTCTGCCGTTACCGAGCTGAAGGTCGGCGACCGGGTCGCGGTCGACCCGTCGCTGTACTGCAACGAATGCCATTACTGCAGGCTCGGCCACAACAACTTGTGCGAGCGCTGGAACGCGATCGGAGTGAGCGTGGCCGGCGCCGCCGCCGAGTACGTAAGCGCGCCGGTCGGCAACTGCGTGCGGATTGCCGACCACATCCGCCTTGAAGACGCCACGTTGATCGAGCCGCTGTCGTGCGCGGTTCGCGGCTACGACGTCCTCAGCTCGCAGCTCGGTGCGCACGTGCTGATCTACGGCTCGGGCACGATGGGCCTGATGATGCTCGAGCTCGCCAAGCGCACCGGCGCCGCCTCGGTCGACGTCGTCGACATCAACGCCGACCGGTTGACGACGGCGAAGCTGCTCGGCTGCTCGGCAACCGCCACCTCGGCCGACGAGTTCGACCGCGCCCGTGGGTGGGAACTGGTGATCGACGCGACCGGTGTGGCTGCGGCGATCGCGGACGGGCTGTCGCGGGTGGCGCCCGGCGGAACTTTCTTGCAGTTCGGCGTCTCGTCGTACGCGACACGGGTGGAGATCGAGCCGTACCGCATCTACAACAAGGAAATCACCATCACCGGCTCGATGGCCGTACTGCATAGTTACGAACGCGCGGCAGAGCTGTTCGCGAGCGGAGTGCTCGACCCCGCGGTATTCATCAGCGACCGCTTTCCGTTGAGCGACTACGCCACGGCGCTCGAGCAGTTCCGCCGCGGCCAAGGCCGCAAGCTGCAGGTATTGCCCTGACGCCGGCGGCGTTCAGCCGAGGTCGAGCACCAACCCCTCGGGCGCGTCGGCGTCCGCTATGCGCTTCGCGTATTCGATGCCGGCGTTGCTGCCGTCGACGACATTGAGGTTTGCGCGCAAGCTGTCGGTGAGGGAGTGCGTCTCGAGTTCGCGCTCGACGATGCCCCTGAAATAGGGGCTCCCGCGCAGCACGCCGCCCGCGAAGCCGATGGGCGCGACGCCGCCGAATGCGAGCTGGAGCGTGGCGGTGCGAATCGCGTCGACCAGCGCGAGCGCTTCGGCTTCGACGATCGCGACGGCGACGTTGTCGTCGTCGACCGCCGCTGCGGTCACCGACGGGGCGAAGCTCGCAACGGTCGACCGGGCCCGGGGAAGCTCCGCGAGCCATCGGCCGAGCGCCGGCAGCGGCATCGCGAAGAATGCCTCGGCGGCAGCGCGCAGTTTCGTCGACGGGCCCGTGCCGTCGGTGTCGCGGGCGGCGGCCCGCAGCCCCTCACGGGCGATGCTGTAGGCGCTGCCTTGGTCCGACACGATGTGTTCGTGACCGCCGACCTTGATCATGCGGTTGTCGCCGTTGCGGCCGATCACGCTGCTGCCCGTGCCGCTGCACGCGATCACCCCGATGCCCTCGAGCGGCGACGCCCATAACGGCGGGATGACGTCGTTGACCACCACGAGGCGACCGCCCGGCGCGTGCCGCGAGATGACGTCGAGGAGGGCGGCTGGCACGGGAGCCTCGTCGGCGACGGGTATCGAGGACGACGCCAGGCACCCGACGGCTGGTTCGCCGGGCGCGCAGCGGGCCGCGATCTCCCTGAGCACCGCTTCGAGTGCCGCTCCGGCAGCCTGCTCGCCGACCGAGGCGATTGCGAACGACTCGCGAACCCAGGTTTCGACCGGCTCGCCCGGCCGCGCTACCGCGGCGACGGTTCGCGATCCGCCTGCGTCGATCGCATAGATCGTCGGAGCGGAGCCTGGCTGCATGCCAACAGGATAGACAGCGAGCCCACGCCGTCCGGCTGCATCGCCTGCCGCGGTACGGGGGGCTCGCGGCGTGCGAGCGCCCGCCTCGAACGACTTGAGACACTGGACGGGTCATGCCTGAACCTGGAGTGCTCACCCTCGTCGCCCCGCGCCGCGCCAAGCCGCCGCGCCACCTCGCCGACCTTCCGCTCGCTGAGCGGCGGGCGGCTGTCGCGGAGCTCGGCCAGCCGCAGTTTCGGGCGAACCAGCTCTCCACCCACTATTTCTCGCGGCTGGTCGACGACCCGGACCAGATGACCGACGTGCCGGCCGCCGCGCGCGCTGAGCTCGTCGCCGCGCTGCTGCCGCCGCTCGTCACGCCGGTACGCCACATCTCTTGCGACGACGGCGCTACCCGCAAAACGGTGTGGCGGCTGTTCGACGGAACGCTCGTCGAGTCGGTGCTGATGCGCTATTTCGGCCGGGTGCCGGCTCGCGCTGAACTCGGAGAAGAGGCGGACGGCGACGGGCTCGGCGATCTCGTCGAGCGGCCGGCCACCACGCGCGGCCGCGATCGCGTCACGATCTGCGTCTCGAGCCAGGCGGGCTGCGGCATGAACTGTCCGTTCTGCGCGACGGGGCAGGCCGGGCTCACCCGCAACCTCTCGACCGCGGAGATCGTCGACCAGGTCGTGGCGGGTGCTCGGGCGATGGCGCGTGACGAGATCCCTGGCGGCGCGGGCCGGGTGTCCAACGTCGTGTTCATGGGGATGGGCGAGCCACTCGCGAACTACAACGCCGTCATCGGTGCGGTGCGGCGGCTGACCGAGCCCGCGCCGGCCGGACTCGGTATGTCGCAGCGCGGAATCACGGTCTCGACGGTCGGGCTGGTTCCGGCCATCGACAAGCTGACCGCAGAGGGGCTGAATGTGACGCTCGCGGTGTCGTTGCACGCGCCCGACGACGAGTTGCGCGACACGTTGGTGCCCGTCAACACCCGATGGAAAGTCGACGAGGTGCTCGACGCCGCCGCGCGCTACGCCACCACCACGAAGCGGCGGGTGTCGATCGAATACGCGCTGATCCGTGACATCAACGACCAGGCGTGGCGCGCTGATCTGCTCGGTCAACGGTTGCGCGAGAAACTCGGCCACCTCGTCCACGTCAACCTGATTCCGCTCAATCCCACGCCGGGTTCGAAATGGACGGCTTCGCGGGTGCGCGACGAGAAGGAATTCGTTACTCGCTTGGAAAATCAGGGCGTCGCGGTGACCGTGCGCGATACTCGAGGCCGGGAAATCGAGGGTGCATGCGGCCAACTGGCCGCGACGACCACGACCGGCTGACCTACCGCCTCAGCGGAACAGCAGGAACGCGGCGATGATGACGACGACCGCAGTGATGATGATCGGCAGCCGTGACTCGCCGCCGTGCACGTTGCGGCTCTTGCGCACGCGCGGTTCGCGCGCGGGCTGACCGGCGGCTGCTGACGGGGCGCTGTTCTTGCCCGGCGTGCGCAGTCCGCCCCCATGGCGCCAACTCGTTTGCTGGTCGCCGAAACGTGCGATCGCGAATCTCGTGCGGGCGGGCGGCTCGTAGCTGCCGCCGCGGACGAAGTTCTCGTCGAGCACCAGTTTGTCGAACTCGTCGGGGGGCGTGGGTGCGTCGTCGGCCGACAAGCCGCCCGCCGACGATTCGTCGGGTCGTTGCTCCATCTGGTCGTCCGGCATTGTGGTCCCCCTGCTCAGAGCTGCCTGACAGGAGTGTACGAGCGCCTTGCCGCGATCGCCCGGAGAACGCTAACCGCGGGTGAGCCGGTCAAGCGTGCGGGTCCAAGGCGCGGCACGCCCGGTACGACGTTCGATCGCATCGGCCGACCGCGCAGCGACGAGGCTCGCGTTGATTCCCAGCCAGCGCAGTGGTTCGGGTTCCCAGCGGCGCGAGTGGTGCTGCACCCACGGCAACCGCACCAAATCGGTGTCGCGCCCGCAGATCAAATCTGCCAGCGTGCGCCCAGCGAGGTTCGAGGTGGCCACGCCGTCGCCGACGTAGCCGCCTGCCCAGGCGAGGCCGGTGCTGCGGTCGAGACCGACGGAGGCAAACCAATCGCGCGCAACACCGAGTGGGCCGCCCCAGCGGTGGGTGATGGCCGCGTCACCTAACTGGGGGAACAGTTCGAGCAGGATCCGGTGGAGCGCGCCGAATACGGCCGGGTGCCGGTCGAATTCCTGCCGTACGCGGGAGCCGAAATGGTAGGGCGCACCACGTCCGCCGAACGCCAGGCGGCCGTCGGCCGTGCGCTGGCCGTAGATGATGAGATGCCGCAAGTCGGTGAACGTCTCACGGTCACGCAGGCCGACGTCCGACCAAAACGCATCAGGTAACGGCTCGGTCGCCACCATCAGCGAGTACACGGGAGCCAGCAATCGCCGCGCGCCGCGGAGCGCCGACGTGTATCCCTCGGTCGCGCGCACGACGACGTCCGCCTTCACGAGTCCGTGGCTGGTGTGCACCCGCCCCGGCTCGATCGCGCTCGCGGCGGTTTGCTCGTAGATGGCGGTGCCGCTGCGCTCGACAACGGCGGCGAGCCCGCGAACGAGCTTGCCCGGATGAATCGCCGCGCAGTGTGGGGTGAAGGTACCGCCGAGAATGCCGGACGCCGAAACCCGTGCGCGCGTCTGGCCCCCATCGAGCAGGACGTCGTCCGCGATTCCCCACGAGCGCGCGTTCGCGACGTCGGCGGCCGCCCGGCGCAGCTGACCCGGCGTTCGCGCCAGCGCGATGGTGCCGCCCTTCGTGTAGTCGCAGTCGATTCCTTCCTTCGCAGCTACGGCGCCGACCTCGTCGACCGTCGCCTGCATCGCGGCACGCAGCGCGAGCGCAGCTTCCCGCGACGACATGCGGGCCACTTTTTCGCCGGACGCCGGGAACAGCGCGCTGCACCAACCACCGTTGCGCCCGGAGGCACCGAAACCCGCGACATCCTTCTCGAGGAGCGCGATCCGAAGGCCCGGATCGAGACTCCGCAGGTAGTACGCAGTCCACAACCCGGTGAATCCGGCACCGACGATGGCGACGTCGACGTCGACCGAACCGGGCAGCGCGTCGCGCGCCGTGAGCGGATCGTGCTCGAGAGAGTCGAGCCAGTAGCTGACGTCGCGGTAGCCGGGCAGGCTCAGAGCACTTCCCACGCTTTCGTCAGCACGGTTCGCAGCGTGTGTTCGATGAAATCGAACTCTTCCTGGCCGACGATGAGCGGCGGTGCGAGCTGGATGACGGGGTCGCCGCGGTCGTCGGCGCGGCAGATCAGGCCGGCGTCAAAGAGCGCACCCGAGAGGTAGCCGCGAAGCAGCCGCTCGGATTCGTCGTCGCTGAAGGTTTCGCGGGTTTCCTTGTTCTTGACGAGTTCGATGCCATAGAAGTAGCCGTCACCTCGTACCTCGCCGACGATCGGCAGGTCGTTCAGCTTCTCAAGCGTGCTCCGAAAGGCCGTTTCGTTGGCGCGCACGTTGCCGAGCAGGTCTTCCTTTTCGAAGATGTCGAGGTTTGCGAGCGCAACGGCCGCGGAGACGGGGTGGCCCGCGAAGGTGATGCCGTGCAGGAACGTGGTGGTGTCGTGCAGGAACGGTTCGATGAGCCGGTCGGAGACGGCCATCGCGCCGATCGGGGCGTAGCCCGAGGTCATGCCCTTCGCCATCGTGATGATGTCGGGCGTGTAGTTGTAGCGCTCTCCGGCGAAGTAGTACCCCAGCCGGCCGAACGCGCAGATGACTTCGTCGGAGACGAGCAGCACGCCGTGCCGATCGCAGATTTCGCGCACCCGAGGGAAGTAGCCGGGAGGCGGCGGGAAGCAGCCGCCGGAGTTCTGCACCGGCTCGAGGTAGACGGCGGCGACGGTGTCGGGCCCTTCGCGAACGATCGCCCGCTCGATCTCATCAGCGGCCCAGCGACCAAAGGCCTCGATGTCGTCGCCATGCTCGGGCGCGCGGTAGAAGTTCGTGTTGGGCACCCGAACAGAGCCCGGAACGAGCGGTTCGAAGGGTGTCTTGATGGCCGGCAGGCCGGTGATCGAAAGGGCACCCATAGTGGTGCCGTGGTAAGCGATGTCGCGGCTGATCACCTTGTAGCGGCTGGGCTGGCCGATCGCCCGGAAGTACTGCCGCGCAAGCTTCCACGCGGACTCAACCGCTTCTGACCCGCCGGTCGTGAAAAAGATGCGGTTCAGGTCGCCAGGGGTAAGCGATGCGAGGCGCTCGGCGAGTTCGACAGCGCGGGGGTGGGCGTAGCTCCACAGCGGGAAGTAGGCGAGCTCTCGTGCCTGGCGCGCCGCGGCTTCGGCGATTTCGGTGCGCCCGTGGCCGGCCATGCTCACGAACAGCCCGGCAAGCCCATCGAGGTAGCGCTTGCCTTTCGTGTCGTACACATATGCGCCCTCGCCACGAGCGATAACGGGCACTTCGTGATCGGCGTATGACGACATGCGCGTGAAGTGCAGCCACAAGTGCCGCCGAGCGGCGTCCTGCAACGCCGTGTGGTCGTCGTGGCTGAAGACGTCTTGTGGCGTCGTCGTCATCGGGTGCCCCAGGTATAGGTCTGCTTGCGAAGCTTCAGATAGACGAACGTCTCCGTGCTGCGCACCGAAGGGATGGCCCGGATGCGGTCGTTGAGCAGCTCGAGCAGATGGTCGTCGTCCTCGCAAACCGTCTCGACGAGGAGGTCGAACGACCCGGCGGTGATCACGACGTAGTCGACCTCGGGGAACTTCTCGATTTTCTCGGCGACCAGTTCGATGTCGCCTTCGACGCGAATGCCGATCATTGCCTGGCGGGGAAAGCCGAGCTGCAGCGGATCGGTGACTGCGACGATCTGGATGACGCCGGCCTTGAGGAGGCGTTGAACGCGTTGCCGTACGGCCGCTTCGGACAGCCCGACCGCCTGTGCGATGGTGGCGTACGAGCGGCGCCCGTCTTGCTGTAGTTGCTCGATGATCGCCTTCGAGACGTCGTCGAGCAGCGCACCCTGGCCCCCGCGATCGATCGGTGTCATGGCCATCATCATGGCGCGCTGCTTGACGTACTGGCAAGCGAATCCGTGGCCAAGTCGCCTGCTGTGCACGGATTCCATGGCGAGGCGCCGATATCGCTATCGTTCTCGTCTCCCGATCGCTGCGTGCCACGGCTAGGCTGAGCCGCAGTGCCACGAATCGAGGGAGGACGGCTGTGACCGCTGCGCAAACTCCAGATCGAGCTGCGGCAGGGCGACGCGGACCGCGCGTACTGCGCAACTTCGTCGACGGCTCCTATGTCGATTCCGCATCGGAGCGGCTGCTAGATGTGGTCGATCCGAGCACGGGCGAGGTGTTCGCGCAGGCTCCGGTGTCGGGCAAGGAGGACGTCGACAGCGCGATGGCCGCCGCGGCCCGGGCGTTCGAGGGCTGGCGTGACACGACGCCGTCCGAGCGTCAACGTGCGCTGTTACGGATCGCCGACGCGATCGAGGCGCGCGCCGACGACTTCGTCGCAGCCGAAAGCGAGAACACCGGAAAGCCGATCGGCTTGACCGCATCGGAGGAAGTTCCGCCGATGGTCGATCAGATCCGTTTCTTCGCGGGTGCTGCACGTGTACTGGAGGGTCGCTCGGCAGGGGAGTACATGGCTGGGCACACGTCGTTCGTGCGGCGCGAGCCCGTCGGTGTCTGTGCGCAGGTCACGCCTTGGAATTACCCGATGATGATGGCGGTCTGGAAATGGGCGCCGGCGATTGCGGCCGGCAACACCGTCGTCCTGAAACCGTCTGACACGACGCCCGTGACTACGGTGATGATGGCGGAAATCCTGGCAGAGTTCCTGCCGCCGGGCGTCTTCAACGTGGTGTGCGGCGATCGCGACACCGGTCGGCTGCTCGTCGAGCATCAGACGCCGGCGATGGCGTCGATCACCGGCAGCGTGCGTGCCGGTATGGAGGTTGCCGGCGCAGCGGCGCGCGATTTGAAGCGGGTGCATCTCGAGCTCGGTGGCAAGGCACCGGTTGTCGTGTTCGACGACGCCGATCTGGAGAAGGCCGCCGAGGCAATCGCGATCGCCGGCTATTTCAACGCGGGCCAAGACTGCACTGCAGCGACGAGGGTGCTGGCCGCTCCGGGCATCCACAACGACTTTGTCGCTGCGTTGACCGACCAGGCCCGCAACACGGTGGTCGGGCCGCCGTCCAACGCTGATGCGTTGTTCGGGCCGGTGAACAACGCGAACCAGCTGGCCCGGGTGAGTGGGCTCGTCGACCGCCTGCCTGACCACGCCCAGCTGGCCGCGGGTGGGCATCGCATCGGTGAGACCGGCTTCTTCTACGAGCCGACCGTCGTCGCCGGCCTAAGGCAAGACGACGAGATGAGCCAGCACGAGATCTTCGGACCGGTGATCACCGTGCAGCCGTTCACCGACGAAGACGAGGCGGTGCGCTGGGCAAACGGCGTCGAGTACGGCCTTGCATCTTCGGTCTGGACGAAGGACCACGGCCGCGCGATGCGAATGGCGAAGCGGCTCGACTTCGGGTGCGTCTGGATCAACACGCACATCCCGCTGGTCGCAGAGATGCCGCACGGTGGCTTCAAGCACAGTGGCTACGGCAAGGACCTCTCGATGTACGGGTTCGAGGACTACACGCGCATCAAGCACGTCATGACCAACCTCGAGGCGTGAGGACGCCGAAGGGCGTGAGGACGCCGAAGGGCGTGAGGACGCGACGCCGGAGGCCTGAGGACGCCGAAGGCGGGTCCGTCGCTAGCGTGCGGACCCGCCTTCGCCCCCCGCCCGTCGTCCCCCAGATCCTTCGGATCTTCACGCCGGGCATCCCCCCAACCGCAGCACCCCTCAGCTACTTGCTGCGGCTTGTGCTGGCGGGGTCTCCCGCCCCTCGTGCACGAGCTGCGCCAGCTCGGTGTTGAGCGGCTGCAGGTTGCGGCCGTTGCGGAAGAACTCGGGCCGCACCCGTGCCCACACGACGCCGAGGACCAGGCCGACCACCGCTGACGCGAGGCCGATGAGGAACACGCCGCCGATTCGCCAGTGCGGGCTGAACGGCAGCAGCCAGCTGGTGTAGCTCTGTGACTGGTCGGTGGTGGTTTCCCAGTCGAGCCAAAGACTCCAGCCCATCGCGAAGAACAGGATGAGCCCGCCGAGCGTCGGCAGGATTCCGCGCATCCACAGGTTGCGGGCTGACTGGGTCAGGGTGTGGCGGTAGTACCAGGCGCACGCGAACCCGGTGAGCCCGTAGTAGAAGGCGATGTACAGCCCGATCGCCGTGACCGTGTCGGCGATGACCTGGCCGCTCGACATCCAGTTCAGTGCCACGTAGACCACGATCGAGGCCGCGCCCATCATGATGGTCGAGAAAGATGGCGTCAGGTAGCGCGGGTGCATCCTGGCGAACGACTTCGGCAATGCACGGTAGGCGGCCATCGACAGCGTCGTGCGCGCGGTCGGGAGGATCGTGGTCTGTGTCGATGCGGCCGCCGAGGTGAGCACCATGAGGATCAGCAGGTGGGTGAACACCGGGCCGATGCCGGTGCTGCCGAACACGGCGTCACCGAGCACGGACAGCACGTCGTTGGAGTTGTCGCCGTTGCCGAGCCCGATGCCTTTGTCGCCGATGCCCGCGAACGACTGCGCGGCCAGCGTCACCAGCACGTAAATCGCGAGCAGCACGACGGTCGAAACGACGGCGGCGCGGCCCGGCGTGCGGTGCCGGTCAGCGGTCTCTTCGTTGACGGCGACGGTGGTGTCCCAACCCCAGTAGATGAAGAGCATGAGCAGCAGGCCGGCCGTGAAGACCGAGAACGACGGGATGTCGAAGGGGTTGAACCAGGACCAGTGCGGCGTGAGGTGCTCGGCCGGGGCGTGGCCGGTGCCCACCCTCACCAGCGCGACGACCGCGAAGACGACGAGCATCGTCATCTCGATCGACAGCAACGCCTTCTGGATCGCGGCCGACACTTCGATGCCGCGGAAGCAGATGTAAGTCATCACGACGATCCACAGGACGCCGACGAGCAGCACCCACACGCTCGTGGCGTCGTGACCGATGCCCTTGGCGTTGAACAGCAGGAAGCCGTACTGGCCGGCGACCTGCGCGAGGCTCGCCATCACGAGCACGTCGGAGGCGATGATTCCCCAGCCGCCGGCCCAGCCGGTGCGCGGGCCGAACGCGCGGGAGGCCCAGGTGAAGGTTGTGCCGCAGTCGGGGTCGGCCTGGTTCAGCTCTTTGTAGCCGATCGCGACGAGCAGCATGGGGACGAATGCCAGGACGACGATCGCCGGCGTCTGAAGCCCGATGAACGCGACGATGAATCCCAGGGTGGCGGCCAGGCTGTACGCCGGCGCCGTTGATGCGACGCCGATGACGACGCTCGAAAAGAGACCGAGAGCGCCGGACTTCAGGCCCTTGTCGGCGATCGGTGCCGGCTCCAGGCGTGAGGCGTTGTCGGTGACCATGGGCACCTCTTGCGGGTGTCGGGGCAGGACCCTCCGGTTATCGCATTGATTCCGTCGTTTGACAAGGGATTCCGTGGTCTCGATCTGATCGCGCGACCGTTTCGGTGGTACGGTCCGCGCGTAGGTGAGGAATCGCGCGCTCGCCCTCTGGCTGAGCAACCCTTCGGATCGAACGGAGTCAGGCATGAGGATCCTGCTGGTCGGGGCCGGGGGCGTCGGTGGAGCCGTCACCGGGATTGCGGCGCGCCGCGACTACTTCGACGCGATGGTGGTCGCCGACTACGACCACGACCGCGCGGTGCGAGCGGCGCAGCGCACGGGCGACCCGCGGTTCTCGGCGATCCGACTCGACGCCTCTGACTCGGCCGGCGTCGCCGCCGCGCTGCGCGAGCACGACTGCGACGTGTTGCTCAACGCCACCGATCCGCGGTTCGTGATGCCGCTGTTCCGCGCCGCCTTCTCCGCGGGCGCCACCTACCTCGACATGGCCATGTCACTGTCTCGCCCCCACGCAACGCAGCCGCACTCGCTGACCGGCATCAAGCTCGGCGACCAGCAGTTCGAACAGGCCCAAGCGTGGGCGGACGGCGGTGCGCTGGCGCTCGTCGGAATGGGTGTCGAGCCCGGGCTTTCCGACGTCTTCGCGCGCTACGCGGCCGACGAGCTCTTCGCCGAAATCGACGAGATCGGCATCCGCGACGGCGCGAACCTCGAGGTCGAGGGTTACGAGTTCGCGCCCACGTTCTCGATCTGGACGACGATCGAGGAGTGCCTGAACCCGCCCGTCGTCTGGGAGAAGGGCCGCGGCTGGTACACGACACCGCCGTTCAGCGAGCCCGAGACGTTCGAGTTTCCAGAAGGCATCGGCGCGGTCGAGTGCGTGAACGTCGAACACGAGGAGGTCTTGCTGGTGCCCAGGTGGGTGGATGCCAAGCGGGTCACCTTCAAGTACGGGTTGGGGGAGGAGTTCATCGGCGTCCTCAAGACCTTGCACAAGGTCGGGCTCGACCGGGTTGAGCCGGTGCGGGTCGGTGGGGTCGAGGTATCACCGCGCGACGTCGTAGCGGCCTGCTTGCCTGATCCTGCGACCCTCGGCGACCGGATGCGCGGCAAGACCTGCGCCGGCACCTACGTCACGGGCAAGGGCAAGGACGGCGCGGCGCGGGCCACGTACCTTTACCACGTGGTCGACAACAAGTGGTCGATGCGCGAGTACGGCTCGCAGGCGGTGGTGTGGCAGACCGCGATCAACCCGGTGATCGCCCTCGAGCTGATCGCGGCGGGAGTTTGGAAGGGTTCGGGGGTCCTGGGGCCCGAGGCTTTCGACGCGCGGCCGTTCCTTGACCTGCTGGTGGCGTACGGTTCACCGTGGGGCATGCGCGACCAGTAAACCGTTTTGCTTCGAGAGGTTTAGCCGATGTCCGACGAACTGCTTCGACGTCACAAGTCCGTAATGCCGTCGTGGCTGGCGCTCTATTACGACCAGCCCATCGAGATCGTTAGCGGCAGCGGCTGCCGGGTCACCGACAGCGCCGGCCGCGAGTACCTCGATTTCTTCGGCGGCATCCTCACGAACATGCTCGGTTACAACATCCCCGAGGTGCGCGAGGCGATCAAGGAGCAGGCGGACGACGGGGTGTTGCACACGTCGACGCTGTACCTCATCCGATCGCAGATCGAGCTTGCCGAGAAGATCGCATCACTGTCGGGAATCCCCGACGCGAAGGTTTTTTTCACGTCGTCCGGCACTGAAGCGAACGAAGCCGCGCTGCTGCTTGCGACGCAGTACCGGCGCAGCAACCAGGTGCTCGCATTGCGCAACAGCTACCACGGGCGTTCGTTCGCGGGGATGGCGATCACCGGCAACCGCGGGTGGAGCGCGTCGAGCCTGTCGCCGGTGAACGTCCACTACGTGCACAGCGGGTACCGGTACCGCAGCCCGTTCGGTTCGCTACCCGACGCCGACTACATCACCGCGTGCGTCGACGATCTGCGCGACGTGATCACGACGATGACCGCGGGCGACGTCGCCTGCCTGATCGCGGAGCCGATCCAAGGCGTGGGCGGGTTTGCGACGCCGCCCGACGGACTCTTCGCGGCGTTCAAATCGGTGCTCGACGAGTACGGGATTTTGCTGGTCTCGGACGAGGTGCAGACCGGGTGGGGCCGTACCGGAGAGCACTTCTGGGGCATCCAGGCACACGGGGTAGTGCCCGACGCGATGACGTTCGCCAAGGGCCTGGGCAACGGCACGCCGATCGGCGGCGTCGTGGCCCGCGCGGAGTTGATGGACTGTCTTGCCGCGAATTCGATTTCCACCTTCGGTGGCAACCCCCTAGTCACCGCTGCCGCGAACGCGACGCTCGACTACGTGCTTTCCCATGATCTGCAGGCAAATGCGGCCAAGGTCGGCGGCCTGTTGTTCGACGGCATTCGCGATCTGCAGGAGAAGCACCCCTTCATCGGTGACGTACGTGGTAAGGGCCTGATGATCGGCGTTGAGCTCGTCCTGCCCGGCTCCAAGACGCCGGACGTCGCCGGTGCGTCGCGGGTCATGGAGCAGACGAAGGCGCGTGGACTGCTCGTCGGCAAGGGCGGTCTGTACGGGAACGTATTGCGGATCGCGCCACCACTGACGCTGTCGGCCGATGAGGCGAGCGAGGGGCTGGAGTTGCTCGCGCAGGCGTTCGCTGCGGCGGAGTCAGCGGCATGAGCGAGCTGCGCGAGATCAGCCATTGGATCGGCGGCAAGCCCTTCGACGCCGACAGCGCAGGCGCCGGCGAGGGCGGCGACGCCCGGTTCGGTGACGTCTTCGACCCCGCGACCGGCCAGGTGACGGGCCGCGTCGCGTTCGCGACGTCCGAGACGGTTGGACTGGCGGTGTCGACGGCGCGGGAGGCGTGGGCATCGTGGCGCAAGACCTCGTTGTCGAAGCGGTCGTCGATCATGTTCGCCGCGCGGGAGCTGCTGTTCGCTCGGCGCGATGAGCTGGCTGCGACGATTACCGCGGAGCACGGCAAGGTGCTGTCTGACGCGGCAGGGGAGGTGGCGCGGGGGCTCGAGGTTCTCGAATTCGCCTGCGGAATACCGCATCTGCTAAAGGGCGACTTCTCCGAGAACGTCTCGACTGCCGTCGACGTGTACTCGATTCGCCAGCCGCTCGGGGTTGTCGGGGTCATCACACCGTTCAATTTTCCGGCGATGGTGCCGCTGTGGTTCGTGCCGATCGCGGTGGCGTGCGGAAACACTGTGGTGTTGAAGCCGAGCGAGAAGGATCCGTCGTCGTCCGTCATTCTCGCGGAAATTTTCGCGGAGGCCGGGCTGCCCGAAGGCGTCTTCAACGTCGTGCACGGCGACAAGGAAGCTGTCGATGCGCTGCTGACACATCCCGATGTGTCTGCGCTGTCGTTCGTCGGCTCGACGCCGATCGCGCGCTACGTCTACGAGACCGGCACCCGCCATGGCAAGCGGGTGCAGGCACTCGGCGGTGCCAAGAACCACATGGTCGTGCTGCCCGACGCCGATCTCGACCTCGCCGCCGACGCTGCGGTGAACGCCGGATTCGGGTCTGCCGGAGAACGCTGCATGGCGATCTCGGCGGTTGTCGCAGTCGATCCCGTGGGCGATGAGTTGGTTGCGAAGATCCGGTCGCGGATGGCAACGCTTCGCGTTGGCGATGGGCGGCGTGGCTGCGACATGGGCCCGCTCGTCACCGGTCCGCATCGCGATCGGGTGGCGTCCTACCTCGACGCGGCGGCGTCGGATGGAGCATCGGTGGTCGTCGACGGGCGGTCGGTTGAGCCCGATGGCGCCGCCCATGGCTTCTGGTTGGGGCCTTCGCTCGTCGACCATGTCGCGCCCGACATGTCTTGCTACACCGACGAAATCTTCGGCCCAGTGCTCTCGGTGCTGCGGGTCGGCTCGTACGGTGCAGCACTCTCGCTCGTCAACGCGAACCCGTACGGCAACGGCACGGCGATTTTCACCAACGACGGCGGAGCGGCTCGGCGTTTCCAGGACGAGGTCACGGCCGGCATGGTCGGCATCAACGTCCCGATCCCAGTGCCGATGGCGTATTACTCCTTCGGCGGCTGGAAGGCCTCGCTGTTCGGCGACTCGCATGCCTACGGCATGGAGGGCGTGCACTTCTTCACCCGCGGCAAAGTGGTCACATCGCGCTGGCTCGACCCGAGTCACGGTGGGCTCAATCTCGGCTTCCCGACGAACGGCTGAGCGGACCCCGCG
>Ga0157369_10002902_pt1 | contig 20485 bp, 23 predicted proteins | sample C25metaG_FD_113461 | JGI IMG/M metagenome (GOLD analysis project Ga0157369, IMG submission 113461) | Corn rhizosphere microbial communities from Kellogg Biological Station, Michigan, USA - C2-5 metaG | ecosystem: Host-associated > Plants > Roots > Rhizosphere > Soil | place: USA: Michigan...
GGCCATGCCGGCGCAGTCACCGACGTTGTCGCCGACGTTGTCGGCGATGGTCGCGGCGTTGCGCGGGTCGTCTTCGGGGATGCCCTGCTCGACCTTGCCGACGAGGTCGGCGCCGACGTCGGCCGCCTTGGTGAAGATGCCGCCGCCGACACGCATGAACATCGCGAGCAGCGCGGCGCCGAAGCCGAAGCCTTCGAGCACCTGCGGCGCGTGCTCGTTGAACATGAGGGTGACGACGCTCGCGCCGAGCAGGCCGAGGCCGACGGTCATCATGCCGACGACGCCGCCGGAGCGGAACGCGACGCGCATCGCCGGGCGCGCGCCGAAGGCCTGCGCCGCGGCCGCCGTACGCACGTTGGCGCGGGTCGCGAGGGTCATGCCGACGAAGCCGACGATCGCGGAGAAGACCGCACCGATCAGGAAGAAGAACGAGCGGCCGATCCGCGAGCCGGTGGTGTCGGCCGGCAGGATGAACAGCAGCGCGAAGATGATGACCGCGAACGGCGCCAACGTGGTGAACTGCCGGCGCAGGTAGGCCGCGGCGCCCTCCTGGACGGCGCGGGCGATGTCCTGCATCTTGACCGATCCCTGATCGGCGGCGAGGACCTCGCGGGCGAAGAAGCCGGCGACGGCGAGAGCGAACGCCGCGACGACGGCGACCACGACGAGGATGCCGTAGTCACCCCCGTGGACGTGCGTGGCGTCGGCGGCGAGTACGTGCGGGGACATCAGTGTCCTCCCGGTCGGGCGTGCGGGCGTCATGTCGCGGGGCTGCTGTGTCCAATGCGATAGAGCAGGCCAAGACGCGCCCCGGGCCGGGGATGGAGTGTAGCGGTTACGTGTCGCTGGCGGTGACGGCGCCGGTCACGGGCCAGCTCATCCGTACGTGGGTGCCGTCGCCGTCGCTGCTGACGCTGAACTCTTCGACCAGCCCACTGATGACCGCGAGGCCGAAACCCGGCGGCAGGTCGGGCATGACTTCGCCGGTCTCGCTGGGCGCGGACAGCTGCTCGGGGTTGAGCGCGTCGAGGTCTGGTTCGGCGACGCTCGAGTCGAGCGGGCCGACGTCCACGACCTCGACGGTGAACCGCGACTGTTCGTCGGAGAGCGTCATGCGTACGGCGGACGACGGCGACTGCTCGCCATTGACGCCGACGGCGCGCGAGCAGGCCTCGCCGACCGCGAGCCGGACCTCGTCGAGCAGGTCGTCGTCGACGCCGGCCCGGCGGGCGACGGCGAGCGCGACCAGCCGCGCGGTCCGCACGTGGGCGGGGAGCGCGGAGAACGTGACGTCGACGAGCGGCATGAGTTCTCGCGTCAGTCGGTGGCGGCGAGAGCTTCGTCCACCGACGCGTGGATCGGGAAGACCTTCGTCAGGCCGGTGATGCGGAAGATCTTGAGGATGCGCTCCTGCGTGCAGACGAGCCGCAGCGACCCTTCGTGTGCGCGGACCCGCTTGAGGCCGCCGACGAGGACGCCGAGCCCGGTCGAGTCGAGGAAGTCGACGTTCTCCATGTCGACGACCAGGTGGTAGTTGCCGCTCGAGACGAGATCGATGAGCTGCTCGCGCAGCTTGGGGGCGGTGTAGACGTCGATTTCGCCGCCGACCGTAACGACCGTGCGGTCACCCTCGGTTCGCGTCGACAGGGAAAGATCCACTTCGGTCCTCCAGCAGGGCTCCGGACTAGCCACTTCGTGACAGCTTCAGCGGCGCTACCCGCCAGCGTCGCATTGAACCATGATTGCGCTCCCCGTACGGCGCACGGGTGGCGGGGTCAGGCCTCGGACGGTTCAGGCGTGACGCGGGCGGCTCGGGGTATCCCCGACGGGTCACAGTCGTCCGACCAGAAAGGTGCGTCCGATGATCCTGCTCGGGCTGCTGCTCATGTGCGCCTGCATCGCGATGGCCGTCGATGCCGTCGTCCAGAACGGCCACGTCACCCACGCCACGGCGTTCAACCAGCCGATCGACCACCTGACGCTGGGCGGGCTGTTCATCGCCGGCGCAGTGCTCGGCATCGTCTTCGCCCTCGGCGTACTGATGGTGACCGGCGGCCTCGGCCGCTCGCGCCGCCGCCGGATCGAGCGCCGCTCCGCCGTACGCCAGTCGACCGCGGAGACCGAGGCGCTGCGCGCCCACAACGAGCGGCTCGAGCGCGAGCTCGAAGACCAGCGTGCGGGCGAGGTCACGGACGGCACGACCGCGTATCCCGCGGAGACGACCACCTCGACCGGCGACCGTACGACGCTGATCGGCCGCCACCGCGCTCGGTGAGCGCTTCGCGCTCGCGCGTGGGCTTTACGCGCTTGGGGCTTACGCGCTTGGGCTTACGGCGCGGCGGTCAGTCGCTGGTGTCGATGCCGTCGAGCCAGGCGCGCAGGTGCGCCGCGACCAGCAGCAGCAGCGCGGCCGCCGCGAGCGACGTCCACAGCATGCGCAGGTTGAGCACCTTGACGATGTCGGTGCCGACCGCCTGGATGCCGTTGCCGTCGACCTTCTTGGTCGAGGCCGACGTCAATGTCTGGTCGGGGTAGGCGAGCGTCGGCTTGTAGGTGCCCTGCGGGATCGGCTTGATCTCGGTGACGACCGACGGCAGGTTCGGCGCGGCGCCGGCCGTGACGGTCGGCAGGAAGTGGCCGAGGTCGGCACCGGGGTTCTTGCCGGTGATGACCGGCCCGCGAGCGCCGCCCGCAGAGGTCGTCGTGCCACCGGAGCCGGTCGTCGTACCGCCCGAGGTCTGGCCACCGCTGCCGTCGCTACCGGTCGTGGTGCCGCCGCCGGTGCTGCCGCCGCCGGTGGTCCCACCGGTCGTTCCGCCCGAGCCGTCGGTGCTGGGCGCCGGGCTCGGCGGCGCCGGGAAGGCGACGCTGGTCGTGGCCGGGTCGGCGGAGGGCACGGTGCCGGACGAGCCGGGCCCCTTCAGCCGCAGCGCGACGATGGAGAACGAGTAGGTCTGGCCGCGCGCCGCAGAGCCGTAGTCGATGCTGACGCCGCAGCTGTTCGCGTCGCAGGCGCCTGAGTTGGGCGCGATCTTGACGGAGTCGGTCCCGTCGCTGATGAGGTAGCCGGCGAAGTCCGGCACCTTGTCGGTGTTGGCCGCCCAGGTGAACGTCGCGACCGAGCCGCTCGCGGACCCGCTGAACGCGCTGACGTCCGACGGCGGAACGGCGAGGGTGACGGTCGCAGTCTTCGACGTAGAGGAACCGTCGGTCGCGGTCACGGTGTAGAGCCCGTTCGCGGCGGCGATCCCCGACGTCCATGGCGGGGTCACGGTGGAGAAGCTGCCGCTGATCGAGCCGTCCTGCGTGTTCGGGACGGACTTCGACGGCCAGGAGTAGCTGCTGCCGTCCGGGCCCGCGATCGCCAAGGTGAGCGTGCGGGAACCCGTCGCGACGATGCCGGTCTTCGGGCTGCTCGCCGAGACGCTCACCGTGGTGTTGCTCGTGATGGACGTGCCCGGGTTGATGCTCAGCGACGAGACCGAGGCGAAGACGGGGCTGACGGACAGCCCGACGACGGACCCGGTGATACCGAGAGCGAGCGCGAGGCGCCCGGCGAGTCGCAGTCGAGTGGTCATCATTTGCCCTTGGTGGTCGGTGGAGTGAGCGGCGTCACCTTGACGAGCTTGAGCCGCAGGACGATGCGGTGGCTGTCGCTGCCCTTCGGGTGGCAACTGGTCAACGTGAGCCAGTGGCCCGTGCCCAGAACACCCTGTTGACCCACCACTTGATAGGCATTCGGCAGAACTACCCACGGGTTTGAGTGGCCGTCGAACGCCGGGACCACTTGGTAGACGCAGCGCGCGAACGGCGTGACCAGGTCGACCGTGTCGCCGGCGCGCATCTGGTCGATCTTGTTGAAGGGCCGGCCGTACGTCGTACGGTGCCCGGCGATGCCCACATTGCCCTGCTCGCAAGGGAACGGCGTGGTCTGGTAGTGACCGGCACCGGCCTGCAGCGCCGCCAATGACGTGCCTTCGACGACGAGCACGTTCACGTTGACGCGGTCGTTCTTGATGATGAGCCGGGTGAGGCCCTGACCGACCTTGATCTTGTGCTCGAGGTATTCGGTCTGGAACTGCGGGCTCGTGGACTGGTCCTGCACGTGCCGCTGCTGCAGGTTGCCGTAGAGGTCGGTGAAGGCCGGGAACGCGAACATCCCGACGCCGGCAAGCAGCAAGAGCACGGTGAACAGCGACCCCGCGCGGCGGCCACCGGGCCGGCGCAGCGCGACGCCGAGCATCGCGCCGAAGGGCCCGGACGCAGCGGCAACCGGCGGCGGCAGAAAACCCGCGCCTGTGTTGCCGGTCCCCGTGGCCCTCATGCTGTCGTGCTCCCTCCCAAGGGTGTCTGACCGCTCAACGACACCTCAACTCGTAGGTTACGACGCGGCCGTCGCTTGCCCAGGATGATCCGTATTTGTCTCGGCTGGTCCGGCCCGGGAATTGAGCGCGAGCGGCCGCAACCACCCGAGCGGCCACCCGAGGCGCAGTTGCAGCCGCACGGTGACGAAGGGCCCCGCCGTGCGGCAGTTGGTCATGACGGCGCCGTTGCGACGGGCGACCGCTCGTGCCTCGGCGCAGGCGGCCGCAGGGCCGTTGTCGACAACGGCGGCCGCGCCGAGCGATGCGGCGTCGGCCACGGCGGCGAGTTGGTGGCGGGCCGCCACCGTCAAGGCGACCTCCGCCGCGACTGCACCGGCAAGAGCGACGACCACGGCCAAGGAGAGCGCGAGGACGGTCGCCGAACCGGCGTCGCTCCCGGAGGCGCGGCGAGCGCTCATGCCCCGCTCCCGGCACCGTCCGCCGGCGCCGCCTCGTCCGGCACCGCGAGGTGCTCGGCGACGGTCATCGCCGGAAACAGCCCGCCGACCACCGGCAGCCGTAGCTCCTCGCGCACCTCCACGTCGATGAAGCCGCCCGGCGACCGGCGCACCCGCACGGTGGCGCGGCGCACGATCGCATGGGCCTCGGTCTGGACCGTCTGGCTGGACTCGCCGCGCGCGGCCAACCGCGCCGCGACGGCGGCGGCATCGACGCAGCGCACCCGGGCGACGATGACCGTCACTGCGCCAAGGCACATCGACAGGACGAGCAGCAGGGCGGGCACCGCCAGCGCCAGCTCGGCGGTCACCATGCCGTCGTCTCGCGGAGCGCGCCCGGCTGACGGCGCGAAGCGCCGCCAGCCGGTGCAGGTGGGTCGCACGAGGTCAGAACCCGAAGTGCAGCGCGTGGCTGATGATGCTTTCCACGAGGTGCACGACGAAGCCGCTGGTCAGGATCTTGTAGAGGATCGCACCGAAGCCGCACGCCGCGACGGTGCCCACGGCGTATTCCGCCGTGGACATCCCCGTGTCGCCGCGCGCGACCATGCGCGCTCGTTCCGTGAGTCGCCGCATGACTCTCCTCACCTTCCGGCGACCGGCCGGTCCGGGCTCCCCGAACGAGAAGCGACGCCAGCTTCGGCCGGTACGGCGGGCCTGGGCAGCGGTCGGGGGCAGGTTGTGGGCACAGGTGCCGGCCGGCCGCGCTGTGGACGTGGCGCCGTCAGGGCTCACCGCAGGCCGGGCAACAGCGCCGCGACCACCGGCACCACCGTGAGCAGCAGGAACGCGGGCAGGAAGCACAACCCGAGCGGCATCACGACCCAGACCGCCGCGCGCTGGCTGCGTCGGCGCCGATCCGCCTGATGTGAACGACGCATCTCCGCGGCAGCACGGCGCAGGTCGTCGCCCGCCGCGGCACCCGTCGTACCGACCCGCCGGCAGATGCGCACGACCGCTGCCAGGCGTGGCTCGGACGCGCCCGACACCCATGCATCGGCATCGCCACCGCCGCGCAGGGCAGCCGCCATCGATGTCAGCGACTCCGCCGTCACGGCGTCGGCCACCGTCGCACCGGCGGTCAGCGCGGCGGGCAGCGGCACGCCGGCTTCGAGACAGGCGGCCATCAGGTCGAGCGCCAGCGCGACCGAGAGCGGATCGGCAGCGGGCGTACGACGCGGCAACCGACGACGACCAACCGCGGGTGCCGCCGCTCGCGATACCACGCGGTCACGGGCCCGGCCCGACGATCCGAACGCGAGGCCGACCGCGATTGCCACCAGTAGTGCGGCTAACGCGGTCACGGCCGGCTTCGCAACAACCAGCGGGTCCAGACAAGACCGGCGGCGTCGAGCGCGGCCGCGGCCAGGCACACGGCCCAACCCACGGGGCGACCGAACAGCCACGCCCACGGGTGAGCCCCGATCGCCGTGCCGAGCGCGAGACCCGCCAACGGGAGCGCGGCGAGCAGCACCATCGACGCCTGCGACCCGGCGACGCTCGCGGCGAGGTCGGCGCGCACCGCGTCTTCGTCGTCGTAGGCGTCCGCGAGCCGGTCGAGCACGCCGGTCATCGGCGAGCCGTACCGGGCGGCGACCGTCCAGGCCGCCGCCACCGGGCCCAGCCGCTGCGCGCCGGGGACCGCTGCCACTCGTCGGAGCTCGGCCGGCAGTGACGCCCCGCGGGCGACCGCCGCCGCGGCCGGGATGAGCCACGGCGCGAGCGAACCGCCGGCGACCGCCGCGCCGGACGCCGCTGCCCCGAACGCGGCTACTTCAGGCGCGCCGGACCGCAGCTCCGCTGCCAGGGCGCGCAGGAGCGCGACGGCGTCGCGTCCGCGCCGGTGCACCGCCCGGCGCCTGGTCAGCCGCGCAACGACGTGCCCCGCGACCCCCGCGAGCCGTGGTCGCGCAGGCGCCACAATCCGACGTTTCGCGGACGCCCGCGGCCACCCGCACGCCGCCGCGGCTGCCAGGACAGCAGCGCAGAGGCTCACCATGCGGCGGCCAGCCGTGCCTCGAGCGCCTCGGCGGCCTGCTCCGGACGCACGCCGTCGGGCGAGAAGGAGTACGCCGGGATCGCCCGCACGATGCCGTCGCCGCCGTCGAGCATCGCGACGCCGGTCACCCGCCGGCGACCGTCGGGCGCTCGAGCCAGAGCAATGACGACGTCGAGACCGGCCGCGAGCTGCGCGTGGGTCGCGGCGCGGTCGAGCCCGGCTGCCGCCGCCATCGCCTCGAACCGCGCGGGCACGTGCTCCGGACGGTTGGCATGCACGGTGCTCGCGCCGCCGCTGTGCCCGGTGTTGAGAGCGGCCAGCAGGTCCACCACCTCGCGGCCACGGACCTCGCCGACCACCAACCGGTCCGGGCGCATGCGCAAGGCCTGGCGCACGAGCGCGTCCAGCGGCACCGCCCCGACGCCTTCGACGTTGGGGGCGCGGGCCTCCAGCCTGACGACATGCGGGATCTCTGGGCGCAGCTCTGCCGCGTCCTCGACCAGGACGACGCGCTCCCCCAGCGCCACCTCGGACAGCAGCGCCGACAGAACGCTCGTCTTGCCGCTGCCGGTCCCGCCGATGACCACGAACGCCAGCCGCGCCGTCACGATCCGGCGCAGCAGCTCCGCGGCGGCGGCCGGCAACGCGCCGAGACCGACGAGCCGGTCGAGAGTGAAACCGCGTCGCGGCGGGACGCGCAGCGAAAGGCAGGTGCCTTGCGTAGACACCGGTGGCAAGACGGCATGGACCCGGGTGCCGTCCGGAAGCCGGGCATCGGCGTACGGGCTCGCGTCGTCGAGCCGGCGCCCGCACGACGCCGCCAGCCGAACGGCGAGCGTGCGGATGACCGCCTCGTCCGTCAGGAACAGACCGGACGGTTCGACGCCGCGGCCGCGGTCGATCCAGACCTCGCCCGGCCCGTTGACGAGTACGTCGGTCACCCCGTCTTCGTGCAGCAGTTCCTCCAGCGGCCCGGCACCGAGCACCTCGCCGGCGAGCCGGCTCACGGTGTCCCACACCCCGTCGGTGCCGGCGGGCCCGCCGCGGCTGCGGACGATTCGCGCGAGGTGTTGCAGGTCGTCCGGCCCGGGCGAGAGCGGAAGCTCCCGCCGTACGTCGTCGAGCAGCACGCGGCTCATGCGGCCGCTCGCAGCGCGGACAGTCGCGACGCGATCGCGTCGGCGGCCAGCCCGACGGGCGAGCGCGCCAGCGCGCGAGCGAACCGGCCACGGTCGCCGAGATTCGCCAGCCGGGCATCGGTCGGGACGACGCCGAGCAGCGGCAGCGCGACGGCGTCGGCAACGGCGGCCGGGGTCAGATCGGCCGGGCCCGGGTGGCGAACCGCGAGCGCCAGCTCGGCGCCCAGCGCCGACCAGCGAGCCGCGGCCGACGCGGCGGACGCGACCGCCCGGACCGACGCAGGCACCACGAGCACCACCCGGTCGCTACGGGCCGCGGCGTGCTCCGCCGCGGCATCGGCGACACGGGGCAGGTCCACCACGACGAGGTCGTTGCCGCGTCCGGCCGCGGACAGCACGGAGTCCATCGCGTCGACCGGCAGTGCGGGCGCCGCCGTCGCGCCCCAAGACAACACCGCGACACCGTCGACCTGCACCAGAGCGTCGGCGAGCGCGTCGGCGGCGACGACGCCGCGGCTGCTGAGCAGATCCGGCCACCGCGACCCGGCCGATTTCTCCACGCCGAGCAGGACGTCGAGACCCCCGCCGCACGGGTCGGCGTCGATCAGTGTCACCTTCGATGACGGCCCCCGCCGCAGGGCCAGCGCCGCCGCAAGCGTCGACGCGCCAGCGCCGCCGCAGGCACCGGCCACACCCACCACGACGCCGGGTGGCCCGTGCGGCTCACCCGCGAGCGCCAGCCACTCCACCAACCGGCGCGGGTCCTCATCCAGGCCGTACACCGCGTCGGCACCCAGGCGCACGGCCAACCGCCAGGCGTCGAGCTCCGAACCGGCGGAGTCGTCCAGCACCGCCACCGAGGGCCGGCGCGGAACGCCCTGAACCCGGCCGTGCGCGCTCGCGCTCACGACCACGGCGGTCGCCGACCGCCAGCACCGGGCGATCTCGGCGTGGTCGGCCACCGGCACCGCCGTGACCCCGGCGACCGCGCACGCCCGCAGCGCCGCCTCGACGCCGCGCGCCCCGGGCACGCCCACCACCGCCACCGTCGCCGTCATCTCGCCTCCGCGGCCACTCTGTCTCCAGCGCGCGCATGAATGGCGGACGGAGAGGCGGATTGTGGACAGCGCGGATCGAACCGTCACCGGTGGAAAGAAACGGAGAAATGAGACGGCCCCCGCCGGGGGGGTAGCGGGGGCCGTCGCGAGACCCGACTCCGGGGGGGACGAGCCGGATCCGTTCAGGGGCGCGGGCAAGCCCGCGCAGCGACAACGACTTTCCCGGGCCCGCGGACGCTGAAACACCCAGCACCCAAAGTTTTTTGGGAGCTCACCACAGACGGCTAGCCCCCGGTCACAGAACTGGGGCTAGCCAAAGCCTCCCGGCGGCGGTTCAATGCGGTCACGGGACTTTCGCGGCGTAGGGCCGAGTTCCCGCCCACGACGGGCCCGTGCACGAAGTCCGGGCACCCACGCGGGCGTCAGCCGCTGGAGGCAGCCGAGTCCAGGGCTCGTCCCTGGCCGACGATATGAGCCGGCGCTTGGTCACCCGGAGGCCGTGCCAGTGAACGGCGTCCTGCGGGACGCCGTTCGCATGTCGTGTCCGAACCCCTTCGCCCGGGTACCCGCTCGACCATGGAATGCGCAGCCGAGCACAATCACCCCGTGACCGACAGCTTGGGGGCAGACCGTGGCGGCAGCTAGAAACAGCGAGGAATCGCTCGGCGACCTGGTCGCCACGGCCACGCGCGACCTCTCACTGCTCATCCACAAAGAGGTCGAGCTCGCGAAGACCGAGATCGCGGCCGAGGTGAAGCGCGCCGGCATCGGCGCCGGCTTCCTCGGCGGCGCCGGGTTCGTCGGGCTGTTCGCGTTCGTGTTCCTCTCGGTCGCCGCGGCCCTCGCCATCGCCGAAGGCGCGGACCTGCCGTTCTGGGCCGGCTTCCTCATCATCGGTGGCGCGTTCGGTGGCCTGGCCGGGTTGCTCGGCTTCGCCGGCCTCGGCAAGGTCGTGAAGCTCAAGGGCCCGCAGCGGACCATCCGCACCGTCCGCGACGACATCACCTGGGCCAAGCACCCGACCGTCGCGCCGGACCCCGACCTCGAGGATCTCCGCGCGTCGCACTCCTCGTGACCCGCTGATGGCCGGACGCCGGCTCGTCGAGGAGTCGGCCGTCCTGGTCGACGGGCCGTGGACGCACCGCGACGTCGCCGCCAACGGCATCAAGCTGCACGTCGTACAGGCCGGGGAAGGCCCGCTCGTCGTACTCCTGCACGGGTTTCCCGAGTTCTGGTGGTCGTGGCGGCACCAGATCAGCGCGCTCGCGGCGGCCGGCTACCGGGTCGCCGCGCCGGACCTGCGCGGGTACGGCGCGAGCGACAAGCCGCCCCGCGGGTACGACGCACCCACCCTCGCCGCCGACATCGCCGGGCTCGTACGCGCGATGGGCGAGTCGACCGCAACGATCGTCGGCCACGACTGGGGCGCGCATCTCGCGTGGACGATGGCCGCGCTGCACACCCCGCTGGTCGAGCGCATCGTCGCGATCTCGGCGCCGCACCCGCTGCGCTGGCTGCCCGCGCTCGCGCACCGGCGGCAGCGCCGGGCGAGCCACTACATGGCGCGGTTCCAGCTTCCGTGGCATCCGGAGCGTTGGCTGGTCGCGGACGACGCGCGCAACGTCGGCGGGCTCCTGCACGCGTGGGGCGGGCCGGGCTTTCCCGATGCCGAGACCGAGCGGCGCAACCGCGACGCGATGCAGATCCTGTCCGCACCGCACTGCGCGCTGGAGTACTACCGGTGGGCCGTGCGCTCGGTGCCGCGCGCCGACGGCCGCCGGTTCCGTACGGCGATGACCCGGCCGATCACGGTGCCGACACTGCACCTGCACGGCGCGCTCGACCGCTGCGTACTGCCGGACACCGCCGCGGGGTCCGGCGCATATGTGGTCGCCGACTATCGCTGGCAGCTCATGGAAGGCGTCGGGCACTTCCCGCACCAGGAGCGGCCGGACGACGTCACCGCGGCGATCCTCGAGTGGTGCGCGCGGTGAACCGCGACCGCGACCCGCAGGGCCGGCCGCGCAACGCCAGACCGCGGGACTCGACCGGCCGGCCGCTCCCGCGTGGTGACGGCGACGGCGCCGACGTTGCCGACGACCCGCCCGCACTGCCGCCCGACGAGGCCATCGACCTCGCTGGCGATCTTCTCCGCGACGGAAACGCGTTCCGCGCGCACGAGGTCTTCGAGGCGGTGTGGAAGTCGACCGAGACTGACCGCGACCTGTGGCGCGGGCTCGCGCAGCTCGCCGTGGGCATCACCCATGCGCAGCGCGGCAACGCGACCGGATCGCAGGCACTGCTGTCGCGCGCCGCCGATTCGCTCGCGCCCTGGGCCGGTACGGCGCCGTACGGGCTCGACATCGACGGCCTGCGCGCGTGGGCGCGAGAGCCGGGCGCGACGGCCGGCGACCCGCCGCCGCTGCGCCAAAGCGCGCGCTAGTCGCAGCTCTGCGTCGACACCGACGTGGTCGCGGTCGCGCCGCGGGCGGCGTCGGACGCAACCTCCTGCGCGGTGAGCGCGTAGCCGGTGTTGGCGTCGTCGACCGCCGCCGCGAACACCACGCCGTACACCTTGCCCGGCTCGGTCGCGAGCAGCGGACCGCCGGAGTTGCCCGGGCGGACGACGGCGTAGATCGAGTAGATCTGCCGGGTCACCTGCCGGCTCTGGTAGATGTCCGGGCCCTGCGCCTCCTGCACCGCGCGGATGCGCGCCGCGACCGGGCGGAACGGGCCGTTCTCCGGGTAACCGGCAACGATCGCGCTCTGCCGCGAGCGCGCCTGCCCGGCGAACGACAGCGGCGTCCGGTTGAGGTCCGGGACGTAGAGCACCGCGACGTCGCGGCCCGGGTCGTAGAGCACCACGGTGGCGTCGTACGTGTGCCCGTCGGTCGTGTGGACCTGCGGCCCGCGTACGCCCGCGACGACGTGCGCGTTGGTCATGACCCGGTGGTCGGCGTAGACGAAGCCGCTGCCTTCGAGCTGGCGCCTGCACGACGGCGCGATGCCGACGATCTTCACGATGTCCGGCTCGGCGGCCTTGACCGCCGGGCTGTTCGCGACCGCGGGATCGGGCGGCTCGACCGGCACGATGTGCTCGGCGCCGATCGCGCCGAAGACCTGCGGGAAACCGTTGCGCTGCACCAGCCGGCGAAACGCCGAGTCCCACGTCTTCGCGCTGTCCGGCAGGACGCGGTCGATCGCGCTCAGGATCGTCGAGTGCTGGATCTCGCCGGCGACGCCGTTGAGCGCGCTGTGCGCGAGCGCGGTGCCGAGCACCCACGCGACGAGCAGGACGGAGACGACGCTGACGCCCGCACCGGCGAGCGCGTCGAGCTGGCGGGCCGGATGCCAGGTGATCTTGCGGCGGACGATGTCGCCGAGCACGGTCGCGAGGATCTGGCCGATCGCCGCGGCGACGAACACCGCGACGAGCCCGAAGATCGGCGACCGGCCGTGGAATCCGAGCGCGGAGTACAGCGCCGGGCCGTAGGTCGCGCCGAGCACACCGCCGCCGAAGAAGCCGCAGAACGACAGCACGCCGATGATGAATCCCTGCCGGTATCCGCTGATCGCGAAGCCGGCGCACGCGAGCAGCAGGACGAGGTCGAGCAGGTCCACTACCTAACCCTCCCCCCGGTCCGCGCCGCGCCGCTGGCGCAGCGCGAGGGCAAGCACGTCCTCGGGCAGGTCTTCGACCACCGACCGGTCCCACGGGCGGGTCCAGCCACCGAGTTCGAGCAGCCGGTCGAGCACGCCGGCGGTGAAGCCCCAGACCAGCATGTCAGCCACCCGGAACGCCGGTCCGATCCAACCGCTCGGGTGCCTGATCTGCAACCGACTCGCCGGGTCGACCAGCTCGGCGATCGGTACCCGCGCGACCGACGCGACCTCGTGCACGTCGGCCGGCGAGACCTCGCTCGGCTCCCGCCACCACGCGAGCACCGGGGTGACGACGTTCGCCGACGGCGGCACCCAGAGGTCGGGCAGGACGGCGAGCACCTCGACGCCATTCGAGTCCAGGCCGGTCTCCTCGGTGGCCTCGCGCAGCGCCGCGCCGACCGGGCCGCCGTCACCCGGGTCGATGCCGCCACCGGGGAACGCCGGCTGGCCGGCGTGGCTGCGCAGGTGCGCGCTGCGCTGGATCAGCAGCACGTCCGGGCCGTGCACCTCCGTCTCGCCGAATAGCGCGAGTACGGCGGAGCGCCGTACGTTCGCGTCCGGCTCGCCGACGCGCGGCATGAGGTCGGTGGCGCGCACGCCGCGTACGGCGTCCACGAGCGGCAGCAGCCAGGCCGGCGGAGTCGTCACGACGAGACGCCGAGGTAGCGCGCGATGTCCTTGCGCAGCTGCGCCGCGCTCCCGTAGGCGATCGCCGCCTTGTGCACCACGTGCCCGGCGGCGTCGACGAAGACCGTGCTCGGGACCGCGCTGAACAGGTTCAGGCCGACGAGCACCTTCTTCTGGTCGTCCACCACGGAGGGGTAGCGCATCGGCGGGCTGACGTGCGGCGCGAAGTCGAGCGCGCTGTCGGTGCTGTCCTCGGTGTCGACGCCGAGGAAACGCACCCGCGGCTTCAGTGCGTCGTACACGGTGGAGAGGTACTTCGTCTCGGCCTGGCACGGCACGCACCACGACCCCCAGATGTTGACCACCATCGGGACGCCGCGCAGCCCGGCAAGGTGAACCGCAGGACCGGCGCCGAGGCAGGGCAGCGTGACATCGGGCAGGCCGTGCGACACATGCGCGCCGGCGGCAGAAGGCGGGCAGGGGTCGAGCGCTGCGCGGGCGACCAACTCGGCGTGCGTCGGCCCGGACGGGACGTTGCCGCCGCCGGACGACGCCGTACTCGCGCATGCGCTCGTCGCCAGCACCAGCGCCGCGGCCAGAAGAGCTCTCACAGGGTCGCGGCCACCTCGGCCGGGCCCTTCACCAACTTGGCCGCCTGCACCGGGTCGGTCGGGCCGATCCCGTACGACGGGCACCAGCGCGCGAGCGGGCAGGCGCCGCAGGCCGGCTTGCGCGAGTGGCAGATCCGCCGGCCGTGCCAGATCAGCCGGTGCGACAGGACCGTCCACTCCTTCTTCGGGAACAGCGCGCCGACCTCGTGCTCGACCTTCACCGGGTCGTCCTCGGTGGTCCAGCCGAAGCGGCGCGAGAGCCGGCCGAAGTGGGTGTCGACGGTGATGCCCGGGACGCCGAAAGCGTTGCCCAGCACCACGTTCGCGGTCTTGCGACCCACGCCGGGCAGGGTCACGAGATCGGCGAGCCGGTTCGGCACCTCGCCGTCGTACCGCTCCTCCAGCGCCTGGCCGAGCTTGAGCAGGCTGTCGGTCTTGGCCCGGAAGAACCCGGTCGAGCGGATGATGTCCTCGACCTCCGCGCGGTCGGCGGCCGCATAGTCGCGCGCGGTCGGGTAGCGCGCGAAGAGCACCGGCGTGACCTCGTTGACCCGTTTGTCCGTGCACTGCGCCGACAGGATCGTCGCGACGAGCAGCTGCAGCGGCGTCGCGAAGTCGAGCTCGCAGTGCGCGTCCGGATAGGTCTCGCCCAGCACCTTCGCCATCTTGCGGGCCCGCCGTACTCGCGCGGTCGGCGTCTCGTCGGGCACGCGACGAGGGTACGGCGCGGGCCCAAGTACGCCGAGCGGGTGATCGGCGGCGCGGGGCACTCAAGCATTTCCCGATCTCCGCCGACACCGCAGTCAACGGTTACGGAGAGTGACGATGGGCAACAGACCCACCAGCGACGCCGGGCGGTTCCGGTCGGTACCGGAGCGCAGCCCGGATTTCGCGCACCTGTCCCTCGGGGGCCTGCGCACGTATCGGCAGACGCTGTCCGCCGAAGAGGGTCGCGTGTCCTACTGGCGGCGCATCGTGCAGGCGCGCCTCGACATCGTCCGCGCCGCCGACGCCGGCACCGTCGCGACCGTCGACAACCTGCGCGGGGTGTTCGAGGAGGCGCGCGTCGACAGCGGCCGGACCGCGCTGATGCGAGTCCTTCCGCTCGACGACATCCCGCCGCTGCCGGACCTCGTGCAGCTCTGGGCCCGCGAGCCGGTCGTCGGCGACGACGCGCACAACCATCGGCTCGCGCACGACCTGATGCGCGCCGAGGCCCAGCTGTCGGCATACCGGACGGCGCTGCACAAGCGGCTCGCGGCCGCGACCGGCGAGCTGATCGCCCGCTACCGGGAGCAGCCGGAGCTGTGCCTGACGGCGCTGCCGCAGCGCCCGGCCGTACGGGCCGTCCCGGCCTGAGCGCGTGTAGACCGCCCGCGCCCGGGGACACTGGACAGCGATGATCGGCCTGTTCGCGCTCGCCTTCCCCGGCGTGCTGTTGCTGCTGCTGCTCGCGATGGATCGAGTGGAGGCACCGCTGCGCGTCGAGTCCGTCGGCGACCAGTTGATGGAGTTCCTGGAACGGGCCCGGCCCGACGAGGTCGAGACATTCGTCAGCCAAGGGCTCGGCGAAGCGCTCGACCGCTACTGGAAGCGGCGATCCCTGCGCGCCCGGCTGCTCGCCCGCCGGGTCGCCGCGCGGCAGTGAAAATTAGGCCACACTGAGCCTCATGGACGGGGCGCTGGCGAAGCTACCGCTGTTCGTCGCGCTCGATGCCGACGCCGCGGCGGCCCTCGAGTCGGTCATGACGACGCGCTCGGTCCCCCGCGGGCACACCGTGTTCCGCGAAGGCGACACCGGCGACCGGCTGTTCGTCGTACTCGACGGCAAGGTCAAGATCTCGCGCGCCGCCGCCGACGGCCGGGAGAACCTGCTCGCCGTCCTCGGGCCGGGCGAGATGTTCGGCGAGTTGTCGCTGTTCGACCCGGGCCCGCGTACGGCGACCGCGTCCGCGATCACCGACAGCCGGCTCGCCTCGCTCGACCACGACGACCTGCGCCCGCTGCTGATCGACCGGCCCGGCGTCGCGGTCCACCTGCTGCAGGCGCTCGCGCTGCGGCTGCGCCGTACCAACGAAGCGATGGCCGACCTCGTCTTCAGCGACGTGCCGGGGCGGGTCGCGAAGGCGCTGCTCGATCTGTCCGAGAAGTTCGGTACGGCGGAGGCCGACGGCGTGCGAGTCCGGCACGACCTGACGCAGGAGGAGCTCGCGCAGCTCGTCGGCGCCAGCCGGGAGACGGTGAACAAAGCGCTGTCGGAGTTCGCGACCCGCGGCTGGCTGCGGCTGGAGGGGCGCAGCGTGCTGCTGCTCGACGCCGAACGGCTGGAGCGCCGGGCCCGGTAGCTACCCGGGCGCTCCCCGCGCCGACTGCGACGTTGTGTGTCTTTGCGGGCCCCCTCATCGACACGAAACGTCACAGTCGACGGAGGGTGCGCTAACGGAGGGCGGCGACGACTTTCTCGCTGGCGCCGAGCTCGCTGCGCATCTCGGTCGCTCCGGCAAGCGCGACCGCCTGCCGGCCGGCGAAGCGCGCGGCCGTCGGGTCACCGGCCGCGGCCAGGACGTTGGCGAGGACGCGCAACGCGACGATCCGCGACCGGACGTCCTCGGCCGGTACGGCGAACGCGTCCTGGATCCCGCTCATCGCGCCGGCGACGTCACCGGTCTCCAGCCGCACCCCGGCAAGGTGCGCGAGCGCCTGGCGGCGCGGGAAGATGAGCGAGGTCTCGTCCTTGCAGATCTCGGCCTCGGTGAGCAGCGGCAGCGCCCGCTCCAGGTCGCCGCGGCGACGGTAGACCTGGCCGAGCAGCACCTTCGGCCCGACCAGCGCGGCCGGCTTGAAGTCCAGCGGCGCGGCCGCTTCGAGCGCGCGCTTCGCCGCCTCCTCCGCGCCGGCCAGATCGCCGAGGTCTAGCCGGCAGTAGCCGAGGACGGACAGCGCGAGCGCCGCGGTCACCGGCTGCTCGGCGCGTTCGGAGATCTCGATCGCCGTGCGCACGGCCTTCACCGCGTCCTTGGGCCGGCCGGCCCCGCGCAGCGCCGCGGCCCGAGCGACCCCGGCCAATGCCTGGCCCCACGTGTCGCCGAGAGCGCGGAACATCTCGAGCGCGGTCTCGGATTGTTCGAGCGCGCCGGTGATGCGGCCGAGCTCCGCCGCCGCGAACGCGTCGATCGTCAGGCACGCCGCCGTACCCCACGTGTCGTCCCGGGCGCGGCCGATCGGCAGCAGACCGCGGGCCAGCCCGCGCGCTTCGCGGAAGCGGCCTTGCAGCAGCCGCACGAACGCCTCGGTACCGGCGCACCACGACAGGCCGCCGTCGTCGTCGGCCGCGGCGAAGACCTCGGCGGCGTCGGCGAGCACCCGCTCCGCCTCGGCATAGTCGCCGCGCGTCGTCGCACTCCACGCAAGGTGCTGCAGCGCCCAGCCGGCACCGCGCCGGTCGCCCACCCGCTCGGCGAGCGCGAGCGCCTCGCGGAAACGACCCTCGGCCGCGGCGAGCCGGCCGGAGCGGTAGTCGACCATGCCGAGCTGGCGCAGCGCCTCGCCGGTGACCCGGTCGATGCCCGCCTCGCTCGCGGCCGCCAGCGCGGAGACCAGCACCCGCACGGCCTGCGCGACGTCGCCGCGGCGGCGGAGCAGGTCGCCGAGCACGACCAGCGCCGCGGCCCTGCGCCGTAGATCGGTCGAGTGCCGCGGCTCGGCGAGGTCCGCCTCCGCCTCGTCCAGCCGGTGCAGGCCGACCCGGGCGGCGGCCCGGCCGATCAGCGCGGCTTCGTTGCGGCCGCCGTCGAGCGCGAGCGCCCGGCTGAACACCGCCTCGGCGCGAGTGTTGTCCTCGCGAGCGAGCGCGGCCTGCCCGAGCCGGACCAGCGCGTCGACGCCGACGTCGCGCGCCTGCCAGGCCGGGTCGTCCGGCGCGAGGCTCATCTCGGTCGCGAGGGCGCACGCCTGCTCGGCCTGGGTCGCGACGAGTACGTCGACCTCGCCGGCCGGCCCGCGCACGCTCTCCTTCGCCCACCGGGCGAGATGGCTGTGCCGGCGGGCCCGCTCGGCCTTCGGGATCCCGGCGTACGCGACATCCTGCGCGAGCGTGTGCGCGAACGTATAGGTGCGGCCCGTCTCGGCGGCCGCATCGGACGGCCGGACGATGCCGCGGTCGAGCAGTTCCTCCAGGCCGGCCTCCACCGCCGCCGCGTCCGCGGCCGGTTCGAGCGCGCGCACCATCTCGACGGTGAAGCGGCCGCCCGCGATCGACGCGTCCCGCAGCACCGCCTTCGCGCCCGGGTCGAGACCGTCGATGCGGGCCGCGAGAACCGCCTGGACGCCGGCGGGCAGCATCTCGCGCGGCAGCTCGCCGGACAGGCGCCAGGCGTCGCCGACGCGCGAGAGCACGCCGCGGTCGACCAGCAGGTGCAGCAGTTCGGCGAGGAAGAACGGGTTGCCCTGCGCGCGGGTCAGGATGGCGTCGCGGGTCTGCGGGTCGAGCTCGGCGCCACCGAGATAGGCGCGCAGCAGCCGTTCGCTCGCGAGGTCGTCCAGCGGCGCGACCGGAAGCACTTCGAGCGCCGGCAGCCTGGCCCACTGTCCCTGCGCGAGCAGGTCGGAGCGGCCGACGGCCACGACGAGCACCGGGCCATCGAGTGTGTCGGTCAGCCGGCCGAGCGCCCGGAGCAGGTCGGCGGTCGCCCACTGGGCGTCGTCGATGACGAGCACCACCGGGCCGTCGATGAGCAAGCCACGCAGCACGGTCGCGACCGCGTCGACGAACGGGTCCCGCAACACCGGCTCCGCCTGGCCCGGGGTCGCGTTGTCGCGCGGCCCGAGCGGCGCCCACTCGACCATGCCGAGCAACGCCAGCAACCGGTCGGTCGTCGCCGCAGCGACCGGCAGGTCGCCGCCCGATCCGGCCAGCCGCGAGAGCGTACGGCGCGCCTTCGCCTCGGCGGCCGCGATGTCGTCGTCCTCCGTGATGCCGAACGCCACGCGCATCCACTCGGCCAGCGGCGCGAGGTCACGCCCTTCGCCGTACGGCGGGCAACGTCCCCAGAGCACGCGCGCCGCTGGCATCTCCGCGGCGAACCGGTCGAGCTCGACCGCGAGGCGCGTCTTGCCGACGCCGGCTTCTCCGGTCACGACGACCGACGACGGGCGGCCGCCTTCGACGACGTCGAGCAGCTTGCCGACGAGCCGGCCGAACTCGGCGTCGCGGCCGATGAACGGAGCCTCGTCGCCGAGACCGACGCGGGCCGCACCGGGAGACCGCAGCCCGACAAGCTCGTACGCCGGTACCGGTTCGCGTTTTCCCTTGAGCCGCAACGGAGACAGCGCACGCCACGACGCGATCGACATCGTGGCAAGAGCCGTGTCCTGACCGGCGTACACGGCTCCGATGCCGGCCGCGTCGGACAGTCGCGACGCGGTGTTCACGGTGTCGCCGACGACGGTGTAGGTGAGGTTGGCCTGCATCCCGGCGAGCACCTCGCCGGTGTTGACGCCGACGCGCAGGCCGAGCCGGCGGCCCCCGCCGGCCTCGTCCTCCATGAGCCGGCGCACGTCGCGCTGCATCCGCGCGGCGGCGCGGACGGCGCGTTCGGCGTCGTCCTCGTGCGCGGTCGGGGCACCGAACACGGCCATGATCCCGTCGCCGGTCAGCTTGTCGACGCGACCGCCCATGTCGACCGTCGCCTTGCTCAACGCGGCGAGCACGCGGTCGGTCATGACGCTGACCCGCTCGGGGTCGAGGTCCTCCGCCCACGCGGTGAAGTCGGAGAGGTCACCGAACACGACGGTGACGACGCGGCGCTCCGCGGTGGCGTCGGCCATCTCGTGCACGTCGAGTACGGCGCCGCAGGCGTGGCAGAACTTCGCGCCGGGCACCGGCGGCGTACCGCAGACCGGGCAGGTGAGCGGTTCGGTCATCGGCCGGCCGCGAGGTAGTCGAGTTGCGCCTGCACCGACAACTCGGCCGCATGCCACAGCGCCGGATCGACGTCGGCGTACACCCGCCGTACGACGGCTGCCGCGGTCGTGTCACCGGCGGCTACTGCGGCGCGCACCTGCTCCAGCCTTTCCTGTCGATGAGTGCGGTAGAAGTCCAATACTGCCAACGGATTTTCGACAACCGGACCGTGCCCCGGTAACAACGTGTGAACTTCTGTTTCGGCGAGGTCACGCAGCCGCTGCAACGAGTCGAGGTAGTCGTCGAGCCGGCCGTCGGGATGCGCGACGACGGTGGTGCCGCGGCCGAGGATCGTGTCGCCGGTCAGCAACGCTCCGTCGGCTTCGAGGAGCAGGCAGACCGAGTCGCTGCTGTGCCCCGGGGTGAGGATTGTCAGCCAGTCGACGCCCGCGACCGCGTCGTACCGGCCGGGTTCGAGCGCGGGCGCGGCGCGGCACCACGCCGGGTCGCGCGCGACGACCGGCGCGCCGGTCATCTCCGCGAGCCGCGGCGCGGCCTCCGAATGGTCGAGGTGCCCGTGCGTCAACACGATCAGCACCACCGGCCCGGCGGCGGCGATGCGGTCGAGGTGGCCGGCGTCCAGCGGTCCCGGATCGACGACGAC
>Ga0157369_10002904_pt1 | contig 20480 bp, 16 predicted proteins | sample C25metaG_FD_113461 | JGI IMG/M metagenome (GOLD analysis project Ga0157369, IMG submission 113461) | Corn rhizosphere microbial communities from Kellogg Biological Station, Michigan, USA - C2-5 metaG | ecosystem: Host-associated > Plants > Roots > Rhizosphere > Soil | place: USA: Michigan...
AACCCGGCGACCATCTCCGCATCAAGCTCGTCAATCATCTGCCGCCCGCTCCCTCCGACGCCGAATACGCGCACGGCCCTGACGCGATGATGAACGAGATGTTAATCGCCAATCCGACCAACATCCACACTCACGGCCTTATCGTCGAACCGCGAAAAGCCGATGCATCCGATCCCACATACGGCGATTACGTCTACGTTGTCGGCTATCCCGCGGGAAAGCTCCCCGCGATGATCCATCCCGATCTCACCCCAACCGATCAGCCCATTCAGTACGACATCTACATCCCGCCAAATCACCCCGCAGGGATGTTCTTCTTTCATCCCCACGTCCATGGCCTCGGAGTGAATCAAATCTCAGAAGGGCTCGAAGGCATTCTCACCATCGGCTCCGTTCAGGACGTCGCATCCACGACGACCAACTTCACCCTTCCGCCCAACTTCTCAACCCGTTACATCCACCTTCGCGACATGCAGGTACTCCCCAATGGCGACGCTCAGGATCAGGAGGACCCCGAGTTCTGCGTTCCGCAGCCTGAAGCCGGCGACATCCGCGAGGGATTCTGCAACGGCACCAATCTGGCGGAACAGGAACCCGGCGCCGGAACCGATTACACCGGTGGCAAATGGTTCTTCACCGTCAACGGAACGGTCTATCCGACGCTCGACATCGATCAGAAGAACGGCGAGGTGTGGCGCCTCCTCAACGGATCCGCAACACGCGCATACGACCTCACCATCCAAAACGACAAGAATCACGCACCGGTGCTCTTCCAGGTCATTTCGCTTGATGGTGTCGCGCTTGCACCCACGGCAGGAACTGATGTTTCCAGGATGGACGTCGGCGGTCGCTTCAAGCCCCTTCCATGCCCGGGTCCAAAGCAGCCACACCGCACCTCAGAGCCCGTCTGCGCCACACAACTGGTCATGTTCCCCAGTTCGCGCGCTGATATTTTCATGGGCTCCTTCCAGCCAGGACATCTCAGCTCCGCCACGCTCATCACCACAGATATGAGCACCGGCCCCGATGGCGACGACTGGCCTTCCGCCAAGCTCGCCCATCTCAACTTCTCCGGCAAGGGCACACACGCAATGTCCACGCTCAACGTCAAACCGACTGCTCAACTCGCCCTTTCCGCAAAAGGTGCGCTGGGCGGTGCCGTCAAGGCCATGTACCCCGGCATGACCGAACCCATACCCATCGCCGACGCAAAACAAATCGCCGCCGGCAAACGCACTTCGTTGCCCATCGCTCTTGGTGCTACCGCCATGCAGCAGGTGCAATCGCTGAACCAGAAACAAATGCAGCAGTTCGCGCCTCGCCTCGCTGCCCAGGCAAAGCCGGTACCCTCTATCGCGTCACCCAATTGCGCCGCACTTCCGGCCGGTCATCATCGCCGCATCTTCTTCGGCGTTCCTGCCAGCAATCCTGATGGTTTCGGCCTTGGCTATGAAGAGGTCGATGCGCACGGTAATCCTGTCCCCGGCACGTTCCAGGACATTGCTCCCTTCGACCCAACAAACATCGACGTCTGTCTCCCGCTAGCCGCTGGGAACCAGACCGCAACCGAGCTCTGGGAACTTGTCAACGTTGCATCGGAAGCGCACAACTTCCACATCCATCAAACCAAGTTTCAGGTCCTGCCCAAAGGTGCTCCAGTCGGCGATGGCGGCGCGCTGATGGACAACGTTACGCTTCCCAGCGGGAGCGCCGCATGCGATGGGTCGGTGCTGAAATGGCGCGACGGCACCTGCAAAATAAACCCTGAATATGTCTCGATTCCCTTCTCGGAAATCGGCGACTTCGTCTATCACTGCCACATCGGCGAACACCAGGACGGCGGCATGATGGCTCACATTCGAGTCATCGCCAATCCATAATTCCAACCCGTCATCGCAACCACTTTCGCTCGACGCAACAACGGCCTGGAAGTCACTCCCAGGCCGTTGCCGGTGAACTGTTGGGATTGGACTAAGGCGATCGCTACCGCGATGGCCCGAGGGCCCTGCAGCTTTTTCAGCCGCTGGGACTTACATTGGGGCGAGGGGCGCGATGCCCTAGGCCTCAGTCACCTCACGTAGGGTACTACTGCAACAATCTGTCATAGGCTGGATCAACCTCCTTTCCCGTGTAATTCCACCTTAAGGCGTAAGTAGAAGGTCGTCAACCCCGAGTCGGTTCTCTTTTTCTTACGACAATGCCAGGTTCAGATTGTCGATCGCCTCATCAATCTCCTGCGTATTCTTGAACCCCACCGTCACGCAATCGACGCCGGCATTCTGAAACGCGAACCGCATCGCCTTCACTCGATCCTCGTGCTTCGTGAATGCGCCGTCGCCCACCAGCTTCATGCTGATCACGCCCATGCCTTCGCTCTTCACCTGCTTCACGTGCGCCACAACCTCAGGCACCACGCTCGGATTATCCGCATCCTCGCCAACCGGAGCATCCATGCGCGTACCGTTGTGATTCATGCGGATCATCGCAACCTCAAGAAACTTATTCCCTGGCACCTGCCGCAGCGCTGGCAGTCCGTGCACCGAAGCCCCTCGCGTCTTGATAATCTTCTGGGACTGCGCGTGCATCATTCCGTCTTGCCAGTGCTTCGTCTCTTCTACCCAGCTTCCCGTATGCTGCCAGTGCAGCAGCATGATGTCGAAGTACTCCGTCTGCGACACGCGCCGCATCTCGTCAAAACGTTTCAGCGGATCCGCGCCCGGATCCGTCGTCACTTTGCTCATCAGCTGGTAGCTGTCCCTCTTATACGGCTTCAATGCTTCGCCCAGCATCGCCGGTGTCATGTACGCCTCTGCGGTTTCGAAAAACCGAATGCCGCGTTCATGCGCATACGCAATCAGCCGCGAAAACTCCTTCTGCCCCAGCGCTGCCTGCACATGGCCGTTGTTGCTGCCGGTTCCAAACGCAAGCCGGGTCACCTTCATCCCAGAGTTCCCCAGCGTCACCATGTCCGTCGCCGTGCGCCTGGCAGCATGCGCCTGAAGTGTCCCAACGCTCGCGGCCGCGCCGGCAATGACTGAGGTTTTCAGGAATTCGCGTCGATTCAGTGGACTCATATTGACCCTCCAGGGGCTCCCTCTCGCGGGCACCAGATAGCGCCGATGGTAGCACGACCACAGCCCAGGCGCAGGCCGCTGGATCCTCCAACGATCCTCTCCGCACGCCATATTCCCAGTGCACAAACGGCAGCAACAATCGAATTATCTTGATTCTCGGGAGCCTGAATGGTACTAGTACCTCACCCAAACAGCCTTGCAGGAGAGCATCATGGCTTGGAAGTGGTTTCAACGCAAGAAATATGCGTCGTTCACAAACACTTCTGGGCAACCTGCACCGGTCGCCAAGGCCGATCAGTTCACTGAGGCGCTGGTCGGCGGAGAAGCCCAATCGACCCGCCACGTCGAGGCCGCTCCATCGCCCAGCGGCGCCACGCCGCATTACATTCTGCGCACAAAAAAAAGAAAGACCATCGCCTGTATCGTGGTCCACGGCATGGGACAGCAGGTTCCATTTGAAACAGTGGGCATGCTCGCTGAAGCCTTCGTGGCCGGCAAGGCGCCCAGAAACGTAACCGCAAATCGAGAACGGCTCACGAGCGATGGAAATCTGCTCTCCCGCCTCGAAATCGAATACGACGACTCCGACGGCGCGCCACTTGATCTCCACATTTACGAAGGCTATTGGGCACCCCTCACCGAGGGCAAAGTCACTTTCTACGAAAGCCTCCGCTTCCTGCTCTCCGGCGCATCCCGCGGAATCAAGACATGTGTCTCCAACTGGTTCAAAGGTCAATCCGGTTTCTCCCGCTGGATGTTTGGCGAGATGGAAAGCCTCGGCGTGAAAGCAGGCACCTTGCGCGATCTCCTGCTCACACTCCTTTTCCTCGCTCTTGGACTCGTCATCGCCGCAGCAATCGAAGCCGAACTGAAACATGTCTGGCATCTTCTCGGAACTCTCCAATTCTCCAGCCTTTTCCACCTTGCGTTCTGGCCAATGGTGAAGGGCCTTCTTGCGGTCGTCGTCAAATACGTCCCGCTTGCCATCGCCTTGGGGATTGGAGCAATCTACGTCTATTACCTTCACTACTTCGTCGTGCAGTATGTCGGCGACGTCGCCATCTACATCTCATCGCACAAGGTGAGCAAGTTCGAAGAAGTTCGCACCGCCATCCAGAAGTCCGTCTTTCAGGTCGGCAGCCAGGTCTATCGAGCCCGCACTGAAATCGATTCGGGTCCCCTACTCTACGACCGCGTCATCATCGTCGGTCACTCCCTCGGCTCGGTGATCGCTTACGACCTCCTCAACGCGCTCATCGTGTGGGATCGGATGGGGTGCACCGGACAATGGAATGTCGAGGGACGTACCAGCAACCTCATCACCTTCGGCTCCCCTCTCGACAAGACGGCCTTTCTCTTCCGAACCCAGATCTCCCCCGAGCATCACTATCGCGAGGCGCTTGCCGGTCTTGAACAGCCGCTCATCCTCGACTACCGCCTGCGACCTCCAACTTTTAAGTGGGTCAACCTCTACTCCAAAAACGACATTGTCAGCGGGCGACTGGTCTACTACGACAAGGCCGAACCTGCGCCCGATCAAAACAGGATCGAAAACTTCGAAGCAAAAGGGCTGTTCCCCATCGTCGCTCACGTGCAGTACTGGTCAAAACCAGATCTGCATGCGCTGCTGCAGGATGCGCTCTGGCACCCGCCAAACCCACATCAATCAACCTCCGCTGTTGCCTACAACGGCAAAGGAGCTTCTGCAGGGCTGCATCTCTAACCAGACCTGCTCACCCACATCACCACAGAAAATACGGCACTTGGATTGTCTCTCTCCCTTCTCTGGATGCACGAATGCGCTGTTCTGCGCATCCAACTTTCAGAGCGTTCACCATGATGGACCGAACAAGCGGGTTAAGCATTCTCGAATTGCTGCGGCCTCACCGTCGTCAATTGTGGTTTGGACTGCTCGCCATTGCCGGCGAAAGCGTTGCTGGCCTGCTCGAACCCTGGCCCCTGAAAATCGTCCTCGACGACCTGCTGCAAGGCAAAAGCCATCACGGTTGGCTTCAGCACTTCATCCACGCCACGGCTGGTTCAGCGCCGCGCAATGTTCTCATCTTCGCCTGCATCGCTGTTCTGGTCATAGCCGTTACGGATGCCCTGTGCACCTATGCGGAAAAATATCTGACTACCAACGTGGGCCAGTGGATTGCGCACGACCTGCGCCGCACCATCTACACCCACGTGCAGCGCCTCTCGCTCGCCTACCACGATCAACAACCCACGGGCGACCTCATCAGCCGCGTCACGGTCGATATCGACTCCATCCAATCCTTCATCGTCTCCGGCCTCCTCAGCATCCTGGTTGACACTCTGACGCTGCTCGGCATGATCATCGTCATGTTCTGGATCAACTGGCAATTCACGCTCATCGCTCTTGCAGTGGTCCCTCCGCTCTTCATCATCGTCAATACCTACACCCGCCGTGTAAAAAAGGCCTCTCGCGAAGTTCGCAAGAAAGAAGGCCGCATGGTCTCAGTTGTTGCTGAGGTCGTCTCGTCCATCCGGGTCGTCAAAGCGTTCTCGCGCGAAGATTACGAGGTGCGCCGCTTCGAAGGTGAAAGCCTTGAAGCCGTCGAAGCCGCACTCGCCGCACGTTCCCTGAAGGCCCGTCTCGTTCCCATCGTCAACATCATTACCGCTATCGGAACCTGCGCCGTCCTCTGGTTCGGCGCGCAAATGGCCATGTCCGGCAGCCTCGCTCCGGGCTCGCTCGTCGTCTTCGTCTTTTATCTCGGCAAGATGTACAAGCCCATGCAGGACATCTCCAAAACCATCGATGCCTACTCGAAAGCCGCCACCGGATTCGACCGCATCCAGGAGATTCTCCGCACCGACGACGAAGTTCATGACCAGCCCGGCGCACGAAAAGCTCCGCACTTCAAGGGCCAGGTCGATTTCGAAAACGTCAGCTTCGCGTACAAGGAGGACGAGCCCGTCCTCCGCGACGTCGACATCCACGTCGAGGCGGGAACCATGGTTGCCCTTGTCGGCCCCACGGGCGCCGGCAAAACCACCATCATCAACCTCATTGCACGGTTTTACGATCCCACCTCAGGCGCAATCAAAATCGATGGAACCGACATCCGCCAGTTTAGCCAGAAATCCCTGCGCAGCCAGATCAGCTTCGTCCTTCAGGACACGGTTCTCTTCAGCGGAACCATCTGGGACAACATCGCCTACGGATGCCCCGATGCATCGCACTCCCAAATCGTCAAAGCTGCCGAAGCGGCCAATGCCATGGAGTTCATCGACAAGCTTCCCGAAAAATTCTCCACCTCGGTCGGCGAACGCGGCGTTTCTCTCTCCGGCGGCCAGCGTCAGCGCATTGCAATCGCCCGCGCTCTCATCCGCAAGACTCCGATTCTGATCCTCGATGAGCCAACATCCGGCCTCGATGCCGCTTCGGAACAACTCGTCTGCGAAGCCCTCGATCGCCTCATGGAAGGCAAGACCTCCATCGTCATCGCACATCGCCTCACAACAATCCGCCGCGCCACTCAGATCTACGTCATCGAGAACGGCACAGTCGCAGAATCCGGCTCCCACGATGAACTGCTTCAGCGCGAAGACGGCATCTACAAAAAGCTCCACGATCTCCAGGCGAACCTCGAAGAAGCTCCCGCGCCCACCACGGCCTGACGATCAGAGTTCCGCAAGCTCCTTGATCCGGCTCTCGACAACGCTGACGTACTTCTCCACGTCCTCCGTCGGAAACTGTCCTGCGCGAAATGCATCTACGAGTTGCTGATGACTCAATTGCTTCAGCAGCGAACCAATCCAGCGCGCATCGGCAATCGGAATTCTCTTCCCGATCCACTCCAGGTCGCGCCGCATCTTGTACGTTGGCACATTCGGCGCTTCAATCAGGCTGGGTGCAGCCGGAGTCGCGAAATCTACTTCCCCGTCCCTTTTACGCGTAATGAACTTCGACTTCTCGAACGTGTCCACATCTCCCTTCGACCGCCCTTTGCTCCAGCTCAGTCCGTTTGTGCCAAAGGTCGCTCCCACGTCACTTGTAAGAAACACGTCTTTGCCTGAATCTTTGTCCGCATAGACAGCGTTGTTCACATCCTTCAGATCCCAGTTGTTTATCACCGCCATCATCACGCGCAGACCGTTAAACTCCTTCGTCCCGGTAAACGGATTGTCCTTCCACCTCCAGATCCCGATCTTCTTTTCCCCATCCGGCTTTTTCTCGAATCGTGCATCAACGATATTGCCATCAGAAGCCATATCTGCACCGCGCGTGAGCGCCAGGTTCTCCACCTTCGCCGACTCCACCAGGTAATCGTCATCGACAAAGTAACCCACTGCCCACAGCAACCGGGACGCCGTGACCTCTGGCCGAGCCTCATCACCCAACTTCACGCGCCACTTCGTTCCATGCGCATCACGCACATCAAATTTCGGATTCGTTCCGCTTGCAGCCTCTGACACAAATTTGAACGGCGGCACGGGTTGCCCCTTTTTGCGTCCTTCGCCATAGAGGAGATCCAGTTTCGCGATTTTCCCTGGATCGTGCCACAGCACCGGATTATGCAGCCTCGCAGCAGCGACGGGCTTCTCGCTTTCTTCTTTGGTGCTTTCGGAAGATTGTTTCTCAGCCGGCTGACTGATCAAAGAAAGGCTTGGAACCAGGGTGCCTGCGACCAACACCCAGCTCAACACACCGCGGTTGCACTTCATCCGTTCACTCCTTGCTGCAACATCGCTTCGTACTTAGAAGCACAGATGGACTGCCCGGGTGCCCCGTACATCCCCCAGTTCCCAAAATGCATCTCTTTTAATACGTATCTGTTGCAGCGTAGCCAAGGAGAGATCGAGTGAAGCTCCTCATTCAGCCGGACGACGGCATTAAGCCACTTATCCAGGCGCTGCGAAAAGCCAAAAAGAACATCCGCATTCTCATCTTCCGCTTCGATCGAGTTGAAATTGAAAAAGCTCTCGTCGAAGCCGCGGGCCGCGGCGTTGCGGTACAGGCCCTTATCGCCCACACCAATCAGGGCGAAGAAAAAAACCTCCGCCGTCTTGAAATGCGCCTCCTCGCTGAAGGCATCACCGTCACGCGCACGGCCGACGATCTCGTGCGCTACCACGGCAAAATGTTCATCATCGACGACAAGGTGCTCTACCTCCTCGGCTTCAACTTCACTCACATGGACATCGATCTCAGCCGCTCTTTCGGTCTGGCGATCACCAAAAAGAGCACCGTAAAAGAAGCCGTCCGGCTCTTCGAATGCGATTCCAAACGCCGGCCCTATACGAAAACAAAAGATGACCTCGTCGTGAGCCCCGTGAATGCGCGCAAGTGCCTCACTGACTTCATCGCAGGCGCTAAAAAGAAACTCATGATCTACGAAATGAAGATCAGCGATCGCGATTTCGTGAAGCTTCTCAACAAAAAGATCTCAGCGGGTGCTGAGGTTCGTGTTCTCTCGCGTGCCTCGGCCAACAGCAGCACCATCCCTGTGCGCCGTCTTCCCTCGCGCCTGCACCTCCGTGCAATTCTGCGAGACGGAAATTCAGCCTTCCTCGGCAGCCAGAGCCTCCGCAAGCTCGAGCTCGAAGCACGTCGCGAGATCGGCATCATCTTCCGCGACAAAAAGATCGTCAAACAAATGGAAGCCATCTTCGAAAAAGACTGGAAGGCCTCCGAGCCGATCGTCGAAGATTCCAAGCTTGTCTCCGCGCTCGCAGTTCCGGCCAAGAAGGTAGCCAAGGAAGTAGCCAAACAAGTCTCAATCAAGCCGGTCGTGGAACAGGTGCTTGAAAAAGTGATCGACACCAAAGATCCAGCACCCTTCGAGCCCGACGAGGTCGCACAGACGGTTCGCGAAGCCTTTCACGAAGAGGTCCAGGGCGCCGTGAAAGAAGCTTTGAAGAAAGTCGTAATTACCGCAGCAACCGAGGAGAGCGCCAAGCCCGATCAGAAGGCCCGGTAGACCGGAATGCTGTCAGGAGGCTCAGATGATTCGAATTGGGCGTACATTCAAACACGTTACGCTGGCCGTCGTCATCGTCGGAATCACTGTCGCCGGTACGAATAAAGCACAATCGCCCGCCCTCTCAACCTCCGACCAGAAACTGCTCTCCGACTTCGCTAGGAAAGCGAAAGACTACATCGACAAAGAGCACATGCTCGCCTCAAACAAAATGAAGCCGACAACGGACGTCGCAAAGCTGGAGCAACAGCGCAAGCAACTACGCGATGCCGTACAGCAGTCCCGAGCTAAAGCGAGACAAGGCGATTTCTTCACCTCTGAGACCGCGGAAGTCTTCCGCAAAGTTCTTGCGAATCTCCTCAATGGGCCCGAAGGCAAAAAAATCAAAGTCAGCCTCAACCACGCCGAGCCTGGCGCGTCCGCTGAATTCAGAGTCAATGACGATTTCCCCAATCAAAATGGGCAGCCCATTCAATCCGTTCCGCCCACAATATTGAAGGTCTTGCCTACCCTGCCCAAAGGATTGGATTATTGCATTGCGGGGAAGACGCTCGCGCTGCGCGACTCCAGTGCGAACATGGTGGTTGACTATCTCCCCAATGCTCTTCCGTGAAGAAAAAGACCCACATGCCGATCCGCTTCGCACAGATCCTGCTTCTCCCATTGCTCATCGCCTTGTATCCCGGCCTTCCCGGAGATGAAACTCCCCCTAAGACCCCTCCTCTACCGCAAGGCGCTCCCGACGTCCGTTTGCCCCTGAAGGATGGATCCGTTCGCTGGGCGGTGATCGGCGACAACGGCACGGGCGATAGCCCCGAACTCGAAGTTGCCAACCAGATGCAGCACTACTGGACAAAAGTAAAGTTCGACTTCGTCACCATGGATGGCGACAACATCTACGGCGGCCACTCACCAAGAGACTTCAAAATCAAATTCGAAGAACCCTATAAGCCCCTCCTCGACGAAGGTGTGAAGTTCTACGCCTCTCTCGGCAATCACGACGACGCGCAAATCGAGATCAACTACAAGCCCTACAACATGGGCGGAAACCACTACTACACCTTCAACAAGAAGAACATCGACTTCTTTGTCCTCGACAGCAACTACATGACGCCCCAGCAGCTCTCATGGCTCGAGGACAAGCTCAAAGGCTCAAACGCAAAATGGAAGATCGCCTTCTTCCATCACCCGCTTTACACCTGCGCAAAGTTCCACGGCCCCGACGTCGATCTGCGTAACCAGCTCATGCCGCTCTTCACAAAATACGGCGTCAACGTTGTATGGAGCGGCCATGAGCACGTTTACGAGCGAATCAAGCCCCAGCAAGGCATCTACTTCTTCCTCGAAGGCGACTCCGGTCAGTTGCGCTATCACAATATCCGCGAAGCATGCGATCTCGATGCCATCGGCTTCGATACCGACCGCAGTTTCATGCTCGTCGAGGTTGACGGTGACCAGCTTTACTTCCAGACCATCGCGCGTTCCGGCGCAACCATCGACTCCGGCCAGCTCACACTGCAAAACAGCAAGCAGAAGTAGCGCAGAGACACGCCGCATTTAGTGCTGCACAACAGAACCATAGAACGCATTATTTCCTCTTCGCAGATCGCGCCCGTACGTCAGCACCACGCCGGTCCCGAGCACCGTCAGCTTCACCTGGGCTCCAACATCGAACAGCCATTGCTTCGGCGCCAACCCATTCGTCGCAGCCGCGACGCGCGCGATATCCAGCAGCGGCCCCGCTCCCACGCTGATCAGCCCGTTACCCCAGACACTGCGATAGAAATCCGTATTTGAAAGAAAGAAGCGATCCCCAATCGGAGCGCTCCCCTTCTTGCCACCCCGCGTTCCAACATGCCCCCGCAACCACAAATCGTTATCCCGTTCCACGCCTACCATCCACAACTCATCCACCGGCGCCGAACCGGCAATGCCGCCGCCGCGCACACGCTGCGTAAATTCGTACTTGTCCCCTTCCGCCTGCGGAAGCCAGTGCACCTGGGCCCCGCCCTGTGCCTTCTCAAAAAGCCGAGCCGGGCTCGACCACAATCGCCCCAGCTCCGAGGATGCCGACGCGTTCACGGTAAACCGGTGCTCCGGTATATCCAGAATCCGCAGATTTGAACTCGCCAGGTACTTCATCTCCCATCCCGGCGACACCAGCTCCGCGTTCAACGCCGACCCGCTCACCACATGTGCGTATGTCCGGTACGAAAGCGCACCACCCGAAGTCCACTGCAACTTCCCGCTGTGGATCGACGTGATGCTGGCTTCAGCAATTTCTCGTTTCAGCTTGAAACTTCCCAGCACTGGTGCCGTCCCCGTAAACGAGTTGCGGATTTCCCATTTTTCATCCCGGCCGTCCGCCGAGACATTCCAGCGCCACTGCGGCAGGTCATGCCACGGTCCCGACGCCGACACCCACACCCTTCGCTTTTGCGCGTCCCACCGCACCAGGGAATCAACGTTTGTCGCCGAGCCTGCGATGTTGAAGTAGCTCGGATAAACCGTCTCGTATGGCAACCCCGAAAACACTCCCACCACCGATTGCAGCCATCCATTGCCGAACCCGTTTCGTTCCATAGCGTGAAACTGCACGTCAAACTTTCCTCCCTCCCGCGCATTCAGCCGGATGCTATATGCCGGAAAGATTTTCATTGCATCCAGCCGCGCTTCACTCGACAGCAGATCCTCCCGCCGCATCACCGCCTGCGGAGAAAATACAAACGCCCGCTCCAACAGAAGCCGCTGCACTCTGAGGCTTGGATCAATTTGCAGTGCCTCAATCTGCGGCTTCTGGATTCGGTTCCAATACTTCAGCGCCGCGTCCCGGTTGTCCATCAGCAGAAACACGGTTCCCGCAAATTCATTCGCGTACTCGTCCCGCGGATCGAGCCGAAGCCCCTTCTCAATCCACTTTGCTGCCTCGGGATACCGCTTCTGCTGGAACGCGACCCCTGCCAGTTCGATTGGAAACCGCTTCTCTCCAGGACACGCTCTCTCCCCGGCCAGCAGCGCCGCGCTCGCTTCCGCCCACCTCAGCAGGTGACCCAGGGCCATGCCCAATTCGAACTGATCATCGGCCGACCGCGATCGGCTTTGCTCCGCTGCCGCAACCACCTCGTCCCATTTCTGCGACGCATACAGCCGGTGCAACTCGGTGTCAGCTTCCCTACTCGCCGCACACTGCGCCGCACCTCTCATCATGGAGAACAAAACAAAAAGCAATATGAATATGGTTCTTCGCAACCGTTCGGCAGCCACTAGTGGGAACTCGGCGCTGGCACAGCCAGCAACGTCCAGTTGTGGGTGGCGCTCCACTCCTTTTCGAATCTGCCACGCTCCTCGTTCAGCAGTTTGCGAACCGCAGGATCGTTCATCGTAACCAGCCCACGCGCCGTGTCGATCCCATCAATCACCACGTAATGCAGTTCCGATTGACCCTCCGGCCTGAGACCGACAATCAGCGGCCGCCCCTTCGCGATCTGTTCTTCCAGATCGCTCCATTTCCCAGGAAACGCAAACGCCTGGAATCCGTGCTGCCGCAGATACGCGCCCATCTGCTCCGCCGCGATCCCATGCACGCCTTTCGAGTACAACTCATGCTGGATCCGCGCAACATCGCTGGCCGGCGGCACTGATGTGCCCTGCTTGCCCGCCCAGTATTGCATCACCATGGATAGCGACGCCGCTCCGCACCCCTCGCGCGGCTGCGCCACAAACGGCACGTCAATCCACAAAGCCGCCGGGACTTCGGCCAGAACCACCGAAGCCCCAAGCAGCCATGCGCAAACTACGCTTCGTTCCACGTCAGTGAATGATCGCAACAATAATGATGATGGCAATCAGCACAATAATCAGCGTCAACATGCTGGTGCCAAGCACGCCCGCAGAGAACTTCTGCTGCGCATCGGTTGCGCGCGTCGACAGGCTTGCAAGCTCGCTGTCCGAAAGAGTCGGAATCGCGGTCTGCACCTGCACCGGATCGATCTTCGCATCCCGCATCGCCTTTTCGGCTGTCGGCGTGCTCATAAATCTGGTCAGGGTCTCAACGTTCTTCTGCCGTGTCGCACTCGAAGTTTCGAGGTTCTGCTGCAATGCCTTCGAACTCACGATGTGCTCATTCGAAGTTGTCTGCGCCAGCAGGCCCGCCGGATACGAAACCAGCACAATCAATACCGCAGGAACAACCGCCTGCAGCAGTAGCGTGGAAATTCGGGGAAATTTCATACACTCTCCGCTTGAGGTTTCAGTTCTCAAGTTAGATATAGGATGCCCGCTCGCGAAAATCAAGTTGTCCTGCACCCAGCCTTGCACGCGTGCAAGCGCCCCTCAAACCAATACGGTTCCCTTAGTGTCACGTGCCCGAGTCACACATAACAGTTGAAAAGTTCCTGTTGACATTTCATCGGTTCGTGATAACTTACCGTTAGTGGACGCTTACCTACACGCTGGACTGGACGCCCTTGCCGACGCAACCCGCTTGGCGATCTTTCAAAAGCTCTCCAACGGCCCCATAGCCGTCAACGAGCTGGCAAGCACCATGCCCGTAACCCGTCCCGCCGTATCGCAGCACCTCAAGGTGCTCAAGGATGCAGGTCTCGTGACCGACATCAAAGCCGGAACCCGAAGGCTCTATCAACTCGATCCACAAGGAGTCGCACGTCTGCGCGCCCACTTCGATCAGATGTGGAGCAAAGCTCTCAGCTCATTCCAGCAAGTTGTGGAAGAAGACACCACCCCGCGAGGTCATCATGGCAAACCGGGCAGAAGAACTCGATCTAAGAGTGTTTAAGACCATAACCATCAAGGCTCCCGTGGACCGTGCCTTTTCGGTCTTCGTCGAAAAGATGGAAACATGGTGGCCCGCCACACATCACATCGGGAAAACACCCTTCCAGACAATCTTCGTTGAGCCGCGCACCGGCGGTCGCTGGTACGAGCGCAATGTTTCTGGCGACCAGTGCGACTGGGGTACTGTGCTCAAGTGGGATCCACCCCACGCCGTCTGCTTCTCCTGGCACCTCGGACCCGGCCACGATCAGCCCGATTGGCAATTCGATCCCGACATGGCAAAGTCCAGCGAAGTCGAGATCCGCTTCATTCCGAAAAGCGAAAGCGAGACTCTGATCGAACTCGAGCACCGCAAAATCGATCGCCATGGCGAAGGAGCCATTCAACTCCGCAACCTCTTTGATGGCCCCGGTGCCTGGACCGGCATCCTTGAGAGCTTCGCGAAAAAATTCGAAGCACATCCATAGAGCGTTCGAGCATTTCTCTACTGACTACCCGCGCCCGATACGAATGACCCGGAGAACCCAATGAAACCCGTAATCTTTCTGCGCATCGCATCCGTGCTCACCCTCATCCACTCCATCCTGCACACGGTCGGCGGTGTATTCGGCAAACCCGCTCCCGGTGTGGCCACCAGGGTGGCCGCCGAAATGCGCACTCCGTTTCCGGCCTTCGGCGCGATGCGCAGTTACTCCGACTTTCTCATGGGCATGGGACTTGGCGTCACGATCTTCCTCACCATGGATGCGCTCCTGTTATGGATTCTCGCTTCCATGGCAAAGAGGGATGCACCCCGGCTCAGGCCGCTCATCGCCGTTTTCTCACTCGGCTATTTCGCATTTGCAATCAACTCCTACACGTTCTTCTTTGCATTCCCGGTCATCACCGAACTGCTGATCGTGGCATGCCTCGTCGCCGCAATCGTCACCGCAAAAGCGGCTTCGGAAGTTGCCCATTCAGAACCATCGCATCTCAAAACCACTTAATCCTGACCAACACTGCAGAAGTCCAACCCTCACCTATGGAACTCGTGTAAACTTGCCTCCATTCCGGGCCACTGCACATTCCCTGAGGTGATCCCATGATCCGACCCGAGCTTTCCGCCGCCATGAGCCGCAGATCCTTCGTCAGCGCCGGCGCAGCCACCATCGCGCTGGCTCTATCCGAAGCAGCGCCTCTCTCCGCAGCTCCCGATGCGCCACCAACCGGCCCCAACATGCTCGGTCCGCTCCCCGGCTACTCGCCGCAGATCGGCGCATTCGTCTCCCAACTCACCTGGATGCGCGAGATGAATGGCGTCCTCACCGCCACTAAGAAACTCACGCAAACCGACCTCGATTATCTCTTCGACAAGGATGCGAACACCATCGGCGCTTTTTTTAATCATCCCGCCGCCACCGAGACCTATTACCAGATGAACACCTTCGACGGCGCAAAGTGGGACTCCTGGTCCGACGACATCAAGAAGAAGTGGGACCCAGCGATGAACCTCGGCGACGCAGGACGCGCCACCATCAAAGGCCACGATCGCGACTACTACGTCAACATCCTCCACGAGGTCCGCGAGAAGACCCTCGCCGAATTCCGCAAGAAAGACGACGCATGGTTTCTCGCGGCCGACAAGTCTTTCCCGTGGGGCCCCACCAACAATCTTTGCAAGTGGTTCCACGTCTGCGAGCACGAGGCTCATCACACCGGGCAAATCGCCCTGCTCCGCAAACGCCTGCCCGGCGCCAAACCGTCCACCGGCTCAGGAGCATAGACCAGCCCTCTTCCGGACAATGGTTTGTTACTCCCTGTTCCCTACTCCCTGTTCCCTACTCCCTATTCCCTGCCTCTCACCAGCTATGCAGCCACTCTTCATCACGCCCGATCCTCACCGGCGTGTTGAAGAGTTCGCTCAGCTTCGGCGCGGTCAGCAACTCCTCGCGCAGACCGTCTCCCACAATGCGGCCATCCCGCATAAGAATCACCCGCTCGATCTCCGGCAGGATATCTCCGAGGTGATGCGTCACGAGCACCAGTCCCGTTCCCTCCTGCGCCAGTCTGCGCAGCGTCTCCCGCAATTCACGTTGCGCCGCGAGATCCAGCGCGTTAGAAGGTTCATCCAGCAATAATTGTCGCGGCCGGTGCACCAGGGCGCGAGCAATCAAAATGCGCCTCTTCTCTCCCGCAGACATCTCGCCCACCAGCTGATCCACCAGGTGCAAAGCCTCAATGCGACCCAGCGCCTCACGCGCCCGCGCACGCATCTCCCCAGTCACATGCAAGTTCGGCCAAAGCGTCGACGCCGAAAAGAACCCTGCAATCACCGCATCCAGACCAGTCGTCACCGCAGTGCGCTCGCCCGGAAGCTCTCCCATCAACCCCGCGCCAACCACGCCAAAGTGTCTGCGAAGTTGCGTCAGATCCCATCGATCCCGACCGAAAATTCGTACATGCATCCCCTCCTGCACAATCGGATAAATCTGGCACGTAATGGTGAAGATCAGCGTGGACTTGCCGCATCCGTTCGGCCCCAGAATTGCAACATGCTCTCCCGCGCGGATCGTCAGGTTAATGTCGTGCAGCACAACGCGGTCGCCTCGAGCCACATTCACATTGGCCAGTTCCAGAAACTGCTGCTCGTTCTGCGTCGCACCGTTGCTCCCGCTCTCCGCCATCCACCCTCCTTTGTTAGATTAAATGGATTGACTCCTTTTCTTCGGCGCAGTTCGCGTCGTGCGAACAAGTAGGATTCTCTCGATTTGATGAGCGACCTTTCTCAATTTGTGATTCCCCGCGGGTTTCGTTTCGGCGCCGCCAAAGCCGGCCTCAAGCAGAGCGGCCGTACTGACTTCGCCCTCATCGTTGCCGACGCACCCGCATCCGCCGCCGCAGCCTTCACCGCGAACAAGATCAAAGCCGCGCCGCTCCTCCTCGATGCCGAACACCTTCGCGCAACCGGCGGTAAGGTCCGCGTGGTCGCCATCAATGCCGGAAATGCCAACTGCGCCGTAGGCCAGCCTGGTATCGACGCTGCTCGCGCCACCTGCTCTGCCGCAGCCTCCATCTTCGGCTGCAGACCAGAAGAGGTTTTCCCTTCCTCCACTGGCGTAATTGGCGTTCCGCTTCCTGCCGAAAAACTAATCGCCGTCCTGCCCGAACTCGCAACATCCATCGGCTCGCAATCGGACCACTTTCAGCAGGTCGCCGAAGCCATCATCACCACCGACACCGTAGAGAAGACGGCCTTCGCGCGCGTCGAAATCACCACTCCCGAGATCGACGGCGCCGGCGACATTCCACAGGAAGTTCGAATCGCCGCAGTCTGCAAAGGCTCTGGCATGATCCATCCCCAGCTCGTGCCGCACGCCACCATGCTCGTCTACATTCTCACCGACGCGGCAATTGAGCCCGCCGTGCTCAACGCCTATCTTCACGATGCCATTGAGCTCAGCTTTAATCGCATCTCGGTCGACGGCGACACCTCAACCAACGACAGCGTCTTGATGCTGGCCTCGGGAGCCAGTGGCGCACGCATCGCTGCCGGCAATCGCGAATTCGGCGCCGCTCTTGGCCAAGTCTGCACGTCCCTCGCGCGCCAGGTTGTAGCAGACGGCGAAGGCGTCTCACACGTCGTCGAACTTCACATTCATGGCGCAGCCTCCAATCCCGATGCCCTCCGCGTCGCCAAAGCTATCGCCCACTCGCCCCTCGTTAAGACCGCGTGGGCCGGATGCGATCCCAACTGGGGACGTCTGATGGCCGCGATCGGTTACTCCGGCGCACAGATCGATCCAGAACGCATCGACATCTCTTTCGGCGAGCTCCCCATCTGCCGCAACGGAGGCCGTGCCGCCGAGTTCGACGAAGCCGCTGCGCGCGCCTATATCCAGCAGCCGGAGTTCTCCATAAGCATCGATCTTCATCAGGGCCCTGGCACCTGCAAGTTCTGGACCACCGACCTCACGCATGAATACATCCGTATCAACGCCGACTACACCACCTAGCATCTAACCCGACACGCAGTCATAATTGCAACGGATTCAATTCCGAACGGTCCCTGACTCCCGGCATGGCGAAAACTCAATCAAAACCTGAAAACGGCGAAACCAAGACCTTCTCTCTCATCTCGAATGAGAAGCTCCTCGCAATCTATACAGCGATGCTCAAGTGCCGCCTGCTTGAACAGCGCGCAACAAGCCTCTTCCAGCACGGCAAGCTCGACAGCGACTTGCACGCCTCTGCTGGACTGGAGGCCACCGCGGCTGCGGGGGCGATTGATCTTCAGCAGGAAGACACCATCAGCATCGTACCCGGCGATTGGCTTCCCGCATTCGTCAAAGGCATGTCGCCGGAGACACTCTTTCGTGCGCTCGCGCCATCCGCATCTCAGCACAGCGAAGCGTCGGCCATTGAAGCGGCGCACAAAAACATTTTGATGCCCTCCGCCCAAACCGATCTACCCGAGCTTGTGCGCGAGCGAGCGTCTGTCGCATCGGCTGCAAAGAAAGGTGCAGTGGTCGCTGCATTCATAGGTCCCGGCAAGCAGGCCCTCGCCCCATGGCGAAAGATCCTGCAGGCAGCAGCATCGAAAAAACTGCCGATCATCTTCGCCCATTACACTCACGGGCGCGCAGAACCCGCCGGCACTTCACGATCTAAAAAATCCGCAGCTCTTCTCGAGGGCCTCCCGTCCATCGCCGTCGACGCCCGCGATCCCGTCGCAGTTTATCGTGTCGCCTATGAGGCAATCGTCCGTGCCCGCCAGGTTCGCGGAGCAACCGTTTTGCAATGCATCATTCAGGACGAACCAACAGCAGCTTCTCCACGAGAGAACAACAGGCCGCCTCTCGAGAACCCGATGCTCGACCCAATCGCAGCTATGGAGACCTACCTCAAAAGCAAAGGAATCAACCCTGAGCCGCATAATCAGCAGCTCGTCGCTACTTTCAACCGCGATCTCGATCTCGCTACCCGATTCCTCAACACATAGTCAAAAGAGCACGACATAAATTGCACTGTGAACCCATACTTGCCGCGTTTTGCCGCACCCCGGCAATCTTCAATAACCCGGATGGTAAAGTGAGTTACATGAGCGTAAGCAGTCGCGCAGCCATCGCTGCTGTCATATCAGCGGTGTTCTCGGCAGGGATGCTTTTCTCCAACCCCTGCCCTCTCGCAGCAGAAGCGTCGCCCACCGAAGCCGCGGGGCAAGCAACTCCTGACAGCGGCCGCCCCTCTCCAGTTTGCGAACCGGCATCGCTCGATTCCGCCTATATCCCCGTCGACAGCTGGATATATCCCGCTGTCATGCGCCTCTACGGCCTCGGCTACATCGACACTGTCTATCTTGGCCTGCGTCCATGGACGCGCTCCAGCGTCGCACATATGCTCGAAGAGACCAGCGCCCTCATTGAAGACTCCCAGGACTACGCCGAGTCCACCACCGCGGAAGCGCAGCAGATCTACGAAGCCATCGACCGCGAGCTCAGTTCCGACACGCAAGGCCCGTGTGGCTCCCTCAAGGGCAGGGTCCGCGTTGAGTCCGTATACTCCACTTTCCGCGGTATCAGCGGCACGCCTCTGCGCGACAGCTTCCATCTGGGCCAGAGCGTCATCAACGATTACGGTCGCCCCTACGAGAATGGCCTGAGCAACTACACCGGCGCGAGTGGCTACGCATCCGCGGGCCGCTTTCTTCTCTACGTTCGCGGCGAGTTCCAGGGAGCGCCCTCCGCTACCGGCTACTCCTCCGACCTCGCTGAGACATTCTCGGTTCGCGACGCCATTCCCTTCATTGATCCCAACACCGGCCAGCCCTATCGTCAGTCCACCATTCCGCTGGGGCCGCTCGCCTCCACCACCCAGGGCCGCATCGTCGAAGCCTACGTCTCAACTCAGTTCCTTCACCATGAGATTTCTCTCGGCAAGCAGGACAGCTGGCTCGGACCCGGCATGGGCGGCGCATTCGCATACTCAAACAACGCCGAAAACTTTTATTCCTTCCGCATCAATCGCACCGAACCCCTGCATATTCCCGGCCTCTCTTACGTCACGGGCCCATTCCGGTACGACTTCATGGTTGGCGGACTCCATGGTCACACCTACGTCCCTAATCCCTCCTATCCCGGGCCCGGACAGCCAAATGTGCTCTCACCGGGCAATCCATGGATGCATCTCGAAAAACTGAGTTTCCGTCCCACTCAGAATCTTGAGTTCGGCTTTGAGCGCTCCGCAATCTGGGGCGGCAAAGGCCACGCGCCGATCACGCTTCACACTTTTCTCAAAAGCTTTTTCAGCTTCTCCTCACCCACCAACGGCGACAAGCTCGGCCGCAACGATCCTGGCGCGCGTTTCGGCTCGTTCGATTTCTCCTACCGGCTTCCGTTCGTCAGAAACTGGCTGACCCTCTATGCCGACGGCGAGGTCCACGATGATGTCTCGCCCATCGATGCACCCCGGCGCGCGGGATGGCGTCCAGGGCTTTACCTTTCGCACGTGCCTGGCCTGCCCAAGCTCGACGTTCGCGCAGAAGCTGCCTATACCGATCCTCCCATCTCAACTAGCGGTGGCGGCCGCTTCATGTATTGGGAGTTTCTTGAGCGGCAGGGCTACACCAACAACGGCCAGATCATGGGCGACTGGGTAGGACGCGAAGGCAAAGGCGGCCAGGCCT
>Ga0157369_10002905_pt1 | contig 20475 bp, 21 predicted proteins | sample C25metaG_FD_113461 | JGI IMG/M metagenome (GOLD analysis project Ga0157369, IMG submission 113461) | Corn rhizosphere microbial communities from Kellogg Biological Station, Michigan, USA - C2-5 metaG | ecosystem: Host-associated > Plants > Roots > Rhizosphere > Soil | place: USA: Michigan...
AGTTCGTCGCCGTCGCCGTGAGCGGTGACGACGGCGCCATGTTGCTGCGGCGCGCCTTCTCCATCCACAACGTCGCCGACCGCGGCGTCTATGGCGGGACGGTCGAGTTCGTCTTCGCGGTCCACGGCAAGGGCACCGCGTGGCTGGCGAGCCGACGGCCGCACGACACCGTCGACATCGTCGGCCCGCTCGGCCGCCCGTTCCCGCTGCCGAAGGACCCGACGCGCTGCGTTCTCGTCGGCGGTGGCTACGGCGCCGCGCCGTTGTTCAGCCTGTCCGACGCGTTGCGGAAGCGCGGCTGCCGCGTCGACGTCGTCCTCGGCGCGGCCAACGCCGACCGGCTGTTCGGCGCGCTCGACGCGAAGCGGATGGCGGCGAGCGTCGCGTTCACGACGGACGACGGCTCGTACGGCGAGCAGGGCCGCGTCTCCGACGTGCTCCCCGACGTCATCGAACGCACGCATGCCGAGGTCATCTACGCGTGCGGGCCGATGGCGATGCTCGAAGCGGTGACCCGCGTCGCGGGCGAGGCCTACGGCGGCGCGGGCATCCCGGCACGGGTCGCGGTCGAGGAGTCGATGGCCTGCGGCGTCGGCGTCTGCATGACCTGCGTGCTGCCGGTCGTCGGCGACGACGGCGTCACGCGCATGAGCCGGTCGTGCATCGACGGGCCGGTGTTCGCCGGCGACCGCATCCGCTGGGACTCGCTCGGCGCGGTCCCGGCCGATGCGCTCGGCGCGGCGTCAATGGCGGCGGCGGCGCACTGATGGGCGACGTCCAGATCCGTACGACGGCGGACGCGACGCCGCCGGCCGACGTGGACATGTCCACGTCGCTCGGCCGGCTCGACGTACCGGACCCGGTCTTCACGGCATCGGGATGTGCCGCGGCCGGCCGCGAATTGGCGGCGTTCAACGACCTCCCGGCACTCGGCGGCGTCGTGACGAAGTCGATCCAGATCGACCCGCGCAGCGGCCGCCCGACGCCGCGCATGGCCGAGACGCCGAGCGGGATGCTCAACTCGATCGGCCTGCAAGGTCCCGGGATCGAAACGTTCCTCGCCAAAGACCTGCGCTGGCTCGCCGACAACGACGTGCGCGCCGCGGTGTCGATCGCCGGCGGCAGCGTGGATGAATACGCCCGGCTCGCCGGCCGGCTGCGCGGCCAGCCGGTCGCGCTCATCGAGGTCAACATCTCGTGTCCCAACGTCGAGGACCGCGGCCAGGTCTTCGCCTGCGACCCGAACGCCGCGGCCGCGGTGGTCGCCGCGGTGAAGCGGAACGCGCCGACCGGTGTGCCGGTGTTCGCGAAGCTGTCACCGGACGTGACCGACATCGTCACGATCGCGCGGGCGTGCGTCGATGCCGGCGCGGATGGGCTGTCGCTCATCAACACGACGCTGGGCATCTCGATCGACACGGCGACGATGCGACCGACCCTCGCCGGAATCACCGGCGGGCTGTCCGGCCCGGCCATCCGCCCGCTCGCTTTGCGTTGTGTCTGGCAGGTGCACGCCGCGCTGCCGGACGTGCCGATCATGGGCATCGGCGGCATCCGCACCGGCACCGACGCGCTGGAGTTCATCCTCGCCGGCGCCAGCGCCGTACAGGTCGGGACGGTCATCTTCCACGACCCGTCCGCGCCGTCGCGCATCTCGCGCGAGTTGCGCGAGGCGCTGGCAGCGCGCGGGTTCGAGCGGCTGCGCGACGCGATCGGGCTCGCGCACCGGCCGCCGGCGATTCACGTCCCGGAGGACGCCGACCCGCTCGGCGATGACGAGTTCCCGGCCACGTCCGCCCCACGCCAGGTCAGCTTCGAGGAGGCCCCGTCGTGACCTCGTCGTCGACTGTGACGTTCGAAGCGTTACGGCCACCGATTTTTCGCCTCGAACGTCACAGTCGACGAGTCGCTAGGAGATGCGCATGAGCACCGCACCGATCGCCGTCGCACTCGACACCCCCGACGTCTCCGTCGCGTCGCGCTGGACCGCGGCGGTCGCGCCGTACGTCAGCACGGTCAAGGTCGGTCTCGAGCTGTTCTGCGCCGAGGGCCCGGCCGCGGTCGAGAAGGTACGCGCGGCGGCCGACGTGGAGCTGTTCCTCGACCTCAAGCTGCACGACATCCCGGCGACGGTCGCGGGTGCCGCGCGCGCGCTCGGGCCGCTGCGGCCGCGGCTACTGACTGTGCACGCGGGCGGCGGGCCGGCGATGATCGCGGCCGCCGCCGACGCGATGCCCGACACGTTGATCGCGGCCGTCACGATCCTCACGTCGCTGTCGGCCGAAGACCTCGAACGCGTCGGCATCACCGGCACTCCGGACGAGGCGGTCACCCGGCTGGCCCGGCTTGCCGTCGACGCCGGCGCGCGTGCATTGGTCTGCTCGCCGCGCGAGGTCGCGCTGGTCCGCGCGGCGGTCGGCGACGGCGTCGTACTCGTCACTCCCGGCGTCCGGCCGGCCGGCGCGGACGCCAACGACCAGGCGCGGGTCGCGACGCCGGAGCAGGCGCTCGCGGACGGCGCCGACCTGCTCGTCGTCGGCCGGCCGATCACCGCCGCCGCCGACCCGGCCGAGGCCGCGCAGGCGATCGCCGCCTCCCTGGACTCAATTGCCACATAGAACCCATAGAAGTCCGCTATTGCGCAATTGACGGCTGCGACCGCTCTCGGCGCGCCTCCCCGGTCCTGCTAGGTTGCCGCCGTGCCTCTTCCGCCCCTCACTCCCGAGCAGCGGGCAGCCGCACTCGAGAAGGCGGCCGCGGCCCGCAAGGCGCGCGCCGCGCTCCGCGACCGGCTCAAGCACTCCGGCGCCTCGCTGGACGACGTGCTCGCGAGCGGCGAGACCGACGAGGTCATCGGCAAGATGCGCGTCTCGGCCGTGCTCGAGTCGATGCCCGGAGTCGGCAAGGTGCGGGCGCAGCGGATCATGGAGAAGCTCGGCATCTCGCCGAGCCGCCGCGTGCGCGGCCTCGGCGCGCACCAGCGGGCCGCGCTGCAACGGGAGTTCGCCGATCCCACGTCCGGCTGACGCGTGGGCAACGACCGGCTGACGGTGCTCTCCGGCCCGGCGGGCGTGGGCAAGAGCACGATCGTCGCCTACCTGCGCGAGCACCACCCCGACATCTGGCACTCGGTCAGCGTCACGACCCGGCCGCAGCGTCCCGGCGAGGTCGAAGGCATCGACCGGCACTTCGTGGACGGCCCCGCGTTCGCGCACATGGTCGAGGCCGACGAGCTGCTCGAACACGCGCAGTACGCCGGCCACTGGTACGGCAGCCCGCGCCGACCGGTCGAGGAGCGGCTCGCGAACGGCACGCCGGTCCTGCTCGAGATCGAGGTGCAGGGGGCCCGCCAGGTCCGCCGGCAGATGCCCGGCGCGCTCCTCGTCTTCCTGGCTCCGCCCTCGTGGGACGAGCTCGAACGGCGGCTGCGCGGCCGCGGTACCGAGGCCGCCGAGGTCATCGAGGCCCGCCTCGCCACGGCCCGGATCGAACTGGCCGCCGAGGTGGAGTTCGACGCGACGATCGTCAACACGTCCGTCGGCGAGGCGGCCGAGGCGCTCGTGAGCCTGATGCGCGGCCACTGACTGGTAGGCTGGAAGGCCGTTTCCGCAGTCCGTTTTCCGTAGGCAGAAGGGCTCTTCGTGGCCGGCACCGCAGCAGCACCCATCGGCATCACCAACCCGCCGATCGACGAGCTCCTCGAGAAGGTCGAGAGCAAGTACGCCCTCGTCATCTACGCCGCCAAGCGCGCCCGCCAGGTCAACGCCTACTACTCCCAGCTCGGCGAGGGCCTGCTGGAGTACGTCGGCCCGCTCGTCCCGACCCACGTGCAGGAGAAGGCGCTGTCCGTCGCCCTGCGCGAGGTCAACGAGGGCATGCTGACCTTCGAGCAGCTCGAGGTCTGATCTGATCATCCTCGGCGTTGCCGGCGGCATCGCGGCGTACAAGGCCTGCGAGCTGCTCCGGCTGTTCACCGAGTCCGGCTACGACGTCCGCGTCGTCCCGACCCCCTCCGCGCTGCGGTTCGTCGGCGCGCCCACGTGGGCCGCGCTGTCCGGGCACCCGGTCCAGACCGATGTGTGGTCCGACGTGCACGAGGTGCCGCACGTGCGGCTCGGCCAGTCCGCCGACCTCGTCGTCGTCGCGCCGGCCACCGCCGACCTCATGGCCCGGGCCGCAAGCGGCCGAGCGGACGACCTGCTCACCGCCACGTTGCTGACCGCGCGCTGCCCGGTCCTCTACGCCCCAGCGATGCATACCGAGATGTGGGAGCACCCCGCGACGCAGGCCAACGTGGCGACGCTGCGCTCGCGCGGCGCGGTCGTGCTCGACCCCGCGGTGGGCCGGCTCACCGGTGCCGACAGCGGACCGGGCCGGCTGCCCGAACCGGCCGAGATCTTCGCCGCCGCCCGCACGTTGCTCGACCGCGGCGCGCTGCCACTCGACCTCGCCGGCCGGCACGTCGTCGTGAGTGCCGGCGGCACCCGCGAGCCGCTCGATCCCGTGCGCTTCCTCGGCAACCGCTCGAGCGGGCGGCAGGGGTACGCCGTCGCCCGCGCCGCGCTCGCCCGCGGCGCCGAGGTGACGCTGGTATCGGCCAATGTCGCGCTGCCGGATCCGGCCGGCGCGAAGGTCGTGCGGGTGGGGACGGCTGCCGAGATGCGCGACGCCGTACGGGAAGCTGCCGCGACCGCCGACGCGATCGTGATGGTCGCCGCGGTGGCCGACTTCCGGCCTGCGATGCGGTCGGACACGAAGATCAAGAAGACCGGCGCGGATCCGGAGCCACTGGCACTCGTCCGCAACCCGGACATCCTCGCCGAGCTCGCGCGCGACCGGCCCCGCGCCGGCCAGGTCGTCGTCGGGTTCGCGGCCGAGACCAACGACGTCCTCGCCAACGGCAAGGCCAAGCTCGAAGCCAAGGGCGCCGACCTGCTGGTGGTCAACGAGGTGGGGGAGAGCCGCGGGTTCGGTACCGCCGACAACGCGGCGACGCTGCTCGGCTCCGACGGCTCGGCGGTCGACGTACCCCTCGGCAGCAAAGAGCGCCTCGCCGACGCGATCTGGGATGCCGTCGTCGCCCGATTGCCTCGCTAGACTGCGACAACACAAGATTTCAACCGTGGGGAGTTCCGTGTCCCGTCGTCTGTTCACGTCCGAGTCGGTCACCGAAGGCCATCCGGACAAAATCGCCGACCAGATCAGCGACGCCGTCCTCGACGCGATGCTGAAGGACGACCCGCAGAGCCGGGTCGCCGTCGAGACGATGCTCACCACCGGTCAGGTGCACGTCGCCGGCGAGGTGACGACGAGCACGTACGTCGACATCGCGAGCATCGTGCGGGAGAAGATCCTCGAGATCGGTTACGACTCCTCGCGCAAGGGTTTCGACGGCGCCTCCTGCGGCGTCTCGGTGTCGATCGGCGCGCAGTCGCCGGACATCGCGCAGGGCGTGGACGACGCCTACGAGGAGCGGCACGACGGCTCCGACGACCCGCTCGACCGCCAGGGCGCCGGCGACCAGGGCCTGATGTTCGGCTACGCGTGCACCGACACGCCCGAGCTGATGCCGCTGCCGATCGCGCTCGCGCACCGGCTCGCCCGCCGGCTGTCGGCCGTGCGCAAGGACGGCACCGTTCCCTACCTGCGGCCCGACGGCAAGACCCAGGTCACGATCGAGTACGACGGCCACCGGCCGGTGCGCCTCGACACGGTCGTCGTGTCCAGCCAGCACGCCGCCGACATCGACATCGCGACGCTGCTCGCGCCGGACATCACCGAGCACGTGGTGGAGCCGGAGCTCGAGGGCCTCGACCTCGACACGTCCTCGTACCGCGTGCTGGTCAACCCCACGGGCCGGTTCGAGATCGGCGGCCCGATGGGCGACGCCGGCCTGACCGGGCGCAAGATCATCGTCGACTCCTACGGCGGCATGGCCCGCCACGGCGGCGGCGCGTTCTCCGGCAAGGACCCGTCCAAGGTCGACCGCTCGGCGGCGTACGCGCTGCGCTGGGTCGCGAAGAACGTCGTCGCGGCCGGGCTCGCGCAGCGCTGCGAGGCGCAGGTCGCCTACGCGATCGGCAAGGCCCGCCCGGTCGGCATGTTCATCGACACGTTCGGCACCGGCACCGTGCCGGACGAGCAGATCCAGGACGCTGTTCTGCGGGTGTTCGACCTGCGGCCGGCCGCGATCATCCGCGACCTCGACCTGCTCCGGCCGATCTACACGCAGACGGCGGCCTACGGCCACTTCGGCCGGCCCGAGCTGGACTTCACCTGGGAGGGCACCGACCGGGCCGACGCGCTGAAGGCCGCCGTCGGCCGCTGACCATCCCGGCAGCGATCCGCGCGCAAGATCATTGCGCACTCAGCCAGCCGGATCGGCCCGCTGAGACCTGCTGAGGCCGCAATGATCTTGGTCCCCGCCCCGTGCGTCGGCGGTGGGTGCTAGAGATCGAGGTGTGGCGGCTACGGCGAAGGCGAAGCGATCCGTTGCTCGCGTGCCGGCGGCCCACCAACCGGTCGCGCGCGTCGCGGTCGACCTCCCGCTCGCGCATCTGGATCGCACCTTCGACTACCTGCTGACCGAGGAGCAGGCCGCGCTCGCCGCCCCGGGTGTGCGGGTCCGGGTGCGCTTCTCCGGCCGGCTCGTCTCCGGCTTCGTCCTCGACCGCGCGGACGCGACCGACCACGAGGGCCGGCTCGCCTACGTCGAGCGGGTGGTGTCGCCGGAGCCCGTCCTCAGCACCGAGATCGCCGCCCTCGCCCGCGCGGTCGCCGACCGCTGGGCCGGCACCTTCGCCGACGTCGTCCGCCTCGCCGTACCGCCCCGGCACGCCGCCGCCGAGGCCGCCGCGACCCGCGTGCCGGAGACGGCGACGCGCGCCGCCGAGCCGGACGGGGCGCCGTACGACGACTACGCCGGCGGGCCGGAGTTCCTGACCGCGTTGGCCGCGGGCGAAGCCCCCCGCGCGGCGATGACCGTGCTGCCGGGCAACGACTGGCCGGCGACGGTCGCCGCCGCGGCGCACACGACGTTGCACGCCGGCCGCGGCGTCGTCGTCGTCGTACCCGACCATCGCGATGTCGACCGGGTCGCGCGCGCGCTGGGCGACGCCGCGGTCGCGCTCACGGCGGACCTCGGCCCGGCCGAGCGCTACCGGCGGTTCCTCGCGGTACGGCGCGGCGCGGTGCACTGCGTCGTCGGCACCCGCGCGGCGGTCTGGGCGCCGGTCGCGGACCTCGGCCTCGTCGTCGTCTGGGACGACGGCGACGACCTGCATGCCGAGCCGCGCGCGCCCTACTGCCATGCCCGCGACGTCGCAGTCCTCCGGGCGCACCACGCGAAGGCCGGGCTGCTGCTCGCCGGCTTCGGCCGCAGCGTGGAAGCGACGGTGCTGGCACAGAGCGGTTGGCTCACCTCGCTGGAGCCACACCAAGAGGCCCGCGCGCGGTCGCTGCCGGCGATGCGGGCGAGCGGCGACGACGACGACCTCGCCCGCGACCCGGCCGCCCGCGCCGCCCGGCTGCCGAGCCTCGCCTGGCAGACCGCCCGCGACGCGCTCGCAGCCGGCGCGCCGGTGCTGGTCCAGGTGCCGCGGCGCGGGTACGTCGTCAGCCTCGCCTGCGCCGGCTGCCGCACGCCGGCGCGGTGCGGCCGGTGCGCCGGGCCGCTCGCGCGACCGGCCGCCGACGCAGCCGCGGTCTGCCGCTGGTGCGGCCACGCGGCCACCGACTGGGTCTGCCCCTACTGCGCGAGCACGGCGACCCGCGCCGCGGTGGTCGGCGCCGCGCGGACGGTCGAGGAGCTGGGCCGCGCGTTCCCCGGGGTACCGGTCCGGCCCTCGGGCGGCGACGCGGTCCTGACCGACGTACCGGCTCGCCCGGCGCTCGTGGTCGCGACGCCCGGCGCCGAGCCGGTCGCCGACGGCGGGTACGGCGCCGCGCTGCTGCTCGACGGTTGGGTGCTGCTCGCGCGCGCCGACCTGCGCGCCGCCGAGGAGGCGCTGCGGCGCTGGCTCGGCGCCGCCGCACTGGTCCGGCCGGCGGCCGAGGGCGGCCGGGTCGTGGTCGTCGCGCCGGGGGAGCTGCGCGCCGTGCAGGCGCTGGTGCGCTGGCGGCCCGAGTGGCTGGCCGCCCGCGAGCTGGAGGAGCGGACGGCGCTGCGGCTGCCGCCGGCGGTCCGGATGGCGGCGCTGACCGGCGCGCCCGCCGCGCTCGCCGATCTGCTCGCGACCGCGCAGCTGCCGGCGATCGCGGAGACGCTCGGGCCGGTGCCGAGCGGGGCCGAGCACGAACGGATGCTGGTGCGGGTGCCGCGCCGCGACGGCGCCGCGCTCGCGACCGGGCTCAAGGCGGCCCTTGCCGTCCGCAGCGCCCGCAAGGCAGACGAGCCGGTGAAGGTCGAGCTGGATCCGCTGGTCGTGACCTGACCCGACCTACGATGGACGCCGAACCGTCGTACCGCCATCACGCAGGGGAGCGCCCGTGTCGATCCAGCAGATCCGGCTGTTCGGCGACCCGGTGCTCACGACCCCGGCCGACGAGGTCACGACGTTCGACAAGGAGCTTCGCGTCCTCGTCCAGGACCTCATCGACACGATGGTCGACGCGCCGGGCGCGGGCCTCGCGGCGCCGCAGATCGGCGTCGGCCTGCGGGTGTTCACCTACGACGTCGACGACGTCATCGGTCACCTCGTCAACCCGGTCATCGGCGTGATGAGCGACGAGGAGCAGGACGGCGACGAGGGCTGCCTGTCCTTCCCGGGCCTCGCGTTCCCGACGAAGCGGCGCCAGCGCGTCGTCGCGAGCGGGTTCAACATGCACGGCGACCCGGTGACGATCGAGGGCAGCGCGCTGCTCGCCCGCTGCATCCAGCACGAGGTCGACCACCTCGACGGCGTGCTGTTCATCGACCGGATGGACGCCGAGCAGCGCAAGCTCGCGATGAAGGCGATCCGCGAGGCCGAGTGGTCCGGCCTCGGCACGCCCGCGCCCGCCGTCAAGGTCTCGCCGCACGCGACCCGCGGCCTCGCCGTATAACCGGTGCGGCTGGTCTTCGCGGGTACCCCGGACGCCGCCCTCCCGTCCCTCGACGCGATCGCCGCGTCGTCGCACGAGCTGCTCGCCGTCGTCACCCGGCCGGATGCGCCGGCCGGTCGCGGTCGAGGGGTACGGCGCAGCCCGGCCGGCGAGTGGGCGGACGCGCGCGGCATCCCGGTCGTCACGCCGCGGCGGCCGTCGGACCCGGACTTCCTCGACTGGCTGCGCGACCTCGCGCCCGATTGCTGCCCGGTCGTCGCGTACGGCGCGCTGGTGCCGCAGCCGGCGCTCGACCTGCCCGCGCACGGCTGGGTGAACCTGCACTTCTCGGTACTGCCGGCGTGGCGCGGCGCGGCCCCGGTGCAGCACGCGATCCTCAACGGCGACGAGATCACCGGCGCCTCGACGTTCCGGCTCGAAGCCGGGCTCGACACCGGCCCGGTGTACGGCGTCGTGACCACCGAGATCGGCGCGCGCGAGACGAGCGGTGAGCTGATGGCCCGGCTGGCCGGGTCCGGCGCCGGTCTTCTGGTCGCCACTCTCGACGGCATCGCGGCCAGCGAGCTGCAGGCCGTGCCGCAGCCGGTCGAGGGCGTGAGCCTGGCGCCGAAGCTCACGGTCGACGACGCCCGGGTCGACTGGACCCATCCCGCCCTGCGGATCGACCGCCTGGTCCGCGCGTGCACGCCCGCCCCCGGCGCGTGGACGACGCTGCGCGACCGCCGGGTCAAGCTCGGGCCAGTGTTGCCGTCGCCCTCAGCGACCGGCTCCGCGCCGGGCGAGGTCGTCGTCGACCGCGACCGGGTCGTGGTGGGCACCGGCGGCGGCACGGTGGTGCTGGGCACGGTGCAGCCGGAGGGCCGCGGTGCGATGGACGCGGCGGCCTGGGCGCGCGGCCTGCGGCTGGCGCCCGGCGAGCGGTTCGCGTAGGTGAAGGACGCCGCGCGGCGGACGGCGTACGACGTCGTGCTCGGGGTCGAGCGCGACGACGCGTACGCGAACCTGCTGCTGCCACGGCTGGCCCGCGAGCGCCGGCTCGACCGCCGCGACGCCGCGTTCGCCGCCGAGCTGGCCTACGGAACGTTGCGCTGGCAGGGCGTCCTGGACGAGGTGATCGCCGCCGGCGCGCGCCGGCCCGCCGAGTCGCTGGACCCGCCGGTGCGAGCGGTGCTGCGGATCGGCACCTACCAGCTGCTGCACCTGCGCACGCCCGCGCACGCGGCCGTGCACGCCACGGTAGAGCTCGCCCGCGCGGTCGCCGGCCCGAAGCCGGTCGGGTTCGTCAACGCCGTGCTGCGCAAGGTCTCGCAGGCCGACTGGGACGCCTGGGTACGGCGGCTCGCGCCGGCCGACGAGCGCGGTGCGCTCGCGTTCCGGTACGGCTACCCGCGCTGGGTCGCCGACGCCATTGCCACCGCGCTCGGATCGGAGGACGAGCTCGCCGCGGCACTCGCCGCCGACCGGCCGGTGACGCACCTCGTGGCCCGCCCCGGCCGGATCACCCGCGATGAGCTGCTCGCCGAGGCCGGTGACGGCGCCGAGCCCGGCCCCTGGTCGCCGTACGCCGTCCGGCTCGCCGGCGGTGGCGACCCGGGTGCGCTCGCGTCGGTGCGGTCGGGGGCGGCGGCCGTGCAGGACGAGGGCAGCCAGCTCGTCGCGCTCGCCCTCGCCGGTGCAGCGCCGGTGAGCCCGGGCGAGCGGTGGCTCGACCTGTGCGCCGGGCCTGGCGGCAAGGCGGCGGTGCTGCGCGGGCTCCTGCCCGACGGCGGTCAATTGGTGGCTGCCGAGATTCACCCGCACCGCGCCCGGCTGGTGGCCAGTGCGCTCGGCGCTCCCGGCACGGTCATCGCCGACGGGACCGTGCCGGCGTGGCCGGCGGGGGCGTTCGACCGTGTCCTGCTCGACGCGCCGTGCACCGGTCTCGGCGCGCTCCGCCGCCGGCCCGAAGTGCGCTGGCGGCGCCGGCCAGAGGACATCGCGCGGCTACGGCCGTTGCAGGAGCGGCTGCTCGCATCGGCGCTCGACGCGGTGCGCCCCGGCGGTCTCGTCGCGTACGTCACCTGCTCGCCGGTCCGGGCCGAGACGTCCGACGTGGTCGCGGCGGTCCTCGCGCGGTCGCCGGGCGTCGAGGTGATGGACCCGCGGCCGCTGTTCCCGGGCGTGCCCGATGCCGGTACGCCGGCGTACGTTCAGCTCTGGCCGCACCGGCATGGCACCGATGCCATGTTTTTTGCACTTTTGCGGAAGGGACCCGCCTAGACTGCCGCGAGTCGGTAAGCAGGACGTGCCGAAGCGAGAGGAGAACGGGGTGGCGGTGCAGATCTCGCCCAGCATCTTGTCTGCCGACTTCGCCCGCCTCGCGGATGCCGCCGCCGCCGTCGCCGACGACGCCAACTGGCTGCACGTCGACGTGATGGACAACCACTTCGTGCCCAACCTCACCCTCGGGCTGCCGGTGGTGCGTTCGCTGCTCGCCGCGACCGAGTTGCCGGTCGACTGCCACCTGATGATCGAGGACCCCGACCGCTGGGCACCGTCGTACGCCGAGGCAGGTGCGGCCAGCGTCACGTTCCACGTCGAGGCCGCGCACGCGCCGGTCCGGCTCGCCCGCACGTTGCGCGCGGCGGGTGCGCGGGCCGGGATGGCGCTCAAGCCGGCGACGCCGATCGAGCCGTACGCCGACCTGCTCGGCGAGCTGGACATGGTGTTGCTGATGACGGTCGAACCGGGCTTCGGCGGGCAACGTTTCCTCGACGTGGTGCTGCCGAAGATCCGTCGCGCGCGCGGTCTGCTGCGCGACGGCGAGCACAACGTCTGGCTGCAGGTCGACGGCGGCGTGGATGAGGAGACCATCGAGCGTTGCGCCGATGCCGGCGCGGACGTCTTCGTCGCCGGCAACTCGGTGTACGCCGCCGACGATGCCGCTGCCGCCGTACAAAGACTGCGTACGGCGGCGGAGAAGGCGACTGCGAATGCGTGGTGGTCGGCGCCGTGAGCACTGTTCTCGTCGTCGACGACGACCTCGACATCGCGCGGTTCATCGAGGTGAACCTCAAGCTCGAAGGCTTCGACGTCGTCGTCGCGCACGACGGCGAGGAGGCGCTCGGCGTCATCGGCAAGGAGTTGCCGGACCTCGCGCTGGTCGACGTGATGATGCCGCGCATCGACGGCGTCGAGCTGTGCCGGCGGCTGCGATCCGATCCGCTGACCGCGAGCCTTCCGGTCATCATGCTGACCGCGAAGAGCATGTCCGCGGACAAGGTCGTCGGCCTCACCGCGGGCGCCGACGACTACATCATCAAGCCGTTCGACACGCTCGAGCTCGTCGCGCGGGTGCGCTCGACGTTGCGCCGCAACGCCGAGATGCGCGCGGTCTCGCCGCTGACCGGATTGCCCGGCAACCACCGGATCAACGAGGAGATCGCCGCGCGCGCCGCGAGCGACAGCGCGTTCGCGGTGTGCCACGTCGACCTCGACAACTTCAAGGCTTTCAACGACCGCTACGGATGGCTGCGCGGCGACGACGTCATCACGCTGCTCGCCGCCGCGCTGAAGCAGGCCGGCGCGGAGGTGCAGGGTGGCGTGCCGTTCATCGGCCACGTCGGTGGCGACGACTTCGTCGTCATCTGCAGCCCCGACGAGGTCGAGCAGTTCGCGTCCCGGTCGCTGCACCTGTTCGACAGCGGGGTGCGCGCGCTGCACGATCCCGACGACGTCGCCAACGGCTACATCTCGATCGTCGACCGGCAGGGCAACGAGCGCCGGTTCCCGTTGGTCTCGGTGTCGATCGGTGTCGCGATGACCGGCCGGCGTACGTTCCGCGACCACCGCGAGATCGTCGCGGTCGCGACCGAGATGAAGGGCGTCGCGAAGGGCACGATCGGGTCGGCGGTCGCCATCGACCGGCGTACCGATGCGAGCGTCGCCGAGGCCGAGTCGGCGCCGGCGGCCGATGATCGCCGTGTGACACAATCGCCATGAACGCCTAGCGCGCTCCGGGATCGGTGCAAGTCCGAACCGGCGGTGACAGTCCGCGACCCGACCGCTGCCAGCGGCCGGTGGAGCCGGTGAAATTCCGGTGCCGACGGTGAAAGTCCGGATGGGAGGACGCGCGCGTAGCGGTCGCGCGTCCCGACGCGCGTCCCGTCGCGCAGAGTTTCGCCGTCCCCTTGTCGTTCCCGGCCGTGCCCGGCGTCCGTGTTGGGTGTGACCCCGGTTCGGCAAGACGGAGAGCGACAGGACATGGCGACGACCGCCGAGACCGCCGCGATGCGGCGCGCGATCGCGCTCGCGCGCAGCGCGCTCGGCAGCACCAACCCCAACCCCGCCGTCGGCGCGGTCGTGCTCGATGCGTCCGGCGCCGTCGTCGCGGAGGGACGCACGCAGCGGGCCGGCGGCAACCACGCCGAGATCGAGGCGCTGGCAGCGGCCGGCGATCGCGCCCAGGGCGGCGTGCTCGTCACGACGCTCGAACCGTGCCGCCACGAGGGCCGCACCGCTGCCTGCACCGCCGCGATCCTGCGCGCCGACATCCGCCGCGTCGTCTACGCCGTCGGCGACCCGCATCCCGACGCGGGCGGCGGTGCGGAGGAGCTGCGTGCCGCGGGCGTCGAGATCGAAGGCGACGTGCTGGCCGACGAGGCGCTGTCCGACCTCGAGCCGTGGCTGCTCGCGACCCGGCGCCGGCGCCCGCACGTCACGTGGAAGTACGCCGCGACGTTCGACGGCCGGACCGCCGCGGCCGACGGCACCAGCCGCTGGATCACCGGGCCGGAGTCGCGTCGCGACGTGCACCGGCTGCGCGCGCAGAGCGATGCCGTGCTCGTCGGCATCGGCACGGTTCTCGCCGACGACACGGCACTGACGGTGCGCGACTGGCCGACGTCACGGCAGCCGTTGCGCGTCGTGGTCGACGGCAAGGCGCGCACGCCGCTGTCGGCGAAGATCCTCGACGACGAGGCGCCGACGCTGATCGCGGTCGGCGGGGCGGCGGACGAGCGGCGGGTCAAGGTGCTCGCCGGTGCCGGCGCGGAAATTGTCGAGCTGCCCGGGCCGGATGGCCGCGTCGATCTCGGCGCGTTGCTGGCCGCGTTGTTCGACCGGTCCGCGCGCCTGCTGCTGGTCGAGGGCGGTGCGCGGCTCGCCGGATCGTTCGTGCGCGAGCGGCTGGTCGACCGGATCGTCGGCTACCACGCGCCGGCGTTGCTCGGCGCCGGTCCGCCGGTGCTCGCCGACGCCGGCATCTCCACGATCAGCGCGGCGGTGCGGCTGGAGATCCGCGACGTCGCGCAGCTCGGTTCGGACGTACGGATCACGAGCGAGGTGCGCTGAGGTGTTCACCGGGATCGTGGCGGAGCTAGGCCGCGTCGTTGCGGTGGCGCCGGCCGACGGCGCCGCGCGCCTCACTCTCGCCGCCGACCTGCTGCGCGGGTGCGCGCTCGGCGACTCGGTCGCGGTCAACGGCGTATGTCTCACCGCGACCGCTCTCGACGGTGACACGGTGACGATGGACGTGATGGGGGAGACGTTGCGCCGTACCGCGCTCGGCGCGTTGCAGCCGGGCGACACCGTCAACCTCGAGCTCGCGGTGACACCGGACACGCGGCTCGGCGGCCATCTCGTGCAGGGCCATGTCGACGGTGTCGGCACAGTGGTGCGGCGCGAGCCGACGCCGAGGTGGGACGACGTGACCGTCGCGTTGCCCGACGGGTTGGCGAAGTACGTCGTGGAGAAGGGCTCGATCTGCCTGCACGGCGTAAGCCTCACCGTCGTGTCGATCGATGGCGACGACGTCACGGTGAGCCTCATCCCCGAGACCCTGCGCCGTACGACGTGGGGTTCGGCTGAAGTCGGAAGTGCGGTCAACGTCGAGGTCGACGTGCTCGCGAAGTACGTCGAGCGGCTGCTCGTCAGCCGCGAAGGAGGCAGGACATGACCGCATTCGATCCGATCGAACGGGCGGTCGCCGACATCGCCGCGGGCAAGCCGGTCGTCGTCGTCGACGACGCCGACCGGGAGAACGAGGGCGACCTCATCTTCGCGGCCGAGATGGCGACGCCGGAGCTGGTCGCGTTCATGGTCCGCTACACCTCTGGCTACATCTGCGTGCCGTTGACCGACGGCGACTGTGACCGCCTCGACCTGCCGCCGATGTTCCACACCAACCAGGACAAGCGCGGTACGGCGTACACCGTGTCGGTCGACGCGCGTGAAGGTGTGTCGACCGGCATCTCGGCGCACGACCGCGCGACGACGATGCGCGCTCTCGCAAACCCGGCGGCCACGGCCGAGGACTTCACCCGGCCGGGTCACGTGGTGCCGTTGCGCGCGCGCCAGGGCGGCGTGCTGCGGCGGGCCGGGCACACCGAGGCCGCGGTCGATCTCTGCGTCCTTGCCGGGCTGCGTCCTGCGGGCGTGCTCTGCGAGATCGTCAGCCAGAAGGACGTCGAGGACATGGCCCGGCTCGAAGAGCTGGAGGCGTTCGCCGCCGAGCACGGGCTCGCGCTCGTCAGCATCGCCGACCTCATCGCGTACCGGCGGAGTACCGAGAAGCACGTGCAGCGCATCGCGTCCGCGCGCGTGCCGACGCCACACGGCGACTTCCGCGCCGTGGGTTATCGCGACGTGCTCGACGGCAGCGAGCACATCGCTCTCGTGAAGGGCGACATCGGCGACGGCTCCGATGTCCTCGTGCGCGTGCACTCCGAATGCCTGACCGGCGACGTGTTCGCGTCGCGGCGTTGTGACTGCGGGCCGCAGCTCGACGCGGCGCTGCACGCGATCGCGGCCGAGGGTCGCGGCGTCGCGGTCTACATCCGCGGGCACGAGGGACGCGGCATCGGTCTCACGCAGAAGCTGCAGGCGTATGAGTTGCAGGACGCCGGCCGCGACACGGTCGAGGCCAACCTCGAGCTCGGCCTGCCCGCGGACGCGCGCGACTACGGCACCGGCGCGCAGATCCTCGTGGACCTCGGTGTGCGGTCGATGCGGTTGCTCACCAACAACCCGGCGAAGCGCGCCGGTCTCGAAGGCTACGGCCTGTCGATCGTCGGGCGGGTGCCGCTGCCGGCGCGGGTCACCGCCGACAACCTGCGCTACCTCGTCACGAAGCGCGATCGGATGGGACACGACCTGCCCGGGCTGCCGCCGCTGGACGACGAGGCGACCGAGGCGAGCGCCGACCTGCTGCCCGCACATGTCAGCGAACGCGCCGCGCGGCTCGAGCCCGCGGCGGTGCGCAGCGCGCTGCGATTGGCCCGCGCCCTGTCACCGTTCGCCGAGCCGGTCGACGCGCACTCCGGGCCGGTGGCCGGATGAGGAGCCTCCGATGAGTGGACACGGCGCACCGCCTCCTACGGCACCACCCGACGGGCACGGCCTGCGGGTCGCGATCCTCGCGACCCGGTGGCACCAGCGCGTAACCGACGGCCTGGTCGACGGCGCTGCGCGCGCCCTCGTCGACTGCCGGGTCGAGGACACCGCGCTCGTGCGCGTCCCCGGCGCATTCGAGCTGCCCATCGCGGCGAAGGCGTTGGCGCAGCAGCGCTACGACGCCGTCGTCGCGCTCGGCGTCGTGATCCGCGGCGGCACGCCGCACTTCGACTACGTCTGCCGCGCGGTCACCGACGGCCTCACCCGTGTCGCTCTCGACGCCGGCATCCCGGTAGGGTTCGGCGTACTCACCTGCGACACGGAAGAGCAGGCGCTCGACCGTTGCGGGCTGGACGATTCGAGCGAGGACAAGGGACGGGAGGCAGCGATGGCGGCGGTCGAGACCGCGCTGCTGCTGCGCCGGGTACGCCGTGGCGAGGGCCATGAGGAGGCGGCCGGTCGCTAGACCGTTGCCGCCGTTCCGTTCCCTGCCCTGCTCGCGTTGACGAAAGGCCCTTCCGTGCTCTCGCTCGTGCTTCCCAAGGGTTCGCTGGAGAAGGCGACCCTCGAACTGTTCGACGCCGCCGACCTCGCCGTACGGCGCGGGTCCGAACGCGACTACCGCGCATCGGTTGACGACCCGCGCATCGACAGCGTGATGTTCCTGCGGCCGCAGGAGATCCCGCGCTACGTCGAGCAAGGATTGTTCGACCTCGGCATCACCGGCCGCGACTGGATCGCCGAGACCGACAGCGACGTCGCCACGGTGTGCGAGCTGGAGTACTCCAAGGCGACCGCGAACCCGGTGCGCGTGATCCTCGCCGTACCGAAGGAGCACCCCGCGCAGACCGGTGCCGACCTGCCTGACGGGGTGCGGGTGTCCACGGAGTACCCCGAGCTGACGCGTCGGTACTTCGAGGCCGCCGGGGTGAAGGCCGTGATCGTGCCGTCGTACGGCGCGACCGAGGCGAAGGTGCCGGACATCGTCGACGCGATCGTCGACGTCACCGAGACCGGGTCGTCGCTGCGGGCGCACGGGTTGCGGATCCTCGACACACTGATCACGTCGCGGACCGAGCTCGTCGCGAACCCGTCGTCGTACGCCGACGCCGACAAGCGGGCGGCGATGGCCGACATCGCGTTGCTGTTGCAGGGCGCGATCCGCGCGCGTGGCCAGGTGCTGCTGAAGCTCAACGTCCTCGCCGAGAACCTCGAAGCCGTGCTCGGCGTGCTGCCGGCGATGACGTCGCCGACGGTGACGCAGCTCGCCGCGGGGGAGATGCGCGCGGTCGAGTCGGTGGTGTCGAAGCGCGGCGTCAACACGTTGATTCCCGCGCTGAAGGCCGCCGGTGCGCGCGACATCCTCGAGCTGCCGATCGCGAAGATCGTGGAGTAGTGCCGCGCGCGTTACTGCTCGCGGCGATGGTCGTCGTCGGCGCGCTGCTCGGCCTGCAGGCCCGGATCAACGGTGAGCTGGGCGCGCACCTGCACTCCGCCGTCGCTGCGGCGCTGGTGTCGTTCGCCGGCGGCACCGTGCTGCTCGCCCTGTGCCTCTTCGCCCGGACTGCCGGGCTGCGGCGGCTGCGCGCCGCGTCGACGCAATGGTGGTGGTGGTTGGGCGGGCTCGGTGGCGCGGCGGTCGTCGGCGGAACCGCGCAGGGTGTGCCGCAGATCGGCGTGGCGCTGGTGTCGGTGTGCATCGTCGCCGGGATGGCCGCGGGAGCGCTCGGCGTCGATGCGGCCGGGCTCGGACCGGGCTCGCGCGAGGCCGTGTCCGGGTGGCGGCTGGCCGGTGCGGTGCTGGCGGTCGTGGCCGTACTCCTCGGCGCGTTCGGCGACCGGCATGCCTCCGTCCGGCTCGGGCTGTTCGCCTTGTTGTTCGGTGCCGGCGTCGCGGCGGCGGTGCAGCAGGCCGCGAACGGCCGGATCCGGGTCGCGGCCGGCGACGCGATCGTCGCCGCGTTCGTGTCGTTCCTCGGCGGGACGGTCGTGCTCGCGGTGGCGGCGGTCGCCGCCGGGCAGCTCGACCGCGGCCACTGGCCCGCGTCGTGGTGGCTCTACCTCGGCGGGCCGGCCGGCGTCATCTACATCACCCTCGCCGCGGCGGCAGTGCACGAGCTCGGCGTACTCCGGCTGTCGCTGGCGACCGTCGCCGGCCAGCTCGTCGGAGCGGTATTGCTCGACGTGACCTGGCCCGCGCCCGGCACGTCGTTGCGGGCCGCGACGGTCGTGGGCACCGCGCTGACGATGGTCGCGGTCGCCGTCAGCGCCGTCGACCGGCGGCGGGTGGCCGGTGGCTGAGCTGCTCCCGGGTACGACGCCCGCCGACCCGGGCGACGACGGCCGGGTCGACCCGCGCTACGCCGCTGCTCTCGCCGGCGGTGACCCCGAGAGCATTCGCGCCGCGATCCTGGTGTCCCGGTTCCTCGTCCCGGTCGTGGCGATGCCGGCGACCGACGCGGACGCCGAGATGGCGATCCCCGCGCTGATCGCCGCCGACGGCGCCCGCGCGCTGCCGGTGTTCTCGTCGTACGACGAACTGCGCGCGTGGCGCGCCGATGCGCGACCTGTGCCGATGCCCGGGGCGCGGGTCGTCCTCGGTGCCGTGGCCGAGGGGTACGACGGGATCGTGGTCGACGTCGCCGGGGAGCGGCCGGTGACCGTCGCAGACGACGACTTGCGCGCCCTCGCCCACAAGGCCAGCGTTATCCACTGATCGCGCGCGGAGATGCCTAACCGGGCTTCAGCGGTGCCAGGGTCACCCGGTGATGCCTGCTGTGCTTCGTCGGCTGCTGCATGCGGTCGTGGGCCCGGACGGCGCGTTGGCCGAGAAAGGTGCAACGGTCCGGGAGATCTGCTGGGATGCGGTGTGGATCGCGCCGGTCGCCTTGTCCAATGTCGCGCTCGACGACCTGCTCCGACTGCTGCATCCGACCGGTTTCGGACTTGTCGTGTGTTGGACATGCCAACTGGCATTTCTGATCGGCACTCTCGGGAAGTACGCTCTTCACGTCGTCGGAGATTGGCGCAGCATCCACCGGGACCGGGGAAGGCGATCGCGATGACATCGAAAGGACCGTTGACCGAAAGCTGCGCAGACGCCGGTTACCGCCGTCCCGACGCGCGCGAGTGGTGCCGCCGATCGGTCGACATATGCGCGACCGGCGTGGTGGCGGCAGTCGTGGCTGCAGTGGTCGTGCTTCCTTTCGCTGCGCTCGGCGTGGCGTGGGGCGCGGCGATCGTCGCCCTGGTGACAGTTGCACTCGTCGCTGCGCTGACGGTGCGCCACTACAACCGGGTGCTGCTGTTCGCCCTGCGTCGGTCGCCCGACCCGACAGCGAAGGCTGATGCCGCGTCGCTCGATGAGTTGTTCGACGCCTTCGCGGCGCAACGCTGCACCGAGGTCCATGGCGTTCGAGCCGTCGTAGAGTTGTCGGCGGCACGCTTGTCCAAGTGGGTCGCCGGCTCCCGTGCCGGGAACGCCCGCCACCGCCCCCTGGGCTCCGCGAGTCACTGATCGGCGCCGTTCCCGCAACGGGCGTGTGCCTGCTAGCCTGGACGACGCGACAGATGTGCGGCTCGCCGTACATCCGCAAGCGGAGCCTCGACTCCCACCCGCGCTCGCACAGAGCGCCGGGTCCGTCGCCCGCCCAGGCGGTCCGGTTCGTCACGAGCCGGGCGGCCGGTCGAGCGTCGTCGTCGGGGCCCCGTGCGCACGTCGTACGGGGCCTTTCTGGTGAGCGGCCCCGGGCAAAACGAATCAGAGCCAGGGAGGCCCCATCAGCGTCGAACCCCGCATCAACGACCGGATCCGCGTCCCCGAAGTGCGGCTCGTCGGTCCCAACGGTGAGCAGGTCGGCATCGTCGCCATCGGCGATGCGCTGCGGCTGGCACAGGAGGCGGACCTCGACCTCGTCGAGGTGGCGCCGACCGCGCGCCCGCCCGTGGCCAAGCTCATGGACTACGGGAAGTACAAGTACGAGACCGCGCAGAAGGCCCGTGAGGCACGCCGCAACCAGGTGCACACGGTCATCAAGGAGATGAAGCTCCGGCCGAAGATCG
>Ga0157369_10002908_pt1 | contig 20471 bp, 16 predicted proteins | sample C25metaG_FD_113461 | JGI IMG/M metagenome (GOLD analysis project Ga0157369, IMG submission 113461) | Corn rhizosphere microbial communities from Kellogg Biological Station, Michigan, USA - C2-5 metaG | ecosystem: Host-associated > Plants > Roots > Rhizosphere > Soil | place: USA: Michigan...
CAGGCGCGAGAGATGACGCTGATGGTGCAGTACGGAATGAAGCCTCTTGCCGTGTTGCAGGCGGACCTGATCAATGGGGCGAAGCTGCTGGGATGGGCCGGGCAGATCGGCGAACTGAAGCCTGGGTATTACGCAGATGTCATCGCGGTGCCAGGTAATCCGCTAGAGGACATCACTGCATGCGAGCACGTGAGCTTCGTCATGAAGGACGGAAAGGTGCTGAGGCAGTAGCCGGGACGGACAACGCATCAGGCGGAGGGGGAAGCGATTTTCTGATTGCTTTCTCGACGAGCCTTGATTCTTTTGAGCGCCTGCACGAAACGGTCTGACTTTACGTCCGCCAACGAGTCCTCTACTGCTTTGCGATAGCCGCCGAGGTAGATGGAGTAGAGGATGGCGAGCGAGCATCCGATTCCCCAGAGGAAGCCGATGCAAAGGCCGACCACGGCGTAGAGGCTGATTTCACCCATAAATCCGCTTTCTTTGTCGCGCTAGACCGCGACGGTGAAGGTGTCCTCGTTTCGGGTTACGGCGTGATAAAGCGTGTCGCGCTCGACTGGAACGCGGCCGGCCTCGGTGATGAGGCGGCACAATTCTTTGCGAGTCATGCCCTGAGGCGTGGTTGCTCCGGCATCGTGATAGATCTTTTCCTCGACCACAGTGCCGTCGAGGTCGTCTGCACCGAAGCGCAACGCGATCTGGGCAATCTTGGGCGTGAGCATCTGCCAGTAGGCCTTGATGTGCGGGAAGTTATCGAGCAGGAGGCGGCTGACGGCGATCTGGCGAATATCGGTGAGGCCGGTGGTGACAGGCAGATGGTCGAGAGGTGTGTTCTCGGGATGAAACGCCAGCGGGATGAAGGTCTGGAATCCGCCGGTCTCGTCCTGGAGGGCACGGAGTTTCAGCAGATGATCGACGCGGTCTTCGTCGTTTTCGATGTGGCCGTAGAGCATGGTCGCGTTTGATTTGAATCCAAGCTTGTGAGCCAGGCGCGCCGTATCGAGCCACTCGTTGCCGTCAATCTTGTGATCGCAAATGATCGAGCGCACACGCGATGCAAAGATCTCGGCGCCGCCGCCGGGCATCGATTCCACTCCGGCGTCGCGCATCTTGATGAGGGTGTCTTCGATGGAGAGCTTCGCGCGGCGTGCGAGGTACGCGACCTCGACCATGGTGAATCCCTTGATGTGGACCTTGGGGAAGCGCTGCTTGAGTCCGCGAACGAGGTCGAGGAAGTACTCGAAAGGCAGATCGGGATGGAGGCCGCCGACGATGTGGAATTCGGTGACTGCCTCGCTGTAGCCGGAGGCTGCGGTCTCCCATGCCTCCTCAAGGGCCATGGTGTAACCGGCGGGATCACCCTTCTTCCGGCCAAACGCGCACAGCTTGCATGCGGCCACGCACACGTTGGTCGGATTGATGTGGCGATTCACGTTGAAGTAGGTGAGGTCGCCGTGCATGCGCTCGCGCACATAGTTGGCCAGCCAGCCGAGGGCCAGCACGTCTTTGGAGCGATAGAGCGTAAGGCCGTCTTCGAAGTCGAGGCGCTGGCCTGATCTCACCTTCTCGGCGATAGGCTCGAGGCGGGGATCGTAGGTGCGGAAGCCGGGGAGTGCGGTGGTGACGGCGGCGGACTGCATGGTTTGATGATACCGAAAGAACAGTGGTCAGTGATCAGTGGTCAGTGATCAGTGGTCAGGGGTCAGGGGTCAGGGGTCAGGGGTCACGGGACAAGAGATAGGGATCAGGGATCAGGTCGGAGAGGATAATTCCTACCCAGCAGTTTTTCGTACGTAATACGTGGGGCGGCAGTTAACTGTCAGGTTGTTAGGGGGACGGGCGGGAACGCTGAATCTTGAGTGGTTCGGGGAGGGGTCAATTTTCGGGACGCTCGCAGGCGGGTACCCTACCCAGTGTTTGTTGCAAGTTCTTCATGGGACTCAAATTACGACCAGCCCTACACATCAAATTCTTCTCAACACAGGAGTTAGTGGCCACACCCTCGGGAGCAGGTGATGGCCGGAGTTCGACCCCAAGCAGACCGGGCACGCACCGGAAAGAGACGGGACGCTAGCAGTTGATGCGTTCTTTTTCCGTGACCAGGGGGCGCTTGAGGACGAGGGTGTGGATGGAGCCTACGTATTCGCCGATGATGCCGAGGGAGATGAGCTGGATGGAGCCGAGAAAAAAGAGGCCCAGTACGAGGGGGGCGACACCCACACTGAAGCTGCGCCAGAAGATCAGCTTGTAGACAAGGTAGAACATTCCGGCGAGGAAGCTGAAGAACGCGGAGACGAATCCGCCGAAGATCACCAGGCGCAGTGGCACCTTGGATAAGTTGGTGATGCCCAGCATCGCGAAATCGTAGAGGGTGTAGAAATTGTTCTTGGAGATGCCGCGCTGGCGGCGCTTCTGGTTGTAGAAGACCCTTGAGATGGGCAGGCCGAGTTCGGCGATGAGGCCGCGGAAGTAGGGGTGCGGGTCGGGAAATTCGGTTCGCAGCTTCTCAATGACGGAGCGATCGTAGAGGCCGAAGCCGGTGAAGTGCTCAAGCACCTTTACGTTCGTGAGGCGGCCCACCAGGCGGTAGTAGAAGGTGCGGATCCGGTACATGAGGCCGTTCTCTTCGCTGGTGTTCTTGATGGCGGCGACGATGGGGAACCCCTTTTCCCATTCGTGGACCATGTCGATGAAGAGTTCGGGGGGATCCTGAAGGTCGGCAAAGAGAGCGCCCACGGCGTCTCCATGAGCCTGTAGAAGGCCGTGCATTCCAGAGCGCGCGCCGCCTACGTTGCGGGCGTTCACGATAACCTTCACGGATGGGTCTTCGGCGGCCATTTCGCGGAGGATTTCGACGGTGCGATCGGTAGAGGCGTTGTCGACGAAGAGGTGTTCGAAGCGATAGCCGGGCAGTTGTGCGGCCACCTCCATCACCCGCCTATGAACTTCGCGCACGTTCGCTTCTTCGTTAAAGCACGGGGTCAGGATGGTGATCACTTTGGGAGACATTTTCGATCGCCCTTGCTGGTTAACGGGTCAGTTTCTTAGTTGTTACTAATCGCTAGAATAGCTGCTCGATCCTGTTGGCATCCATATTTAACCACCGCTATGATGCGCTCATGAACCATATCAGACCCTATAAGTTCTTCACGCTTCTTGAATCTCCGATTTCGGAGCGCATGGCGCGGGTGCCAATTCCCAGCCGCCGTGGTCTGGGAGGCATCAGCCTGCTTGAGACATTTTTGCTCGTCGCTGGTATACGCATAACATCAGCGAAACGCATTTTCGAATTTGGGACTTTTTTGGGAAACACAACCTTGAATCTAGCCGAAAATTCCCCCGACGATGCGAAGATTTTCACGCTTGATCTGGACCACGGTTCGGTGGAAGGACTGCGGCAAGACGATTGTGATGCACCGTTAACGCAAATACATCTCGCGGCGCCTGATCTGGATTTTGCGAAGAGTCCCGCGAAGCACAAGATCAACATGCTGTACGGGAATTCACAGCAATTCGACTGTTCACCGTGGTCAAGTAGCATCGATCTGGTCTTTGTAGATGGCGGACATGATGTGCCGACGGCGAGTGCCGATACGAAAAACGCAGTGTTGATGGCCAAGAAAGACAAGCCGTCTTGTATCTTCTGGCACGATTATGGAAATCGAGACTGTGAAGCTCTAACAAAGTGGCTCGATGGATTGAGTGAGAACATGGAAATCTTCCATATCCAAGACACCATGCTCTGTGTCAGCTTTCAAGGACCGCACGATCACATTAGCCAACATCTGCTGGCAACAGATCCGTCTTGAAGTTGCGGAGTGTTATTCGCTACTCGTCCCTTATTGGCAAGGTGCAAACCGCACGCTGCGCCATTTCCGGACCCAGGGCTGCCATGAGCCAGACCCTGTTTCATTTACGGTTTAGTCGCTACGACGGTGATGATGTCGTGCAGGTTCTTCGTGAACTTGAGTTCGCCCAGGGTGGTCCCGTTCAAACTTTCGTATAAACGGTGCATGCCGCTGTTGAGATCGCCCTTCGAGAGGCGGTGGAAGATGGTCTTCACCTTGAAGAGGTGGCCGATGAACTTGGTATCGGTAACCTCGAAGCCGGCCTTTTGGAGAGTGAGGGCTAGAGTTCTCTTGTCGTAGTAGAAAAGGTGCGAAGGCGGAATGATGGCGTAGAATTTCGAGCCTGTGAGTTGCGCGTACAGGCACGAGATGTTGTGAACCTTGATGGCGATGAGGCCGCCGGGCTTGAGCAGCTTGCGGCATTTCTCGAGTGTCGGTTGCGGATCGCGAATGTGGTCGAAGACATCCTGGAGCGTGATGACATCGAAGTAACCTTCGCGCATGGGGTAATCTTCGAACGAGCCGATGAAGATGCGATCGCCATGTTTCTCGCGCGCGCTCATACCATAGTGCGTTGTGATTTCGTTGCCGTGGCACTCCCAGCCTTGCATGATGTCTAGAAACCATCCGCGGGAGCAGCCGATGTCGAGCAGTTTGCCGGGTTGCGGGAAGCGCTTGCGAATGAGCTCTCCGAGCTTGTTGTAGTAGTAATTGAGGCAATCGACGTTCTCATCTCCGTATGAGTCATCTTCGAAGCCGGAGTAGTAGGCGGCGAGTTCCTCGATGCTGAGCTGATTGCGAACGAAGACGAGGGTACATGCCGGGCACTTCGCGATCGAGTAACCATCCACCGTCCAAAGCAGATTTAGGTCCGTCGCGCTGCACAACGGGCAGCATACATGCATCTTTTGCGTCACATCCATTTTCATCTTAGAACTTGCTCGTTTTATCTGAGTTGGAGGGGAGCTCTATTCAGTATCCACTGACTGAGATTGCTTTTGGTGGAACAGGTTGATTCCATTGGTACGCACGTAATCAGAGTATCGGTCATACTGATACCAAAGATCATGAAAAGTGTACCGAAACTGATATTTGCTGCCATGGCAACCTGGGCGGTTCTCGCAGTTGCCTGGGCCTTAGGAAGGATCACGGCCGACTGCTCATCATCGCTGGCCGAGCCTCAACGAATAAGGCTGTATGACCTCGGTGATCTACAAAGATACCGGGACGCTAATTCGAAGCTGGGTCACGAGCCGAAACGGGTGGTATTTTTCGGAGATTCGATTATCTACCTATGGGATCTGAACCGATATTTTGGAAACGTTGCCTACGTGAATCGCGGCATTGGGGGACAGACCACCGCAGACATGCTGGTCCGTTTTCGTCAGGACGTTATCGAGCTCAACCCCGAGACGGTAGTGATTCTCGGCGGAATCAATGACTTTATGTGGCGAGATAAGATGTCGGACAACGACGAACAGACCCTCAAAAACCTTGAGTCGAATGTCGAAACGATGGCCGAGCTATCAGACCTCCATCACATCCAGCCTCTCTTTGTTTCCCTGTTGCCGGTTCACAACTATACTCGCGCTGCAAAGAAGTTTTATGCGAAGGTCCCGCAGGGTGTAGTTGTGAGTGCGAACGTGTGGCTGAAGGCGTTTTGCGCGCAACATGGATACCGGTACATCGACGATTACAGCGCAATGGTCGATGATCACGGGATGCTTCAGAAGGCGCTAAGCAATGACGGAATTCACCCGAATGCGGCTGGATACGCGTTGATGGCCAAGGTGCTTTCTGAGAATTTTCGGGAATAGCATCTGATATCAGCCGCTTCAGTTGGTTGAAACCTGCTGAAGGACAGACGGGTTTTGCTGAACTGTCCAACGTTCCTTGAGGTTGAGGAACATCGATTCGAAGCATTCGAAGCTCAGCCATGACATAAAGATCGTGCAAATCAGAGCCAGAGCACTCGTGAAAAAAACATTGTGATTTGCGACCAATTCGACTCGTGAAGCGATGTTCATGATCATCGCGGAATAGAAGTCCCGAAATATATCGTGAAAAACGTAAGCTCCATAACTGATCCTCCCCAGGAAGCGAAGCTGCTTGTAGCAAAGCAGCCGGTGGATTGCGCTGGAAGTGTCCACGCAACTCAGAACGAGCCCGGCGGAAAACAAATTGATGAGTGTGGTGCCCCAGGTGAATTTCCAGTTGGGCAGGACATAGCCTGAAGACCAGTCAGGAAAGCCGGTCACGATGCACCAAACGAAATATGGGAGCACGAGTGCGGATATGCAGGCAAATGCGATCGTTCCGAATCTAAAAAGCTGCTGCCGATTTGAGCCTCGGAGCAACAGCGCAATCAGACCTCCGAGCAATAGCGAATCCACCTGAAACGGGGTAGCCCGATTCAGCAGGTCTGCGCGAACCATCCATGGTGGGGCAGTAGCCTGGCAAAGAAATCGCAGAAATGGCACGGCAGTGACGATCACAGCACAGAGCCAGATGAGCGCTCGACGGGAGCGCAATGAAAAGACTATCCACGGCCAAATGAAGTAGAACTGCTCTTCAACGCAAAGTGACCAGAAATGTCCGAAGTAAAAGGTTATATGCGAATTCGCGGGTTTCAGCCAAGCGTATGCAGCAAATTGGAGACCCTTGCCGGAGACGATGTTGACCGGGATAAAGGGAAGAAAATTGGCGACGTATAGCGGCCAGGCCATCCAGTAGCCTGAAAGGTTCCAATGAGCTATTGGGCTGAAAATCAACACGGTCAGGACTATTCCGTAATAGAGGGGAAAAATTCGAAGAGCGCGTCTGATGTAGAAGTTGCGCGCGGGGTGGGAATCGTCGCGCGTATCGTAGAGGATCCCGGTAATTAAGAATCCCGAGAGCACGAAGAAGATATTGACGCCGGCCCAGCCCCAGGGAAATCCGCTGTAGTGATGAAGAAAGACCAGCAGAAATGCGAGGGCACGAAGACCGTCCAAAGCGGGATAAAATGCACGGTTCTCCGGCTTAGTACGTTCTGTGTTCCCGGCAACGGGGGAAACGCTGGGCTGAACAGGTTTTTTCACTTTGGGGACGTGGTTCTGTCGATTGTACTTGGGGCGGGACAAAGGCCGCCACGTTACGCGGGTCAGTAAACCCGCCGTGGGTTGACGGTATGCTTGGGCAGTCGAGTAATTGAGCCTTTTTTTGAGGGTGGGGGCAAACTTCGGTGTGTCGGGATGGGGGTTGAGTGCGTGCTATACTCACTCGAAAATTAGTTAGCGAGAGAGCATTTCAAAGGGCGATGAACCCAGAGCGGTGAGAATGAAATCGTCACATTTTGCCGAAAGTCTGAGGAGTCGCAGGTTTCTCGTCATCGCGGCGGCTCTAGTCAGCGTGGCGATTCCGATTGCGCTGGCGTACCAGGTGCGGGTGCAGATCGGTCATGGGTTCTCTGATTTTCAGGGGTTCTATGGCGCGGGCAAAATTGTGGCGTCGGGCAATGGAGCCAATCTGTACGACTCGGCCACCCAGGTGCGCATGCAGCGCGCTCCGAAGCTACCCGGCATCGATACGCACCACTACTACGTTCACGCACCGTTTGAGGCGCTTCTGTTTGTGCCGTTTGCACGGCTGCCTTTTGAATTAGCCGCGTGGTGCTGGTGGTCGCTGGGTCTGCTGTTTGCCTATGCGGCACTTTTTGTGCTGCGCCCGTTTCTTCCCGCGGTGCAGGCCCGCGTGGAGTGGTCGTTGCTGAGCGTCGCTGTTTTTATACCGATTATCGTGACGCTGATCGAGGGGCAGGACTCGACGCTTACGCTTCTTATATTTTCGATTTGTTACGTGTGCCTGGTCCGGCGTCACTATGGGCTGGCGGGCGGTGTGCTGGCAATTGCGATGTATAAGCCGCCGCTTGCTCTGGCGATGATTGTGCAACTGGCGATCAGTTCGTCAGAGCGCCTGAAGATTCTCACCGGCTTTCTGATCTCCTGCGTGCTCCTGCTATTAGCCGCAGTGGCAGCGGTGGGTTGGGCTTGCGTGATCAACTACCCGATTCTTCTGACGAGATTCCCGAAGGTGGCAGCGGGGCACTTTCACATCGAGGACATGCCGAACCTGCGTGGACTGGTGACCCCGATACTCGAGGGACATGCATCGGAAAGACTGATCCTGGCGGTGGTTGTTGTACTCTCGCTTGTTCTGCTTGCGATGAGCATCTGGGCAGCAAGGAAATCGAGCGGCAGTTGCGAGTCGGATCCGCGGGTGTTTGCTCTGTTTGTCGCCACGACTCTGCTGGTGGGCTTTCAGGAGTACGCATACGATCTGTCGCTGCTGTTCGTTTCGATTCTTTTGATATGGAACTGGTCGAGCAAGGTGGAACTGAATACGCCTGCGAGGCGGATGCTCGGCTATTGCGTGGTGTTTCTGCTTCTGGGCTCGTTTGTTGTTCTGTTCAGTCCAGCGGTTTACACATGCGCGATTCTGTTCTTCTCCGCGTTGCTCTGCCGGGAATTGCTTGGGGCGAGGGCGGCGGCGGTGGCGGGCAAAGAGGCCGTTCAGAGCGCGGTTTAGCTGACAATTTCTAGAGTGCCCGGGCGATGGGTTGCGTTTGCGGCTTGCTGGTCGCGATGTGACGGTCTCGGCTGGTTGTGCGCGGAGCTAGGTTCGAAGCTCATGGGCTTCGGGGGCGCTTTGTTCTGTGGAGGGGCGAAGGGTGCGGCGCGCGTAGATGCAGAGGTAGAAGACTGCCATCCCGAGCAGTACGAGCGGGGCGGGGCGGGCGAGGAAGAGTGTTTCGATGGTGGCGAGAGGTCCGGCGGAGATGGGGGGCAGGTTCGCGGTGATGGGCTTGAGAAACGCGGAGGGGACCTCTCCGGTGAAGATGAGGGCGAGGGTAGTGATGGCCGGAGCGATGCGTCCGGCAATTCCCTTCCCGGCGTAGAGCATGGCGCAGGCGGGGACGGCAAGCATGAGCAGCCGCGTGTCGTAGGCGCGATGGTAAGTGATGAGCATCGTCAGCGGAGTGATGGCGGCGAGCGCGAGAGCCGTGTCGGCGGGGGAGAAGCGGGAGCGCAGGGTGGCGAGGATCCAGAGCAGGAGGAGTGTTCCGCAGATGAGCCAGGCGACGGCGTTGTAGAAGGGCGGATCGTCCCGGAAGAGGCTTACGGCGGACTGCAGATCCACGATCATCTCGGCGGAGTGTTTGCGGCTCGTTGGTCCGTCGGGGCCCGGGTCGTTGTTGCCTCCCGGACCGGACATGATGGCCATGTTGGTGCGCAGTTCGGGGATCCAATGCGGCGAGACCTGATAAACCCATAAAACGGCGACGAGGCTGAAGAGCACTGTGACTGCGAGGCTTTGGAGCGCTCGTTTGCGAAGTGTGCCGCCGGCCAGCAGCAGATAGAGCCAGACCAGTCCGGCATCGTGCGGCTTGAGGGCAAGGCTGATGGCAAGACACAGGACTCCGGCGAAGAGGAACTGCTGCCGGATAAAGCACCAGACAGCGATGATCGCAAACGCTACGACGATTCCGGCGGGGTTTCCATTGCCTAGGACGACGGCGGCGCTAAGGAGACTGAGCGCGATGAGGACTCCGCCGAGGGTGGGGGCGTAGGCGGATGCGAGATCCCAGGCGAGGAATGCGGCAAGGACGAGACTGGCGGCGGTGAGTATCGACCACAGGGCCGAGGCGGCGGCGAAGGGGAGCATCGCGAAGGGAGAGACGAAGAGGATGGTCGCCGGCAGGTTTACATAGAGGGTGAGCGTGTGGCTCCGGAGGTGGGAGACGAGGGGCTCGGGAAACTGGGTCTGGTAGTAGCGGAACAGCTCGGTTTCGTTGTAGGGATCGCAGTGGTGAAGCAGGCATCGAGCGCCGTAGACGACGGCTTTGGAGTCCTCCCGGGAGTCGCCGGCTGCAAACTGCAGGGCTATCCCAAACAACAGGAAGACGGCGGCGCCAATGGCCAGCAGGTACAGGCCGTCTTTCTTTGAGCTTGTCATTGGACACCCGGCTGCTGGCTGCAATCCAGTGCGCGGAACTCGGGATCGGCAACGACGCGGTTGAGGGTCCAGACCCAGCTGTTGGGGTCGCGCCAAACGGGATCGTAGATGGTGGACACGAGGTAGTCGATGTGCCAGGCGCGGCAGACTGCGCGGGCCTGCTGGGCTGTTGCGTGCTGGAAGATGGGGACGATGGCGGAGAGCATTGCGGGACAGCCGGAGGGGTCGCCACCGAGCTCTGAGCCGCACCAGAGCTTGTCGCCGGTGATCGCGGTCTGGCGATTGACGCCGGCGTAATCGATGTCTTTCCAGAAACTCCAGTCGTCTTGTGGATTGTATTGGACAATCGCGCCGGTGGGGATGCGGCGATTGAGCTCGGCGTATCCCAGGTAGGCGATGTAGGCCTTGTGCGGGAGGGCGGCGACGTGGGGATTGGCGGCGGCGGAGGCGGCTATCCCTGCAATGGGGAGGACGAAGCGCAGAACCGCGGCGCGCCAGACGGAGCCGAGAATTCCGATGAGGATTGTTAGCGTAATGAGCACTCGAACGGGGCCTGGGGGCGGGCCAAGCAGTGTGGAAGCCGGAACCGGAACAGCGGGGCTGGTGCGTTGCAGCTTGCAGGCAATAAGGAGTTCGGAGGCGAGCAGGAGGAGCGGGAATTGGATGAACAGTGGGGAGTGAATGCCGAAGTCGTTGACGCTGAGGACGGCGGAGCGGATGAAGGAGGTAAAGGGCAGGGTGGCGAGGGCGATGAAGAGAAGGGTTTGATGGGCATGGGAGAGCGGCTTGCGTCCACGCCATGCGGGTACGAGGAAGATGACGAGAACGAGGAAGTAGAAGCCGAGCTCGAGGGCGAATCCGGGAGGAAGCAGGATGAGTTTGGCGATGGCGCGGGCGGCTGTGGGGTGCGAAGTCGCGAGTGAATTCAGGAGGAAGGAATGTGCGAGGCGGTCGGGCGGGATGGTCTCGTGAATGCTGAAGACGAAGGGGCTGCCAGCGGCCATCTTGGATTCGGAGTGGGTGATTTCGTAGAGATAGGGGAGGAGCAGGACGGCGGCGATTGCTCCGGCGCCGAAGAGGAGAAGAGGGGCTCGCAGTGAGCGCTGGATGAGAAACTGCCATACCGCCCAGCAGAGCATGACGAGGAAGAAGGCGAAGGCGACGTAGACAGAGAGTCCGAACGCGCTGGCGAGAGCGAGAGCGCTGAAGAGGACGGTGGCGGCACGGTTGCGGGTGGAGGTCGACATCCAGACGAGCAGGAACGCGAACATGCAGCAGACCATGCTGGTCAGATGGTGGGGATAGAAGACGACAAAACTGATGAGGTCGGCGATCTGGCCGGTGACCCACACATCTGCTGGTGGGGGGATGTGGAGCACCAGCATGTTCCAGAAGAAAACGCAGAGTGAAAGGCCAGCGACGGCCGGGAGCAGCGCGGCAATGAGGAACTGGCGCCGCAGGCGGTTTCCGACGGCCAGGAAATGTTTCAGGTAGAGGCCAGTGAGTGCAGTGAGCGCAAAGCCTGCCCAGATGCAGCTGGCGTTGATGATGGATCGTATCGGGAGACGGGAGATTTTCGCAACGAGGGAGCAGTCGACCAGCCAGAAGTAGTAGTAGCGGAGATTGCCGGCGTGGAGATAGAAGTAGTGCGGATTGGCGGGCGGGATGCCGGCGCGCAGGACGCTGTTGGCCCAATTGCTACGCGGGGCGATGTCATAGAAGGCGAGGCTCATGTGGAGGCGCTGGCCGGTCTGGAAGTCGACCAGGGAGAGAACTTCAAAGACAACGAAAAACAGCGCAAGCACGACAATGGTTGTGCCATAGGGGCGCAAGCCGATGAGCCATGTTTCGCCAGAGCGGCGGAGGCGGAGATGTTCGAGCGCGAGAACGACGATGCAGCCCAGGAGGCAGAGGAGGACGAGAGTGGCTGCGACATTGAGCGAGAGGAAGCGGCCGACGAGTACGGATGTGATGGTGGTGACGGTGATGGAGAGGGGGATGCTCCAGAAGAGGCGCTCGACGAGGGAGCGCGCCCGGAAGCCGTGGAGATTGGTGAGCCATCCTGCGAGGTAGCCGGTGCAAACGCAGACGGGAACAAAGGCCACGACGGCGGCAAGCGTGGTGAGCATCTGCTCCGCTGTGATGTTTGACAGGATCAGGGTTCAGCCTCCGAAGAACAGCGGCGTTTGGACAGTTGAGTGAATCGCAAAGAAGGCATCCGAGGACGTATCTGCACCATTTTCGAGGGTCTGCACGTGAAATTCCACCTGCATGCGGAGAAGTAATCTGCCGAGGTAATGGGTGGCTAAGTCGTGAGGTCCGGTTCGCGGCGGCGCAGGTATATCCGGAGGTAGAAAACGGCCATCGCCAGCAGAACAAGAGGGGCAGGACGCGTGAAAACCAGGGTGACGAGACGGCTGAAGAAGTTCGGCTGAGGCACGACAATGGCGCGCGTGAGCAGGATGCGGATGGCGGTGAGGATGTCTCCGTTGACCAGGATGGCGGCAAGGGTGACAGGCAAGGCGATGGTCCCTGTCCTGCTGCGGCGCGCCCAGAGGATGGCGCAAGCGGGGACAGCTATAAGAAGCAACTTGGCGTCGTGCTGGAAGTGGTACGTGGGCAGTACGGTGAGCGGAGCGGCAACGGCGAGGGGGAGCCAGATGGCCGTTGAGGGGGGACGCGTCTTGAAGGTGCGATATGCCCAGAACAGCAGGAGCGGAGCGCAGATAGCGTAAGTGATGAGATTCCAGCTGTGCGGATTTCCGAAGAAGACGCTGACTGCTGTTTGCAGCTGGACGATACAGTCCATGTTTTTGCCGGCCACGCCGGTGAGGCCAGGATCAACGATGCCCCCAATCTCGGAGAACGAGGCCATGTTGGTCTGAAGCTCCTGAAGCCAGTGTGATGAGGCGTGCGTGACCCACAGCAAGAACGGCAGGCTTAGCACCACGAGAACTGCGAGCGATTGGAGTGCGCGCTTGCGGAGCGCAGGTGCTGCAAGCAGAAAGAACAACCAGACGAGGCCGGAGTCGTTCGGTTTGAGTGCAAGGCTGAGGGCAAGGCAAAGAACTCCTGCCCAGGTAAATCGACCGCGGTAGAAGCACCACGACGCGATGATGCAAAGGCTGACGGAAATGGCGGCCGCGTTTCCGATCATCAGGAGCCAGAAGCTGTTTGCCAGCACCAAGCCGGCAAGAAGGCCGGCGAGTCGGGGGGCGAAGTCGGCAGCGGCTTCCCATACGAGGAACGCCGCGAGGATGAAGGTGCCTGCGCAGATGATCATCCAGAGGACTTTGCCAACTTCGAAGCCGAGCAGTGCAATCGGGACGGTGAGGATGAACGCTGTCGGGGGATAGAAGAAACGCGTCTTCACCTGCCTGTCCAGCGCGGGCTCGGTAGGTCGTTCGCGGCCTTCTGCCGAGTACAACCGGAGCACGTCCTGCTGCTTATAGGGGTCGCCGTGCTGGAGAAGACATCGGGCGCTGTAGTAGACGACTTTGAAGTCGCCCATTTCGATCAGGGTGACGCGCTGCCAGGCGATGCCGACGAGAAGAAATATAATGGCGCCCACCACAAGCATGACGAGCCCATCGCGCCGCGCTTTATCGGTTGCAGCACTCGTCACGGTGGGGCTCATTGGCGGCCTCGTGTCATTGGGAGTCTCGCGGCGTTGCGATGAATTCAGCTTGATCTGCATTTTCGCGCCGGACATATAGCCACAGAAAAATTGTTGCCATGAGTGAGAGGGCGATTGGGGCCGGGCGCAAGACGGGCAAGAGAAGCAGCCTTGCAGGGAGGCCATCCGCGGATACCTCGATCCCTCTGGTCACGATTGCCAGTACGGCCAAGGGGAGGTCGCTCGTGAAGAATACAGCGAGGCTGGTGAGAACGAGAGCTGCTGCTCTCAGCCGGCGGCTTTCCGACTCGATGCTGGAGATTGCGGGAATGGCAAGCAAGAGAAGCTTGGCGTCGTAGGGGCGATGATACGAAACGAGCATGGTGAGCGCGGATAGAAACGCCAGAGCGAAGAGGGCTTTTGCTGAGGATTGAGTACGACGAAATGTGGCCACTAACCATACGACAAGCAGAGACCCGCAAAAGAGGTATGTCCCGGAGTTATAGAAATGTGGGTCGTCGCTAAGGAGACTCAGAACAGTTTGCAGGTCGATGATGATGTCTGCACTTCCCTTCCGGCTGATGGAGGCCGGTCCGGGGTCGCTGATGTCGCCGTGTGCTGAGGTGGCGGCAAGGTTCGACGCAAGCTCGCTGCGCCAGTGCGGTGATGAATGTTCTACGACGAGCATAGCGGGAATTGCGATTGCCACCGCGAGCACGGCGCTCTGGAGAGCACGTTTACGAAGTGCGCTTCCGGATACGATAAGCCACAGCCAGATCAGGCCGGAGTCGTGAGGCTTGAGAACGAGGCTGATTGCAAGGGCGGTCACACCCCAGAAGACAAAACGCTGCCGGATGAAGCACCACACGGCGATCACGCAAAGTCCGACGGCGATGCCGGCGGTGTTGCCAACTGTAAAGAGAACCTGGCTGTTTGCCATGAGGAAGCAGATGAGGATCAGAGGCAGACGCGAGTGGTCTTTGACCGTGAGGTCGTATGCAAGGATGGCGGCAAGCGTGATGCTGAGGCCAAGTAACGCGATCCATAAGAGCTGCGAAAGTTTCCACGGAATCAGAGCAAGCGGGATGAGGAGAAATAACGTGGTTGGCAGATTGACGCAGACCATCACTGCCCGAAGGAAAAGCGTTCTTTGGGCGGGAGAGGCGGGGAGCGCACCACTTTCGGCCCCGTAAATGCGCGAGAATTCGCTGGGATTGTAGGGATCGGTACGATCAATGAGGCAGCGCGCGCCGTAGTACACCGCCCTGTAACTGGAAGTGCCCGCGGCAGAGCTGTGGTCGAGCCATCTGCCGGTGATCATGGAGAGTGCGCTGCTGAGCAGAATCAGAATCATACTCATCGAGCGCAGTTTCGACATTGTCGGCTTCCGTTTTGATTTATCAGGAGTGGTTGGGCGCTTCAGAAAGCGGCTGAGTGACTTTGCGCCCGTTTGAATCGAATCGTGGCAGGTGAATGAGGCCGAGCTTATGCGCCACAAACGAGAGGGTGGTCGAGAGAACGCCGAGGCCGTATTCGATGCTGCGTTTGAAATTGATCGAGGATGCTTCTTCGAAGTACTTTGTGGGGCAGGAGATTTCGCCGATTCTGAATCCGAACATCACGGCTTGCGCGATCATCTGGTTGTCGAAGACGAAGTCGTCGGAGTTCTCGAGGATGGGCAGGGTCTCCAGCAATGGACGCGAGAAGGCGCGAAAGCCGGTGTGATACTCGGATAACTTCACGCCGAGGAAGATGTTTTGAAAGGCGGTCAGCAGCCGGTTGGAGATGTACTTGTAGAGCGGCATGCCGCCTCGTAATGCTCCTCCACCAAGGATGCGCGACGCGAGCACCATGTCATAAACGCCACTGGCAATCATGCCCGCCATCGCGGGAACCAGAAGCGGCGTGTACTGGTAATCAGGATGGACCATGATGACGATATCCGCGCCTGCTGCAAGGGCCTCGCGATAGCAGGTCTGCTGGTTACGCCCATAGCCATAGTTGGCTTCGTGAACGAAGGTCGTAATGCCGAGATCGCGCGAGAGCTGGGCGGTTTCGTCTTTGCTGGAGTCGTCTACAAGGATCTTGATGTCGACCACATCGGATAACTCGCGGACGGTCATCTCGAGGGTCTTTTCAGCGTTGTAGGCTGGCATGACCACGGCGATCTTTTTCCCGTTGATCATCCTTTATCGACCCCCGCTGAAGTTATTCTCACATCTTTTAACGTGCCGTTTATCAATGGAGTGAACCAGCAGTAACCTGTTGCGGCAACGGGTACGGAACGATCTGTTCCGATGGAGAATCGGGCTGGACGAGCCAGGCTTTTCTCTGGTTGTAGTAGCGGATCAGTTCGAGGTCGCTGGCAGGGTCCATGGCGCGCGCCCAAATGATCCTGGAGGCGTCAATATCGGCGGCATTGTGGACCCATTCATCGATCGGGTCGTGGTCGGGCGAGTAACGTACGATGGCGAGCTGGCCGCCCGGCACTTGCTCCAGTTGATGCGCCACGATAGACCGCTGGGTTACGAAGTGATCCGGCCCGAACCAGTTGCATATCCAGGTAGAGACGGGCCTTTCCGGTACCGGGCTGTTCAGCTGCTTGTTGAATGGGCGCATCACTGCCATGAGAACGCAGACGGCGATGATCCATTGGGTCATGGCACGGCCGACGGGCTGGCCCCCCGGCCTGCAGTGGTAGAGGTGACGCATGGCCTGCAGCCCTACGGCGTAGAAGGCTGCCGTAAACGGTGCAAGGTAATGCGGGAACAGTAAAATTTCGACGGCCATTCCTGCGGCCAGCACGACCAGCGAGATGACGAGAAATCGGATACGGCGGTCGCGAAGAGCCCAGGGGAGCAAAAACAATGGAGGAAGAAGAGCGACCCCGGTGAAGAAGTAGATGCCCCGGAGGGCTTTCACAATTGTCATTGTGAAGAAGCCGGGGACTGAGTGATTGCGGTTGTACTCATCCAGCTCGTTGAGCTTGTAAAAGCGCCGCATCTCCGCATGGCGGTAGTGGGGCTCGGGACGCGCCTGCTGCCATATGTAATACGGCGCCGTTGCGTAGGTAGCGCGATGGATCGTATAGGGCAGCGTGAGCGGGCTGCCGAAGGCGCGATAGTCGTAGTAGCCGAGCCAGCCGATTCCAGCAATGAGCAGAGCGAGTGCCGGCGTGGCGCGTAGGAGCAAGGTGCGGACGGACAGGCGTCTAGCTTTGATCAGCCAAACCGCAAGGGCGATGAGTGCGGGCAAGCACAACAGAAGGCCTTCGTATGGCCGAGAGATGGCGAGGATCACTGCGCCTGCCGCCATTACGGAGAGATAGCGCGCCTGGGCTGTCCTTTTAAAGCGGGGCAGGGCGCCCAGCACCAATGCTCCGCCAATGGCGCAGATGGGGCCCGCGGTGTGGTAGGTGTTTGTCCAGTAGCTGAACAGTGCAATTCGCATCACGGCGAGAAAACCGCCCAGGAGAGCCCACGAGGGCGGCAGCCACGCCTGAAGCATCCAGCACAGGGCTGCGCACATGAATGCGCCGCTGATGACTACTCCGAACCATGGCTGGCCGAAAAGAACCTTTCCAGCCGCCATAACCAGTCCCTGCGCCGGCATGTACATGGATGTGTAGGTCGGAACCATATCGACGTAGATGGTTTCGAAATGGACCCACATGACCGGCGTTGGGTTTGCCAGGCGTCCGTGGGCGAAAGTGTCTGCAGCGAGGAGATTGCTGAAGTCGTCCGGCGCGAAGGGCATCGGGATCGGGTGAATGGGCAAGAGCGCCAGCCGAATGAGAAGAGGGGTAAGACCTACGACGAAGAGGGATAGAACTGGTTTTCGTGCCAGGCGACCAAAATGCAATTCAAGAGAAGCGAAGAATCGAGCCGCGAGTTTCGGCCAGGCAAAAGAAGCACCCACTGCGATTGCCGTCAGAGCAGCTTCGAACTCCATCAAGGAGAGGCTCGGGGGGGGCGCCGTTTGGAGGGCAAGGAGCATGAGGGGTGGCAAGTTCATGATAAGGCTGCGATGGTCTGTTAAAGCAGCAACTTGATTCAAGATGGCTCGGAGCTGATGCTGTTCTCCGACCCAGCGCCGTCAGGGTTTACCCGGGACCTCATGCTTGACGAGGCGCATCTGCCACCCTTCAGGGTTGATTGGAATCGAAACTGTTGTTCCGGCAGGTGCGACGTTGACTCGCTCTACCTCGGCCGCATAGTGGAAGTCCTGGAAAACCGGACGTCTCCATTGAATGGCGATGCCGAAACAGAGGCAGCACAGCAGGACGCCCGACAAGACCTTGATGATCTTGCCCTTGCCGAAGACCCCAAAGATCAGCAGCCAGATGAAGGTGAGCGTAGGCAAAAACCAGTAGCGGACTGCGGCGGCGCCGGCGACCATCTCCCATTGAGTCGTTCCGCGGGGGGCGTACGAAGAAGGAAGACGCAGAGCGGCCAGGAAAAGCATACCGGCGTAAAGGGCGAGGAGCTTCATCGGCAGTGGCGCACGTCGCAAGGCAAAAGCGGCAATCGTTACTCCCGAGGCTGCAACGAAACTTAGAAAGATGAAAGCGTGCGCGCCGGGATCGATGGCTATGTTGTTTGCGCCGATCAACGAACCGAGAAAGACATTTCCCGCAAGAATGCGCACGAACAGGTCAAACCTTGCTCCCAGGACGCCCCAGGCTGTCCGGGCGTTGGGGCTCACGATCAACAAGCCTACGGCCTGAATGACGCAGCACCCGGCCAGAATGAGGACGGGCACCCATCGCCATCGACCAGTGCGCCGCAAGGCGACCAGAAGTGAAACGGGCAAGAGGAAGATACAGAAAGGTCCTGTCAGTCCGCACAAGACGGTGAACGAGAGGTCCACGAACCGGCCCGACGAGGATCTGGGCGGGGAGCCGACCAGCAGCAGGAATACGCAGAAGGCTAGTATCCACTGCTCATTGGTGATGTTGGCACAAATTTCCGGGCTACTGGGGATCGCGAGATAGGTGAACGCAAGCAGAGCGCGGAGCCGTGTTTTGCCCCACTCTGCAGAACGAAAGGAAATCAGCAGGTTTACCGGAAGCACCTGCACGCCGATGGCGATGACGTTGAGGACGAGAGGAGCCAGGGAAAGCGGCGCGAGCAGTGCGAGATCGGCTGCGATACGCGGGAGGGTCTGGAAGTACCCGGTTTCGGGGCGAAAGAAGGGATGCCAGGGTCCGAGGTTGTAAGCGTCAGCGAACCATGCCCGGCCATCTTCTGCCCAAAACTGCGCGTGAAAAATAGCGTCGGGTTTGCGTGTAATTACAAGCGCGTACGCCAACATGAATAGGCCGAGATGTTGCCAGAAACGGATTCTCGTCTGCTGATCTCTCAAACTCGTCACCGCGAGCCCGCACGCAGGACGGCCAACAATCGATTCCATGGCAGTGGGATTTTGTTCTGTGCATTTTGTCCGGCAAAAGCAGCGATGGCAATTGCGGTCAGCGCAGCTTCGAACCGCATCAGGCAGCGAGTCGCCAAAGGCGCTGATTGGGGAGCAACAAACATGGGGTTGGCAAATCCAATAATAAGGGCTGGGAAGAAATGGTAAGAACAGGATTAATCGATTTATCGATCCGGAGTAACTGCCCATAAAACGGTGTAACTCGGGCAAGCTCAAAAGGAAGGTTAACGAGCGGGGAGGACATGCACCGTATGAGCCGGAGTGCGCGCAAATGAAACGCGGAAACAGACAGGCTGTTTCCGCGTTTCACAGTTGAGATATGCAGGCAAGGACAAGCCTTGCCTGGTCTGACAACTACACGTTCGAGGTGAGGGTGCTCGAGATGCCCGAGAAGGCGTGGTTCAGGCCGGTCGAGAGATAGCCCATGCCGGTGATCGCACCGAACGCGATCAGAGCAACAACGAGGGCGTACTCAACGAGGTCCTGACCTTCTTCGCGCTCGATCAGTGACTTTGCTACCAGATACAGCTTCATGAGTTTGTTGTTCATTTCCAAATTCTCCATTTCCTGGGTTGGGGTTCCAGTCTGTGACTGGGTGTAGTGCATGGCTGAAGCAAGTGTTGTGCTTTTGGTTTTAGCACTTGGTTTTATTAGAAGTCAATTATGTATATATGGGGATACCACTAAAGGGGGTAACCTTAGTGCCCAAGCGTAATCGGTTACTGGAACTCCAGTTTTTGGCGAGCGAATAACACCAAAGTGGTATTCACAAATCCGAGCTAAAACGAATGAACTTTGAACCCGATTGCCAGCGTGCTTCTTCATTGCGGTGAACTCCCCGATTTTGTTCGCGGTGCGAATCTAACTCTACCGTACATCACAGAATTGGAGAGGATTGTGCAGATGACAACCATCAACAGCCCGGCGATTACATCGACACCATAATGCCAGCCGGTTGTCACGGTTGAGATTGTAATCAGGCAGGCAATGGCAATGGCTGGGTAACGAAGGTATCGGAAGCCATAGAGCGCCTGGGCCGAGATGATGGCCCAGAAGGCGTGAAAGGAGGGCAGGCAGACAATGCCGCCGAAGTTATCGTGGATGTCGAGCGAGCCATGCCGAAGTGCGTAGATGGTAGCTTCGCACGCCTTCTGGAGTTTGTCCGGCGTGATTCCCCACCCCACCCAGGGTCCGATTGCGGGAAGAAAGATCATGAGCGGCAAGGCGAGTACAAAGCTGAACGCATTGGAGAGGACGAACCGCTGCGCCGCTTCCCTTTTGCCCAGCAGGGTGGGCAAGAAAATCGCGCAGAGGACCAGCGGATGCAACGTGAACGCATAGGACCTCGAGAGCAGAGAATTCAAGGCCGGATGGCGACTCGTAAAAGCCATGATCGCCGGCACATCTATGCCGAGGTGCTGGTCGAGACTCCGCCAGAGGCCGTCGCGCAGAGGAAACGCAAAGGTGGCCGTAATCGGCGCTGCCTGCACGATGAGGCAGGCAATGAGCAATGTCCACGGCAGCATGAGCGAGCTGTCGCGGTGAGCCCACTTCTTTCGATCATGGAACAGGGCGGCAGG
>Ga0157369_10002909_pt1 | contig 20470 bp, 21 predicted proteins | sample C25metaG_FD_113461 | JGI IMG/M metagenome (GOLD analysis project Ga0157369, IMG submission 113461) | Corn rhizosphere microbial communities from Kellogg Biological Station, Michigan, USA - C2-5 metaG | ecosystem: Host-associated > Plants > Roots > Rhizosphere > Soil | place: USA: Michigan...
ACACCAAGGATTTCGACTACAAGGGCCACACGCATCGCGCGACTGCCGAGTCGCCGCAATATGAGATCAAGAGCAGCAAGACCGACCATATTGCCGCCCATAAGGGTTCGGCGCTCACGAAGTTAAGCGACTAACAATCTAGCAGTACGGGCGATCAGGAAGCGAATGGCCGAGGGCGCCGCGCCGCCATCGTATGAGCCGCTCGAAGGGGCGCTCACTGGCGCGGACGATCGCCTTCGCTTGAACCGCTGGTTGCCGCCCCAAGACGGAATCGTGCCGCGGGTCCACATCGGCAAGCGGTGGGTCAATGTGCTGTGGGCGGTGCCGATCGGAGTTACCGCACTGATCGTTCTGATCGCGATCGCGCAGAGCCTTCGCGAGCTGCCCGGCGTCAAGGCGTTCATCAAGCAGTATCCAGGCATCGCCCAGGCCGCACCGTCGGTGGACTCGGGTTTTCCCTGCCGCGCTCTCGACCGCGATCCAATATGCGTCGCTCAACTTCCCTGTCGATCACAGTTGGACCCGCTACAACGGCCTGCAACAGTTCAGCTATTTCGCCACCGTTTTCATTGCGGCGCCGCTGTCGATCCTCACCGGGCTCATGCAAAGTCCGGCCATCTCGAACAAGCTGGACTGGTTCGGCCGGGTTTTCAATCGCCAGGCGATGCGGTCGGTCCGCTTCCTTTCGTTCGGCTGGTTCGTGTTGTTCATCCTGATGCACGGGCATCATGGTGTTCGTCACCGGTCTCAGGCAAAACACCAACCACCTGTTCGGCGGCGTCGACAACGCGTCCTGGGCCGGGTTTCCGCTATTCGTCCTCGCCATGGCGGTGATGGTCGCCGCTTTACGGATATCGGATGCCCATCTGAGCGGTGCCAAGTTCGCGATAGTCACGCGGTTCCAAGGATGCTCCGACTTGGACAGTGGTACGAACTCAGCGCCTTGGCGGTCAGATGCGCGAGATGAACCTCCCCATGGTTGAGCCGTTCTGACGATTGACACGCGCACATGGTCGTTGCGAGCGCGCCTTGCCGAGCTTTTCCCGGAGAACTTTGATGTCCGGAACCAACCCTAAAGACGCCGGTCCGGTAAAGGATTTCACCGGCTCGCATTCGGCCGTTGAAGAGGGAACCAACAAGAGCGGCCAAGAAAGCTCGGCCCACGAAGCCGGACATATGAGTTCGGAGAGGGGCCGCATCGTGCACATCCCCGGATCGGACCTGCCTTACAAAACCATCCTGACTCACGACGCCGGGGACGACACGGAAGACGACTTCGCTACCATGCGGGAGGCTGAAGAGTTCATCAAACGCAACACGCCCGTTCCGGCCGCTCGCCGTACGACCTATGATCGTGACGCTCCTGGTGACTGACCCCCAATGCATCGCATATCGGAGGCGAACGAAGCCGCCAGCGCGTCGGTTGAGAAGATCTGGATGTGAGCTGACGGCGCACTGCCGCGGCTCGGCTCAGCGGCCGCCGCCGAGAGATTTCAGCAGAACGAAATGCTGTCCCAGGGCCGAGAAAAAGCTTCCGAGATCGTGACAAGCGACTCCTTGCCGCTTGGCGGCAGCGCGCACGATCGGCCGGAGTCCGGAATAATGCGTATGCGCCACGTTCGGAAACAGGTGATGCTCAATCTGATGGTTGAGGCCGCCCGTAATCCAAGTGGTCAGGCGCGAGCCCGTCGCGAAGTCGGCGGTCGTGCGGATTTGGTGCAGAGCCCAGTCGTCTCCGGCGCGGACTCCGCCGAACTCCATGCCAGGCGTGAGATGCGCAACCTGAAACACGGCTGCCAGCATCCAGCTAAAGACGAGATGAAAAAGGATGAACGCGGCCACTGCCCAAATCCACGGCAGGACAAAGAAAGGGGGCAGGACAAAGAGGAGGATATAAGAACCTTTGCAGGTCAAGAACTCAGTCCACTCAGTTCGGCGCAGTTTGACCGGATGCCATTCGTTCAGTTGGCCTCTCGCCAAGCAAAGGAAGTCCTTCCAGAACAGCCATTCCATCGTGTTCAAGCCGTAGAAGAGAATCGCCTTCACCTCCTGCCAGCGAAAGCGGGGCTGCCAAGCGCAAGCGGGTGACAGGCGCAGGAGACCGCGTGTCTCCAGATCGTCATCCCACCCAAACACATTCGGCTGCCGGTGGTGCAGTCCTTGATGCTTGCGCACCCAAAAATGCCGGGAGGGGCCAAGCACGACCGAGCAGAACCTCGCCGCCAAAAGGTTGGCTGTCGGCCGCTCGAAGAGTGTGCGATGGTTGGCGTCGTGAAACACGCCAAAGCCCAAGGCCGAGGCCGCAAATGCGAGCGAAAGCGAGGCGAGCAATGCGGCAACCAGTGTCGGCGCGCAGAGCAACGCGCCGTACGATAGGGCAAACCACAGGACGATCGCCGCTGCTTTGCGCTGAAGGCGCGGATCACCGATTGTTGGCCGTCCGCGGCTGGCCTCGACGGCGAGATGCTCGCTCGCGGCCGCTTTGACTTCGGACCAGAACGCCGAACGCTTGGCGAAGGTAGGCATTCCGCCGATTTGTTCATGTGCCATGCTTAAGCGGATCGGGCTGTTCACCGTCGGAATCCGCGTCGTCTGGCCCCTGATGACGATTGCCCGACGAGCTTCTCGCGAAAGACGATCCGTCCTTTGGAAAGATCGTACGGTGTCATTTCCACGTGCACCCGGTCGCCGACAATCGACCGAATGCGATAGCGGCGCATCTTGCCGGCCGTATAGGCGATGATCTGATGCTCGTTGTCGAGCAGCACTCGAAACCGTCCGTCAGGCAAGATTTCGTCAACGACGCCTTCGATCGTCAGCAATTCTTCCTTCGCCATGAGCTTCTAATCCTCGATTGTGCGGAGCTATTCCCAGAGCGGACAGCTCGCGACTAGCTGGCGTTACGGAGGAAAAGAGCGCGGGAAGCGCCAAAAACCGTCGATAGCGGCGGGTAGCTATTGCCCTGTTAGGCAAGTCCGGGATGGAAAGATATCTTAATCTCAATCAGTCTGACGCAATCCCGTTGGCCGGTGTTTCCTCGCCCGCGCCAATTCGAGTTCGAGATCAGCGACCAACTCGGCCACAGGTTCGCCGAGCGCGCGCCGGCCTAGCTCCAGAACAGCGTGCCAATGAGCAATCGTATCCTTATGCACTTGGCGACCGTGCCAGCGCCGCGCGCTGATTATGGCTGAGATGAGGTTCGAGCGGATGCTTCCTTCGATCTTCATGAGCTTCGAGTTCCCGGCGGCTTGCTACTCCGCGCATCGGCGCTTCGTTCAAAGCTGGCAGGCATGTGGAGGTGAGGCGTCGCCGATGCTCGCTCGCGATCGGACGCAGCGAACGCGCGACATCCGTCGACCGAAGCTTGGGGCTTTCGCCGGAGCGAGTTCATTTGGCATTTTCGCTTGGCGGCAAGCGCATCGCGGGCATTGGAATAACGGCATCCGCCCCACAGAAATGCATCTGCGGGCACCCGCTGGATGCCGTGGCGATCGAGCTCTGACTGCGGCGCCTTGTCACTGTTGATCCCGGACGTGGAAGTCATCGCCTTTCGCTCAAAGGGTTGATCCGGCGAGCATCGTCGTCGAACTGATCGGCGACCGTCTTGAGGGCTGACGCGCCGTTGGTGGTTCGGGCGCGTCCGGCAAGCTTGCGACACGACGCCGCCTGCTCGCGAAGCTCGTCCGCCGCCTCGGTCCGCGTGGGCTGCTGCATCAGATCGCTCGCAGGCGCACGCGTGACTGTCTCGCTTCGGCAATGCGTGCAGCATAGCGGTCGGCAAACTCACCATGAATCTCCCGGACCCTGTCGGACGATCCGTGCTCTGCCATGAAGAGAGCAACCTGGTGGCGCTGATAAAGATAATTGAGATCCACAAAATGCTCCGTCGTCGTGAGCGGGCGCCCGGTCTACCTCTCAGCCGTGCGCGGCTGCGGCAACAAAAACCACGCTATAGCTAACCATACCATGGAAGCATGATTTTCCATAATCTGAAGATTATTTTCGACGTCATCTTACAATTCTTGTTGAAACGGCTTACCTAACTCGTCGCTACTAGTCGCAAACTGACGGTCTACAGGCGCTTTGCGGCTCCTTTTCCTTCTCTTGTCGCTCCTAGCAGGAAGCGGGCCGGCTTGCGGCTTCGCCATAGAAGGAAAAGTAAAATGACCACTGGAACGGTGAAATTCTTCAACGAAAACAAGGGCTATGGCTTTATCGCCCCAGATGGCGGCGGCAACGATGCCTTTGTTCACATGACCGCCGTGGAGCGCGCCGGGATGCGCAGCCTCCGCGAGAATCAGCGCATCAGCTACGACCTCCAGCAGGACAATCGCGGCAAGATGAGCGCGGTGAACCTGAAGGCGGCCGAGGAATCGACGCAGCCCGAGGCAAGTGAAGCTCAGCCGGCGAATGATGACCAACAGACCGAGCAGACGAGCGGCGAACAGGCCGAATAGGCTTGGTTGGACCAGTCACCCGGACCACGAATCTCGACTTCTTCCTCGCCCGTGCCGAACAGGCGCGGGCCGAGGCGGAAGCGGCGACACTCGACCATGTTCGCGAGCGTTGTCGCCGGTCCGAAGCCGCCTGGTCCGCGCTTGCAGACCGCGCCGATCGGTCTGAGCGGATGCGGGAAGCCGAGGCGAAGAGGAAAACGGAGTTGCCCCTTCAGCCATAGATCGGAACTATTCGTGGACGTCTCCGACAAGCCCGAACCACCGGCACATGGCGATACGGCCGACGGCCTGCGAAAGCAGGCGGCAGCCTGCCGCCGTCTCTCGGCACAATCACGTACTCGCGCCGGCGCCAAGGCTTTGGTCAAGCTCGGCGATCACTTCGATGAGCAGGCAGGCAAGCTCGATCCGTCGAGTCAAAAAAGATGAGCCGGGCGATCAATCTGACACTCGACAAAGGCGTGGTCGTAATCCGCTGCCTTTCCGAAAATGTCGCACTTTCGGCGATCGAAGCACTTCCAGGCGGCGGCGCCAGGATTGTCTGTATGACCAACGAGGGCGCCGCCCTCATCCGCCGCAAGCTCAAGCGCTATCTCGTGGACGACGACACGAAGTAACAGGGATACAGGTGCCAACCGGCGTTCGTTGACCCGGGATTGGTGACGCCACGAATCCATCGGTGGTCATACGGCTACTGAAGAGAGAGCCCGCAAGGTCGCCCAACTTTCTTCTCGCGAAACTTCTGGGGATCGCCGCGGTCGCGATCGCGTCGGCCGCTGGCCTAGCGCGCTGCCAAATTCAGCACGAGAAATTCCACCGATTTCGGCGAATTCGCCTTTATCATGCCATTTTCCGACCTCATGGAGCGGCGAGCTTGCTCATTAACTATCGTTGGGCTTCAAAGACTGCGGTCCTTAGGGAACGAGGTAGGTTTAGTGGAACGCTGGGCTCTAACTCCAGGACTGGACGAAACTTCGCGCTGGGCGTTCATCGTCGGCGCCCCGCGTTGCGGCACGACCGCGCTGTCGGAATATCTTCGCGGCCATCCCGACGTCTGCTTTTCGACCCCGAAGGAACCGCATTTTTTCCTTCGGCACGACCTTCGCGGCGAGCCGGTCGATGCGCTTCGGCAGACGGTCCAGAGCAAATATCTCGAGCTCTACTTCCCCGAACGCCAGCCGACCTCGCTGCTGGCCGAGGGCTCGGTCAGCTATTTTTATGGACCGGAGCAACTCGAACCCATCCTGCGCCTCTGGCCGCGCGCCAAGTTCATCATCTGCCTGCGTAACCCGATGCAGATGGTCCCGTCGCTCCACCAGCGCCTATTCTACAATGGCGACGAGACGGAGCGTCGGTTCGACCGCGCATGGTCGCTGGTGCCGAGGCGGCGCGAGGGCCGGTCGATCCCGCGCAGCTGCCTCGATCCGCGCTTCCTCGACTATTGGGAGGCCGGCCAGCTGGGCAAGCATCTCGAGCGGTTCCTGGAGATCGTGGGGCCGGAGCGCTGCCACGTCTCGATCTTCGACGACTTCAAGTCGAACCCCGGCGCAGAATATCGCCGCGTGCTCGAGTTCCTCGAACTGCCCGACGATCGTCGCTCTGAGTTCGAGCGCCATGCTCCGACCCAGGACTGCCGCATCGCCTGGGTGCACCGGCTGATGAAGCGCCCACCGCGCGCGGCCATGTTCCTCTTCGATCACGAGGATTTGCAAGTGATGGTCGAAGGGGCCGGCAAGCCGAGTGCGTTCCTCGACAAGGTCATGGAGATCCGAGGCAAGATCATCGACTGGAACAAGGTGCCGGCGACGACGCCCAAGGTCGGCAATGGCGTGCTAGGCGAAATGCGCGATATGTTCCGCAAGGACGTCGCGCTGCTCTCTCAGCTGCTGAAGCGCGATCTCAACCACTGGCTGGCCGCGTAGCGGACCCTGCTAGAGCATGGGTATGCGCCCTTGCCTCGCGTTTCATCGGCGCCCTTTGGAGGGTCCTAGTGCCTGTCCTGACCGCGCGATCGACGACCAGCCGACCCGAGGCCCTCGAAGGGCCTGGATCACCGCCTTGATCACAACATAATACATGACCTGGCGATAGCCGAAGCGCTGCGGCACCAGCCACGCCATCAGCCGCCAGTTCTCCCGACGCTCTAGCGCGAAGGCGATGAAGCCCGCTGTAAGATCGATCGCCGCGAACAGCAGCCAGAACATCGCGACGCGGTGGAGGTCGCCCTTCATCGCGGTGTAGCCGTGCTCATGGATCGACGTGATCGTGCTGACGATGTTCACCACCAAGGCCAGGTCGATGATCGGCGAGACCATGGCGAACAACAGCTGGAATAGCATGGTTTGCGGAAGGCCGATGAAGGCCAGCCCGCGCGGCCGGCCGGTGGCCATCACCCCCTTGTGCTTCCAGACGCACTGGATCGTCCCGAACGCCCAACGGAAGCGCTGGCGCGCGAGCTGGCGCAGGCTCTGAGGCGCCTCGGTCCAGGCCACCGCGCTTTGGTCATAGGCGACGTGCCAGCCGGCGCGCTGTACCGCGATGGTCAGGTCCTGGTCCTCGGCCAGAGTCGCGGGCGGATAGCCGCCGACCTCGGCGATCGCCTGCTTTCGCCATGCACCCACGGCGCCGGGAACGACGGTCATCGCCCCGAGCCGAGCCAGCGCCCGCCGCTCGAGGTTCTGAGCGGTGATATATTCGAGCGCCTGCCATTTGGTGACGATGTTGATGCGATTGCCGACCTTGGCGTTGCCCGCGACTGCGGCCAACCGCTCGTCACCCGCGAACCAACGCGCGAGACGAGCGATGGTGCTCGGCTCGAACTGGGTGTCGGCATCAAGGGCGACGACGATCTCGCTCTTGGCAAGGGCGAGACCGTGGTTGAGAGCGCGGGCCTTGCCGCCATTGTCGAGCTTGATCAGGTGAACCCGGGGTTCTTTGGCGAAAACCGTCTCGACGATCTCCGAGGTCCGGTCCTTCGACCCGTCGTCGATGACGATGATCTCGACCTGGACATTCTCGCTGCCAAGCACGCCTCTAACCGACCGCTCGATGACGCGCTCTTCGTCGTAGGCCGGGATGAGCACGCTGACGAAGGTTTCGGGGTCCGTCGGCGGCCGCTGGCGGCGAAGCTCCTTCCACGCTGACAGCAGGGCAAGGCCGGTCAGGACCAGCGCGCGACCGATTCCGAGGGTGATCGCTGCGGCGAATAGAAAGCCAAGGGCCTTGATCAGGAACGACAGCAGCTCGAACAGGCCAAGATCGATGCGCGCGGCCAGATGATCGGACCGCGACAGTGGCGGCATGGCCTGGCTTGGCGACAGGCCGGCAAGCTCGGAGACGGCGACGAACCGATAGCCGTGCGCGCGGAGCGTATCGATGAGTATCGGCAACGCTGCGACCGTCTGGCTGCGGTCGCCGCCGGAATCGTGGAGCAGGACGACGTTCCGGCTGCACTGCGCTTCCGACGTATCGGTGCAATTGGGCGGCGCGCTTTCGATCCGGGAAAGAACATTGTTGATGATGGCTGGGACGCCGGGACGCTGCCAATCCTCGCTGTCGACGTGCAGGCCGACCGAAAGATAGCCCCGGTTCTGGGCTTCCCACGCCGGCAGGATTTCGTCGGCCGTGGTCGGCTCGGCGTCCCCGAAGAAAGGTGCGCGGAACAGCTTCAGCGTCCGTCCGGTGAATGCTTCGAACAGCCGCTGCGTCGCATTGAGCTCGAACAATGTCTGAGTCCGGCCGACGGTAGCGAGGTTGGGGTGCGTGTAGGTGTGACTTCCCACCTCATGGCCTTCGCGGATCATGCGTTCGAGCAACCCCCGTTCGGTGAGTGCATTCTCGCCGACGATGAAGAAGGTCGCGGGGACATGTTTGGCCTTCAGGATATCGAGGACCTGGGGAGTCCAGCGCGAATCGGGGCCGTCGTCGAAGGTCAGCGCGACCAGGCCTGGTTTGTAGCCGCTGCGGGTGATCGTGAACGGGCGAGGGACGTGGACGAAGTCCACATTAGACAGCAACCCGTTGGCTCCAATTGTCAGTCGTCGCTCGCCAGGAGTCGGAAGGGCGGTGATGCGCAGGATCTCTCCCGGCCCTTCGATATCGACGTTAGTGCCCTCGGCGAGATGCGTCAGCCCCGTGGGATTTCTCAGCGCCGCGATGTTGCGGCCAAAGATCGACCATAGCGCCGGATCTTCGGACCCAAGCTTCCACACAGCGACCTCGTGGATCTGGGCCCGGTCGAGCAACGTCAGCTGGTTGAACGCGCTCGCTGCGTCCAGCATCCACACGGTGTGCGAGTGTCCATCCTCGTCCTGATAGCCGAAGGTGCTGTTGCCGGACACGCGATCGAAGACGGGCGGGGCGTCGCTGTCGCCGGAATCGACCCACGCTTCTTCGACATCTTCGGGATCGCCGGTGCCGTCGTGCCAATCGTAAGCGTAATTGCCGATCGTAACGATCACCTTGCCGCGCGGGATTTGGCGAACGGCGCTGGCGACCGAACTCACCCACCATTGCTGCGAGGCGATCGGCCCGGCCGGGCCGTCGTTGGAATGCTCGTCATAGGCCATGACGAAGAGCTTGTCCGCTTCCGCCGCGAAGCGCCGCAGGTCCCAGGGCTCGCCGACCGGGACCGCGACGGTCACCAGCCAGCCGTGTGGAGCAAACCGAAGCCGCGCTTCGTGCAGAAGCTGGAGGTAATGCTGGCGCCCCACGGCATCGAGACTTTCGAAGTCGAACACGGCACCGGCCGCATGGTTGGCGACGAGGAAAGGCTCGAGCTGGTCGAGAAAATGACGGCGCGCAGCCGGGTCGGCGAGCAGCGTGGCGACGCCAGCGGCATCGACCTGCCCGTTAGCGAAATTTTGAATGACCGGCAGGATGAGCGGACGATGCTGCGCGCCGTTGATGACTGCTCGTCCGCTCGGATCGGGAAGAACGGAGAATTGGTGAGCTGGACCGGTGACGGTCACCCACACCGGCGCAAGCCAGTCGAGATCACCTATATGCCGCTGAAGGGACGTCCGCGAGCTTTCGTCCCATGGACCGTAGAAGCCGACGTAGAGCGGCTTGCTCATCGCCGTCGCCACTGCCGTGGCCTTTCGTGCGCCCACCTTTCGAGGGCTCGGCGGCTGGGTGCCGAGCAGGCGGCGGATCGCAAGGTCCACCTGCCTGCGGGTCCGGCTGAGCAAGGTGGTGGTTGGGACGCGTTCGGGCGATCCATGTTCGAGCGCAACCGGCAGCGGCGGCTGCACCGGGACCACGCGGATCGTCGCGAACAGCGCCGCGACAGTCAGCACGTTAAGCAGCGCGAACAGGATGACGGCGAGCGTGAAGCGCTTCCGGCGACGCCCGGACGGATCGTAGAATATCTGGCGGTCGGCGGCCATGCGGACGGCGCTAATCCGAAATCCAGCCCTCTGCCAATGACCTTTCGTTCACCAGCGGTTCACTGGAATCTACGCGCTCTGGATTTCGCCGCATTCGCGGTTGGCGGGGACGGCGACGTCCATCTTCTTCGGTCGCGGCAGGTCGAGCCCGGCCATGATCGCGACGAATTCCTCGATCGTCTTGCCGCCGCCGAGCCGCGGGTTGCGCACCTTCTCCTGGCCGATGCTGCTGACGCGCCGCTGCTGATAGTCGTGGCCGGGATAGACGAGCGTATCCTCCGGAAGGACGAAAAGCTTCTCGTGGACCGAGCGATAGAGGGTCGCGGCGTCGCCATTCTGGAAGTCCGTGCGACCGCAGCCATCGATCATCAACGCATCGCCCGTGAAGACGCGGCCAACATCGGGTGCGCGCAGCAGGTAAGCATGATGATCGTCGGTATGACCAGGCGTGTACAGCGGATCGAGCCGGAGCTCGCCGATGATGACGGGCTCGCTCTCCCGAATGGGCATGTCGACATGGTCGGCCCCACTCTTCTCCGGCGCCCCCGCTCTGCTCCCGGTCTCCTCGCGCAACCTCGCCGCTCCCGTCACGTGGTCAGCGTGGATATGAGTTTCGAGCGTGTATTTGAGGGTTAGGCCAAGTTCGGCGAGCAGCGCCAGATCGCGCTCGACCGCCTCCAACACCGGATCGACGAGTGCCGCTTCGCGCGTCTCCTCGCAAGCGACGAGATAGGTGTAAGCCGACGATTGCGGCTCGAACAGTTGGCGGAAGATCATTCGGCAACCCCCTTGCCCGGTGGCCAGTTCTTAGCCCATCGGCGGCACGATGAACATTTGCATTGTGGGTGCCGGCGCGATCGGCGGCTGGGTAGCGGCAAGGCTGGCGCTGGCCGGTGAGCCGGTCATGGCGCTGACCAGCGCGGGGCCGGTCGGGCAGATCGAGTTGACTCAAGGGGGCGTGACTCAACTCGCGTCAATGGGGAGTTTCGATGGAGCCGCCGACTTACTGGTGATCGCCGTCAAAGCAACCTCCCTCGCGGCTGCGGCCGAAGCGGCGACGCCGCTGATCGGTCCCGACACAGTGATCGCGCCGATGCTCAACGGCGTTCCCTGGTGGTTCGTCGACGGCGTGAACCTGCGTTCAGTAGATCCCGATGGAGCGATCGCGGCCGCGCTGCCTTTCGAGCAGATCGTCGGTTGTGTGGTCCACGCCTCGTGCCGCCGAACGGGACCGGCCCGCATAATGGTCAACCATGCGGACAAGCTGCTGATCGGGGAACCCGACGGAGAGAGCCGCGAACGTTCCGCGCACCTGTTCGGGGTTTTCGATCGCGCCGGGCTACGCCCCGATCTCACCGGTAATATCCGTCGGTCGATTTGGTACAAATTGTGGGGCAACGCGACGATCAACCCGCTATCGGCGCTCACGCGCATGAGCTGCGACCGGATTCTCGCTGACCCCGAATGCCGCGCATGGATGCTCGAGGGCATGGCCGAGCTCGCGGCAATCGGCGCGGCGATCGGCTGCCCGATCAGCGAAAGCGGCGAGGACCGGATGGCCGTGACCGCGCGGCTCGGGGCGTTCAAGACCTCGATGCTGCAGGACGTGGAGGCAGGCCGGCCAATCGAGCTCGAGGCGCTGCTGGGGGCGCCGCGGGAGGTTGCTCGAGCCAATGAAATTGTGACACCCGCGCTCGACCGCCTCTATGGCGTGACAAAACTGATGGCTGAGGGCTTAGGCCAGGCCTGAACCGACAACTCGACCGACGCATTCGCCGAAGCCAATGCGGACCGCTCCTTGGCCTTCGCACCAGGCCTTGAGCGTGACCTCGTCGCCATCTTCGAGAAATCTCCTCGTTTCGCCCGTCGGAAGCTGCAGCGGCCGCTTGCCGCCCTGACTGATCTCGAGCAGCGAGCCGAGGCCGCCGGCGCTGTCGGTGGACAGGGTCCCCGTCCCGATCAGATCGCCCGGCTGGAGGTTGCAGCCGTTGGAGCTGTGATGCGCCACGATCTGCGCCGCGCTCCAGTACATTGCCGCGTCGGCGGATCCACGGGACAGAATGTGCGGGGCAGCGCCGGCCCTGCGCATCTGTTCGGTGGTCAGCGTGACTTCCAATTGAACGCCGAGCCCTCCGCTTTCGCGGTCCGCCCGGTCGTCGAGATAGGGCCGCGGCTCCGGGTCGCCGCTCGGGCGCGGCGGCATGGGCTTGCGGAACGGCTCAAGCGCCTGCGGGCTGATCACCCACGGGCTAACGCTGGTGAGGAAATTCTTGGCGAGGAACGGGCCCAGCGGCTGATATTCCCATGCTTGCAGATCGCGCGCCGACCAGTCGTTGAGCAGGCAATAGCCGGCGATATGCTCCTCCGCCTCGCCGATCGGGATGGGGGAGCCGAGCTCGTTCCCCTCACCGATCCAAATGCCGAGCTCTAGCTCGTAATCGAGGCGGCGGGTCGATCCATATTCGGGCGTCTCCGCATCGGGCAATTTTCGCTGACCGCTCGGGCGGATCACCGGCTCACCCGACGCGCGGACCGAGCTCGCCCGGCCGTGGTAGCCGATTGGCACATATTTGTAGTTGGGCAGCAGTGGATTATCCGGCCGGAACTGCTTGCCAACGTTGGTCGCGTGGTGAATGCCGACATAAAAGTCGGTGTAATCGCCGATCAGGCAGGGAACGTGGAGGCGCACCTCGGTCTGGCCGACCAGCTGGGGCTCCACCTCATCCCGATACCGCTCGTCGGATAGGAGCTCCTGAAGTCGCTGACGAAGAGCCCGTTGCGCTTCGTGGCCGCGGGCGAGCCAGCCGTTCAGGACCGGCTGCGAAAGATCCTCGCGCCAGTCCTCGTCGAGCAGGGTGGCAATGGCGGTAACGTCGAGGAGGAAGTCTCCGATCGCGACCCCGGCGCGGCGGCGGCGTTCGCCGACCGAGAAAATTCCGAGTGGCAGGTTCTGGATCGGAAAGTCGCTACCCTGAGCGCTCTCGCACCAGCTGGTCAGCCCCCGATCGAAAGTTTGGCCCGTGGGCATTATTGCGCGCCCGCCTCCAATGAGTGGATCCCTTTCAGTCCGCAGCGCGAGTTTGCTCGAAAGGCGCGGCGGGAGCCCGTTAGAACCGCGCGCCCACACCTGCAAGCTCGCACCGTTCGGGGGAACTTCCTCGCCGGCGCGACATCTAACTGAATGTCTTTCGCCGATACAGGGATCTCCGGAAGGCCAGTAGGTGCGTCCGCACCCTGGGCGAAAGGCCCGAACAATGAAAAACGAATTCACGAACAGTGGAAGCGACACGATCAAGCCGGCGCTTGAAAGCACCAGGCGCGACATTCTGCAAACCGCCATGCTGCTTTCGGCAGCGGCCGTGGCGGGAACGTTTGAGTCCCCCGCGCTCGCTGCAGGCGAAGATGCAGCGGCTCCCACAACCGACAAATCGCTCTATGAACGCCTGGGCGGGATTTTCGCGATCGCGGCCGTGGTCAATTATTTCAGCGATGAGGTGGTCAAAGATCCAATCGCGGGGGCCCGGTCGAAAAACCCCGCGCTTCGCGAATGGCACACCAAAGAGCTCGGCCGCTTACCAGGGCTTAAGTTCATGCGAACCTTGTGGGTCGCGAACATCTCGGGCGGCCCCTTCCAATATACGCCAACCCGTCCCGGCAGCACCAATCTCGGCCTCGAAAACGCGCACGAAAAGCTTCACATCTCGCCCACCGAGTTCGATGCCGTCGCCGGCGTCCTGTCCCGAACCCTCGATCACTTCTCGGTGCCCGCGCGTGAGAAGTCGGAAGTGCTCGGCGCCTTCGCCGCGCATAAGAATGAAGTGACGAAGGGCTGGAGAGACCAACAGCGCGGGCGTGGCTGACGACGAGCTGCGTGAGCAAGCGTTCTAGGGCAGCTTCGCCTTGGGGAATCCTGCCCACGCCTGGTCATAATCCGGCTGCGCATGCTCCAGCGCATAAGCGGTGGGACGATAGGGCCAGCAGGTCTCGACCATGAACGCCATCGTTCCTTCGATCTTCACCGGCTTGAGCTCCGTCTCGCTCGCCTTGCGCCAGCTTTCGACGTCGGGGCCGTGCCCGCTCATCAGATTGTGAAGCGATAATCCGCCTGGCGCGAAGCCCTCGGCCTTGGCGTCATAGGCGCCATGGATCAGGCCCATCGCCTCGCTCATCACATTGCGGTGGAACCAGGGGGGACGAAACGTGTCTTCGCCGACCATCCAGCGCGGCGGGAAGATGACGAAATCGGCATTGGCCCGTCCGGGCACGTCGCTAGGGCTGGTCAGGACGGTGAAGATCGACGGGTCGGGATGGTCGAAGCTCACCGACCCGATCGTGTTGAAGCGCGAGAGGTCGTAACGATAGGGCGCGAGGTTGCCGTGCCAGGCGACGACGTCGAGCGGCGAATGGTCGAGCGTCACGGTCCAGAGGGAGCCGAGCGACTTCTGGATCACCTCGGTCGGTTCGTCCTGGTCCTCGAACCAGGCGACCGGCGTCTCGAAGTCGCGCGGGTTGGCGAGCCCGTTCGAGCCGATGGGGCCGAGCTCGGGCAGGCGCAGCGGAAGCCCGTAGTTCTCGGCGACATAGCCGCGGCTTTCGCGATCGACCTCGACCCGAAATCTCACGCCGCGTGGAACCACCGCGACCGCGCCGGGCGGCACGTCCAGCCGGCCGAACTCGGTAGCGATCCGGAGCGTGCCCGATTGCGGGATGATCAGCAGCTCGCCGTCGGCATCGACGAACAGGCGACGGTCCATGCTGCGCGAGGCGCGATAGAGATGGACTGCGACGCCTTCGAGATCGGCCGGGTCGCGGTTGGCGAGCATCGTCGCCATGCCGTCGACAAAGTCCGCGTCTCCGGGCAGGTCCGCGGGAGGGTCCCAGCGGAGGCGGTTCGGCGCCGGCGGCGCCTTCACCGTTCCCGGCGCGAACAGGCGGCCGCCCTCATAGCGAACGAACGGCCGGTGATCGGCGGTCGGGCGCATTCGGTACAGCCAGGACCGGCGGTTCTCGTGCCGCGGCGAAGTGAAGCTGCTGCCGGACAGCTGCTCGGCATAGAGTCCGAAGGCCGGCCGCTGCGGCGAGTTGCGGCCTTTCGGCAGTGCGCCCGGCACCGCCTCGCTTTCGAAATGCGCGCCGAAACCCGTCATATAATCAAGCGAGTCAGCCATGCTGGCGCCGGTTAAAGCTTCAGCGTCTCACAATCAAACGGGCGCGGCCCCTATCGGAAACCGCGCCCGCGCGGCGAGCAGGGACTCGCAACCCGCCCGCGCTATAATCAGTTGTGATTGACGTTGATGTTCACCGTGCTCGGAATCGCACTCGAATGGCTAAGGCCTAGCTGGCCGCGGAAAACATAGAGCAAGACCAGCACGACGATAATCAACAGCACGACGGCGAGCACACCTCCGCCACCGCCGCCACCCGTTTCGACCACGGTCGTATGTTCGCGTTCGACGTCATCGCGATCGTCGGCCATTGGAAAACTCTCCTAAACCCTGTTGTCGTGGCGAAACGAACGAACCGTGGCGGACGCGGTTCCGTGTGCGCGGAGACGCAGAGAAGGGTCAATGGCGCGCCGGTCCCAGCGCCGGCAACTGAATGCTTAGAGCGCGTTTGCCGCTGCGGCCGCCTGGTTCGCGTCCGCCGAGTTGTCGTCCTCCGGCTGCCCGCCTGCGAATTCATAGGCGCCCCACAGGATACCCACGGCCCACAGCAGCGCCATCCAGCGACTCTTGAATATGGTGCTCGTACGCATCGGGATCATGGGCACGATTGTCGCTCGCCGGCTTTAAGATTGGGTTTCCTCTTCGCCATGAGTGACTTCGCGGTGCGGGAAGCAGTCGCGGATCCGGGTGTTGAAATAAACGCCCTTGGCGAACGCGCCGCGGAACGCGTCGGCGACCTCCTGGGGAACGCCGGAATAAACGTAGCGCCGCCCGGTCGTGAATTCGACCCAAAGGTTCCCCTCCATCTCGTCGTAAACGAAGCGGCGAATGACGGTCGAGGGCATGAAGCCCGTAACGCTTCAGGCCGCGTCCGGAGCCGGAACCCCCGAACGATCACGGCCCAACGCGGCCGCCATGCCGCCGAGCGCAAGCACGGCACCGGCAACCGCAAGACCGGTCCAGCGATAGTGTTCGAGCCACGTCGAAAAGCCCATGGCGATGATCGGGACGATAACGCTGGAATAGGCCGCCTGGCCGGGCCCGATCCGCCGCACCACGGGATAGTAGAGGCTGAAGGTCAGGACCGAGGCGATGAGGGAGAGATAGAAGACTCCCAGCCAGTAGCTGGGCCGCGGCTCGAACACGGGTGGTCCAGTCATCGCGAAGGCGATGATCCCGTCGATGATCGCGCCCGCGGCCATCGACCAGGCGAGGAGGCCTAGCAGCGGAAATCGGCGGATCTCCGGCCGCGCCTGAGCCACGTTGGCGATCGCCGCGCCGAGCATCCCAACGAGCGTGAGAACGATGCCTGTCGCGATCTGCCGAGCGTTGGCGGGATGCTCCCGTAGCTCATGGACGAACAGCAGCACGATCCCGCTGATCGCGACCAGCGAACTCCAGGCAAAGCGCTTGCTTGGCCGATGTCCCAGCCAAAGCCAGCCGAGCAAGGTCGCCGGGATCAGCAGCAGCGCGAACACGGTCGCGACCACGCCCGAGGTGACATGCCGCTCGGCGAGATAGACCGCGTTGAAGTTCACGCAGAACTGGTTGAAGCCAAGGAATGCCGCGGCGAGCAGGCCCCCGCGGCCGAGGTTCAGGCTCTCGCCTTTCCACGCCGCGACGCCGGCCATCGCGACGGCGGCAATGGCGAAGCGGTAGGTGACCGACCATTGCGGGGGAACTGACCCCAGCTGGCCGGTGATCACGATCCAGGTCGAACCCCAGATTGCGGTGAAGATAATGAACGGAATCACCACCGAGCGCGCCGGGCCTGCTCGCCGCCCGGCTTGCACCTCGCGGCTGTCGAGGAGATGACGCGCCTTCATTGTGTTTATCTTCTAGGTCCTGAACCAACCAGCCGGCCAATCAATGGCGCGGGCGCGCCGATAAACGGAGTTTATGCGCTCCGCTCACAACGCCGCGATGGCAGCAGCGAGCCGCTCGAGCGCTTCGCCCTGCTGGTCCCAGCTGGTCACCAGCCGGATCTCGCCGGCGCGCCAGTCATAGAAATCAAAGCCCTGGGCGCGCAGCGTAGCTGATTCTTCGGCCGTGACTCTGAAAAAGACTTCATTCGCCTCGACGGGATAGACCAGCCGCTGCGGCGCGGCGCTTGCCAGTTTCTGCGCCGCCGAATTCGCGACCCGTGCGTTTTCGAGCCACAAATCGTCTTCGAGCATCGCCAGGATCTGCGCGGCGAGCATGCGCCCTTTGGACAAGAGGTGCCCGGCGCGCTTGCGCCGCACCGCGATTTCATCGGCAAGCTCGGTGCGGAAAAGGATCAGCGCTTCAGCATTGAGCCCGCCGTTCTTGATGAATCCAAAGCTTAGCGAATGGACGCCCGCGCGCCAGGTCGCATCGGCCGGGCTCTCGCCGGTCGTCGCAAGCGCATTGGCAAGCCGGGCACCGTCCATGTGAAGGCCGAAGCCGCGCTCCTTGGCGAGGCGCCCAAGCTCGGCCACTTCGGCGGCGCGGTAAGCCCGACCATATTCCGTCGCATTGGTGATCGAGATGGCGGCGGGTTGGACCTGGTGGACATCCTTCCAGATTCGCTCGCAACCCGCGGTCACGAGGTTCGCATCAATCTTCGCTCCCGGTCCATCGAGCAGGATGAGCTTCGCGCCGCCGGTGAAAAAGCCCGGTGCGCCGGCCTCGTCCGTCTCGATGTGCGCCTCGCGATGGCAGAAAATGCCGCGGTAGGGAGGACAGAGGGCGGCGAGCGCGAGACAATTGGCGGCGGTGCCGGTCGTGACCCAAAAGGCGCGGACTTCGGTCTCGAACAGATCGGAGAAGGCGGCGTCAAGGCGCTTGCTCCACTCGTCGCCGTCATAGGCCGTGTCGAGCCGGTTGGACTCGACGATCGACTCGATGACCCTCGGATGGGCGGCGGCGGCGTTGTCCGAAACGAAGCGCATGGCGGCCTCGTCAAGCCGAACCATTCCAACAAGGCAAGCGCCGATTAGTCCTGCCGCTCTTCCATTGGCGGCTCTTCGGATAACTTGCGCAGCTGGGCCTTGCGGCGTTTCAAATTGTCCCGCAACGCGGCGGCGAGGCGCTCCTCCCGCTCCTTGTCTTTGGCGGCCACCTGCGCCACATGCCGCTTGCGTTCAGGCCCGGCAAGCGGGTTGACGGGCGCAGGGGCCGCCGCCATAGGCGCGCGCTTCCGCACAAATGCTGCCGTAGCTCAGTGGTAGAGCGCATCCTTGGTAAGGCTGAGGTCGTGAGTTCAATCCTCACCGGCAGCACCATTTTCGCCTGCAGCCATGCCTGGGGCATGGCGAAGCCGAAAATCAAATACCGACGCTCTTTAAGCGTCCCGGTCGCGCATCTTCTTCTCGCCAAGCGCGCTGTCGATCCCGCCGGCGATCGCGTCGCCGAGCCAGATGACGGCTCCCAGAAGAATGATGGCAAGCGCCAGTTGCAGTGCATTGATCACGAATCGGCTCCGTGATTTCCCTTTATCGGCAATGGATTAAACTGGCAATTAATGTCAGCTGACGATTTCGTCACATAACGGGACGGTGGCTCATCCCGGCCGGTTTAGATACCCTTCCCGGGGGGAATTCCATTCACTCATTCGCCCATGACAAAGGCGTTGAGCTTGTTGCCGTCCGGATCGCGGAAATAGCCGGCGTAAAAGCCGCCGCCGCGGTCGCCGGGAGCGCCTTCGTCGCTACCGCCATGGGCGAGCGCGATGTCGTAAAGCCGCTGCACCTGCGCCCGATCTTTGGCTTCCAGCGCCACCATCACCCCGTTGCCGACCGTCGCGGCATTGCCATCGAACGGAGCGGTGAGGCCGATACCGGCGCCGCCGCCCGGCTTGCCCCAGGCGATGAACTTGTCGTTCTCCATCATCCGCCCGGACCCGAGTTCGCCGCAGAGAGCATCGTAGAATTTCGACGATTTGTCGCGGTCGTTGGTGCCAAGCGTCACATAACCGATCATGGTCTTGCCTCCTGTCGAGTCGAACGCAGAACATTACGGGAACATAGCGGCTCCGTCAAAGCCTCGTTCGTCATCCCGGACTTGATCCGGGACCGCCTTCTCACTCTCGGTCACAAGAAAAGGCGGGCCCCCACTTTCGCGGGGATGACGATTGGGTTCGGATAACGATCAATCGCCGATCGGAGCGCAGGCCTTCCGCAGCCAATCCAAATCGGCGCCGCTCATTGTCGGACCGATCTTCGCCAGCACGTGGGCGTGGTAGCAGTTGAGCCAGACGAGCTCTTCGGCCTCAAGCATCTGGACGTCGACCAGTCGCCGGTCGATCGGCGCGAAGGTCAGGGTCTCGAACCCGAGCATCTCCTTCTCCGCGCCCTCGATCTCGCGCTTGACGACCAGCACCAGATTTTCGATCCGGATGCCATATTCGCCGGTCTTGTAGTAGCCGGGCTCGTTCGAGATGATCATGCCGGCCTGAAGCGGCTCGTCGCCGCCGCTCTGGGCGCTCCCGACGGGCGAAATTCGCTGCGGTCCTTCGTGGACGGCGAGGAAGCTGCCGACGCCGTGGCCCGTGCCGTGGGCGTAGTCGAGCCCCGCTTCCCACAGCGGGCGACGGGCGAAGCTGTCGAGCTGCGACCCGCGCGTCCCCTTGGGGAAGACCGCCGTCGCAATCGCGATGTGGCCCTTGAGCACGCGGGTGAAGCGGTCGCGCATCTCGGCGGTCGGCTCGCCGATGGCGACGGTGCGGGTGATGTCCGTGGTGCCGTCGACATATTGCCCACCACTGTCGATCAGGTAGAGTGTGCCCTGTTCCAGCTTGCGGTTGGTCTTTTCGCTCGAGCGGTAGTGGACGATGGCGCCGTTCGGGCCGGCGCCGGAAATGCTGTCGAACGACAGGTCGCGCAGCTCGGCATTTTCGCGCCGCAGCGATTCAAGGTGGTCCGAGGCCGTGAGCTCATCGACGTCGCCCTTGGGCGCTTCCTCATCGATCCAGTGGAGGAAGCGAACGATCGCCGCGCCGTCGCGCGTTTGGGCGGCCTTCTGGCCGGCAATCTCCGCTGAATTCTTCAGAGCCTTCGGCAGGATCGTCGGGTCGCGCAGCGGCAGGACCTTGGCGCCGGCTTTCTCGAGCGCCTCGAAAATGGCGGCGACGGCGCGCTCCGGATCGACGACGACGGTCTTGTCCTTGAGCTCGGTGAGGGCGCCTTCGAACTCCGAGCGCTCGTGCAGCCGCACGCCGTTGCCGAGGTGACGACGGACGTCGGGCCCGATCTTCTCCGACGCGACGAACAGGTCGGCCGTGCCGTCGGAGTGGACCAGGGCATAAGCCAGCGCGACCGGCGTGTGGGTGACGTCCGCGCCGCGGATGTTGAATGCCCAGGCGATCGAATCGAGCGCCGACAGCACCGCCACATCGGCGTGATGCTTGGTGAGCCAGTCGCCGATCTCGGTCCTTTTCTCCGCGGCCGACTTGCCGGCATATTGGTCGGACTGGACGACGAGATGCGCCTTCGAGGCTTCGGGC
>Ga0157369_10002911_pt1 | contig 20469 bp, 18 predicted proteins | sample C25metaG_FD_113461 | JGI IMG/M metagenome (GOLD analysis project Ga0157369, IMG submission 113461) | Corn rhizosphere microbial communities from Kellogg Biological Station, Michigan, USA - C2-5 metaG | ecosystem: Host-associated > Plants > Roots > Rhizosphere > Soil | place: USA: Michigan...
ACGCGCATGCGCCGGTAGCCCTTGAGGAAGAGCTTGTTGCCGAAGAAGACCGCGGTATTGCTCTGCTCGAGCGCGGGCACGCGCACTTCCTCGTCGATCGCCGCGGCGTTCTCCGCGAAGCGATGGGTCGAGGTGCAGCGCAGCCGCCCGTGGCCCAGCGGCACGTCGCGATTTTCTCCCATGGCGCGCACCATGTCGCGCGCGAAGCGCGGATCGGCGAACGCGGCGTACACCAGCCCCACGCGATCGCGGTGCCGCACCTTGGCGATGCCGAAGGGGTTGAACGACTCGCCGGGATCGTACTCGCGGCTCTCCCAGTCGAGGGCGAGCGGCAGGAAGTAGCGCTGCGTGTCGCCGGAGGCGAGCCGCGCCTCGACGAAGGTGATGCGCCACGCGGCCGAGTCGGCGCGCCACGTGCCCGCGACATCCATGCGCACGTCGGCGAGCTTCTCGCTCTTCGCGCCGAACCAGCGCCGGCCCTTGAGGTAGGGCAGCAGCACCTCGTCGCGCAGCTTCTCGCGCGAGGCGTGCATCACCGCGCGCGGCACGTCGAGGATGCCGGGCGTATCGAACGCCTTCTCCCAGCTCGCGTCGAGCACGAGCACCGGGAGCTGGCGCCGCGTGAGGCGCTCCTCGTGCCAGGCGGGCGGCTTCACGTCGGCGGCGAGGCGGAAGACGAGGTAGCCATAGCCGGGCAGCGTGATGAAGTACGGCAGCTTGCCGACCGGCGGGAACGCCTGCTGCCCGATGAGCTCGACGGGAACGCGCCCTTCGAAGCGGCCGAGCTCGAGCTCCGCCGCCTGAGGGTCGCGCGAGAGGTTCGCGACGCAGAGCATCGCCTCGCCTTCATGCTCGCGCAGGAAGGCGAGCACCTTGCGGTTGCCGGGCTCGAGGAAGCAGAGGTCGCCGCGGCCGAACGCGGGATAGCGCGCCCTCGTGGCGATGAGCTTGCGCGTCCAGTGCAAGAGCGACGACGGACTCCTCAGCTGCGATTCCACGTTCACCGCCTGGTAGCCGTAGAGCGCGTCCATGATCGGCGGCAGGTACAGGCGCTGCGGGTCCGCGTGCGAGAAGCCGGCGTTGCGATCCGGCGTCCACTGCATCGGCGTCCTCACGCCGTTGCGGTCGCCGAGGTAGATGTTGTCGCCCATGCCGATCTCGTCGCCGTAGTACAGGATCGGGGCACCCCGCATCGTCATGAGGAGGAACGTGATGAGCTCGACCTTGCGCCGGTCGTTCTCCATGAGCGGGGAGAGCCGCCGGCGGATCCCCACGTTCACGCGCATGCGCGGGTCGTACGCGAAGATGCGGTACATGTAGTCGCGCTCGCGGTCGGTCACCATCTCGAGGGTGAGCTCGTCGTGGTTGCGCAGGAAGATCGCCCACTGGCAGTTCGACGGGATCGTCGGCGTCTGCGCCATGATCTCGACCAGCGGATAGCGGTCCTCCATCGCGATCGACATGTAGAGGCGCGGCATCATGGGGAAGTGGTACGCCATCTGGCATTCGTCGCCGTCGCCGAAGTACTGGCGCACGTCCTCGGGCCACTGGTTCGCCTCCGCGAGCAGCATCTTGCCGGGATAGAGGCGGTCGAGCTCCGCGCGGATCCGCTTGATCACGGCGTGGGTCTCGGGAAGGTTCTCGTTGTTGGTGCCGTCACGCTCGACGAGGTACGGGATCGCATCCAGCCGGAAGCCGTCCACGCCCAGGTCGAGCCAGAACTTCATCGTGGCGACCATGGCGCGGAAGACCTCGGGGTTGTCGTAGTTGAGGTCCGGCTGGTGGCCGAAGAAGCGGTGCCAGAAGTACTGCTGCGCCACCGGGTCCCACGTCCAGTTCGAGGTCTCGGTGTCGGTGAAGATGATGCGCGTGCCCGCGTACTTGTTCGGGTCGTCGCTCCACACGTAGAAGTCGCGCTCGGGCGAGCCCTTGGGCGCGCGCCGCGCACGCTGGAACCAGGGGTGCTGGTCCGACGTGTGGTTCATGATGAGCTCGGTGATGACCCTCAGGCCCAGCTCGTGGGCGCGATCGAGGAAGCGCTTGAAGTCGGCGAGCGTGCCGTAGTCCGGGTGCACGTCCTCGTAATTGGAGACGTCGTAGCCGTCGTCCTTGAGCGGGCTGGGGTAGAACGGCATCACCCAGACGGTGTTCACGCCCAGCTCGCGGATGTACTCGAGGCGCTCGGTGAGGCCCGCGAAGTCGCCGTAGCCGTCCCCGTTCGAGTCCTGGAACGCCTTCACGTGCAGCTGGTAGACGATGGCGTCCATGTACCACAGTGGGTCCCCGGGCCGCGCGGTCTGGGGTTGCGCGGCGGCCTGCGTGGCGAGGGCTCGGGTGTCCATGGAGCTAGCGCCGGAGGGTGAAGACGTGGGCGGGCTGTCGGTAGGGGTCCAGCATCACGAAGTTGGATGAACCGCGCCACGGATGCACGTCGCCCGTGAGGCGGTCCTCGACGCGGAAATTGACGCCGTCCTGCAGGCCGAGTTCCGCGAGCTCGAGGTGCACGAATCCGCTCTGCACGTGATGCGGGTCGAGGTTCACCACGACCAGCACCACGTCGTCGCCGGCGCGCTTGGAATAGGCGACGTGCGCCGGGTTGTCGGTGCGATGGAAGACGAGGCTCCAGTCGGCCTGCAGGGCGGGGTGCTCGCGGCGCAGGCGATTCACCTGCGTGATGAGCGGCACGAGGTTGCCCGGGCGGTCGAGGTCCCATTGCTTGACCTCGTACTTCTCGCTCGCGAAATACTCCTCGCTTCCCGCGCGGTACGGGTGGTTCTCGCCGAGCTCGTACGCGGGACCGTACATGCCGTAGTTGGCCGCCAGGGTGGCCGCGAGCACGAAGCGCAGGCGGAACATGGGCAGCCCGGCGTTCTGCAGGTGGTACGGCAGGATGTCCGGCGTGTTCGGCCACACGTTCGGGCGGAAGTACTCGCGCGCCTCGCTCGCGGCGAGCTCCTCGAAGTACTCGGTGATCTCCTCGCGCGTGGTGCGCCACGTGAAGTACGTGTACGACTGGGTGAAGCCGAGCTTCGCGAGGCGGTGCATCACGCGCGGGCGCGTGAAGGCCTCGGAGAGCAAGATCACGTCCGGGTTCTCGCGGCGGATCTCCGCGATCACCCACTCCCAGAACACGAAGGGCTTGGTGTGCGGGTTGTCGACGCGGAAGATCTCCACGCCCTGGCGCACCCAGTAGAGGAACACGTCGCGCAGGGCCACCCAGAGCGCCCTCCAGTCCGGCGTCTCGAAGTCGATCGGGTAGATGTCCTGGTACTTCTTGGGCGGGTTCTCGGCGTACTGGATGGTGCCGTCGGGCCGCTTGCGGAACCACGCGGGATGGTCGCGCACCCACGGGTGGTCCGGGGCCGCCTGGAACGCAATGTCCATCGCGATCTCCATGCCGTGCGCGCGCGTGGCCTCCACGAGATGCCGGAAGTCCTCGAGCGTGCCGAGCCGGGGATGGATCGCGGTGTGGCCGCCTTCCTCGGCGCCGATGCCCCACGGGCTCCCGACGTCGTCGGGCTGCGCCTGCGTCGTGTTGTTGCGCCCCTTGCGATTGCTGCGGCCGATCGGGTGGATCGGCGGCAGGTAGAGCACGTCGAAGCCCATCGCGGCGATGCGCCCGAGATGGCGCTCGACATCGCGGAACGTGCCGTGCTCGCCCGGCTGCCCGAGCGAGCGCGGAAAGGTCTCGTACCAGGTGCTGAAGCGCGCGCGCTCGCGGTCCACCCACGCCGGATAAGCGGCGCTCTGCGTGGCGCCATGGCGCGGCGCGTGGATGCGCGCGAGCTCGAGGAGGGTATCGTCCATCGCCACGCCGCGCAGCTGCTGCGGCTCCTGCTCCTCGCGCAGGGCGCGCGCCCAATGGATGAGCTGGTCGCGCACGTCCCCGGTGGTGTTGGCCGCGCTCGCCGCGACGAGCTCCGCGCCGACGAGGCCCGCGAGCCGCATGTCCGGCGGATCGACGCGCCGCTCGAACTCCTCGCGCCAGACCGCAAGGTGGTCGACCCAGCAGGCGATGCCGTACTGCCACGCCCCTACGCGGTCCACCGTGAAGCGCGCGCGCCAGCGATCGTTGCCGAGGGACTCCATCGGCACCTCGCGCCACGCATCCTCGCCCGGCCCGCGATAGCGCACGCAGCAATCGACCCTCTCGTGCCCGTGCGCGAAGCACGCCGCTTCGACCACCACTTCCTCGCCCACGACGCGCTTGATCGCGAAGCGGCCGCCGTCGACGGCCGGCGTCACGTCCTCGACGACCGCGAAGGGCGCCAGGGCGTTGCGGACGTGGGAGCGCGCGGCGTCGTTCATGGGGCGGGGACGAGCACGATCACGCCCAGCGGGGGCAGCGTGAGCGAGAGGCTGTGGGGGCGGCCGTGGCAGCCGTCGTCGGACGCGTTCACCTCGCCGCCGTTGCCGACGCCGCTGCCGCCGTAGAAGGGCGCGTCGCTGTTGAGCACCTCGCGCCACTTGCCGCCGCGCGGCACGCCGATCCGATAGCCGTGGCGCACGATCGGCGTCAGGTTGCAGACCACGGCCACCGGCGGCTTGTCGCCGTCGCGGCGCAGGTAGCTGATGACGGAGGAGTCGCTGTCGAGCGCGTCGATCCACTCGAACCCCTCCTGCGTGAAGTCGTGGCGGTAGAGCGGCGAGTGCTCGCGGTAGACCCGGTTCAGGTCCTTGAGCCAGCGTTGCAGGCCCGAGTGGTCCGCGTCCCACGTGACTTCCCAGTCGAGCTGGCGGTCGTGGTTCCACTCGCGCCACTGGCCGATCTCCCCGCCCATGAAGAGCAGCTTCTTGCCCGGGTGCGTCCACATGTAGCCGTAGAGCGCGCGCAGGTTGGCGAACTTCTGCCAGCGGTCGCCCGGCATCTTGTCGATGAGCGACCTCTTGCCGTAGACGACCTCGTCGTGGGAGAGGGGCAGCACGAAGTTCTCCGTGAACGCGTACCAGAGCGAGAACGTGAGCTCGCCATGATGGTATCTCCGGTAGACCGGGTCGTGCGCCATGTAGTCGAGCGTGTCGTGCATCCACCCCATGTTCCACTTCATGTGGAAGCCCAGGCCGCCCGTGAACGTGGGGCGCGAGACCTGCGGCCACGCGGTCGACTCCTCCGCGATCGTCTTGCAGTCGGGGAAGTCGCGCCCGACCATGACGTTCAGCTGCTTCAGGAACTCGATCGCCTCGAGGTTCTCGTGGCCGCCGTGGACGTTGGGGATCCACTCGCCGTGCTTGCGGCCGTAGTCGAGGTACAGCATCGAGGCGACCGCGTCCACGCGCAGCCCGTCGATGTGGTAATGGTGCAGCCAGAAGTGCGCGCTCGAGGTGAGGAAGGCGCGCACCTCGTGCCGGCCGTAGTTGAAGATGTTGCTCTTCCACTCGGGATGGAAGCCCTTGCGCGGATCGGCATGCTCGTAGAGGTGGGTCCCGTCGAAGAGCGCGAGCGCGAAGCGGTCCTCCGGGAAGTGCGACGGCACCCAGTCGAGGATCACGCCGATGCCGGCCTGGTGCAGCGTATCCACGAGGAACATGAAGTCCTGCGGCGTGCCGTAGCGCGACGTGGGCGCGAAGTAGCCCGTCGTCTGGTAGCCCCAGGAGCCGTAGAACGGATGCTCGGTGATCGGCATGAGCTCCACGTGCGTGAAGCCGAGCCAGTTCATGTACTCCGCGAGCTGCGGGGCGATCTCGCGGTAAGTGGGCATGTCGTTCGCCGCGTTGCGCCGCCACGAGCCCAGGTGCAGCTCGTAGATCGCGAAGGGCGCGTCCATGGCGTTGCGAGCCTTGCGCGACTGCATCCACTCGCCGTCGTGCCATTCGTAGTCGAGGCGCCAGGCTTTCGAGGCGGTGTTGGGCGGCACCTCGGAGAAGACGGCCATCGGGTCGGCCCGCTCCTCGCTGGTACCGTGCACGTTCGTGATCGCGAACTTGTAGGCCATGCCCTGGCGCACCTGGGGAACGTCGCATTCCCAGATGCCGGAGGAATCCCAGCGCGGGCTCATCACGTCGGCGCCGTGGCGCCAGCCGTTCCAGTCGCCGATCACGGAGATCGCCCGCGCGTTCGGCGCCCAGACGGCGAAGTGCGCGCCGCCGCCCTCGCGCAGGTGGCAGCCGAGGCCGTTGTACAGCGTCGCGTGGGATCCTTCGCGAAAGAGGTAGATGTCCTGCTCGGTGAGCACAGGCTTGGGACTCACTGCGGGCCCTTCTTCAGTGCAGGTGGCGCAGGCGCTGGCCGAGCATGGCCGGCGTGATGAGGGTCACACCCTTTTCGGAGACGTGGAAGCGCTTGCGATCCTCGTCGGTGTCGATGCCCGCGCGCAACCCCGGCGGGATCTTGCAGCCCTGGTCGACCACGACGCGCGAGAGCATGGCGCCGCGCCCGATCTCCACGTCGGGCAGGATCACCGCCTCGTTGATGGTGCAGAAGCTGTGCACGCGCACACTCGAGAAGAGAAGCGAATTGCGAACCGTCGAGCCGCTGATGATGCACCCTCCCGAGACCATGCAGTCGATGGCGGCGCCCCGGCGCCCGTCGAGGTCGAACACGAACTTCGCCGGCGGCAGCTGCTCCTGGTAGGTCCAGATCGGCCACGACTGGTCGTAGAGGTTCAGCGCGGGCGAGACGCGCGTGAGCTCGAGGTTCGCCTCCCAGAAGGCATCGATCGTGCCCACGTCGCGCCAGTAGCAGCGCCCATCGTTCACCTGCGTCGCGCTGTCCTGCAGGCGGTGCGCGAAGATGCGGGCGCCCGCCTTCATCATGCGCGGGATGATGTCGTGGCCGAAATCGTGGCCCGACTCCTCGTCCATCGCGTCCTCGAGCAGCTCGTCGTAGAGGAACTCCGCGTCGAAGACGTAGATGCCCATGCTGCCGAGCGCGTGGCCCGGCTTGCCGGGGATCGGCTTGGGATTCTCGGGCTTCTCCTCGAAGCCGATGATGCGGTAGCCCTCGTCGACCTGCATCACGCCGAGCTGGCCCGCGGCCTCGGCGGCCGCGACCTCGACGCAGCCCACGGTCATGTCCGCGCCGCGCTCCACGTGCTCGTACACCATGCGGGTGTAGTCCTGCTTGTAGATGTGATCGCCCGCGAGCACCAGCACGAACTTCGGGGCGTGCCGCCGCAGCAGCTCCAGGTTCTGGTACACCGCGTCGGCGGTGCCCTTGTACCAGTCGCACGTGTTGCTCTGCTGCGCGGGGAGGAGCTCGACGAACTCGTTGAAGCGCCCGTCGAGGAAGGACCATCCCTTCTGCACGTGGTTGATGAGGCCGTGGGACTGGTATTGCGTGGCGATGCCGATGCGGCGGATGCCCGAGTTGATGCAGTTCGAGAGCGCGAAGTCGATGATCTTGAACTTGCCGCCGAAGGGCACGGCCGGCTTCGCGCGCCACTCGGTGAGGGGGCCGAGGCGCGTCCCGCGGCCGCCCGCGAGCACCACGGCCACCGTCTGGCGCGCGAGCTGCGACATGGTCGAGCGGTCGGGCGCGGGGCGGGGAAGGCCGTAGCGATGCGGCAGCAGCGAATGCAGTTCCGGACTCGTTCCTCCCATCGTGCGCGAGCTCTCTCGAATTATCGTTCGCAAGGACCTGAAATGTTCGGAAGTTCGACCGGGGGCCCCGAGAAAAAATTCACGCGGCGCGGCCCTTTTTCGTGCGCAGCTCGGGCGTCGAAGCGGCCTCAGGCGCGCCGTAGGACCCGTCCTACCGCCTCGCTCTCGCGCGTCTTCATGGCGTCGCGCCGCGGCAGCTGCACGAGCAGCGGCGCGCCGCGCGCCCGGCGAAACCATATCAGCGCCTCGCCTTCGCGCGGCGCGCGATCCGCCTCGGCGGGAGGAGCGAGGTCGATGCGCGCCGCGACCGTCGCGAGCATCTCCTGGGCCGAGGCGCCGCGCGCGACCACGACGCCGGCCCCGGCCACCACGTCGAGGGGCAGGGACGCGGGATCGGAGGTGACGTGGATCAGGTTCTCCGCCGGCTCGTCGGCGAGCTGGCTTCGCACGTCGCGCCCATCGGGCACGTCCTGCGCCTCGTCGAGCACGATCCAGTGCGGCCGTCCCGTCTCCTCGCGCAGGGCGACGAGGCGGCGCATGAGGTCGGCGACGAACGCCGGGCGCTTGCCGAGCTCGACGGCGACGACGCAGACCACGGCATGCACGCCGGGCTTCTGCAGCGCGGTGAGCACCTCGGCCGGCTCGGGCGGGCGCTGCCTCGTGCCGAACACCACCGCGGGATTGAACTCGAGGTACTCGCCCCGCGTGTCGATCACGCAGTACTGGTAGCCGCACGCGGCGAGGCGCTCGAGCTGGCGGATCACGAAGGTGCTCTTGCCGCTGCGCGCGCCTCCCGTCACGAGCATGGAGACGCCGGCCGCGGGAACGGTCACGTTCTCGCCCGCGGCGTCCTGGCCCACGACGACACTGCGGCGGGGGCGCGCGGGCTGGGCGCGCGCGAGGTCGTTCTCGATCAGGTCGGCGATCACCTCGAGCACGCCGTCGCCGCGTTTCTCCGCCGTCACGCGATCGGCGTGGTCCTTGAGCGACTGGATCGCGTTCGCCACGGCGACGGAGTATTCGGACGATTCGAGGAGCGCGTGGTCGTTCTCCCCGTCGCCGCAGGCCACGACGTTGCGCGAGGAGAGGGAAAGCTCGCCCAGCGCCACCGCGAGGCCGCTCGCCTTGTTCACGCCCGCCGGCAGCACCATCACGGCGCCCTTGTTGAAGATCACCTGGCGCTCGAGCCCCATGTCGCGGATCACCTCGAGCACCGCGGTCTCGTGCGGCGTCACCGTGGCGACGATGGAGCGCCCGACCGACAGCGGCACTCCGCGGCCGCGCAGCGTTTCGATGAAGCCGGGAGGCGGCGGATCGCCCAGCTCTTCCTCCTCGCCGCTCGCGGGCCGGTAGAGCAATGCGCCGTTCTCCGCGACCACGCGGTCGAAGAGGCCGACCTCCGGGAACACGGTCTTCAGCTCCGGGAGCTCGCGCCCCGTCACCAGGAGCAGGCGCCGGCCCGTGGCCTTGAGGCGCTTCAATGCATCGACCACGTGGGGCGGCACGACGCCGTCGTGCGCGATGGTGCCGTCGTAGTCGACGGCGAGGGCGGTATATCGCATGGAACGGTTGGCCTCGGGGGCAGTCTTTGCTACGGGTTCGTCACCCACTCTATCAGCAGCCCTTTCAACGACATCCATCGACCCGCGCGCGCCGTGAAAACCAGGGACAAGAGGCAGGCCGCCACCATCGGCATCGACATCGGGGGCACCAAGACCCTGTGCGCGCTGTTCGACGCCCGTTTCGAGGTCGTCGCGGAGGAGAAGTTTCGGACCGTGCCCGAAAAGGGCGGGCTCCGCGCGTTCGACCGGCACCTGCGCGGCGCGGTGAAAGCCTTGCTCGCCGAGGCGCGGCGGCGCCGGCTCGCGGTGCATTTCGTCGGTGTCGGCTGTGCCGGCCAGGTGGACCTGCGCGAGGGCCTGCTCAAGCGCTCGCCCAACCTGCTCTTCCTCGAGGGCTACCCCTTCCGCGGCAAGCTCGAGCGGCTTGCGCGGGCGCGCGTCTTCGTCGCGAACGACGTGCAGTGCGCCCTTTACGGCGAATACTGCCTCGGCGCCGCGCGCAAGGGCCGCCACATCGTCGCCGTGTGGATCGGCACCGGCGTGGGCGGGGCGCTCATGCTCGACCGCCGGCTCTATCTGGGCGCCACGCAACACGCGGGCGACATCGGCAACTACCTTCTGCACGCGGTCGAGGGCCCGGACGCGCCGCGCAAGCAGGTCCTGGACAACGTGGCGAGCCGCACCGCCATCGCGGGCGAGGCCGCCACGCTCGCGGCGAAGCGCTGGGCGCCGAAGCTGCGCGCCAAGGCCGGCACCGACGTGACGGCGATCCGCTCGGGCGACATCGCGCAGGCGATCCGCGACGGCGACAAGGCGCTCGAGAAGCTGGTGCGCAGCCGCGCGGCCGTGGTCGGCGCCGCGATCTCCAACTTCGTCGACTTCATGAACCCCGATACCGTCGTGCTGGGCGGCGGGCTCGTGGAGGCCCTGCCCCTGCTCATCAAGCGCGAGGTGAGGAAGGCGGTGAAGGCGCACGCGTCGCCGCGCGCGGCGAGGGCGGCGCGCGTGGTCGTGTCGAAGCTGCACAACCATGCGGGGACCTCGGGCGCGGCCAAGCTCGCGCTCGACATGTTCAGCGGCGAGAAGCCGATCGACCTGAGGAACCTCTAGTCAACCCGGCGTGCGACGCTCCGTTGATGGAGAAGCCTGCTGCGTTCGGGCGCGCGCGGGCCCAAGCCAACCTCCACGGAGACCTGAGATGCAACTCGATGCCGCATTGCCCATCGTCCGCGCGCTCGCCGACGGCGTGAACCCCTTCACCGGCGAGGCCTATCCGGACCACAGCCCGTACGCCGAGCCGCGCGCGCTGCGTGCGCTCTACTCGGCGATCGACCTCATGTCGCGCGAGCTCGAGCGCGAGAAGCGCAAGTCGCGGCTCCCGGCCAACTTCGGCAAGCCCTGGAGCGAGGGCGAGGACCACGCGCTCGTCACGGTGTTCGACGCCGGCGCGCCGATGGTCGAGATCGCGCGCAAGCATGCGCGCACGGTGAGCTCGATCCGGCTGCGCCTCGAGAAGCTCGGCAAGGTCGAGCCGCTGCGGCCGGCCCAGGATCCGGGCCCCGCGATGACGAACTAGGCCTTGTCCAGCTTGAGCGCGGCCGAGTTCATGCAGTAGCGCAGCCCCGTGGGCTCGGGCCCGTCGGGGAAGACGTGGCCGAGATGGGCGTCGCAGCGGGAGCACACCACTTCCGTGCGCGTCGCGAACCAGCTGCGGTCCTCGTGTTCCTCGACGGCGTCGCGTGCCACGGGCTGCCAGAAGCTCGGCCATCCGGTGCCCGAGTCGAACTTGGTATCGGAGCTGAAGAGCGGCTGGCCGCAGCACACGCATGCATACGTGCCACGGTCCTTAGTCGCGTGGTATTCACCGGTGAAGGCGCGCTCGGTGCCGGCGCGGCGCGTCACCTTGTACTGCTCGGGCGTGAGCTCGGCCTTCCACTCGTCCTCGGTCTTGCGAATCTTGTCCATGGAGACATTGTAGGCGCTATCCTTGGCGCACCTTGAAGTCGCACGACTACGCCGCCGTCTTTCGCGATCGCAACCTCGCGGTCATCACGTTCCTCGGCTTCTCCTCGGGCCTGCCCCTCGCGCTCACGTTGAGCACGCTGCAGGCGTGGATGACCGTGGAGGGCGTGGACCTCACCACCATCGGCATCGTGACGCTCGCGGGCGTGCCGTACACGTGGAAGTTCCTCTGGGCGCCGGCGATGGATCGTTTCGTGCCGCCGTTCCTCGGCCGGCGCCGCGGCTGGCTCCTCGTGACGCAGGTCGCCCTCGCGGTGTCGATCGCGGCCATGGCGATGATGTCGCCGCGCGACCATACGTGGCTGCTCGGCGCGCTCGCGCTCGCGACCGCTTTCATCTCGGCATCGCAGGACATCGTGTTCGACGCGTACCGCACGGACATCGCGCGGCCGCAGGAACGCGGGCTCGCGGGGGCGCTCACCGTGGCGGGTTATCGCGTGGCGATGCTGGTCTCGGGTGCGCTGGCGCTCGTGTTCGCAGCGGGATCCGGCGCCATTCCCCCGCTCGGATGGCGCAACACGTACCTGCTCATGGCGGGACTCATGGGCGTGGGCATCCTCGCCACGCTCGCCGGCCGCGAGCCGCCGCTCACGGCACCGGCGCCCCGCTCGATGCGCGAAGCGTATGCCGCTCCGCTGCGCGAATTCCTGTCCCGGCGCGGGGCGCTCTGGCTGCTATTGCTGCTCGTGCTGTACAAGCTGGGCGACGCGTTCGCCTTCTCGCTCAGCACGGCGTTCCTGCTGCGCGGCGCGGGCTTCTCGCTCGCGGACGTGGCCTACGTGAACAAGGGCATGGCGATCGTCGCCACGATCGCCGGGGCGCTGCTTGGCGGTGCCCTGATGGTCCGGCTGCGCCTTTTCACGGCGCTCATGGCCTTCGGCATCCTGCAGGCGGTGGCCACGCTCTCGTTCATGGCCCTCGCCCTCGCGGGGAAGAGCTATCCGCTGATGGTGGTCGCGGTGGGGCTGGAGAACTTCACGAGCGGCATGGGCACCGCGGCCTTCGTGGCGCTCCTCATGGCGCTGTGCGACCATCGCTTCACCGCGGCGCAGTACGCGCTTCTTTCGGCGCTCTCGGCGGTGGGGCGGGTATACGTCGGGCCGCTGGCCGGATACGCTACGGATCCGCGGCACCTGGGAATGTCGTGGCCCTCCTTCTTCTTCACGACGTTCCTGCTGGCGCTGCCGGGGCTGGCGCTGCTTGCGTGGATGCGCCGGCCGATCGAGGCGCTCGATTCGAGACAGGAGAAGTGATGCCCAAGAAGCAGATGACGTTCAACGCGTTGCTCGAGCCGCTCGCCGACGACCTTCCCGTGGAGCTGGCGAGCGCCATCGGCGCCACCGTGGCGCGCGAGACCTACCTCGACTGGGTGCTCGGCCAGGTGATGTACGACCTGATGGAGATCTCCATCAAGCAGGGCCGCGTCATCATGAAGCTGCCGCGCCCGAAGGTGTACATCGCCGCGGTGAAGGAGCTCTTCGAGTTCCATACCCTGAAGGCCAGGTTCGACTTCGACGACCTGGCCGAGAAGCTCGAGCTCGCCGACTGCGCGGTGCGCGAGCTCACGCGCTCGGTGTACATGCGCGACACGAGCAGCCGCAAGGTGGCGATCCAGCTCGTGCGAAGCCCGTGGGACCCGGGGCCCGGCGGCGACACGCAGCCCGAGGCGCAGGTCGTGGACGCCAGGTTCCTCGCCAAGCGCCGCAAGGAAGTCGACGACGCGGTGCGCGCGGCGGAGAAGCTGCGCGAGCTCACCGACAAGCTGCTGCGCGAGTCGCATGCCAAGCGCGCGCGGCCCGGTTTCGATCGCCGAAGTCGATAGGGATCTACGATTTTCGCCTGAACCTGAAGACGCCCAGGCTGCCGCGGAGGTTGGGCAGGAACTCCACCGCCTTCCCCTCGTGGATCACCCGCTCGTCCAGGATCTCGGCGCCCACCTTGTCGCACAGGTCCTCGAAGTCCTTGACCGTGCAGAGATGGATGTTGGGCGTGTCCCACCAGCTGTAGGGGAGCGCCTTCGACACCGGCATGTGCCCGCGCAGGATGTCGATGCGGTGGCGCCAATAGCCGAAGTTGGGGAAGGTGACGATGCCCTCGCGCCCCACGCGCAGCATCGCGCGCAGCACGGTCTCGGCGTTGCGCATCGACTGCAGCGTCTGCGACAGGATCACGAAGTCGAAGGCGCCCTCGTCGAACCAGCCGAGGCTCTCCTCGATGTCGGCCTGGATCACCTGCACGCCGTTCTTCACGCTCGCGAGCAGCCCGTCCTCGTCGATCTCGACGCCGTAGCCCTCGACGCCCTGGGTGGCGGCGAGCCCCGCGAGCAGCACGCCGTCGCCGCAACCGAGGTCGAGCACCCGCGCCTTTTCCGGGATCCAGCGCGCGATGAGCTCGAAGTCGAAGCGCTGGTTCACGACGCCCGCTCCCCGCTCGCGTAGCCGCGCATCTCCTCGAGCTCCGTGCCGCCGAGCACCAGCGGCTCGCGCCGCGCACCGGCCCCCACTTCGCCCGCCACGTTGTCCATGTAGGCCGCGACGAGCTGGTGGTAGTGCGGGTTGTCGAGCAGGAACGCGTCGTGGCCGTGGGGCGCGTCGATCTCGGCGTAGGTCACGCGCTTGCGCCGGGCCATCAAGGCACGCACGATCTCGCGGCTCCTCTCCGGCGGGAAGCGCCAGTCGCTCTTGAACGAGGCGACGAAGAAGCCCGCCTTCGCCGAAGCGAGCGCGGCCGGCAGGTCGCCGCCGGTCTCCTTGGCCGGGTCGAAGTAGTCGAGCGCCTTGGTCATCAGCAGGTACGTGTTCGCGTCGAACACCTGCGCGAACTTGTCGCCCTGGTAGCGCAGGTACGACTCGATCTCGAACTCCACGTCGTAGTTGAAGCCGTATTCGTCGCGCTTCAGCACCCGCCCGAACTTCTCCATCAGCAGGTCTTCGGAGAGGTACGTGATGTGCCCGAGCATGCGCGCGAGCTTGAGGCCGCGCGCCGGGATCGCGTTGTGCGCGTAGAAGTTCCCGCCGTGGAAATCGGGGTCGGAGACGATCGCGGTGCGCGCCACGTCGTTGAACGCGATGTTCTGCGTCGACAGCCGCGGCGCCGCGGCGATCATCAACGCGTGCGCGATGCGATCGGGGTAGGAGAGCGTCCACTGCAGCGCCTGCATGCCGCCCAGCGAGCCGCCGATCGCGGCCGCGAGCCGCTCGATGCCGAGGCGATCCATGAGCCGGGCCTGGGAGGCGACCCAGTCCTCGACCGTCACGACCGGAAACGACGCGCCATAGGGCCGGCTCGTGGCGCGGTCGATGGACCCGGGTCCGGTCGAGCCGTGGCAGCCGCCGATGTTGTTCACGCCGATCACGAAGAAGCGGTCGGTGTCGAGCGGCTTGCCGGGTCCGACCAGGTTGTCCCACCAGCCGACCTTCTTCGGGTCGTCGGGGTAATAGCCCGCCACGTGATGGCTGCCCGAAAGCGCGTGGCAGACCAGCACGGCGTTCGAGCGCTCGGCGTTCAACGTGCCGTACGTCTCGTAGACGAGCTCGTAGGAGGCGAGCGTCTTGCCTGCCTTGAGGATGAGGGGCTCGAGGAAACCGGCCCGTTGCGGGGCGACGGCTCCGACCGAGCCTGGAGCGGTATCGGCCATGGAATGAAAAAACCCGAGACGCCAAGCGCGTGTCGGGTTCGATGGAGCCGCCACTCGCTTTAGCCGTATTTGTTTCGCGCCCGCAAGCTGAGGTCAAATCGGCGCGTGCACCCATTCTAGGCGCACGCGCGGGCACAGGCAAGGCGCAATCCGTTGCCACGAGGCTGCGTATTTCTGCGACATGGGGCGGTCCGCGCCGCGATAAGCTGGCGCCTCCTACCGGGAGGATCCCGCCATGCGCAAGCTTGTCCTCGTGATGGTGCTCGCGGCCGCCTCGTTCGGCGCCGGCGCCGAGCCTCGCTACGCAGTCCTGTCGCTCCTCTCCGATCGGCTGGCGATCATCACCCACGAGACCACGACCGGCAGCCACATCGACCGCAACCGGCGCGAGAGCATGCCCATCCCGGGAAACCTGCTCGACAAGAACATGGTGCTGGATCTCGACGACGCCTTGCGCGCAGCGGGCGTGAAATCCGGCGCGGTCTTGCTTTTCACGAGCGACGCGGCCATCTTCTCCCGCCAGGCGCAGCTGCTCGACGATGCGAACGGCACCGCGCAACTGCTCGAGGCGGTGCGCCCGGTGCTGAAGGGCGTGGACGCAACGCATCTCGTGCTCGCCACCAAGTACCGCCACGATGCGCGGCTCAAGGTGGCCGACGGTTACGTCGGCAGCGGCTCGCTCGACGGGCTCGGCTTCTACATCGATCGCACCTACGAGCCGCTTCGCACCGGCACGATCGGCGCGACCCCCGGCTTCCTCGCCGCGTTCACCTACTACAAGCTCGCGCTGATCGACCTCTCGACCGGTCACGTCGTGCGCGAAGTGCCGGTGTTCGCGTCCGAATCGCGCCTCGGCACCGAGGGCGAGAGCGGGGACCCGTGGGATTCCATGTCCGTGGAGGACAAGGCGGCGATCCTCGCGCGTCTCCTGCGCGCGGAGACGCCGCAGGCCGTCGCGCGACTGCTCGGGTCGTAGAGGGCGCGGCTGCGACCTTAGCTTGATGTGGTCGCGGGTGCGCGGGTATTCTCCCTGCACCCGCTGTCCATGCTAAGGATTGGGGAGCGGCGCTACCCGGTGCTGTCGCTGCTTCCGACCAGATGACCATCGTCACCCACGACATGGCCACGGGCAGCAGCCTCGATCGCAACCGCCGCGAGGCCTTCGCGGTGCCGGGCAACGTCCTCGACAAGCGCGCGGTGCTGGCGATCGACGACGCGCTGCGGCGCGCGCAGGTGAAGCCGGACGCCGTTCTCCTCTTCACCAGCGACCCGGCGATCTTCGCGGCACAGGCGCGGCTGCTCGAGGACGAGGCGGGCGCGGGCTCGCTCCTCGCTTCGCTGCGCCCCGTCCTGCAGGGAGCTCACGCGACCCACCTGATCCTCGCCTCCAAGTACCGCCACGACGCCATGCTGCAGTTCGACCTCGCGACCGGGCAGGTCCTGCGCGACGTGCCGGTCTTCGCCTCCGTGGCGCTTTCGGCCGCGCGCAGCGCCAGCGGGGACGCTTGGGATGTCATGACCCCGCAACAGAAGGCGAACGCGATCGAGGCGCTGATCCGGCAGGAAACGGCCCGAGCCATCCCCGATCTGATCGCTCCCTAGGCGTTCAGCCGCTCCATCAGCGCCTGCAGCTTCTCCGGGTCGTCGGCCCTGAGGATGCGCGCCACGACCGCCGCGATGTCCGGCAGGCTCGTCACGAGCACGCGCTGCTTCACCGCGAGCAGGTGCGCGGGGTGCATCGAGAAGTTCGTGAGGCCGAAGCCCAGCAGCAGGCGCGTGAGCTCGACGTCGCCCGCCATCTCGCCGCACACGGCGACCGGCTTCTCGTGCTGCTGCGCCGTGCGGATGACCCCCGCGAGCAGGTTGAGCACCGCGGGGTGCAGCGGATCGTAGAGGTGCGCCACCTTGTCGTCCGCGCGGTCGATCGCGAGCGTGTACTGGATGAGGTCGTTCGTGCCCACCGAGAAGAAATCGAGCCGCCGAATGAACATCGGGAGCGCGATCGCCGCGGCCGGCACCTCGATCATGCCGCCGACGGGCACGTGCTCGTCGAACTTCTCGCGCTCGTCGCGCAGCTGCTCCTTCGCCAGCTCGATCGCGGCGAGGGACTGCGTGAGCTCGTGCCACGTCGTGAGCATGGGGATCAGGATCATCACCTTGCCGTGGCGTGATGCTCGCAGGATCGCGCGCAGCTGCGTGTTGAACACGTCCGGCTCCGCCAGGCAGTAGCGGATCGCGCGCAGCCCCAGCGCCGGGTTCACCGTGACGTAATCGTCGCCGTCGATCGCCTTGTCGGCGCCGATGTCGAGCGTGCGGATGGTGACGGGCAGCCCGCGCATGCCCTCGACCACCTTGCGGTAGGCCTCGTACTGCTCGTCCTCGCCCGGCAGCTCGCGCCGGTTCATGAACAGGAACTCGCTGCGGAAGAGGCCGATCCCGGAGGCGCCGCTCGACTTGGCGAGCTCCACGTCGCCGGGCAGCTCGATGTTCGCGTACAGGTGCACCATCGTCCCGTCGAGGGTCGCCGCGGGCGCCGTGCGGATGCGCTTCAGCTTGTCGCGCTCGATGCGCGCCTGGTTCTGCTTCAGGCGATACTCGGCGAGCACGTGGCGATCGGGGTTCACGATCACCACGCCCTGGGTGCCGTCGACGATGATGAGCTCGTCCTCGCGGATCAGGTGGCGCGCGTGGTGCAACGCGACGATCGCCGGGATGTTGAGCGAGCGCGCGACGATCGCGGTGTGCGAGGTGGCGCCGCCGAGGTCCGTGACGAAGGCCGCGAACGGGTGCGTGCGGAAGAGGATCACGTCCGCGGGCGAGAGGTCGCGCGCGACGAGGATCGAGCCCTCCTCGCGCACCGGCTTCATGGCGATGCGCCGCTGCGTGCCGGCGAGCGCGCCCAGCACGCGCTCGGCCACCTGGCGCACGTCGTCCTCGCGCTCGCGCAGGTACGGATCCTCGATGTCGCCGAACTGCTGCATGAGGATGTCGAGCTGCGTGCGCAGCGCGTACTCGGCGTTGCAGTGCTGCTCGCGGATGAGCTCGCGCGGCGCCTCGGTGAACGCCGCGTCCTCGAGCAGCATCTCGTGCACCTTCACGAACGGCGCCAGCTCCGCCGCGGCGCTGTGGCGCACGCTTTCGGCGAGGGTGCGCAGCTCGTCGCGCACCTCCTTCACCGCGCGGTCGTACCGGCGCTGCTCGCGCAGCACGTCGGCGGCCGAGATCTGGTAGTGGTCGACCTCCGCCGACATGCCGGCGAAAAGGTGCGCGTGCCCGATCGCGATGCCGCCCGACACCCCGATGCCGTGCATCGTGAAGCAGACGTTGTGGCCCGGCCCCTTGGTGCCCTCCAGGTTCATGGCGTCACTCGCCCTCGCCGAACTTGTCCGCGAAGAGCTTCTCGAGCGCGGCCATCGCGTCGGACTCGTCGGGCCCGTCCGTCTCGAGCTCCACCGTCGATCCGAGCCCCGCGGCGAGCATCATCACGCCCATGATGCTCTTCGCGTTCACGCGGCGGGCACCGCGCGCGATCCACACCGAGCTCTGGAACCTCGACGCGGCCTGCGTGAGCTTGGCCGACGCCCGCGCGTGCAGCCCGAGCCGGTTCGAGATCGTGATGGTCCTCTTGATCATCCGGCGCTCGGGGGACGGGGGGGAATGGGGCAGATGCCGCCGGCGCCGCCCTCCATCGCCTTGGCGAGGGCGATCCCGAGGGGCTGCTCGCGGTACGAGAGGGCCTTGATCAGCATCGGCAGGTTCACGCCGGCGATGCCCTCGACGCGGCCGGGCTCGAGCAGCCGCGCGGCGATGTTCGAGGGCGTGGCGCCGTAGATGTCGCTCATCACGAGCACGCCGTCGCCCTGGTCGAGGAAGCGGATCAGGTCCTCCGCGACGGGCACGATGGCATCGGGGTCGTCGTGCACCGTGATGCCGATCTGGCGCAGGTAGAGCGGGCGCTTGCCCAGCACGTGGCTCGCGGAATGGATGAGCGATTCCCCGAACGCGCCGTGGGAGACGATGAGGATGCCGATCATGGGCGCCATCTTATCCAAGTCGTCGCGCGGAGTCGCCGTTTCGGTCCCGCCGATGGCTTGGGTGATAATCGGCGGATGGACCGCAAGCCCCGCCCCGTGGAGATCGACCTGCACCAGGCCTCGCGCGTGCTCGACGTCGCGTTCGACGACGGGCGCTCCTTCTCGCTCAGCTGCGAATACCTGCGCGTGTACTCGCCGTCGGCGGAGGTGCGCGGCCACGGCCCGGGCCAGGAAGTGCTCCAGGCCGGCAAGCGCGACGTCGGGATCCGCGCGATCGACCCGGTCGGCAACTACGCGGTGAAGCTCGTGTTCACCGACGGCCACGATACCGGCATCTACTCGTGGGAGTACCTGTACGAGCTGGGCGAGAAGCACGACGCCAACTGGAACACCTACCTGAAGCGCCTGGAGCAGGCGGGCAAGTCGCGCGAGCCATGAGCGACGAGCGCACGACCCACTTCGGCTACCAGGAGGTGCCCGAGGACGAGAAGGCGAAGCGCGTGGGCGCGGTCTTCCGCTCGGTGGCGTCGAGCTACGACCTCATGAACGACCTCATGTCGCTCGGGCTGCATCGGGCGTGGAAGCGCTTCGCGCTCGAGCTCTCGGGCGTGCGCGCGGGAAGCCGCGTGCTCGACGTCGCTTCCGGCAGCGGCGACCTCGCGCGCGCATTCGCGAAGCGCGTCGGCCCGACCGGCCAGGTCTGGATGACCGACATCAACGCGGCGATGCTCGGCGTCGGGCGCGACCGCATGCTCGATGCCGGCCTCTTCGCGCCGATGGCGCTCGCCGACGCGGAGAAGCTGCCCTTCCCGGACGCGGCCTTCGACTGCGTGAGTGTCGCCTTCGGGCTGCGCAACATGACGCACAAGGATCGCGCGCTCGCGGAGATGGCGCGGGTCACCCGTCCCGGCGGGCGCGTGCTCGTGCTCGAGTTCTCGCGCGTGTGGAAGCCGCTCGAGCGCGCCTACGACGCGTACTCGTTCGGCATCCTGCCCCGCATCGGCAAGTACGTCGCCCACGACGAGGAGGCGTACCGCTACCTCGCCGAATCGATCCGCATGCACCCGGACCAGGAGACGCTCAAGGGCATGATGGAGCAGGCCGGGCTCGGGCGCGTCGAGTACTTCAACATGACCGCGGGCGTGGTGGCGCTGCACCGCGGCTTCCGCCCGTGACCGGGCCGCTGCACGCCAGCGCGGCGCGCGCGGCGAACCACGTGCTGCGTGCGACGCCGGTCGCGCTCGAGCGGCTTCGCCGCCACGCCGGCCGCACGGTGTCGTTCGCGCTGGGACCGGCCCAGGTGGCCTTCACGCTGCAGACCACCGGGGAGCTGGAGCCCGCGATCGCCGATGCGAAGCGCGACCTGGAGGTGCGCGTATCGCCTTTCCTGCTGCCGCGGCTCGCGGCCGGCGAGGAGGCCGCCTTCCGCGAGATCGACATGCAGGGCGACATGGAGCTCGCGCAGGAAATCTCCTTCCTCATGCGCAACCTGCGCTGGGACGCGGAGGAAGACCTCGCGCGCGTGGTGGGAGACATCGCCGCCCACCGGATGGCGGGCGCGGCACGGGCGCTCGCTCGCGGCACGCGCGAAGCGGGGCTGCGCACGGCGCAGGCCGTTGCCGAGTACTGGACGGAGGAATCCCCGCTCATCGCCTCTCGCGTCAAGGTCGAAGGC
>Ga0157369_10002912_pt1 | contig 20467 bp, 20 predicted proteins | sample C25metaG_FD_113461 | JGI IMG/M metagenome (GOLD analysis project Ga0157369, IMG submission 113461) | Corn rhizosphere microbial communities from Kellogg Biological Station, Michigan, USA - C2-5 metaG | ecosystem: Host-associated > Plants > Roots > Rhizosphere > Soil | place: USA: Michigan...
CCAGCGCTCCACCAGGGCCTGCAGGCGCTCCCGTTGCGGCCCCTGACTGCCATCGTGGACGGTCTCGCGGTCGGGCCAGCGTGTAAGCCGGAGTCTTGCTGCCAGCTCATCGAGCTGGGCTTGAGGTACGCGGATGGGAAAGGGCTGGATGAGATCGGTCATGGAGAGCCTCGCAAGGAAGGGCGCAGTCGAATAACTGAACGTTATCGTTCAGTTTACAGGGGCTGTCAATCCGCTTAAGGTTCGCCCATGACCGAAATGACCAAACCACGCGGCGGGCGACCCCGGCGCGAAGAGGCCGGCGCTGTCGATCGCCGCCTGCTGGATGCTGCCTTCGAACTCTTCCTCGCCCAGGGCTTTGCCGGGACCTCCTGCGAGGCGGTGGCGCGGCTGGCCGGTGCGGGCAAGGCCAGCCTCTATGCGCGCTTCGCCAACAAGGATCAGCTGTTCGAGGCGGTGATCCGCCGTCATTCGGCAACCCTGCCGCAGCTCGAACCCGTGCCCTCCGGCCTGCCGCTCGCGGAGCGTCTGCGGCTGGCCGGTCAGGACATGCTGGAGCACGCCTCGCGGCCGGAAACCCTGGCGATGATGCGCCTGGTGATCGCCACGGCCGATCGCTTTCCGGCAGTAGCGGCCGAGGCGACCCGGATCGGCTGGGAGGCGGGTCGCCTGCGGGTGCGACAGGCCATCGAGGCGGGCCCGGATCAGCCGGACGATGTCGAGCGGCTGCTCGAGGGATTCATCGATCTGGTCTTCGCGCCGCATCAGTTGCGGGCGCTGCTGGGCGATGATCCCAGGGCACTGCGGGCTCAGGCGGCGGAGCGGATCGAGCGGGCCATTCGGCTGTTGCTGGGGTGAGGGTACTCGCCGACCCGGAGCGCTCGCTGACCAGGCCGTCGCCCGAGACGCTGGCGGCAGTCGGATTGCGGTCTGACACCCCTGGTGCCTGCTCGCCCGCAGCGATCTTTCGCTAGCCCTTGCGCTTGGCCGATATCGCCGCCGCCGTGGAAATGAGCAGATCCGCCATGCGTTTTTCGTCACGCTCGGCGTTCCACCGCGCGCGGGTCACCGCGACGTTGACGGCGCCTATTGCGCGGCCTGCGGCATCGACGATCGCTGCCGCAGTCGAGGTGTCGCCATAGAAGAACTGATCCTCGACGTGGGCGTAGCGCCGCTGGCGAGCCTGGCGGATGTTTTCCCAGACCTTGTCGCGATCGGTGACCGTCGCCGGGGTGTAGGCGATCAGTTCGCTGCGATCGAGGATGGCGTCCACCTCGGCATCCGCATAGGTGGAAAGAATCGCCAGCCCGGGTGCGGTACACCACGCGGGAAGGCGACTGCCGACGATGACGTTGGCATTGAACACGTGGCGGCTGACGATCCGCACGACATAGACGATGTCGGTACCGTCCATGACGGTCAGGTTGGTGGCTTCTTCCGTCTCGCTGCTGAGTTGCTGCAGGTAGGGCGCGGCGCGATTGACCAGTTCGCTGGACGACAGGTAGTGGAAGGTGAAATCGAGCAGCCTGGGTGACAACTCGTATTTCTTGTCGGCGCCCTTCGTGAGGTAGCCAAGGGTGCTGAGCGTATGGGTGAAGCGCTGGGCGGCGCTGATGTCCATATCGGCGAGCCCGGCGATTTCCGAGAGCGAAAGATGGCGTTTGCTGCCATCGAACGCGGTCAGGACCTTCATCGCCTTCTCGACGGATTGCACGTACAGCGAAGAGGCGGTGGGGTCCTTGCGCGGACGTCGCGGATCACTCATGGAGAGACTCCTGCTTGGGGGGCGCGAATTATCGGGTCGCCGGCGCTATTTTTCTATCGCAGTTCGATAAAGCCTGTCCTGGGTTCTCGCTCAGCACCGCCAGGCCTCTGCCGTCGAGCGGCTCAAGAGATGCTTTCTGATGCGTTCGCTGGGTGTCAGGTCGAAGGCGTCGACCGCTCGATAGAAGGTCGGTCGCTGATAGGCCGCGAGCTTGTCCGCGGACCAGGCCGCGAGGTCGGCGAAGTCGAGCGTGGCGTCAGGCTTGGCCTGCACGTACAACAGGATTTCCTGCTCGCCGATCGCGGAGGCAACACCGATCGCCGCGCTGGCATGGACAGCCGGATGGCTATTGAAGATCCGCTCCACCTCCCAGGCCGAGACGTTCTCGCCACGGACACGCATGCTGTCGGTTTTCCGGCCCACGAAGAACAGTTCGCCGCCGGCGTTGCGCCTGGCCAGATCGCCGGTGAACAGTCGTCCCTCGCGAAGGGTGGCGGCGGTCGCCGCGGGATTGTCGAGATAGCCTGGCAGAAAGACGCCTTCCACCGCGCTCGACAGCACGATCTCTCCCAGTTCACCGGCGGCCACGGCCTGCCCGTGCTGATCCAGGAGTTCGACGGTCAGCCAGGGCAGCGGGCGTCCCACCGAACCCGGCGTTCCCCGTTCGTTCAGCGTGGCGAAGCTCGAGCATTCGGTCATGCCATAGCACTCGCGCAGGGCGCAGCCAAAGCGCGCTGCGGTGTCGGCCCAGCGATTCAGGCCGACGCCCGCGCCCCACAGGACGCGCAGCGGGTGGCGGGCCGGCCAGGCCGCTGGCGGCTGCTGCATCAGGATGTCGATGATGCCGCCCAGGTAGTGCAGCTGGGTGGCCTGGGCGGCGGCGCACTGAGCCCAGAAGCGACTGGCCGAGAAGCGCGGCACGATATGCAACTCGCAGGGGGTGAGCAGGGGCGCCATCAGCATCTGGGCGCCGCCGATATGGCACATCGGCTCCCAGATCAGCAGGTGATCGTCCGGCTGGACGTCGGCGACGCGGATGACCGACTCGCCGGCGATACGCATCATGCGATGGGTAAAGATCACACCCTTGGGATGGCCGGTCGTGCCGGACGTATAGATGATGCACAGCGGGTGGTCGAAGGCCACCTGTTCTGGACGGAGCTCGGCAGCGGCCCCGGCCCCGGCCTCGCGGACGAGGTCCGCGAGGGTCACCCGCGGCAGGCGGTGGGCAGCGCCCGCCTGCAGCAGCGGTTGCAGGGCGGGCTCGCTGATCACCAGGTCGGGCTGGGCATGTTCGAAGGGATAGTCGAGCCCCAGGCCGCGCAGCTTGGTGTTGATCGGGATCCAGGTGATGCCACTCAGTGTCATGGCATAGATCAGGGCGACCTGATCGGCGCTGTTACCGAGGAACGTCGCGATCCGACTGCCCACCCCCAGTCCACGCGCCGCCAGGGTGCTCTGCAAACCGGCGACCCGGACGCGAAGCGAGTCGCGGTCCAGCGCTTGCTCACCGAAGACAATGCGCATCCGGCTGGAGCTGTCGGTCAGGCGTTCATGGAGGAGCGGGATGACGTCCAGGCGATCCTGGGGGGATCGCGCGGGGAAGAAATCGGTATGGGGATGCATGGGTCAGCGTCCTTGGAGTTTGGCGGTAGCGCGCGACGACACCCAGCGAGCGAGGAGCGCGAAGACGACGATGAAGGCGACCAGGGTGGTCGAGACCGCCGCCAGGGTGGGGGAGAGCGCCAGCTGGATGCTGTCCCACATCTGCTTGGGCAGGGTCGTGTTGATGCCGCCACTGACGAAGATGGCGATGGTCAGGTCATCGAAGGAGGTGATGAAGGCCAGCAGGAAGGCGGATACCAGGCTGCTCGACATCAGCGGCAGGGTGACGGTCCGCAGGCGCGTCAGCGGGGAGGCCCCGAGAATTCGCGCGGCATCGTCCAGGCGCCAGTCGTACTGCTTGAAGGCGGCGCTGAGGGTGACCACCACATAGGGCAGGGCCAGCACGGTGTGCCCGATGACCAGGCCCAGGTCGCGACCGGCCAGGCCGATGCGCGAGAACAGATAGAGCAGGCCGAGGGCGATGACAATGCGCGGCACGATCAGGGGCGAGATGAACAGCGCGAACAGCAGCTTGTTCCAGCGTGACGGCAGGCGGGTGAGGGCCAGCGTCGCACCGAAGCCGAGGATCACCGCGAGCAGCGCCGTGAGCACCCCGACGCTCAGCGAGCGCCAGAGCGCCGCCTGCCAGACCGGTGAGAAGAAGAATTCGGCGAACCATTTCAGACTGAACAGCTTGGGTGGAAAGGCGATATAGGGCGCGCTGGTGAAGGCCAGCGGAATCACCACCAGCACCGGCAGGATCAGCAGCGCCACCAGCAGCACGCTGTAGCCGGTGAGGAGGAGGCTGTCGCCCTGACCGTATCGCCGCGGCAGCAGCCCCGACAGGGCATGACCAAGACCGATCAGCAGGCGTTGGGACACCCCGGCGCGGCGATTCTTCGGCGCCTCGCCGCTGAGCGAAGACAATCCGGCCACGCGATCGAACAGCCAGAACACCAGCAGCGAGCAGACCAGCAGCACCACCGACAGGGCGCCGGCGAAATGCAGGTCGAAGAGGTCGAGCACGGACGAGATGACCAGCTGCGCCACCATCATTTCGCGGGGCGAACCGAGCAGGGCCGGCACGATGAAGAAGCCGAGACTGGTGATGAAGACCAGCAGGCTCGCCGCGGCGACGCCAGGCCCGGACAGGGGCAGGAAGACACTGAAGAAACTCATGGTCCGGCTGGCGCCCAGGGTCTCCGCCGCGGACATCAGGCGCTTGTCGATGGTTCTCATGATCGGCAGCAGGGTGATCACCGCCAGGGGCAGCATGGCGTGGACCATGCCGATCAGGGTGCCGGACAGCGCCGGCACCAGTCCCGACGGATCGTCGACGACCTTGGCGGCAATCGTCGTCAGCAGACCCTTGCGACTGAGCAGCAGCATCCAGGCGTAGGTCTTCACCAGGTAGCTGGTCCAGAACGGCAGCATGATCCACAGCAGCCACCGCTCGCGTCCTTGAGGCGACAGGCGACACAGCAGATAGGCGATCGGGTAGGCGAGCAGGACCGCGAGCCCCGCGGTCAGGGCGGAAATCCAGAAGGTGATCCAGAGCACCCGGGCATAGATGGGCGTCGAGGCGATCCGCTCGAAATTGGCCAGGGTCAGTTCGCCGGCGTTGCCCTGAACGCTGCCCACCAGCATCTCGGCGACCGGGAGCAGAAAGAAGGCGGCCAGAAACAGCAGCGCCGGCAGTGCGGGCAGCAGACCTCGACGCAGGCTCATGGGCGGACCTCCGGCGGCAGCAGCGCGGCCCGGCGCGGGTCCCAGGCGATGCCCACCGTATCCCCCGGTCTGACGGTCAGTTGCCGCGGGCACCTGACGTTGAACGCCTTGCCCGAGGGCAGTCTGACCTGGGCGCGCAGGTCGCTGCCGAGGAAGACGCACGCGTCCACCAGACCCTGCAGCAAGCCTTCCCCGGGCGCCGTCAGCCGCGCGGCTTCGGGGCGAACCAGGAGCACACCTTCGCGGCCATCGCCCCCCTGATGAGCGGCGAGTTCGAGGGTGGTGTTTTCGACCTGCAGCCGGCGATCGGCGGTGAAGCGGCCCTCCAGCAGATTGGAGTGGCCGATGAAGCCCGCGGCGAAGCGGCTGACCGGTCTGTCGTAGAGGTCCTCGGGCGTTCCCAGCTGTTCGATGCGGGCCTGATTCATGAGGCAGATGCGATCGGACAGCGTGAGGGCCTCTTCCTGGTCGTGGGTGACATAGATGAAGGTGGCGCCCAGCTCGCGATGCAGGTGGCGGATCTCCAGCTGCATGTGCTCGCGCAGATTCTTGTCCAGCGCGCCCAGGGGTTCGTCCAGCAGGATCACAGAGGGGCGGTAGACGAAGCAGCGCGCCAGGGCGATGCGTTGCTGCTGGCCGCCGGAGAGTTCCTGCGGGTAACGCCGCGCGAAGTCGCGCATCCGCACCATGTCGAGGGCGTCGTCGACCGCCTTCGCGGTGTCGACCTTGCTCCTTTTACGCATGCGCAGCCCGTAGGCGACGTTGTCCCACACGCTCAGGTGCGGAAACAGCGCATAGCTCTGGAACACCAAGCCGATCCCCCGCTCGCCTGGCGGCGTGCGGGTGGCGTCCTGGCCATCGATGAGCAGGGTACCCATCGAGGGCTGGACCAGCCCCGAGATCATCTGCAGGAGCGTGGTCTTGCCCGAGCCGGAAGGGCCGAGCAGGGTCAGGAATTCGCCGTCCTGCACGATGAGGTCGGTGGGCTGCAGCGCAACGGCGTCCCCATAGGTTTTGCCGAGGCCGACGGTTGCTAGTTTTATGGCCATCTCCAGCTCCCCTCAGGACAGAATCCAGGCGTTGAAGCGCTCGGTCACCGCGGCGCGATGTTCCGCCCACCACTGCGGACTGGGCAGCCGCATGTGCTGCAGGTTGCTCGGCTCGGTGGGCAGCAGACGCGCGCGCTCGGCGGGGATGCTGTCGAAGGCCTTGCGGTTGGTGGGGCCGTAGGCCAGGGTCCTGGTCAGTTCGGCCTGGCGCTGCGCGTCCGCGCAGAAGCGGACGAACTGCTTGGCGATGTCCGCGCGTGGCGTGCCCTTGGGAATCGCCCAGCCTTCGATGGAGTACAGGCCCTGGTTCCAGGCGATCTCCACCGGGGCGCCATTGTCGATGGCCGCCTGGGCGCGACCATTCCAGGTGGAGATCATGTCGACCTCGCCACTCTGGATGGCCTGCATGGCCTGGGCCCCGGAGGTCCACCAGATGTCGACGTGGCGCTTGATGCGATCAAGGCTCTTGAAGGCGCGGTCCACGTCCAGCGGATAGAGATCGTCGATGGCGACCCCATCGGCCATGAGTGCCTGTTCGAGGGTATCCAGCGGGTTGCGTCTCAGGCAGCGGCGACCGGGAAATTTCTCGACGTCCCAGAAGTCGCGCCAGGACTGGGGGCCCTTGCCGGGGGCGAAGGTGTCGGTGCGGTAGGCGAGGACGGTGGAATAGACGTCCACGCCCAGCCAATTGGCGGTGACCGCCTCGGGAAGGAGGTCGGGATAGTCCTCCGCCTTCAGTCCGATGGGTTCGAGGAAACCCTTTTCCTCGAGAAAGGGAATGTCCGCGGAGATCGTCAGGGTGGTGACGTCCCAGACGTAGTTGCGGGTCTGCACCATGGCCGAGAACTGGGCGACCGGCTGGGATTCGCGGGCCACGCTGATGACCTTGATACCGGTGGCCTGCTCGAAGGGCGTGTAGAAGGCCCGGCGGTACGCCTCGGTATAGGGACCGCCAGGGTCCGAGACCACGAGGCGCTGATTCTGAGCGAAAACGCTACGCGGCAGGCCGGCCACGGCGGCCAGGATGGCGCCGGCCTTGAGTACCTGGCGGCGACCTGGATTCTGGAATTGACTCATCTGGACTGACTCCTTGGCAACGAAAACTCGTTTGCAGGTCGTGCCGTGCCGCAAACGCCTGGCAGCGGTGAACCCATGTCGTCGGCAGAGCTGGCTGAAGGCCCCGTGGGCGAGGCGTGGAGGGTGGCGCTCCCGGTCAGGGGCGGCCGCGCTCTTACTTGGCGCGTTGCTGGAAAAAGGCTTCCATCATCCGGGCGGGTTCGCCGGATTCGTAGGCCTCGCGCTGGATGCGGGTGCCCGCCTCGATGCTGTCCTGGAAGCCGGCTTCGGTTATCTCGCGGAAACGCTGCTTGTCCAAGCGCATGGCCACCGGCGGTTTCGCCGCCAGGGCTTCGGCGATTTCCAGCGCCTTGGCGAATACCTCGGCGGCCGGGACGAGGTGATGGATCAGGCCGATGCGGTGGCATTCTTCGGCGTCCATGAGACGGCCGGTCAGGGTCAGCTCGATGGTGCGGGACATGCCGAGCATGCTGTTCATGATCCAGGGGCCGGTGGTGCTGGCGATCCCGGCATTGATCTCGGGTTGCCCCATGCGCACGCCGGGATGACCGACCCGGATGTCACCCAGCAGGGCCACCTGGAAGGCGGAACCTGCCGCGGTGCCATTCAAGGCCATCACCAGCGGCTTGGACAGGCCACGCAGGGCGGCGTAGTAGCGCTGCCATTCACCCACCCAGGCGACGGCGCGCTCGCCGTCGAAGTCATGGGCTTCGGAGAGGTCCTGGCCAGCGGAGAAGGCCCGGTCACCGGCACCGGTCATGATGATGGCCCGGATGGCGTCGTCCGCCTCGAAGCGCTGGAGCGCGTCGATGATCTCGTTGCGCATGGGGGTAGTCCAGGCGTTGAGCTTGGCGGGCCGATTGAGCGTGACGACGGCAACGGCGCCCTGGATATCGATCAGGATGTCGCTCATTTTTATCTCCATTCGATAAAAGTTATTTAAAGGAGATTTACCTTTATCTTTTATCGGTGGGCTGTCAAGTCGCGATCGCGGGCGCCGACGGCTCGGCGACCGACCGCTGAAGGAGCCGTTGAATCGACGCGGGCAAAGGCCAGCCCGTTGCCTGGACGGCGTACAGGCAGCAACGGAGTTCAGGGCAGCTTGCGCAGGCGGCTGATTGCTTGGGCGGTTAAGGGACGGTAGCGGCTGGACGGGTCCAGGGGGTCGTGGCCCTGGGGTTCAGCCCCGCGCCCGCCGCTGTGGTCTGCCCGCCAGGTGCCGGGCCAGGACGATGAAGTTCTGCAGGGCGGGCGAGGGATTGAAGGCGCGACAGGCCAGGGTGATCGGGGCGGCCAGCCGGGGGCGGGCGTCCAGGATGGGGCAGTAGCAGATGCTGGACCTGTGCAGTTCGGTCATGGACGCCGGTACCGCGGAGATGCCGGCGCCGGCCGCCACCAGGCTCAGGTTGGTGAGCATGCGATCGACTTCGAAGGCGACCTTGGGTTCGAAGCCGGCATGGCGACAGGCGCCCAGCAGCTTGGCATACATGCCCGGCGCGCCCGGCTTGCGCACCAGGATGAAGGCTTCATCAGCCAGGGCGGCCAGCGGCAGTCCGCGTTGCGCCAGGCTGTCCAGCGCCGCTGCGCCGATCCCCGCGATGAGTCGATGATTACTCGGCAAGGCGAGCAGCATCGCCTCGTTGAGCAGGCGGTGATAGGAGACGCCGTCCGGCGCGCTGACCGGGGCGCGCAGGATGCCGAGGTCCAGGCGGCCTTCCGCCACCCGCTGGGTGAGGCCTTGGGCGTTGTCCTCGGCGATGACGATTTCCACGTCCGGGTAGCGCTCCCGGTAGGCGCGGATGACGCGGGGGATCAGCGCATGGGCGGCCGCCGAACTGGTGAAACCCAGCGTCAGGGTGCCGTCGATGCCCTTGGCGACCCTCGCCGCGCGATGCGCGCCCTGGCCGACCCGGGCCAGGATGTCACGGGCCTCCTGCAGGAAGGCCGCGCCGCCAGCGGTCAGCACGACACCCTTAGGGTGACGCAGGAAGAGGGCGAAGCCGAGTTCGTCTTCCAGGGCCCGGATCTGCTGGCTGAGCGGCGGCTGCTGCATGTGCAGGCGCGCGGCGGCGCGGGTGAAGTGCTGCTCTTCGGCCACCGTGACGAAGTAACGCAGATGCCGCAATTCCATTCGCTCGCTGACCTCGCTGACGCCGGTCTGGATGACCGATCGGTTAGGATGGGGCGCAAGGTGTCTGGCGCCTCGCACAATAATAACGACAGGAATCCGGATGATCGCGCGGATCGCTCGCAACGGCAGTGTGCAGCTAGGCTTGGCCCTCGCCAGCGGGCTGCTGCTCGGTCTCTGGCGTCCCGAGCTGGCCGCGGCCATGAAGCCCTTGAGCGATCTGTTCCTGCGCACCCTTGGCCTGGCCATCCCGCTGCTGATGTTCGCGCTGATCGTGTCGGCCATTGCCCGCCTGGGTCGGGGCGTCGGCGCCATGGCGGCGCGCATGGTGCTGTACTTTCAGGTGATGTCCCTGCTGTCCCTGCTGGTTGGTCTGCTCGTCGGTCTGGTGATCCATCCCGGCAGCGCCGTCGCGCCTGGCCCGATATCGATCAGCTGGGGCAGTGCCGAACCGGCAGCCCCCCTGTTGCCGGCTGCTCCCTCGTCGATGCCAGGTCTGCTCGACAGTCTGCCAGGTACCCTGCTGGGCGCCTTTACCCAGAGCGCCATATTGCCGCTGCTGTGCCTGGCCATCGCCCTGGGACTCATCCTGCGTGCCCTGGGTGAGCACGGCACACCCTGGCTCGCCGGGATCGAGCGGACCCTGGGGTTCATGCTGCGGCTGCTGCGCCTGTTCCTCCGCCTGGCGCCGCTCGCCGCCTTTGCGGCCATGGCCTTTACCGTTTCCCGTTATGGCGGCGCCTCCCTGTGGCCGCTGTTGAAGTTTCTGCTCGCGGTCTATCTGGCCGCCCTGTGTTTCGTCTGCGGCGTGCTGGGGCTGGTGGCGCGGCTCTGTGGCTTTTCCCTGTTGCGCCTGATCCTCTGGCTGAAGCACGAGTTGCTGCTGGTGGCGGTGACCGGTTCCTCGGTCGCGGCCTTGCCCCTGCTGATCGGCCGCCTCGAACGCGCCGGTTGCCCGACGGAGCTGGTGCGGTTGTCATTGACCACCGGCTACACCTTCAACCTGGCAGGCTCGAATCTCTATATCGCCGTGGCGCTGCTGTTCCTCACCCAGTTCGCCGGGATCGAGCTGTCGGCCGCGCAATTGGCGAGCTTCCTGCCCGTCGGCCTGATCACCACCCTGGGTTCGACGAGTGTTGCCGGCTCGGCCTTCCTGACCCTGGCGGCGACCCTGTCGATCCTGCACTTCGTGCCAGTGGAGGCGGTCGGCCTGCTGCTGGGCGTCGAGCGGCTGATGAAGTGCCGCTCGCTCACCAATGTGCTGGGTAACTGCGTCGCCTGCCTGGCGCTGGCGCGCTGGCAGGGGACGCTGGACCGGCCGCAGCTGGCGGCGGCGCTCGCCCGTGGACGGCACTAGGCGATCACGGCTTCAGCAGCTTGGCAAAGGCCTGATCGAGCGCGGTGTCGGTCTCGGCGAGCCGCTGACGCCGGGCCTTGGTCCAGTCGACATCGGTCTCCAGGGCCCGCTTCGCCTCGCCGAGCATGCGCTGCACCTCGGCCGGTTGCGGACCGCCGGTGCCGACCCGGGTCTTGACCATGCTGGTCGGCGAGAGGGCATTGCGGAATTCGGCTTCCTGCAGCGGCAGGCTGGTTTCCTTCCACTGGTACTTTTCAGCGGCCTGGGTGTAGAGCTGCCGGGCCTTGGCGAAGGGGAAGGTCTTGGGCGTGTAGCCTTCGTTGCGGGCCTCGGTGACGATCAGCGAGGCGAAGCTGTGACCGATGCGGAAGGGCACCTTGTGCGCTCGCTCCAGGGTGTCGGCCAGCTCCATCGAGGTGGTCCATTCGTTCTCCAGCTCTTCCAGGGCGCGCTGCGGATTGACCTTCAGGGCGTCGAGCACGCGGTCCATGCTGGTGAACATGCCGATGGCCGAGTCATAGAAATTCAGGTCGTCGAAGGCGAACTTGTAGTCCGTCATGCCGGTGGTCACGTTGTGCGCGCGCAGGGTGATGGTCTGCGCCAGGCCGATGGTGTCCGAGGCGGCTTCCCGGGTGCGCATGAGCAGTCCGGGATTGCGCTTCTGCGGCATGGCGCTGCTGGTGTAGGTGGAGCCTTCCTCCAGCAGCAGCCAGGGGCGGATCTGGTGGTACTGGGTATGGATGTCGCCGATCATCGCCCCCAGCCGGATCGCCGAGGAGGCGGCGATGTCGGCCGCCTCGATGGGGATGTCATAGGTGGAGACCTGGCTGGAATCCAGCGAATTCTGCCGCACCCCATCGAAGCCGAGCAGGGCGGCGAGACGCTCGCGGTTCAGCGGATAGGCGGAATTGGCCAGCACGGCGGTGCCCATCGGGCTGAGGTTGAGGCGCTGATAGAGCTGGGCGATGCGCTGGGCGTCGCGGGCGAAGGAATCGGCGTAGGCGAGCAGATAGTGGGCGTAGGAGATCGGCATCGCCTGGACGCCGTTGGTATAGGCCGGCACCAGGGTATCGACGTTGGCGGCGGCCAGGGTCAGCAGGCGCTGACGGGTCGCGTTCACGGCGTCGCTGTAGGCCAGCACCTGGCCACGCAGGGACGCCAGGCGGTAGGTGGCATAGATGTCCTGGCGACTGCGGCCCGAGTGGATCAGCGAGGCTTCCGGACCGATCCTGTCGGTCATGATCTTTTCCAGCTGGAGGATGTCGGTGGGTCGCTTGCCGTCCGGCTGACCCCCCTGGTCGATGGCGAATTCGACCCCGCTGGCGATCTTGCGCCCCATTTCCGGGGTAACGATGCCTTCCTCGGTCAGCATCACGATGGAGGCCTTGTTGATGCGGTTCAGCCCGTCGAACTGGTCTTCGACGCCGCCGGCGCGGGTGCCACCGTGGGTCACGGTGCCGCCGATCCTGGCGACCTCGGCCTTGCACTCGGCGGTGGTCTTGCAAGGGGCGTCAGCGGTATTGGCGGCCAGTGCCGGGGTACCGGCGGCCAGGGCGACGAGCAGGGCGAGCGGCAGCAATCGCGGGGTAGCGGGCATGGAGGAAAGTCCTGTCGGGATGGGATCGAGGCCGGCGCGGTCCGCAGCCGGCGGTGGGGTCAGAGCAGGGGCAGGGTGTAGCTCAGGATCAGGCGGTTCTGGTCGAGCTCGGTGTCGTTATGGCTGCGGTAGCTGCCATTGCGCCAACGCACCTTGAAGTTCTTCAGCGCGCCGGTCTGGAAGGTGTATTCCAGCTCGGTATCGCGTTCCCACTCCTGACCGGCGACACCGCCCGGCCCGTCGAAATGGTCGCCCCTGAGATAACGCGTCATGAAGGCGAGGCCCGGGAGGCCCCAGGCGGCGAAGTCGTAGTCGTAGCGCACCTGCCAGGAGCGCTCGCCCGGATTGGCGAAATCCGGCGACAGCATCACGTAGTTGACCAGGTACGAGTCGGTGCCGTTGAGATGGGGAAAGCCGGTTTCGCCGTGCATCTGCTGGTAGGCGGCGCCGAAGGCGTGGTGACCCAGGTTGTAGGTGAACTTGGCGCCATAGGCATCGTTGTCGACGTTGCTGCCGCCGTCCTTGCGCGAGCGGGCATAGCGCAGATCCGTCTCCAGCGACTGGCCCTTGCCGAGCGGCAGGACGTGCAGCACGTTGAACATATGCTGTTCGTAGTTCTGGTCGAGGTGACCGTAGTCGTAGACCGTGGTGAGCTGCTGGCTCCATTTGTAGCTCAGGCCGGCGAAGTCGAACTGGTCGGACGCGCGGCCGCCCCTGATACCGCTGCCCGCTACGGTCATGTCCTCGTTGGCGCTGTCGTTGCGAACGCGGTTCTGGGTCAGCCGCCCGGCGTTGAAGGTCAGGTTGTCCAGTTCCTTCGACACCAGCTGGGCGCCCTGGAAGGTCTGCGGCAACAGGCGGGAGTTGCTGCTGCGGATGGTCTGCAGCCGGGGGATCAGGGTGCCGACCTGCAGGGTGCTCCTGGACACCCGCACCTTGCCGGTCAGCCCGAGCTTGCTGTAGTCGTCGGGCGCTCGCCGGTCGCCCACCGGCAACAGACCGGTGTTCTGCCGGTCCGGCCCCGAATCCAGCTTGAGGCCGAGCATGCCCAGGGCGTCGAGGCCGAAGCCCACCGGGGCCCCTCGGTGAAGCCGGATTCGTAATCGAGAATGAAGCCCTGGGCCCATTCCTCCCGCTTGGATTGCCGGGCGCCCGACTGGCGATAGTCGCCGTTGAAGTAGAAGTTGCGCAGTTCCAGGTCGGCCTTGCTGTCGGCAAAGAACTCGGCGAAGGCATCGGAGGGTAGAAAGGAGGCGAGGGCGGCGGTACCGACCCCGAGGGCTAGCGGTGGCATGCGCATGGTGAGATTCCTTGACGCGTTATTGTTATTGGGCGCGTTTCGTCGTGAGGCGGTGGCCGCTCACGAAGGGAACCTTAAGGACTTTGCTGAAAGATTAAAAATATATGAAAAGTCGGTGCTTGATACTTTAAGGATATGGTCAGCGCGCCTAGTTCTCGATCAGCCTGATTGATTGCCTACTGGACGTAGCCCACCGGGATGCTGGCGGGGCCTGGCGTCTCCCGAGGTGACGCCAGGCCAGCGCGGCTCAGCCCGAGCGTGCCTTCAAATGGGCGGGCACCCAGGGACCCCGGAGCGGAATATGGGGATAGGCGTCGTCGAGGATGCGCAGCTCGGCGTCCTTGGGCGTGTTGTCGCCTTCCCTCTGGATGCTGACGATATCCTGGGGGCAGGCCGAGAAGGCGACGAAGCAGTCCATTTCCGCGCGCAGGGTGATGAAGTCGCCTGGGCGGGTCACCGTGGGCAGGGTGTCCAGGTGGATATTGTCCGGCTGTACCCGGATGTTCATGAAGATATTGAAGGAGGCGAGGCTGCGCCGGGGCGGCGTGACGCCCAGTTCCAGCATGCCCTCGACCAGGTTGTCGGTGCAGTTCCTGTGGTAATGGGTGCACCCGAGCAATTCGTAGCGCCGGCGGTCGCAGGCCGCCATGAAGGTATCGTGGACCCCCGGGGAGGTGTCTTCGACCACGGTCAGGATCGGATGGCGCTCGCTGGTGACGAAGCTGTCGCCGACCACGGGATTGAGGTGCTGGGTATAGACCCGGGTGGCCTCCATGCACATGTATTCGTTGAGGTCATAGGCATTCCAGGCCCAGCAGTCGACGACCTGGGTACCGTGGGTATTGATGACCTGCACGCTTTGGCCGGCGCGTAGGCGGACGGCCTTGCCGTGACCGGCGGGTACGACGATGGAAGCGAGGGGATGTGACATGGATGAACCTCGTGGGTGACTAGTGGATGCGATGGCGGGTGAGGCGGCGCTCCCAGGCGCCGGCGGCCGCATCGATGGCGAGTGTGACCAGCCAGTAGCTCAGGGCGACCGCCAGATAGATTTCCAGGGGGGCGTAGCTTTCCGAAATGGCCTGCTTGGCCGCGTACATGAACTCCTCGACCGAGACCACCGACAGCAGCGCCGAATCCTTCAGCAGGCCGATGAACAGGCCGGTCGCCGGCGGCAGGGCCACGGGGAGCGCCTGGGCCAGGGCGACATGGCGGAAGCTCTGCCAGCGGGACATGCCCAGGGCGCTGCAGGCCTCGAATTGCCCTGGCGGAATGGCCGCGAAGGCGGCGCGCAGCACCTGGGCCAGATAGGGACCGTAGTACAGGGTCAGGGCCGTGACCCCCACCAGGGGCGAGGACAGGGTGAGGCCGTATTCCGGCAGGATGAAGAAGAGCACATAGATCAGCACCAGCAGCGGCAGGCCCAGGATGAGGTCGGTGTAGCCGCGCGCCAGCAGCTGGAGCAGTGGCTGGCGGCCGCGCAGCCGGATCCAGGCCAGCAGGGCGGCCAGGAGCAGGGCGGGCAGCGCCGTGATCAGGGAGAGTTGCAGGGTGTAGACCAGGCCGGCGAGCAGCGACGGGGCGTAGGCCAGGATGATGCCCAGATCCATCAGGCGTTCCTCGCGGTGGCGAAACGCCCTTCCAGGCGCCGAGCGAGCAGCAGGATCGGCCAGCACACCAGCAGGTAGCCGGCGACGACCGGCAGCATCACCGGTCCGGCCTCGTAGGTGCGGGCGATGATCAGCTGTCCGGCGTAGGTCAGCTCGGTCACGGCGATCACGGACGCCAGGGGCGTGGTCTTGACGATCAGCGTGAATTCGTTGACCAGCGCCGGCAGGCTGCTGCGCAGCGCCTGGGGTGCCAGGACGTGACGCCAGCACTGCAGGTGGGAGAGTCCCAGGGCCAGGGACGCCTCGGTCTGGCCACTGGCCAGGTTGCGATAGCTTCCCCGCAGGATCTCCGCGGTATAGGCGGCGCTGTTCAGGCCGAGCGCGAGCACGGCGGCCAGCAGCGGTTTGCCGCCCAGGCCGAGCAGCGGCAGCGAGAAGAACACCAGGAACAGCTGGACGATGGAAGGCGTTCCGCGCATCAGGCTGATGTACAGGCTGCCCAGCCGGCTGGGCAGCCAGGCCTGGTGTTGTCGCAGCCACCAGATGAGGTGACCGACGCTGAAGCTGAGCAGCGCCGCGGCCAGCGTCAGCTCGAGCGTGACCAGCAATCCGGGCCCCAGCTCCGGCAGGATCTTGAGCATCTGTTCCAGCACGGCTTACTCCGGGAAGTCGCTCAGGCTTTCCGCGACCGCGAGCGCCACGGCGCCGACCTGGTCGTTGCCGGGAATGCCCGTGCAGCAGGTCGAGACGACGAAGAGCATGTCCTGCACCACGCGGCAGGTGATCCGGTCGCCCGCCTTGGTTCGGTTCGGCTGGGGATGCAGGCTGCCATCGCGTTCCAGCACGACATGCATGAACAGGTTGACGGGGTCCGGAAGCTTGGGCTGGCGCCGCCCCAGCCGCGCGAGCTCGGCCTGTACCGCTTCGACGCAGCCGGTCTGCGCATAGCCGCGGCTGCGCAGGAAGGCGCTGGTGGAGGCGGGCAGCAGCAGGTCGTGGGTGCCCAGGCTGTCCTGGCCCAGGACCATCACCGGGCGCCGCCGATTGTTCACCAGCCGCATGCCCGAGCCGAGGACATAGGAGTTGCTGAAAACCCGTGTGTGATGGACCGAGAGATGCACCAGGGGATCCTCCTCGCTGAAGCCGAACAGGCTGGCCACCACACCGGCGTCCAGGGCTTCGATGCGCAGCAACTGACCCCGCTTCACGGCGATCGAACCGGCGCTTCCGGCGCGGATCTCGACCCGCTGCACGGGCAGCGGCGCGCGTTCGTCGAGGTGTTCTTTCATCAACAGCATGGGGCGGTCCTCAGGCGGGAGTGGGGGCGGTGTCGGCGATGCGGATATCAATGGGCGTCACGTGTAGGCCATTGCCCGGAATGATGTCCTGCGGACAGGAGGACACGGCGCAGACCAGGTCCTTGAGTGCCCGGAACACCACGTGATCGCCTGCCTTGCTCCTGGGGTCGGTGACCTGCATGCGGCCGTCGGCGGTTACCGGTCCGTTCTGGAACAGGTTGAAGGGCTCCGGCACGTTGGCCGCCAGCAGGCCGTAACCGGCCAGGCCTTCGTGCAGGTTGTCCAGGCAGTTACGGTGGCCATCCACACCGAAATCGACGCTGAAGCGGGTCGGATCGCAGGCGGGCACGTTGGCATCGTGGACGCCAATGGTGTCGGCGATCACTTCCAGCAGCGGCTCGTCGGCGGTGGAGTAGAGGCAGTCGCCGACCGCGAAGAACAGCGAATTGAGCCGGCGGCGGGTGTGCACCGGGGACAGCTGCTCCTCCAGGCGGCCCCGCACGACGGCGACGAAGTCCGCCGCCTGCTGACCGTCGCTGTCGATGATGGTGAGGTACTGGCCGGCACGGATCTCGAAAGTCCGGCCGTGCCCGGCCGGGACGTGCACGTGATGGGTTGGGCAAGGCATGGGAAGACTCACTGGCGGGGGATGAAGTCGGCGGTGGGCAGGTCGAAGCTGACCCCGAGGTAGCGCTGTTGCAGCGTTTTCAGTTCGCCGGATTGCTCGAGGGCGATGATTTCATCGCTGATCACCTTGTTCAGGCGCGCGTCGCCCTTGCGGGTGGCCCAGCTGATCCACTGGCTGTCACCCAGTTCGCCGACCTGCTTGACCTTGCCGGGCAGCTGCTTGGTCAGACCGCCCAGCACGGTGAGATCGTCGAAGACGAAATCGGCGCGGCGGGTCATGAGCGCGGCCAGGGTCTGGTCGACGCTGTCGACACTGATGATCTTGATCGGCGGGAGCTGCCGCGCCTTCAGTTGACCGTTGAACTGCTTGAGCAGCTGTTCAGGCGCGGTGGTGGCCTTGACCGCAGCGGTCAGGCCGGAAAGGGCTTCGACGGTCAGCGGGGTGGCCGTCACCCGGGTCTCGTCGGCCCGCACCAGGACCGCGTTGACGCTCTTGCCGAAGGGCACGGTGAAGAGAACCTTGGCGGCGCGCTCGGCGGTAACGTTGAGCGAGGAGCCTTCGGCGTCGACGGAGCCGGCGATCAGCGCCGGGATGATGCCGCTGAAGGCCATCTTCTGGTATTCGAGCGCGACGCCCAGGCTGGCGGCCACCCGCTGCATGATTTCCGGTGTATAGCCAACGATGGTGCCGCTGGCGTCCGTGTACTCGTAGGGCGCGAAGGTGGGATCTATGGCCACCACCAGCTTGCCGCGGGCTTTCACGTCATCGAGGGTATCGGCGCTGGCAGCGCCCAGCAGGCCGAGCCCGAAGGCCAGGGCGGAAAGCGTCATGGCACAGCGGTAAGCAAGAGAGGTCATGGGAGCGCCTAGGTCGGAGGGGTGACCCAGGCCTCATCGCAGAAAGCATGCCATCTCGGGCGGCTGCCGTAGCGAGCGCCGTAACCCCTTGAAGAAACTAATGTTTCTTTTTAAATGTGTTGGAAACTTTTGTTTCTTATGTTTCGGGACGGATTCGCTCCGCTGCCTTTATCCGGTGCATGACGAATTGAAATGGTGCGTCAGCGGGGGTTGTCCAGCTCTTCCAGTTGCTGGTGCAGACGCTCGGCGGTCTCCAGGTGGGAGATCTTGCGGCCAGTCAGCTCCTTGCCGACCAGGGAGCACAGCAGATTGGTGATGGCCGAGACGCTGCTGTTGCTGTCGAACATCAGGGTGCTTTCGGTGTGGCAGCGGATCACCCAGTTCGCCAGCTGAGCGGGGCTACCGGCCAGGACATCGGCCAGGTAGAGCATGCGGACCCCCAGCTGGCCCATCACGGCCATGGTCTTTTCAAGTTGCGGCATCCTTCGCCGCAGCCCGATGCAGATGGCGACATCGTCCGGCCCCAGGCTGGCGAGATATTCGGCCAGGCTGTCGCCGGGTGAGGGCAGCAGCAGGATGTCGCCGCGGACCTGGATCAGATGGCTGCGGACCATGTGGGCGATGGTCTGGCTATGCCGAAAGCCGATGATGACCACCCGCCGGGCACCGACGATGGCGTGCACGGCGGCGAAGAGTTCGTCCTGATTCAGCGACTGATAGGTCTGCCGGACGTTGGCCAGTTCCTGCTCCAGATGATGCTGCAGGAGGTCATCGACCGTGCGCTCGGCGGCGCCACGGTCCTGCAGATAGAGCGGTGAGCCCTCTCCACGCAGCGTCCGGGCCTGGCGCCGGGCTTCTTCGTAGGAGGCATAGCCCAGCGTACGGAAGAAGCGTGTGGCGGTGGCCTTGGAGACGCCGGCACGGGTGGCCAGCTCGGTGGCGGTCTGCATGGCGAGCTGGCCAGGCGCGGCCAGGATCACGTCGGACAGCTTCTGCTCCACGACCGACATCTGTTCGTAGCGTGCCTTGATCCGACTCTCCAGGGAGGTGGGTGGCGGTAGCCGAGTCTGGTCGGATGGCAGCATCGAGCGGCTCTGGTCTGCGAAGGGAGGCTGCAGTCTAGCGGCAAAGGCGTTGCCGAGCGTAGTGCTCCCAGGTAGCCGCCGACGCTGGCGGTGCGGCAGGTATTGAGCCAGGCCCGCGGACGCGGCGTCCTCAATCCTCGCTGGAGGCGAACCCCTCGAGCCAGCGCGCTTCCGAACAGAGCAGGTGGTGGCGCATGGCGGTCTGGGCACCGATCAGGTCGCGGGCTTCCACCGCGCGCAGGATGGCTTCGTGTTCAGCCACGGCGACGCCCCAGGTCTTCTGGCTTTCGGTCTGCTCGGCGACGTGGGTGGAGAGGGGGCTGTGACGCTCGTCGAACAGCGAGGTGATGATGCGCACCAGCGTGGAGTTGCCGCTCATCCTGGCCAGGCGGCAGTGGAACTTGCGATCGTCCTCCATGGGCGAAAGCCCCTGGGCGATCTTGTCGCTCATGTTCCGGATGCACTTCGCCAGGTAGCGGTAATCGGCCTTGCCACCCAGGGAACAGGCCAGCACGATGGTCGCGCCCTCGATCATGGCCCGGGCGTGCATCAACTCCGAAGGACTTTCGCCAAGGGTGGAGGTGCGGGCGCCATTGTTCAGTAGCGCGGCGTTCACATAGATGCCGGAGCCCTGGCGGACCTCGATGCTGCCTTCGATTTCCAGGGCAATCAGGGCTTCGCGCAGCGACGGCCGGGAGACGCCCAGCAACAGCGCCAGGTCGCGCTCCGGCGGCAGGCGGGTACCGGCTTCGATGGCGCCCTCGCGGATATGCTGGCGCAGGCGATCCGCGATCTTCTGGTAGAGCTTTCTTTCGGTGGTGGCAGTGGGCAGCGTCATCGATGAAACCTGCATCTTCAAGGGCTTCAGTATCTCATGGGCTACCCGGTTCGGCGCCAGCGGCTCAGGGCAGGGCGGCCAGCTCGAACAGCGGGGTCGCCAGCTGCCATTTCTCCGATCCCGCCTCGGGCGAAGACAGCTGATAGCGCGCCATCAGGGTTTCCCATTCCTGGATCCTGGGATTGCGCTGTTCCAGCTCGTGCAGGCGGTCGAAGGAGAAGCCCGGCCCGGCTTCGAGCAGCATGGTCAGCCGACAGCCGAGGCGCCAGATGGTCATGTTGGCGACGCCGGCTTCGCGCAGGTGGGCGATGACCTCGGGCCAGACCGCCGCGTGCTGGCGTTCGTATTCGGCGATGAGCGCGGGGTCGTCCCGCAGGTCCAGCAGCAGACAGTAGCGTGTCATGTTCTCGCTCCTCGGCCGGTGGCGGCCGATCAGACCGTTCAGATTTCGACGATGGCTTTGACAACGCCCCGGGCCGGGTCCAGCAGCTCGGCGAAACGGTTGGGCAGCTCGGCCAGTTGCAGGCGGTGGGTATTGAGTGCCG
>Ga0157369_10002913_pt1 | contig 20465 bp, 19 predicted proteins | sample C25metaG_FD_113461 | JGI IMG/M metagenome (GOLD analysis project Ga0157369, IMG submission 113461) | Corn rhizosphere microbial communities from Kellogg Biological Station, Michigan, USA - C2-5 metaG | ecosystem: Host-associated > Plants > Roots > Rhizosphere > Soil | place: USA: Michigan...
GCAACCTTAACAAACCGGCGTCGGGTAAACATCCTAGTTACTGGATCCTCAGTATCGTAGCATTAACCTAAGTTTCCCTCCACCCGCTGGATGCCGCTTCAGTTCCAGGACCCTTGAGGTTCCAGGACCCTTGAACCATCAACGAGTCTCTCTGGCGCTTGAGGCCGTAAGCTCCTTAGATTCAAACCTATCCCGATCTGCCGGACGTCACTTGATGCATTGCCAAACGGCATCGCTAAGCTTTTGACCCAAATACGTCGATTGAAGAGTAGATCCATCTGTAACGCACCCTACTACCACTACTTATCGCCGCCCAAGGTGCTCATAAAGGAAAAGGGAGAAATGGCCAGTTCCGGTTTGCAGTTTATCCGTATGGGAATCGCAGGGCTTGCGTTCGCGGCAATATCCTCGGCGCAGATGACCATCACGCTGACGTCTTCGCTACCTTCGCCCGCTCCGGTTGCGACCATGATTACGTGGAACGCCTCGGTCCCCAACTCTGCGGCCGGTATGATCTGGTACCGATTTCGGGTGAGGGAGGTTGGCGGCGATTTCGCCATGATTCGAGATTATGGTCCGCTTGCATCCCTGGACTGGACCGCGGCCGATCACGAGGGTCTCTACGAGATAGAGGTGTCCGCGAAGAATCGGCAAACGGGTGAAGTGGCGGCCACATCGAGCGTTTACCGAATGCTATCGCGGGTAAGCCCGGACGGCGGCCCTGTAGTCAGTCCCACGGCCCACCCGCTGGTATTTCTCTACAGCGCTCTTTGTGCAGGTGGATCGCGGATGAAAGTACAGGTCCAAGGACGCGATGGAGCCATTCAGGAGACGCCATACAAAGCCTGCGAAGCGGGGCGCAGCATGAATTTTTACCTGGCGGGACTGCATTCAAATGCCGAGTACACCGCCCGACACATCATTGACGCCGCGGGACAACTCGTTACTGGTCCAGACATCCTTTTTGGGATGAGCCAGGCCGCCGCCGGCTTGTTCACAGAGACGGTGATTCAGCCACCTGCGGCAGGCCTATCGAGTCCGATCCTCCTGGGCAGTTCCCTGGCAGGAGCTGTTGCGCACGATCTGGAAGGGAATGTCGTCTGGTACAGCAACAACGGAATTTATACTGTCACGCGGCCCGAGGAAGGCGGTTATTTCTGGGGCACGATCGAGAGCGAGCAGTTCGATGTGTCCCACCAGATCATCCGCAAGTTCGATCTGGTTGGTATGACCGTTCTCGAAACGAATGCGGCCCGCGTGAATGAGCAGCTGGCCGCCATGGGCAGGAGACCGATCACCGGCTTTCACCACGAAGCCAGGACACTGCCGGACGGGAATATCGCCGCACTGGCGGGGGTCGAGCAAATACTCACGGACGTCCAGGGTCCGGGGGCGGTGGACGTGCTCGGAGACATGATCGTCATATTGGACAGAAACCTGAATGTAGTCTGGACTTGGGACACGTTCGATCATCTGGATGTCGCGCGCAAGGCGGTTCTGGGCGAAACCTGCGGACCGGTTAGCGCGTGCGCTCCCTTTTACTTGGCGAAAGAGGCCAATGACTGGACGCACGGCAACGCGCTTCAGCAAACGCCGGATGGGGAGCTGCTGTATTCCAGCCGCCACCAGGATTGGCTGATCAAGGTTAGCTACCGGAACGGGAAGGGAGATGGTCATGTGATCTGGCGCCTGGGCAAGGACGGCGATTTCCAGTTCAATTCCTCGGACCCATGGCCTTGGTTCTCACATCAGCACGATGCGAATTTCGAGTTTTCCGATCCGTCCGCTCTCCTGGTCTTCGACGACGGCAATACCCGCGTAGGCAGCATCGGTGGAAACAGCCGGGGCCAGGTTCTCAGGCTGGACGAGCAGAACCGCACGGCATCCTTCATCCTGAACGCCGACCTCGGAGTCTATTCACTCGCCGTCGGGTCGGCACAACTGCTGCCGGACCACAACTACCACTTTGATGCCGGATTCGTGCCCGAGGGCACCGGGGTTGCGTACTCGATCGAAGTGGATGGAACCGGTCACGTAATCTACGAAGCGAAGTCGAATGCGATTCTGTATCGCACGTTTCGTATGACCAGCATGTATTCGCCGAACTGATAGCCCCGCAAGTTCGCGCCACGCTCACCGGATGACGTAGTATATCCGACAGGAGTGTGCGATGGATCTGCCTGCGCTTATCCCGATCGTGGTAATCGCTCTGTACGTGCTTTCCAGCATCAAGATCCTGGCGGAATATGAGCGAGGAGTAGTCTTTCGGCTGGGACGTGTGCTGCCGCATCCCAAGGGTCCGGGCGTGGTTCTGGTCTTTGCTCCACTGGATCGCATGGTGCGCATGTCCCTGCGCGTGGAAGCCATGGAAGTGCCGGCGCAGGACGTGGTCACGCGGGATAACGTGACGGTCAAGGTGAACGCTGTGATCTATTTCCGCATTGTGGACCCGACCAAGGCGGTTATCGAAGTGGCGAATTATTTGTACGCTACATCGCAGCTCGCGCAAACGACGCTGCGCAGCGTGCTGGGAGAAACGGAACTGGATGAGCTATTGAGCCAGCGTGAGAAACTCAATATCCGCCTGCAAAGCGTGCTGGATCAGCACACCGGCCCGTGGGGCATGAAAGTTACCATGGTGGAAGTGAAGCAGGTGGATCTGCCGGAGCAGATGATCCGCGCCATCGCACGCCAGGCAGAAGCCGAACGTGAGCGCCGCGCGAAGATCATTCATGCGGAGGGTGAGATGCTGGCCGCAGTCAATCTCGAAAAGGCGGCGGAAATGATGGCGCGCCAGCCGGTCTCCATCCAGCTCCGTTACCTGCAAACGCTGGTCGAAATCGGCGCGGAGAAGAACACGACAGTTGTGTTTCCGGTCCCCATGGATATACTCTCGTCATTAACGAAGCTGTTGGACAAATATTCGAAGGAAGCCTAAGTGCCCAGGAACGACGACGGCGAATTTGAATTGATTCTCGGGAACCGCCAGTTGATGAGCGTGTTTTTCATCGTGGTGATTCTGCTGGGCGTGTTCTTCGCGATGGGCTACATCGTAGGGCGGAACTCGTCACCCGTGGGTGCTCCGGAAGTAGCCTCCCGTCGGCCTGACGCCAAGCCGGTGGACGCGGATACGCCTTCACCCGCGCGCGAAACGACGAAGGCGGCTCCCGTGGATGTGCCGAAAGAAGTCGATTCACAACCCAAGGAAACCGCTTCGCAGCAAGGACCGGCGACCAAACCCGCGCCGCCGCCCGAACCAGCTCGCGCTCCCGTGACAACGTCTTCTCGCGAAGCGACTTCCAGCGAGCCGCAGCCGGGCCGGTCTTATTTGCAACTCTCGGCCATCGACCACGATAAAGCTGAACTCATGGTTGAGATGCTGCGCAAGAAGAATTTCCCCGCCATCGCCGCTGAGATCCCGGAGAAACCGGGCGTGTTCCGGGTTTTAGTAGGCCCGGTTTCCGACGTCGCCAAGACGCGGGCCGATCTGCAAAGCGCGAGTTTTCCAGGTAAAGAAGCCCTGGTAAAAACCTTTTAGCGCCGGACTTCGCAGGATATGGACGCGCTGATTCAACTCACGCCCGCTGGACCGCGTTTGCCTGAGTGGCTTCGTAAACCCCGCACGCACTTTGAATCCGTGCATCACCTCAAATCCGAGTTCCGCATGCTGAATTTGCACACAGTCTGCGAATCGGCGCGCTGCCCCAACATGCATGAATGCTTTCACCGTGGCACGGCGACGTTCATGATCCTCGGCAATCTGTGTACGCGCGGGTGCGGATTCTGCTCCGTGCCTAAAAGCGCGCACCCTGGGGCGCTCGATCCCGATGAGCCCGCGAACGTGGCGCGTGTGGCGATAGCAATGCAATTCCGCCACGTTGTGATCACCAGCGTGAATCGCGACGACCTGGCGGACGGAGGCTCAGGACATTTTTCGATGACGGTGCGCGCAGTTTGCACTGCGCTGCCTGAAGCGCGTGTGGAGGTTCTGACGCCGGATTTTCGGGGCGATCTCACGGCAGTGGCCCGCGTGCTCGACGCCGGGCCTCACATCTTCAACCACAACATGGAGACCGTTTCGCGATTGTATCGGCGGGTCCGGCCGCAGGCGGATTACCGGCAGTCGCTGGACGTACTGAAATTCGCGAAAAGCTATCGCCCCGCGGCCTTGGTAAAGTCGGGAGCGATGCTCGGCCTGGGTGAGACTTCCGACGAACTTCATCAGCTCATGCGCGATCTGCGCGCCGCCGACGTCGACATCGTCACCCTGGGACAGTATCTGCAGCCGACGCGCCGGAATCTGCCGGTGGCTGAATTCGTCCCGCCAGCGCAGTTCGATGCCTATCGCGATTTCGGACTTTCGCTGGGCTTCAAAACGGTGTTCAGCGGACCCCTGGTGCGCAGTTCGTATATGGCAGAACACGTCGGAGACAGTACGGCGTGAATCTGATCCTGTCACTGACTTCGGGCGTTTTGCTGGTCCTCCTTTTTCCGAACTTCAATTTCACCTTGCTTGCGCCGGTGGCGTTGGCGCCGCTGCTGATTGCGTGCGCACGTGAAGATTCTTGGAAACGGCGATTCGTCCTGGGGTGGGCCTCGGGATTCGTTTTTTGGTTCGCGGTTTGCTCGTGGATCCAGTTCGTGCTCGAAGTTCACGGCGGCATGGGGCGCTGGGGCGGATGGGGCACATTCACACTGTTCGCGCTGCTCAAGGGTCTATATACAGCGACGTTCACCACGCTGGTAGGCCCGATCATGCGAAGACCTTGGGCGATCCCCGGCGTAGCGGCTCTCTGGACCGCTGTCGAATATGCGCACGGGACGATAGGCCTGGCATGGATCGGCCTGGGCTTCGCGTGGCTGGATCTGGGAAACGCGGCGATCGATTTGCCTCTGCTGCCACGCTTAGCGCCGATCACCGGCGTCTGGGGATTGTCTTTCGCACTCAGCGCGATGAGCTGTGCGATTGCGCTGGCGTTCTTGCGCCGGCCGTTAACGCACTTTATGTGGCTTGCGGCATTCGCGCTTCTGCCGTTGCTGCCGCAGCTGCCTGCGCAGCGTGCGGGAACAGAACGGGTGCGCGTAGTGCAGCCGAATATCGACACCGAAGCCGACTGGACTCCCGAAACTTTCGCTGTGCTCGAACAGCGCATGGTCATGCTTTCCGAACCCGCCAACGCGCCGCTCATCGTGTGGCCGGAAGCGCCCGCACCGTTTTATCCGACGACGGATTCCTTTCGCAAATACATGGGCGATCTCGCGCGCGATGTCCAGGCTCCGATCCTGATGGGTGGCGTGGGACGAACTCCGGCCGGCGATCCTCTCAACTCCGCATTTTTATTCGAGAAGAGCGGCGAGCTCGCGGCGGAACGCTACGACAAAATTCAACTGGTCCCGTTTGGCGAATACATCCCGAACGCCTTTGGCTGGGTGAATCGCATCACGCATGAAATCGGCGATTTCGTTCCGGGCACTCGGATCGTGACGTTTCCCGTGGATGGACACAAGATCGGAGCCTTCATCTGTTACGAATCGGCTTTCCCCAATCTGGTTCGCCAGTTCACCAAAGCCGGAGCCACCGTGTTGGTGAATCTTTCTAATGACGGCTACTTCGGCCACAGCGCCGCGCGGGAACAACATCTGGAGCTGGTGCGTATGCGGGCGGCCGAGAATCGGCGCTGGATTCTGCGCGCGACCAACGACGGTATCACGGCGATGATCGATCCGGCTGGCCGGGAAATCGCACGTTTGCCGCTGTATACCCAGACGTCGGCAGTGTTTCGGTATAACTCGCTGACGGACTTGACGCCCTACGTGCGCTTCGGCGACTGGTTCGCGTGGGCGTGCCTAGGCATTAGCGCCGTTCTGGTCGCCGCACAGCGGCGCGGGCGCACTGGCAAGTCATAAGGTGTTCGCACGCGCCTGCGTCGTGCGGCGACGTTTCAAGCTCAGCTGTGGCGAATCACTAATACGTCGCCGTCCTTGACGATATACTCTTTGCCTTCCAGGCGCAGCAGGCCTTTGTCGCGCACGCCAGGGTAGCCATTGTGCTCGACGAGCGCGTTCCAGTTGACCACTTCCGCGCGGATGAACTTCTTTTCGAAGTCGCTATGGATCGCGCCCGCCGCTTTCACCGCGGTGCTGTTCATGGGAATGGTCCATGCGCGGACTTCGGTTTCGCCCGCGGTCAGGAAGCTCATCAGGCCCAACAGAGAATAGGTGGCCGTGATGATTCGCGCCAGCGCCGATTCTTTCAATCCGTAGCTCGCCAGATATTCTTTCGCTTCCTCAGGCTTCAATTCCGCCAGTTCCGCTTCGACCTGCCCGCAGACGGCTGTAACCGCAATGTTCTTGCGTCCGGCAAACGCGCCCTTGCGGTACTCTTCCTCGACCTCGTGTAGCCGCGGCGCGTCTTTCTCGCCGATATTGAGCACGCATAGAACTGGTTTCAGCGACAGGAACTGGAATCCGCGGATCCGCTTTTCATCTTCGTCGCTAAACTCCAACTCGCGCAGCGGACGATCGGCTTCGAGTTCGGCCTTGATGCGCTCCAGCAAAGCGAACTCTTTATCGAGATCGGGACTCTTGATCTTCTTGCGATCCTTGTCCACGCGTTCGATGCGTTTTTCGACGACCACAAGGTCGCTGAGGATCAGCTCGATCTCCACGTCCTGGAAGTCGCGAACAGCATCAACAGATCCCTTTTCATGCGGGACCGTATCACTGTCAAAGGTCCGCAGCACGTGCGCCAGCGCATCCACGACCCGCAGGCTGGCCAGATAACTTGGGTCGCGCAGGGCTTCCTTCGAGATGGCGGGGAAATCCAGATACTCGACGGTGGCGTAGGTAATCTTGGGGGGCTCGAATATCTTAGCTAACGCATCCAAGCGCCCGTCGGGAACTTTGGTCATGCCGACACGAGTCTCCATGGAACCGACGCGGGCGGACTGGTTGACGCCTGTCAGAATCGTGAACAGGCTGGTCTTGCCTACCATGGGCAAGCCGACTATAGCGGTTTTCATTATTTTGGATCGCGCACAACGCAGCAGGGCGCGAGTTTCTTATTATCGCCTGTGCGCGCCCGGCGCTGTGCGCTCCGGACTCCTCTACAACGGGACGTCTACCAGCGTTAGGATCTCATTCAGCACGCGCTCGGCGGCTTCGGTCGAGCGCGGCGCCAACGCAACACGAGAGTTCACCACCACACGATGTGCGAATACCGGCAGTGCCAGCCGCTTCACGTCATCCGGAGTAGCGTAATCGCGCCCTTCCACAGCGGCCAGAGCCTGCGTCGCTCGATACAGAGCCTGCGCGCCGCGCGGGCTGACGCCCATCGCCAGCGATTCATGCGTACGCGTCCGCTCCACTACAGCGAGCATGTAATCCACCAGGGCGTCGTCCACGGTTACGCGTGCCACTGCATCCTGCAGCGTGACCAGATCGTCTCCGGAAAGTACCGACCGCATGGACTCCGCCGAGGATGCTCCGCCACGCCGCACGATTTCGCGTTCAGCGGCGGCTTCCGGATAGCCGATCCGTATCCGCATCAGGAACCGATCGAGTTGCGATTCGGGGAGCGGATATGTCCCGTGATGCTCCACAGGGTTCTGCGTGGCCACCACCATGAACGGCTGCTCCAAAGGGTACGACCGGCCGTCGATGGTGACTTGCAGCTCGTTCATCGCTTCGAGCAGCGCCGACTGGGTCTTGGGCGTCGCACGATTGATCTCGTCGGCCAGCAGGAAATGCGTGAACACGGGCCCGCGCTTAAATTCGAACTCTTCGGTGTGCGCGTTGTAGATGGTGACGCCCACCACGTCGCTGGGCAGCATGTCGGAGGTGAACTGGATGCGGTGAAAGCTGGAATCGACGCTGCGCGCCAAGGCCTGGGCCAGAGTGGTCTTGCCGACGCCCGGAACGTCCTCGATCAGCAGGTGGCCGCGGGCCAGGAGGCAAGTGAGCGACAGGCGCACCACTTCCGGCTTTCCGCGAATTGCTTCCCCTAGTGCCCCCTCAATCTCGGAGAGCTTGGAGAGCGAACCGGGCGGACCGTAAGTGGTCTCCCGCTGCAGCATCTCCTTAATGATATCGAACGGGAATGATATCGAACGGGCTAGTTCTCTGACGGCCGCGCCACGCGGTCTATGACCAGGACCTGAACCGGCCCCCTGGTAGCCTCCAGCCGAAGGCCGAGTTGCTCCTGCATTGCCACGAACAGGCTGGGTTTGGTCGGTTCCACGGATCGCGGCAGGCTGCCGCCAAATTGGTTTTCGTCGGGCGTCCACTCCAGGTCGAAATCGTACGTTCCGGAAAGGCCGGTTTGATCTAGTACCGACCGGTCGAGCACGGTACGCTGCATCATCCCGGCGAACTGCGTGATCGTGGCGTTACGAGCGGGCAACATAACGCGGACGCCGCCCTTTTCCTCCGGGTAAATGGTGTTGATCAGTTCCGGAAGCGTGCCGGGAGGCGCCGTGCTTGGCTTCAGCTTCGATCCACCCTTTGTCACCGTGATTGCGAAGACGGGGAGTTCCTTTTCTTCACGATGAAAGGTGAGCTGAAACCGGTCAGTCAGGAGCTTACGCAGCATCGCCATTTGCTCATCAAGATTAGGCTGGATATCACCCGGCGTCGAGGCGAGAATATCGTAGCGGTCGGAATCGGTCCAAGGCGCTCCGCCGGCGATAGCGCGCGGGCTGAGGCTATAGGCGGCCGCGACCAGCGCATTCAGTTTGAAGCCTTTGGCATAGAACCGGTTGACACTCTGCATCCGGATGTACCTGCCCAGCGAAGCGGGATCGACCGGCTTGATCGTCGCCACTTCGAATGCTGAGAATGCGGGCCGCGAGGCTGGGGACTGGGCGAATAGCCCACTAGCTGTTAAAGCCAGAACCGCGACCGTGGGCTTGAGCGTCATGATCCCCCTATGTATTGTCTCCGACGAACCTATCTTTAAAACGTTTGGGCGGCCTGAAGTCGGCACTTCAGTAGGCGTACGGCATCAAGGAATACCAGGTATCCGGCCCGCCTGGATAAGTCATGAGCGGTACGACATCGCAGTGAAAGCGGGGCATGGCAGGCGAGGATCAGCTTCGCACAATGCTCTAGACCCTGCTGGCCGACCGTTTTAAGTTGACCGTGCACCGTGAAAAGAAAGAGCTGCCAGTCTACGGGTTGCTGGTGACCAAAGAGGGATTAAAGGCTGAAATGCGCAAGGCGCCGAAGGATGTTTGATCGGTCGATTCAGGCGGAAAAACTTCCTACGGAGAACTAAGAGCGGCTTATTCCAGGCTCATGTTCACGACCTGGAAGTGAAACCGTTCCGGAGGCAGCGAACTGATCGGGCTCTGGCTCATGGCGGCCCACGTGTTGTATGCGGTATGAGCCACAGTGGAGTTCAGATACAGCAGAAACTGATCGGAGAAGCACTTGAGCGGTGGAGGCTGGCGGAACGTCAACCGCATGCCCACCGCTTTTTCGAGCGTCACTCCACCGGTCTCGATGGCCTTGTCCTCGAGCAGCGTAACGAAGCTGCAGCGACCCGCGTGCGGCCACAGGTCCGCTCGCAGAAGATTGCGCAGGTCCATGCGAGTCTCGAAAGTAGTCTCGCATTGGCGAATCCATTCGAGCACATCGTCGCCCCAGCGCCAATGCTGGACGAACTCCAGATACTGTTCGGTTAGGTTGAGAGCCAGATCCATTTTGCGGCGATCGAGCTCGATTTGCGCGCGGACCGGATCGGTTTCGACTGAAGGCGGAGCCAACATGTCTTCGCGCTCGATCAGGTCGTTGGCCATTTCCATGACCCTATCAAGACGCTTGACACCCGCGGAAGTGCGCACCAAAAGCGGCGGCAATTCGTGGGTCTTGGACCCAGGCAGTTCTACGAATTTTCGGTCACCCAGTATCATTACCGCACCCTGGCAACCCTTCGTTTCCCTACTCCTACAATAACAGACGTAAACGTTTTACATACCGTTACTTAATGGAGAAGGCTTCATATTCGGTACATTACCCATCGGCTCCCTGTACCATTACCTACATGGGACTCCGAACCTAACGTGGAAACCTACTCCATAGGAATCGACCTTGGCGGTACCAACCTGCGCGCAGCCGCCATCGACAAAGACGGCAAGATGCTGGCCAAGATTTCCGGTAATACACCGGTTGCGTCTGGACCGGGACCAGTCGTCGACGATATGGCCCAATCGGTCGAGAAACTGCGGGAGCAGTTCGGCCGCGAGCACCTGGCGGGAATCGGCGCGGGCGTGCCGGGCAATATCGATATGGCTAAGGGCGTGATCGTCGGCTGGGGCAACATGCCGATTTTCAACGGTTACGCGATGCGCGACGAGTTGAGCAACCGACTGGGAACGAAAGTCATCCTCGAGAATGACGCCAACGCCGCCGCGCTCGGCGAACAGTGGATAGGCGCGGGGCGCGGCGTGGATGACCTGGTACTATTGACGCTCGGTACGGGGGTGGGCGGAGGAATCATCGTAGACGGGCGCATTCTACACGGCCACATCGGCATGGCCGGCGAGCTCGGCCATATGACTGTGTCCCCAAACGGCTATCCGTGCGGCTGCGGCAATCGGGGATGTTTGGAAAAATACGCATCCGCCACGGCGGTTTCGGCGATGGCTCGCTTACTCAATCTGGGCCATGATCTCACGGGGAAACAGGTCTACGATCTGGCTGTGCAGGGTAACGATAGAGCGCGAGAAATCTTTAAGGCAATGGGGGAAGCGCTGGGGATCGCTCTGGCCAGCCTAATCAACATTTTCAATTTTCCGCTGTATCTTCTGGGTGGAGGCGTGGTGGCTGCCTGGGAATTCTTTGCCCCGGCGATGATTGCGGAGGTCGACCGACGGTGTTTCACTTACCGCAGCACTCTGAAGATCGCGCCCACTCGCATCGAAGCAGCCAAACTCGGCGGCGACGCGGGCCTGTATGGCGCGGCATACCTGCCTTTGCAGGACGTGAGACGATAATCGTATGCGTTGGCCTGCCTGCCTGCTCCTGTTTTTTTCGGTTGTAACCGCCCGATCTCAGGACACTGTTCGCACGATGTTCCCGGCCGTCCGCGGGCTGCATGAAATGGTCGGGGCTGCCAACAATCTGGAAGTCGCCGCAGGAATGCGCATGCTCGCGCAGGGTGGCAACGCCGTGGATGCGGGCGTCGCCACGGTACTGGCCGCCACAGTCACTGAGCAAAGCCGGGTGGGCCTAGGCGGCGAGATTCCCATCCTGATCAAGATGAAGGACAAGCCGGTGATCGTCATCAGCGGCGTCGGCGTGGCAGGGTCGAAAGCTACCGTCCAATTCTTCGATCATCGGACCAACGAGCCATGGGAGCAGCCTGGCCGCATCGCGCCTATCCCGGCCATTGGGCCGCGCGCCGCCATCACGCCGGGGCTCGTGGACGGGCTTCTGCTGGCCCTTGAGAAATACGGAACCATGTCCTTCGGCCAGGTGGCGGCGCCCGCCATCGAGTACGCCGACGAAGGATTTCCGATCGGCGAGGAATTTGCCGAGTTCCTGGCCGAACTGACGCTGTACCATGCGTTCTGGCCGACTTCCTTCCGTTTCTTTTATCCCAACGGGGTACCGCCCAAGCGCGGCGAGATCGTCAAGATGCCCGCCCTGGCGAATACATTGCGCCAGATGGCGGCCGTCGAGCCGAAGACCAAGGGCGATCGCGCCGCCAAAATCCGCGCAGTCCACGATCTGTTCTATAAGGGCGCCATCGCCGCCAAGATATCCGACTTCCTGGATTCGAACGGCGGCCTGATTACCCGCGACGACCTAGCCAAGTTCCATGCCGAACAGGACGAGCCGCGTACGACTACCTACCGGGGGTACACCATTTTCAAACCGGGTTTCTGGTCGCAGGGACCCGTGATGATCGAAGCGCTCAACATCCTGGAAGGCTTCGACCTCAAGAAAATGGGCCACAACAGCCCCGAATATCTGCACACTTTGATTGAGGCCGTGAAACTGGCCTTCGCCGACCGCGACCGCTACTACGGCGACCCCAAATTCAGCAAGATTCCAGAACAGATCCTGCTTTCGAAAGCGTACGCCGCCGAGCGCCGTAAGCTGATCGATCCAGCGCACGCCTCGATGCAAAGCCGCCCGGGCGAGCTAAACGCGTCAGTCGCGATGGTCGGCGGCAATGGAAAGTCGTCGGATAAAGATACGACCTGCGTAAACGCGGTGGATCGCGAAGGCAATGCGTTTTCCGCTACGCCCAGCGGCGCATGGATTCCCTCGGTCATCGTTGCCGATACGGGCATCCCGCTCTCCGTGCGCATGGAGGTGTTCGTGACCACGCCCGGACATGCGAACCAATTAGCTCCGGGAAAACGTCCACGTGTCACGCTGAGCCCGACCATCGTAACGAAGGACGGCCAACTGGTGCTCACCATGTCGACCCCCGGCGGTGACAACCAGGACCAGGCGATGTTGCAGACGCTATTGAATATCCTGGAGTTTGGCATGTCGCCTCAGGAAGCTGTAGAGGCTCCGCGGTTCCAGAGCAGCCACTTCTATAACTCCTTCGGATTTCACGAGTTCACGCCGGGCCGGGTGAGCATCGAAGGCCGCATCCCCAAGCCGACGATTCAGAAGCTGATCGACCTCGGTCATCTGGTCCAACCCGCTGCCGATTGGAGCAACACGTCGGCGCCCACCGTCATCCAAGTGATTGGTGGAGTCTTGAACGGCGGGGCGGACCCGCGCCGTGCGCGGTACGTCTTCGGCCGCTAACGCTATAATAGAAGTGGAGTTATTTGTGTTTCTTTCGCGATTTCTGCGCCTATCGGCGCACGTTCAGATGCTGCCTATCCTAGAAGGTGGCGAGGAAATCCTGGTCGGCGGCCAAGCTGTGCTCGAAGGCGTCATGATGCGCGCTCCGCACAGTTATTGCGTAGCCGTACGCAAGGCCGATGGCCAAATGGTCACCGAGGAAAAGCCCCTGCACAGGATGTCCGAGAAGTACCCTATTTTCCGGTTACCGATCTTCCGTGGTTTAGGAACCTTGGCGCAAGCCATGACGCTCGGGGTAAATGCTCTGCAATTCTCGGCCAACGCAGCGCTCGATGAGGGCGAGAAGGACGGCAAGAAGCCCGAACAGATTAGTTCTGGGATGATGGCTGCGACCTTGATCGGCAACCTGGCCTTCTTTGTCGCGCTGTACAAATTCGTGCCTCTATTACTGGCGACCCAACTGGGCCACGTGGTGCCGTCACTCTCGGGACGGTTCGCCACCAACATGATGGACGGCGGGATACGCATTGCCATCTTCCTGATATTCCTGTTCGCGCTTTCACGGTTCAAGGATATCCGGCGCGTGTTCCAATATCACGGAGCCGAACACAAAGTGGTCTTCAACTATGAATCCGGCCGCCCCGTGACGATCGAAAATGCGCAGAAGTTCGTTACCTTTCATCCGCGCTGCGGAACCAGTTTCATGCTGGTGATGCTGGTGATCGCGATGATCGTGTACGCGCTTATCCCGGTGGACGGTTTCTGGATCAAGTTCGCGGTGAGGTTAGCTATGCTGCCGGTGATCATCGGGTTGAGCTACGAAATTATCCGCTTCGCTGCCAAGCGCCAAGGCACCTTGATGGGACTCCTCAGCGCCCCAGGGCTCTGGCTGCAACGCATCACCACGCAACCGCCCGATGATTCTCAGGCCGCCGTCGCGATTCACGCACTTGAGGGCGCTATGGAGCTCGAACAGAAGCAGGGCGGCGAACTGGTTATCGCCTAAAGCCAGCCGACATGGAATATCAGAAAAAACTCGACGATATCGAGCGCCGCTTCGAGGAATTGACCGCTCAGATGGCCGACAATGCGGTCATCAGCGACTCCACGCTGTATCGCAAGATCTCCAAGCAGCAGAGCGATATGAGCGATATGGTGGGCAAGTATCGCGAGTGGAAAGCGGCCAACAAGAATTTGCAGGAAGCGCGCCTGATGCTAGAGGAAACCGATCCCGAGCTTCGGAGTATGGCCCAGGATGAAGTCGCGCGCCTGGAGCCTCTGCTGACCCAGTATGAAGAGGAGCTCAAAGTGCTGATGCTCCCCAAGGATCCCAACGACGAGAAAGATGTGGTCCTTGAAATTCGCGCCGGCACCGGCGGCGATGAGGCTACGCTATTCGCCGACGAAATCTTTCGTATGTATGGGCGTTTCGCGGAATCGCGTGGCTGGAAAGTGGAAGTCACCTCCGCTAGCGATTCGGCCGTTGGAGGATTGAAAGAAGTAATAGCCCTGATCAGCGGCAAGCGCGTCTATAGCCAGCTCAAATACGAGAGCGGAGTGCATCGGGTCCAGCGGGTTCCGCAAACCGAACAGCAGGGCCGCGTTCACACTTCCGCTGTAACGGTCGCCGTTCTTCCCGAAGCCGACGAGGTCGAGATCAAGCTTGAGCCCAAGGATGTGCGTATCGATACGTTCTGTTCCTCTGGTCCGGGTGGTCAGAGCGTCAACACGACTTATTCGGCGGTGCGCCTAACGCATTTGCCGACGGGCGTCGTCGTGTCGTGCCAGGACGAAAAATCGCAGATCAAGAATCGGGCGAAGGCAGAACGCGTTCTGCGATCGCGCCTGTACGAGATTGAGCTCGAAAAGCAGCAGGAAAAGATTGGCGCGGAGCGCCGCGGCATGGTCGGTTCGGGCGACCGCAGCGAGAAAATCCGCACCTATAATTTCCCGCAGAACCGTGTGACCGACCATCGCATCGGCCTCACGCTGCACCAACTCAACCTGGTGATGGAAGGCAAGCTCGAACCGCTCGTCGACGCCCTGACGACGTACTATCAGACCGAAAAGCTCAAAGAGCAGAGCGAAGCGGCCTGACCATCCACACCGCGCTGCTACAGGGCCGGCAGCTTCTCGAAGAAGCTGGGATCGGGGTCCCAAGGCTCACCGCCGAAGTATTGCTGGCGCACGCCATCGGTCACAATCGGGCTTGGCTGCAGGCCCATTCGGACGAAGAACTGCGCGAGGTCTGGTGGATTCACTATGGGCGCTACCTGCATCAGCGCCTCCAGGGACAACCGACGCAGCAGATCACGGGAGTGCAGGAATTCTATGGTCGCGATTTCCGCGTGACGCGCGACGTCCTGATCCCCCGGCCTGAGACAGAACACGTGATCGAAGCCGCGCTGACGCTGGGAGCGCGGAACGTACTCGACATTGGAACGGGATCAGGGGCCATCGCCGTTACATTGGCGCTTGAAACCGGCGCGCGGGTAGTGGGGACGGATGTATCGTTCGCTGCATTGCGCGTCGCGGAGGCCAATGCGCGCAGACTCGGTGCGGCTGTCACATGGATCGCCTGCGATCTCGGAACCGCCCTGCGGCCCGCCGCTTTCGATCTGGTGGTTTCGAATCCTCCCTATGTTCCCGCCCGTGCTAGAACCACGCTACAGCGGGAAGTTCGCGAATACGAACCCGAAGTCGCGCTGTACGGCGGCGATGACGGCCTGGAAATCTATCGCAGACTGATCCCGGAAGCTCAACGCCTGCTCGCGCCCGGGGGATGGCTGATTATGGAAATCGGCTACACCTTGGGCGATGCCGTGAGAGATATGCTGGTCGCGTGGACGGACATCGAAATTCGGAGCGATCTGGCGGGTCTGCCGCGCGTGATTCTCGGGCGACATCCCCCGGGGCCGTGAAGCTTTACTTCCATCTCGACATGGATGCGTTCTTCGTCTCCGTCGAAGAGCTCTTCGATCCTTCGCTCAAAGGCAAACCGGTAGTCGTCGGCGGACGACCCAATGAGCGAGGAGTGGTTTCTGCTGCATCGTACGCAGCCCGCAAGTTCGGTATCCACTCGGCCATGCCTTTGCGGACCGCGTACAAGCTCTGCCCTCAGGCGATCTTCGTCGACGGCCACCGCGAGCGCTACATCGAGTACTCGCACAAAGTCTACGAAGTCTTGCAGGGGTTCTCGCCCAAAGTCGACATGGCGTCCATCGACGAAGCCTATCTCGATCTAACAGGCACCGAGCGGCTGCACGGAACTCCTCTTCAGGCAGCCCACAAGCTGCACCAAGCCGTCAAAGAGGCTACTGCCTTGAACTGCTCGATTGGAATCTCCGCGTCGCGCATGGTAGCCAAAGTGGCGTCCGATCAAGCCAAACCAAATGGCATCCTTTGGATACTTCCCGGCCAGGAAGCGAGCTTTCTGGCACCGCTCGATGTACGTAAGATCCCTGGGGTCGGCAAAGTGACCGAAGGCCGCCTCCGCGAAATCGGGATACGCAAGGTTGGCGATCTGGCGGCGCTCGACGAAGCGTTTCTCGAAGAACGCTTTGGCCAATGGGGCTTGGCGCTGGCGGGCAAATCGCACGGCATGGACGCGGGCGGCTGGTTCGACACCGAAGTCGGCGAGGGCGGCGGCCCGAAATCCATCAGCCACGAGCACACTTTTTCGATCGACACCGCCGAGGCCGCGGCTCTCGATGGGATACTCGTGCGCCTCTCGGAAATGGTTGCGCGGCGGCTCCGCGATCATCGCCTGTGGGCGCGCACGCTGCAGATCAAGCTGCGCTATTCCGATTTTTCGACCTTCACGCGGTCGCGCACGCTGGATCATGCCTCGCAGATCGATGCCGAGCTGGCGACGGCCGCACGCGACCTGTTCCACAAAGCCTGGACCGGCAAACCGATCCGTCTGCTCGGGGTCTATGCGCAGTCGCTCGAGGCAACCGAAGGACAGACTAGCCTCATCGACGAGCCACGCGCTGAGGACTGGCGCCGGACCCTGGCCGCAGTGGATAAGATCCGCGAGAAGTACGGCGAGGACGGCATCATATCGCTGGCTTCCGGCATGAAGGCCGCATTCCGCCAACGGGTGCACGAGAATCCCGAGAACTTGCCCGGCAAGGATCCGAAAAAAGCGTAGTACTACGTTTACTACGGTATCCGCGCTGTCTCGTTGGCCCCCAAGTTGCTTGCTCGTGGATCCGTGATTCATCCGGGATTCAAGTGGCTGCCGCTGGCAATCGCGTTCGGCGCGCTGGCATCAGGCCAATCCGCTTTGAAAGATCTAAAAGAAAAAACCACCGAGACCCCATCCGCCGCGCTTCTTTCCGCCAGCGCTTGGGAAACTCTCGATAAGGGCCTTCAGCATGACGATTCCGATCTTCGCAAAAAGGCAATTGGTGCGGTCGGAACTATTGGGGCGGCGCCGGACGCGGTCCGGAGGGTGGTGCAAACTTTGCACGACAAGAATACGCTGGTCCGCCAGAAGGCTGCGGCCACTTTGGGTGACATGGGTTCGCCCGACGCGATTCCGGAACTTAAAGCGGCGCTGGAGGACGGTCCCGAAGTGAGCTTTACCGCTGCGAAAGCACTGTGGAGTCTGGGGGATTCCAGCGGTATGGAGATCTTCTGGCAGGTGATGCAAGGTGAGCGCACAGACGGGCCGGGCTTCGTTGAGGGCGCCCTGCGAAATGTTAAGCACCGCCTGACTCCCGGACAACTCGCGATCATGGGCGCAAAGGAAGCCGCAGGCATCCTGGGTCCAGGGGCCTTCGTCGTTGACGCATTGCAAGAGGTCGTAAAGGACGCCAAGAAGAGTGGCGGAGCTGCGGGACGTGTGGTGGTCGCAGGCATCTTGGCCAAGGACCCGGATCCTAATACCGTCTCCTTGCTCGAATGGGCGCTCCGCGACGACAGCTCAGCAGTGCGCGCCGCCGTGGCACAGGCCCTCGGAAGCTGCGGGAACAAGGACACGGCTCTGAAACTGGCGCCCTTGCTGTCCGACGATAGTCACAGTGCCCGCTATATGGCCGCCGCAGCCATTATCAGGCTTAACCTTAAATTCGCTCCCGAATGACCGCTAGTCAGGGACGGTCCCCGTCTCGGGTATCCTAGGAGCAGTGCCGACGTTGTCTATTGTCGTACCGATCCACAACGAAGAGCCCTGCATTCTGCCGCTGTATGACCGGCTGACGGCGGTGCTGGAGAAGATCCGCAGGCCCTACGAGATTCTCTTCGTGGACGACGCCTCCACTGACCGCAGCTTCGATCTTCTGGCCAACCTGGTGGAGACGGACCCGCGCCTGAAGGTCATTCGGCTGCGCCGCAACTTCGGGCAGACCGCGGCTTTGGCGGCGGGTTTCGACGAATCCCAGGGCAACATCGTCATCTCGCTCGACGGCGATCTGCAGCACGCGCCCGAGGACATTCCCGCGCTGCTCGAAAAGATCGACGAGGGCTACGATATCGCCAGCGGCTGGCGCAAGGACCGGCTGGATAACGCGGTCACCCGCAAGATTCCTTCGCGCATCGCTAACTGGCTCATGGCCAAGGCTTCCAAAGTAGACCTCCGGGATTTCGGCACCACCTTCAAGGCTTATCGCGCGGAGATTCTCAAAGACGTGAATCTCTACGGCGAGTTGCACCGATTCATTCCGGCACTAGCGTCGTTTTATGGCGCACGCATCGCCGAAGTGCCCATCCGCAATCTGCCTCGCGCAAATGGCGGGTCGCATTACGGGTTGGGACGCACCTTCCGCGTGGCGTTCGATATCTTTACGATCTGGTTCCTGCTGAAGTATTTCACGCGACCGATGCACTTCTTCGGAAAGTGGGGATTGCTCAGCGCAGGAAGCGGCAGCTTGGTCCTGCTCGGGCTCGCCGTCGAGAAGATTTGGACCGGTGTCGATATGGTGCAGGCCCACGGTCCATTGATGCTCGCAGGAGCGCTGGCGCAAGTCACCGGGGTGATCCTGTTCTGTACCGGACTGCTGGGGGAAGTGCTCACGCGCACCTATTTCGAAAGCCAGGGCCGACGAATTTACGCCGTGCGGGAAATCCGCACGCGGCGCGAAGAGAAAGCCGCCGGCGGCGCTCGTTAGTCCCAGATGAGTCCAGTCCGTGCTGTGATTTTCGATTTCGGCGGAGTTCTGTGCCTTCATCCTGATGAGCCGCGCTGGCGGCGTGTCGCCAAAACCGCAGGCTTGCCCATTTCCGAGTTCATGTCCGCATTTTGGGCTAACCGGATAAACTATGACGCCGGTCGGCTCGAGCCCGCCGATTATTGGCGCGGAGTTCTTGGCCCCGCTTTCGACGAGTCAAAGTTGCCCGAGCTTATCCGAGGTGAGATCGAGCTTTGGAATCAGTACGACCAGCGCATCTTCGAATGGATCGGGCAGCTGCGAAGTGCGGGGCTTCGGACCGCGATCTTGTCGAACCTGCCGCGTGTCTTGGGTGAAGAACTGCGGCGCACCCGTGGATTTCTGGAACACTTCAACCACGTCACTCTTTCCTACGAACTCGGGGTGGTGAAACCTCAACCCGAAATCTATCTGGACGCGATCCGGGGAGTGGGCGTTGAGCCTTCCGAGGCGCTGTTCCTGGACGACCGTCCGGACAATGTCGAGGGCTCAATCGAGGTGGGAATGCCGGCCCTGCTCTATACCACCTGGGAAAACTTCTCGCCTTCCGGCTACGGTTTGCCCGTTCCGGCGGAAGCTCGCCGCCAGTAGTCCTCGAACAGGCTCTTCATCGCCTCGGCCATGCCCTCATGTTCGAACACGACGGCTGTCCAGGCGGGCTTGGTGGTGACAGGATCCACCAGCGCCAGCAAGCCGCAGCGGCCGTCCATCACCGTCATTTTCATCGGGACTTTGTCTATCTGGCGGATCTGGACTCCCGCGTTCTCGTATTCCGCGAGGAACCGCTGGTGCGCGGCGTCGAGTGTGCCTCGTTCGACAATCAGCCGGCACTGGACTCCCCGCAAGCGGGCCTGAAGTATCTCCTCTACGTCGAGGGGATCCACCGCGTAAGGCGGGCGAGAGAATTCGAGATACTCGACGCGCGCCGCAGCCAGCATGCTCCGAAACTGGCCGGCTGTCTGGCCCGGATCGTTGACCAGTCGCAGGAAATCGAGCGTCCCGCGACCCTCCTGGCCTTGCGCATACGCCGACGCGAGGTCGCTCAACAGCGCGGAGGCCGCCTTACTTTGTTCCGCCAACTCAGCTTCGAGGGCGTGTGTGCGACGCGATAGGTAAGCCGACAGAGCCTGCTCGGGCGGTACGGCTGAGAACAGTTTGGTGCGGTCCTGAATCACGCGGGCGAATCCTTTTTCGACCAGGCTATCGAGCACCTCGTAGATTTTCTGGCGTGGCACGTGGGCGCGCGCGGCCAGTTCCAGCGCCTTGAACCGGGGATGTCCGACCAGTACCAGGTACGATCGCGCCTCATACGCGTTCAGGCCAAGCGCCTGCAGACGCTGCCAGAAGCGGCGGAATTCAAGTTCGGATGGTTGTTCGCGCGCCATTTGAATCGTGCGGGAATGGTCGAGGATAGCAAATTGATACAATCGCCGTATGAGCGCACAGAACGGTGTGCGCGTTATTAAGGAGTACGGTCTTGAATAAATCTGCCGCCGGCCTGCCTGAGACCCTCGGAGCACTTCGAACCTACAAAGATCTGGC
>Ga0157369_10002915_pt1 | contig 20460 bp, 16 predicted proteins | sample C25metaG_FD_113461 | JGI IMG/M metagenome (GOLD analysis project Ga0157369, IMG submission 113461) | Corn rhizosphere microbial communities from Kellogg Biological Station, Michigan, USA - C2-5 metaG | ecosystem: Host-associated > Plants > Roots > Rhizosphere > Soil | place: USA: Michigan...
CGCAGCGGTCGGCGAGTTCCTTCGGCGGGACGGCGTTCGAGGTGTGGTAGCTGATGATCTTGGTGAGCTTCGTGGGCACGCCCGCGCGACCGCGGATCGTGTACACGTGCTTCGCGAGGTCGGACTCGATGTGCGTCGAGACCTCGTACTCGTTCTCGGTCTCGATCGTGTGATCGGCGCCGGCGACGATCGTCATGCCGGAGTTCGTCGTCTGGTACCCGAGCATCGCTCGTGGACCGTCGATGAGCTTGTAGCGAGGCTGCAGCACCCGCTCGGTGAGGGACTCCGCCTTGCGCGGGTCGCCCATCCCCGGCTCGGGTGCGTTCGTCAGGTAGTCGTCCTGACGGTCCTGGCGGTTGATGATCTGACTGGAGAGCACGAGCGACGCGTCCGCGTCGAGCAACGTGACCTCGTAGTCGAGGACCGCGAGGTGGCGGTCGGTGAAGGACACCATGCGACGGGAACGGATGTGGACCCGCTTCCCGGAGGGCGTCCGCCATTCGAGTTCGCGGCTGAGGACACCGGTCTTGAAGTCGAGCCGACGCTCGAAGCTCAGCAGGTCGGCGTCGTTGAGGATCAGCGGCTCGTCGTCGACGTAGAGGCGGACGACCTTCGTGTCGGGCGCGTTGACGATCGTCTGACCGACGCGGGCGAAGCCGAACGCCTCCTCGGCGTGACGGATCGGCCAGGTCTCGTGGAACCCGTTGATGAACGTCCCGTGGACGTGGCCGTCGCGGCCCTCCTCGACGTTGCCGCGGAAACCGAGGTAGCCGTTGCCGAGCGCGAAGAGGGTCTCGGTCGTTCCCTCGTCGTCCGCGTCGACGTGCGTCTCGACGAGCGCCCAGTCGTCGAGTGGGAACCGGTGACGGTCGAGCGGGTCGCTGGTGATGTGGTTCATGCCTGGTCCTCGGAGGAGTCGTGGGGTGCCGTGGGGGTCTGTGGGTCGGCCGGCGCGTCCGGCCCGGCTGTTCGCGAAGCCGACCGCAGTGGGTCGACGAGGTCGGCGAGGTCATCGACCACGATGTCCGCGCCGGCATCGATGAGCGCCTGGTGTCCGATACCGCGGTCGACGCCGAGCACGAGACCGAAGTCGCCGCGGCGGCCGGCCTCGACCCCGGAATGCGCGTCCTCGACGACGACGCACTCCGACGGAGCGTAGCCGAGCAGACGACCGGCCTCGACGTAGGTGTCCGGCGCGGGCTTGCCGGCGATCCCCTCGCGCGCGGCGACGACGCCGTCCATCACGACCGGGAACCGCTCACGGAGCCCTGCCGCTCGGAGGACGACCTCGGCGTTCTTGGAACTCGACACCACGGCGACCTGGAGACCCTCCTGCTCGACCGCGTCGAGGAACGACAGGGAGCCGGGATAGGCCGCGATGCCGTCCTCCTCGAGCACCGCGGTGAAAACCGAGTTCTTCCGGTTGCCGAGGCCGCACACGGTCTCGAGCTCGGGGGCGTCGGTCGGTGAACCCTCGGGGAGCGTGATACCGCGCGACGCGAGCATCGCCCGGACCCCGTCGTACCGCGGTTTGCCGTCGATGTACCGGAAGTAGTCGGTGTCGGTGTACGGCTCGGTGATCCCGCGGGCGACGAGCTCGTCCGTGAAGAGCTTCGCCCACGCGTGCATGTGGATCTCGGCGGTCGGGGTGATGACGCCGTCGAGGTCGAACAGCACCGCCTTGCATCCGAGGAGGCGCGAGGCCGCCTCGGGGAGGCTCAGGACGTCGTTCGATGGCGCGTTGATCGGCTGGTTCACGGTGCACGGTCCTCGTCGGTCGGGGGAAGAGGTGGACAGTGGGACGGAAGCTGCTGCGGACCGGAGGGGCGACCGCGCAGACCCAGCCTAGGAGAGTTTGGCCACCACGTCGTACACGCGGTCGATCCCGGCGTGGACCGGGAAGTGGTGGTTGCCCACGAAGAGCCCGTCCTCGTGGATCTTGTCGGCGGCGGGGAGCTCGGCCGGGACCCTCGCGTCGAGGTACTTCATGACCGGGTTCTTCGTGAAGTTGCCGGCGACGATGGGCCGTGACTCGATCCCCTCGGCCGCGAACGCCCGCACGACCTCCTTGCGGCGGCCGGCGAGCGCGCCCTCGAGCACGAGCGAGAATCCGAACCAGCTGCTCTCGCCCTGCTCGCGCTGGATGCGCACGGAGTCGAGGTCGGCGAAGCGTTCCGTCCAGTACACGGCGTTCTCCCGACGACCGGCGATGAGCTGTGGGACCTTCTGGATCTGCTCGATGCCGATCGCGCCGGACATCTCGAGCGGACGGACGTTGTAGCCGGGCAGGACGAAGCGGAAGAGGTCGTCCCACTCGTCGCCCGACTTGTCGTGCACGGCGTTCTGCTCGGGGAGTCCACGCGTCCAGCCGTGGGCTCGCAGCGAGATGAGCATCTGCGCCGTGGCCTCGTCGTCCGTCAGGATCATCCCGCCCTCCATCGTCGAGATGTGGTGGGAGAAGAAGGCGCTGAACGTGCCCATCGCGCCGACCGTGCCGGCGAACCGGCCGTCGTCCTTCGCGCCGAGTGACTCGCAGTTGTCCTCCAGCAGGAGGAGACCGTGACGTTCGGCGAGCGCCGTGAGCGCCGCGAAGTCGTTCGGGTTCCCGAGGAGGTTGACGGCGAAGATCGCCTTGGTGCGCGGGGTGATCGCCGCCTCGGCGAGCGCCAGGTCCAGGTTGAGGGTGTCGACGTCGATGTCGACGAAGCTCGGGATGAGGCCGTACTGCTGGAGCGGGTAGTAGGTGGTTGCCCAGGACACGGCGGGCACCAGCACCTCGTCGCCCGCCTGCAGGTCGACCCGGTCGTCGAGCACGGCAGCGGCGATCGCGAGGAGGTTCGCGCTCGACCCGGAGTTGACCATGACACCGAACCCGGCGCCGAACGCACTGGCGAAATCGCGCTCGAACTGCGCCACGAGCGGACCCATGGTGAAGCGGCCGCTGTCGACGACACACTGGATGGCGGCGTATTCCGCGGCATCCCAGGAAGAGGTCGCGAGGGGGAAACCGGAGTCGAAGATGTCGTCGGTCATGGTGTCTGTGGCTCCTGAGCTGCGAGGTAGGCGTGGTAGCTCGCGGCGACGCCGGTCGCGAGCGGGGTGGTGGGGTTCCAGCCGAGCGCGCGGGCGGCGGCTGAGTCGAGCAGGCGCTGGTGGACACCGGAAGGCTTGGTGGCGTCGTATCGGAAGCGACCGGTGAAGCCGACGGCGCGACCGGCTGCCTCGTAGTACTCGGTGATGCTGTGGTCGACGCCCGGCCCGAGGTTGAGCGTGACGGGCCACGCGTCGAGTGCGCCGAGCTGCGTGACGAGCCAGGCCGCGAGGTCGGGCGTGTAGGTGAACTCGCGTCGGGCGGTGCCGTCGCCCCAGACCTCGACCTCGTCGGAGCCGCTCGTCACGGCGGCGTGCACCTTGCCGAGGGCGGCCGCGATCAGATGCGCCTGGCCGTGGGTGTAGTCGTCGCCCGGGCCGTAGAGGTTCGACGGCACGGCCGCGCGGTAGGCGAACCCGTACTGCCGGCTCGCGTACTCGCAGAGCTTCGTCCCGGCGATCTTCGCGAGTGCGTAGCCCTCGTTCGCGCCCTCCAGCGTGCCGCTGAGGAGCGCGGCCTCACCGATCGGCTGCGGGAGTCCCTCGGGGTAGATCGCAGCACTCGACACGTAGAGCAGCTCCGGGACACCGGCGTCGATCGCGCCCCGGATGACCGAGGTGTCGATCAGGAGGTTGTCGAGCAGGAAGTCGGTGGGACGCTGGAGCTTCGCCTGGATGCCGGCGACCTTGGCCGCCGTGTGCACGATCGCGTCCGGCGCCGTCCGGCCGATGAGGCCTGCGACGGCGGCTCGATCGGTGAGGTCGGCGTCCGCACGCGTCGCCACGATCAGCTCGTCGGCGGCGCGGAGCGTGGGCCAGACCTCGGCGATGCTCGAACCGAGCATGCCGGCACCACCGGTGAGGAGGACGCGCACCGCGCCTAGACCTCGGCGGTGTCGATGTAGGGCGTGCCCGACGCCTCGAGCTCGGCGACGTCCGAGTCGACCATGATCTGGGCGAGCCGGGGCGGGAGCACCTTGGGCGACCAGCCGAGGACCGACTCGGCCTTCGCGTAGTCGCCGATCAGCGCGTCGACCTCGGTGGGACGGAGGTAGCGCTCATCGAACTTGACGTACTGCTCCCAGTCGAGGTCGAGCCGCTCGAAGGAGAACTGGAGGAAGTCCTTGACCGTGTACGCGGTGTTGGTGGCGAGCACGAAGTCGGTCGGCTCGTCGGCCTGCAGCATCCGCCACATGCCCTCGACGTAGTCGGGCGCGTAGCCCCAGTCGCGGACGGCGTCGAGGTTGCCCATGTACAGGAAGTCCTGCTGGCCGGCGGCGATGCGCGCGGCGGCACGGGTGATCTTGCGGGTCACGAAGGTACCACCGCGACGCGGCGACTCGTGGTTGAACAGGATGCCGTTGACCGCGAACATCCCGTAGGCCTCGCGGTAGTTCCGGGTGATCCAGTAGGAGTACACCTTCGCGACGCCGTAGGGCGAGCGCGGGTAGAACGGGGTCTCCTCGTTCTGCGGCGGCGGTGTCGCACCGAACATCTCGGAGCTGGACGCCTGGTAGAAGCGGCAGTGGAGACCGATCTGGCGGATGGCCTCGAGGAGTCGGACCGTCCCGATGCCGGTCGTGTCGCCCGTGTACTCCGGCTCGTCGAAGCTGACCCGCACGTGCGACTGCGCGGCGAGGTTGTAGACCTCGTCGGGCTGGATCTCCGCGAGCAGCGTCGCCAGGCGCGAGCCGTCGGCCAGGTCGGCGAAGTGCAACTGGAGCCTGGGCGAACCGTCGTGGGTCGCCTCGGGGTCGTAGATGTGGTCGATCCGCCCGGTGTTGAAGGTCGACGCGCGGCGGATGAAGCCGTGCACCTCGTAGCCCTTCGCGAGGAGGAGCTCGGCGAGGTAGCTGCCGTCCTGACCGGTGATACCGGTGATGACGGCCTTCTTGATGGGGGTCTCAGTCATTCGCGCGCACTCGCTTCGCTTCACAGATGGGGGATGATCTTCGGCCGGCCGTTCGACTCATGCAGTGTACCGGAGGCGTCTGGAACGGCTCGGTGCGCCACCCGCGCCGTTCCTCCTGGGCCCGCTAAGCTCTGTTCACATGCCGCTCGTCGCCGTCGATCTCCTCTCCTACACCGGCACCAAAGGGGGCATGGAAACCTACACCCGAGAGCTGTACCGGGCATTCGGCTCGCTCGATCACGAGTTCACGTTCGTCGGGCTCGCGAGCCGCGAAGGGGCAGCGCTCGATCAGAGCTGGTTCCCCGGGGAGATCGTCGACACCGGCATCAGCGGCGAGAAGCGTTTCGAATGGGCGGCCGGCGAACTCTGGCGGATCGCTCGGCTGGCGGAACGACGCGGAGCGTCGATGCTCCATGCCCCGGCCACGCTCGGCCCTGCCCGCTCGCACCTCCCACTCGTGGTCACGATGCACGACATGCTCTACTGGAGCCATCCGGAGCTGATGTCGACCCCGTTCTACACGGCACCGGTGAAGTGGATGGAGCGGCGGGTCGCAGCGGCGGCGACCCGCATCGTCACCATCAGTGAGGTCTCCAAGAACGAGATCGTCAAGTTCCTGGGCGTCCAGTCCTCCGAAATCGACGTCATCCCACTCGCCGCCGCGGAACCACGGACGACGGTCCGTCGTCCCGACCGGACCCGCCCGATCGTGCTGGCGACAGGCAACCGTCGTCCGCACAAGAATTTCGAGGGGCTCATCCGCGCACTGGCCCTCATCGATCCGCCGGCGAGACCCCGCCTCGTCATCACCGGGAGTCACGGTGACGATCCACTGCGCGCTGTCGTCGACGAGCTGGGGCTCGACGCGGACGTCGAGTTGCTCGCCTGGCTCGCGCCGGAGGAACTCGGCGAGCTCTACGCGACAGCGACCGCCCTGGCCGTCCCCTCGTTCGCGGAGGGCTTCAGCCTCCCGCCGTTGGAGGCCATGCAGAGCGGCCTCCCGGTCCTGGTCAGCGACATCGCAGTGCACCGCGAGGTGTGTGGCGATGCCGGCATGTACGTCGACCCACACGACCCGGCGTCGATCGCGGAGGGGCTTCGGCTGCTCGCAACCGACGCGGACGTCGTCAACGAATACACCCGTCGAGGATTCGAGCGGGCAGCGCGGTTCAGTTGGCGGTCCACGGCGGCGCAGACGCTCGACTCGTTCCGAGCGGCGCTCGCGACGGGGGCCTGACCCGCGCGCACGCCGATTCCACCTGTCGGTCGAAGCTTGCTAGCGTAGCCGGGTGACGCTCGACATCATGATGCCCTTCTACGGCCGCCCCGACCATTTCCAGGCGGCGGTGGAGAGTGTGCTCGCCCAGACCGACCCGGACTGGCACCTGACGATCGTCGACGACGTCTACCCCGACCTCGCGCCCGGCGAATGGGCCACGGCGCTCGGCGACCGGCGGATCACCTACATCCGCAACGAAGTCAACCTCCGACCCTCCAAGAACTACCGGAAGTGCGTCGGACTCATGTCCGGCGAGTTCTCGGTCATCATGGGCTGCGACGACCTCATGCACCCGAACTACGTGCGACGCGTCGGCGAGCTCATCCGCCAGTTCCCCGACGCCTCGATCATCCAGCCGGGCGTCTCGGTCGTCGACGAGCACGGCACGCCGTCGAAGCCCCTGGCCGACCGCATCAAGGCCTTGTACCGCTTCTCCGGGACGGGCGCACGCGCCTACCGCGGCGAGGAGCTCGCGACGAGCCTCCTGCGCGGCAACTGGACCTACTTCCCCTCGCTCGTGTGGCGGGTCGAAGCCCTCCGCAAGCACGAGTTCCGCCTCGACCTCGACGTCGTCCAGGACCTGGCGATGCTGCTCGAGATCACCAAGGACGGCGGCAGCCTCGTCCTCGACGACGAGGTCTGCTTCTCCTACCGCAGGCACTCCCAGAGCGTCTCCGCGGTCACGGGGCCGGACGGCTCAAAGTTCCGGCAGGAGCGGACGCTCTTCGGCGAGGCCAGACGCGACCTCACCGCGATGGGCTGGACGCGTGCGGCGCGCGCGGCGGCGAACCACTGGACCTCGAGGGCGAACGCGCTCAGCGAACTGCCCGCCGCGCTCAAGGCCCGGAACGCAGCCGGCCGGAAGGCACTGCTCGAGCACGTGTTCGCGCGGGTCTGAGCCGTCCACCAGCCCGACGGCGCTCCGGCCCCATCGGTCGGTCCGGCCGCGCCGAAGCACCGCATCCGCTCCCGATTGCTAGGATTCCCCACATGACGATCTCCCTCGCCGGCACGCTCATCGTCATGCCCGCGCTCAACGAAGAGGCCTCGGTCGCCGCCGTGGTGCGCGAGGTGCACGAGAAGCTCCCGGGCGTCGCCGTTCTCGTCGTGAACGACGGCTCGACCGACGCGACCACGACCGAGGCCCGCTCGGCGGGTGCGATCGTCGCCGAGCTCCCCTTCAACCTCGGCGTCGGCGGCGCCATGCGCGCCGGCTTCAAGTACGCACTCGCCCACGGCTACCGCAACGTCGTCCAGGTCGACTCCGACGGCCAGCACGATCCGGCGGGCGTCGTCCGGCTCGTCGAGGAGCTGCAGACGGCCGACCTCGTGCTCGGCGCGCGCTTCGCGGGCGAGGGCGACTACGAGGTCAACGGCCCGCGCAAGTGGGCGATGGTGGTCCTCTCCAGCGCGCTCAGCGGTGTCGCGAAGACGAAGCTGACCGATACGACGAGCGGCTTCCGCGCGACCGGCCCACGCGCCGTCCGCCTGTTCGCCGAGCACTACCCGGCCGAGTATCTCGGAGACACCATCGAATCCCTCGTCATCGCAGCCCGCGCCGGCTGCGTCATCCGGCAGGTCCCCGTCGCGATGCGACCCCGCGCCGGCGGGACACCGTCCCACAACCCGGTGAAGGCCGCCAAGTACCTCGCCCGCGCGGCGCTCGCGCTCGTCTTCGCGCTCATCCGCCCGCCGGTCGCCTTACACAGCGGTGAAGAGGTGGTGACCGCGTGATCCCCGTCGGCACGTACATCCTCGGTATCGTCGGAGCGCTGCTCACGCTCGGCATCGTCATCGAGATGCTCCGCAAGCGGCGCCTGCGCGAGCGTCACGCCGTCTGGTGGCTCTTCGCGGGCATCCTCGCGCTCGTCATCGGCGTCTTCCCGCAGGTCCTCGTCTGGGCGGCCGGGATCATCGGTGTCGAGATCCCGACGAACCTCGTGTTCTTCGTGAGCATCTTCATCCTGTTCCTCGTGAGCATCCAGCACAGCTCGGAACTCACCACGCTCGAGAACCGCAGCCGCACGCTCGCCGAGGAGAGCGCGCTGCAGGATCTGCGGATCAGTGCACTCGAAGCGCAGCTCCACGAGGCTCGACGCGGTCGGTCCTCGCAGGACGACCGGGCCTGACGCGTAGCCCGGCGATCGGGCGGTCGACGAACCACCAGAGCGCGTAGCCGTAGGCCACCGAGATCACGAGCGTGCAGAGGATGCTCGGGATCCAGTCGAGTTCCGGGTTCAGGTGGATCAGCAGCTGCTGCACGGGGAAGCCGATGAGGAACATGCCGTAGCTCGGGTCGCCGAACCGACCGGCTGAGCGCAGGACGGGGATCGGCTGCGCACCGATCGTGACGAGCACGTACGGCACGGCGAGGTGCGCGAGGAACCACGTCAGGTCCGGCGTGAGCACCATGACGATCGCGAGCACGGACCCGGAGATCACGGCGGCTCCCCCGCGCAGCGGCACCCGCCACTCGCGGAGCGCGGCTCCCGCGCAGAAGAACGCGCCGACGCGCAGGATGTCGTGGACGTAGTTGCCCCAGACGATGCCGTCGGTGTCGACCGCCTCGGCGAGGGGTGCGACGACGCACCAGAGCAGCAGGGCGGTCCACACGGCTGCTCGGACCCGGCGCCACGGGATGCAGCCGACGACGGGCACGAGCAGGTACATCGCGAAGAGCGGCCCGAGCGACCAGAGCGCTCCGTTCACGGCGTTCGCGTAGGAGTTCTCCGCGAACACGCCGGGCAGCAGGTAGTCGGGGTTCAGCACGAGGTTGCTCGCCAGGTGCTGCAGGGTCTGCGGGTGGACGAGGTAGCTGCGCACGCCGAGGGTCGAGGCGATCAGGCCGATGACGGCGACCGTGACGAGCAGGCTGACGACCAGGCCCGGGAATATGCGGAGCACACGCGCCGATACGAATCGGACGAGCTGCGGCCGGCGCTCCCACGCAGCGGGTAGCAGGAAGCCTGAGACCACGAAGAACACCCAGAGCCCGAGCGCCGGCACGTCGTCGGTGCTGACCGGGCCGAACGGCGAGATGTCGTCGTCGAGGATGATGAGCGAGTGCCTGACGAGCACGGCGACCGCCGCGATGAGGCGGAGCGCGGTGAAGGAGTTGGGCGTCACGGTGGCTCCCGGAATGTCGCCGGACGGGTGGACGCGTTCCCGCGAACGCGACGACCACGCTATCCGACAGCTGTCTGTTCTCGAAATCGGCGCGTGCCGTACGCGACGCCCGCTGGCGCCCGCGCCGCTGCTCAGGCGGTCGGCTCGATGACGGGTGCCGGACCCCTTCCACCGCGCACGAGCGCGACCGTGTGCACGATGAGCCCCGCGAGAGGGCCGAGGGTCAGGGCGAGCAGGGTCCGTTCGTGGAGTCCGAGCGGCAGCGCGAGCACGAGTACGGTCACGACGGCCGCGACGATCCAGCCGGCGGTGAACGGCCCGTGCTGCGCGCGGGCGAGCGTCGCGGAGCCGGTCACGCACAGGACGCCGACAAGGCCCGCGCTCGCGACGAGCAGGGCGATCGTCCCGCCGGCGAGCACGTCGGGCCGCCCGAACAGCACCGAGAGCGCCCACGGCCCGAGCCACCACGCCAGGAGCGCGAGCAGGCCGGAGCCCGCCAGCACGACGGCCGCGAGCCGCAGGACCCATCCGAGCACAGCGTTCGCGTGAGAGCGGAAGACGACGACGAGGTAGCTCTGGAGGGCGAGCACGACGATGACGATGGGCGCGCGCGTGAGGGTGATGGCGTAGGTGAGCGAACCGAATGCGTTCGCCGAGACGATGTCCCCCGTCGCCTGGATGATGAGCGGCAGCCCGCTCACCATGACGCCCGTCGCGGCAGCGGCCACGACCGTCCGGAGCACGTTCCAGCTGAGCTCGCGTGGCCCGACGTCGATACCGAAGCGCCCGACGACCCCGCGGCGGATGAACCGCCACAGCACGAGGGGCGTGATCGCGAACGGCAGGGCGACGCCCCAGGCGAGCACCGCGGTGTCCGTCGTGAACAGGAGCATCCCGCCGACGATGGCGAAGCGCAGCAGGCCGTCGATGATCGTCATGGCGGCCGCGGCGGTCCAGAACGAGAGCCCGTACAGCACGCCGGAGATCGTGGCGACGACGAGGTAGGCGGCCAGACCGATAACGAGCGGGAGGACGAGCGACCAGCCGTTCACTGGGAACACGGCCCCGACCCACAGCCACGCGGTCCCAGCGAGGACGACGGCGACGACGAGCGCCGCTCCGAGGGCGAAGTTCCGCAGGAGCGGGGTACGTCCGGCCGTCGCGCCGTTCTCGAGCGGATGGGTCGCTCGGGCGACCTCCTGCTGCAGGCCGGACAGCGCGCTCACGAGGAGATACAGGGCCGACCAGAACACGGAGAACGGCGCATACGCCGCCGTGCCGAGCGCCGCGCCCGTGATGATCTGCAGGACGTAGCCCGCGCCGCCGCCGATGGCCGTCGCGGCGAGGATGAGGACGGCGCCGTTCGGTCCGCGGCGTCCGCTCTCCTGCGGCACGCCGCTAGGCCCGCGCGTCGGCACCACGCTGGGCGGCGATCCACTCCTGCAGTGCGGCGACGCCTCGGGTGACGTCCCAGGCGGGGGCCCAGTCGAGACCGGCGAGCGAGTCCTCGATGCTGCACTCGGCGTGCCGGACGTCGCCGTCGCGGTACATGCCGTTGACCACAGGTGCCGGAGCGTCGTGGTATGCGGCGATCGCCTGGGCGAGTTCGAGGATGGTGGTGCCGACACCGGACCCGATGTCGAATCGCGACACGTCCGCCGAGGGCCCGGCCGTGATGACGGCTCGGAAGGACTCGGCGATGTCGTCGATGAACACGAAGTCACGGACGATCCGACCGTCTTCGTAGACCTGGATGGTGCCGCCGTCCATGGCGAGCTGGGAGAACAGGGACACGATGCCCGTGTAGGAGTTGATGAGCGACTGGCCGGGGCCGTAGACGTTCTGCAGGCGCAGGATCGTGAGCTGAGCGTCGTGTGCAGCCGTCCACGCCGAGAGGATGTGCTCCTGCGCGAGCTTCGTCGCGCCGTAGACGCTCGTCGGCGCCGGCATCGTGACCGCCGCGCGGCTCGCGAGCGGGGTCGCGCCGGGGAAGTCCCACTCGCCGCGCTCGAACTGCGCGTGCGAACGCTGGCCGGGCTCGAACACCGAGCCGTCCTCCCGCTGCCACTGGCCCTCGCCGTACACGGCGCGACTCGACGAGAGGACGAAGTGCGAGGGCACCTGACCGGCACGCCCCAGGGCGTCGAGCATCTCCGTCGTGCCGACGACGTTCGCCTCGGCGTGGCTCGTTGCCGCGTGGAGCGACTGCGCCGTGCCGGTCTCAGCGGCGAGGTGCACGATGACGTCGGGCCGGACGTCGGCGAGCAATGCGTCCCACGCCGCGGCGTCGGTGACGTCGCCGACCACGAGTTCAGCCGCCTCGTGGAGGTCCGCCGGGCGCTCCGCGCTCGGGTGCACCTGCGGGTGCAGCTTGTCGATGACGACCCAGCGCTCCGCGGCTGCGGCCAGCTTGTGGGAGAGCGCGCAGCCGATGAAGCCGGCGCCTCCCGTCACCAGGACGGTTCCGAGCGTTGATGCAGTCACGTGGTGGTTCCTTCGGTCTGGGACGGATCGACTTTCGATGGTACAGGGCGTCCGCGCGTGGCGAGCCAGTCGAGCCCGCGCCCCGGGCCCCGGTCCTTGAGCGACATCGCGCGCTTCTCGATGCCGTGCCAGCTGAGCCAGGCGCAGGCCGCGGTCACGAGGATGGTCAGGGCGACCCACGCCCAGTAGCCGAGCAGGTACCAGCCGAAGAAGGCCGTGAACTGCTGGACGAGGAAGCCGTAGACGTACATGCCGTAGGAGTAGTCGTTCTTCGCGCCGATCCACTGGATGCGCTTCGGCAGCCGCACGGCCAGCCACAGGACGAAGTAGGCGAACGCCGGGTAGCCGAGGAGCACCCAGCCGCCGGTCAGCAGCGTGACGACCATGACGATGCCGCACGCGATGCCGATCCAGTCATTCAGCGGCACCTTGCGCGAGTACATCGCGAGCGTCGAGCCGAGCAGGAAGGCGAGGGTGAGCTTGATCTTGTTCGGGTCGGCGAGCAGCGGCGCGAACTGCGCGACGATCGTCGGGGCAAGGCTGTAGATGATGAAGAGCGCCCAGTACGCGCCCGCGAGTGCCGGGACGACCCACTTGGCGTGACGCAGGACCCCGAGCACGAGGAGCGCCGCGACGAGCATGTAGCAGCCCCACTCGAGCGCGAGCGTCCAGAGCGAGCCGTTGAACACGCTGTACTGCACGGCCTGGCCGTACGGCGTCGTCGTGACGAAGATGTCGTAGACGCCCCACTGGCGGATCGTGAGGTCGGCGTTCTGGAACACGTACATGATCGGCCCTGAGCCGATGTAGTCGCGCAGGCCGTGGCCGGACAGACGCCAGGCGATCGGGCCGACGATGAGGGCGCCGACGAGCAGGACCGTCCAGAACGCCGGGAAGATGCGCAGCGCACGCCGCCAGACGAACTGGAGGATGTCCGCCGAGGCACCGCTCTTCGCGATGAGGTACCCGCTGATGGCGAAGAAACCGACGACCGCGAAGCCGCCGATCGTCTCCTGGCCGTTCGTCCAGCCCTTCGACGGGTCCTCACCCCAGCCACCCGTCGGGAAGGCGTGCGAGAAGATCACCATCGAGGCGAGGACGAGCCGCAGGATGCCGAGGGAGTTGCGGTGCCCGCCGAGCGCCTCGGAGAGTGAGACGGACCCGCCAGGACGCCGCAGCGGGCGGGACCGACGACGCGTCGGCTGATCGAACGGGACGTTCGTCGTCGAGGTCATGCGATCCATTCGGTGGCTGGTGGCGCCGGACGCCTCCGCGCCGGCACCGCGGTGCGGGGTCCCGGTAAGGATACCCCGACCCGCACGCCGGTCGCGGCAGCGCCAGCCAGTCGCCGCGGCTCGTCAACCCCGTGGCGATAGGATGACCTGCGGTCGCGCCCCGCCGAACCGTCGCGGGGTGCCGCTCGCTCGCCACCGTTAGGACCCACCCTCCATGGCCTCGAACGCTCCCGCCCACGCCGCCGCCTCCCGCTGGGAACGGCGTCGCTGGCTCACCTTCCTCATCGCTTTCGTCGCACTCCTCGTGCCGATGACGCTCTGGGCGCTCGCCTCCCCCATCGGATCGGTGCCGGACGAGCCGTCCCACGCGATCCGTGCGGCCGCCGTCGCGCGGGGCGAGGTCATCGCCACGCCGTGGGCGAAGAACCCGACGCTGACCGCCGCGACCGTGCCGGAGAACATCGCGAACGCCCACGACCTCGTCTGCTTCGCCTTCGACGCCGAGGTCACCGCCGACTGCCAGACCGCAGTCCGCGACACGGGGCAGCAGCTCGTCGAGACCGGCTCCTCCGCGGGGCTCAACAGCCCCGTGTTCTACGCCCTCGTCGGCTGGCCGTCGTTGTTCCTGACCGGCGACGCCGCGTTCTACGGCATGCGCATGATGAGCGTGCTCCTGTGCGCCGCCTCCCTCGCGGTCATGTTCATGCAGCTGACGCTACTCCCCCGGTTCCGCTGGGCGGTCGTCGGCGCAGCCGTCGGCGTGACGCCGATGGTGCTCTACCTCGGCGGCTCCATCAATCCCAACGGCCTCGAGGTCGCCGCCGCCGGAGGGCTCTTCGCGACGCTCCTCACGACCTTCCGCGGCTCGCTGCTCGGCAGACGACTCGTCGAGCAGGCGGGGCTCGCACTCGTGCTGGCCTCCGCACTCATCACGACGCGCAGCATCTCCCTGCTCTGGCTCCTCATCATCGCGGTCGTCTCCATGTTGCTCGGCAACCGCGAACGCGTGCTGCGTGTGCTGCGCTCCCCCGTCGCGTGGGTGCTCATCCTCGGCCTCGGCGTCGTCTCGGCGCTCACCGTGCTCTGGTACCTCAATCCCCCCGTGCTCGGCGCACCGTCACCCGCGACACCGGTGAGCCCCGTGAGCCTCGCGTTCGTCTTCTTCTTCACCGAGCTCCAGACCTTCGACTACATGTTCGGCATGATCGGCTTCTTCGGCTGGGTGGACACGAGCGCCCCCTCGCTCACCCTTGCGGCATGGGCCATGTGCATCGCCCTCCTCGTCGCCGTCGCGTTTCTCTGGGGCAAGCGGAGCACGAAGTGGGCGATGTGGGTGTTCCTCGTCGTCTGCGTGCTCGTCCCGGGCTTCACGCAGCTGGGCGTCTACGCGCAGTACGGCTACATCTGGCAGGGGCGGTACATGCTCGCGATGTTCCTGTGCCTCCTCGTCGTCGCCGGTGTCGCCCTCGACGACGCGGGTCTCGGAGCGGACGGACGGGTGCGGCATTTCGTGACCGGCACCTACGGGTTCCTGTTCGTCGGCCACCTGCTCGCCTTCGTGATGGTGCTGCGCCGCTACATCGTCGGCGCGAACGGCAGCCTCTCGGAGATGTTCTTCAACGACGGCTGGGAGCCGCCCTTCGGCTGGAAGTCCCTCGCGCTCGTGTACCTCATCGCCTCAGTCCTCACCGTGCTGCTGCTCCGGCGGGCGTTCACGGTCGCTGAGGGTGCGGACATCACCCGCGACGATCAGCTGATCACGCCCGCGGAGCGCCTCGAGACCGCCGAGATCGAACGCCTCGACACCCGTGCTCAGGGCCGCGGGACCACCGAGTAGATGTAGAAGGTCGACGGCCCCTGCTTGACGGTGCGCAGCAGGTCGACGCACGGCTGCTGGATGTCGAACTCGGACAGCACGTACTGGACGTTCTCCTGAGCGAAGGTCTCGCAGGAGTCGAAGATCAGCCTGATCTGGTCCGGCGTCGGGTTGATCGGGTTCGGGGGGCCGTCGCCGACACCCCACGACACGTTCCCGAGCCGGTTCCACGCGGACTCGTGCGAGCCGTCGGGGTCGATGCGGTCCCAGAGTTCGCGCGACGGAGCGCCCTGGACGCCGTTGAACGAGGGCAGCCCGGACTGCACGAGCGTGATCCCGAGCAGGGAGCTGTTGCCCGCGCCGACCCAGTTCCCCGGCGCCTCGGCGTCGATCTCCTGCATCGTCTTGACGAGGGTCGTGCCGTTGAGGTCGTAGACACCGGCGTACACCGGGTTGACGGTGCCGCCCGTGACGGCGCCGACGATCGCGAACGCCACGGCGCCGATGACCGGCCGGCGGCTCAGGAAGAAGCCGATCGAGACGAGCGTCAGCACGACCATGATCACCCACACGGGGCCGGCGGTGACCGCCGTCTGGTAGCGCAGGGCGTCCCACGCGATCGCGGCCGACAGGATCGCTGCCGGTGTGATCGCGAGCACGACGATCCACCACGGCACACCGCGTTCACCCGCGGCACGCCGTTCGTCGAGCCGGACGACCACCACGACGACGAGGACGATCGCAAGCAGCCCGAACGCGAGGCGCATGCGGTTGAGCGGCACGCGGTCGAGGAAGAGCACGTGCGCGATCGCGTCCCAGCCGGGGATGAAGAAGAAGGCCAGCAGGACGACGCCGAGGGCGAGGAGTGCGATGAGCAGCCAGTCGACCATGTGGCGACGCCGTGGTCGACCGACCACGAGCCAGAGCGCTGGGAGCGCGAGGAAGAGCCCGACGAGGATGAAGGTCGAGGCCTCCGAGGCATTGGGGCCGAACGGCACACCCTGGGCTGCGTCGAGCCCCTTCGAGAACGGCCCGGCGAACAGCGACAGCAGGTCGCGGATCGTGCCGTCGCCCGTCGATTGCAGCCGCTCCCCCGGGTACACGGTCGCGGTGAACGCGCGGATGATCTCCGCCCGCGTGATCATCCACACCGCGAGGACACCGCCGGCGACGACCCCGGCCGCGAAGACCGGCCAGAGCGCCAGGAGGCGGCGACCGAAGCCCACGATGGAGGTCGACCGCCTCGTGAGCAGGAAGCCGACGATGAAGGCGATCGCGACGAGCGTGACCGGGACGATGAACGGCACGTACACGGTCATCCCGGTGGTCACCGAGGTGTAAGCGATGACGAGACCCCAGAAGACCTTCGTCCTCCGGCGCCTGGATCGGAGGAGCCACACGACGCTCGACATGAGCAGCAGCGCCCAGGCGACGGGCCAGTGCGTGTTCGAGCCGAACCACCACTGGAAGAAGGGCGAGGCGAAGAACCCGAGGGCGAGGAGTACCGAGGTGACTGGGCGCCTCGGCATGAGCGTGATGGCGAAGACGTACATCGCCGCGATGAGCGCGAAGGCCGGCAGCCACCACTTGACCGCCATCGCGTTGTCGAGCGGCAGGAGGAAGAAGCCGAGCAGGTGTGGGCGGAACGCGACCGACCAGTCCGTACTCGGGAGGTCCTGCAGGACCGTGGCGTCGTAGCTGTCAGCGAAGTTGCTGTTGGTGACCGGGAGGCCCTGCTTCACCTGGGAGATGATCCAGGAGGTGTTGACGCCCCACTCATCGCTTCGGATCGCCTGCGGGTCGCCCAGGAGGTGGTTCGGGTCCGCCTGCGAGTTGAACGACTGGTTGAGGATGCCCGACGAGCTCCCGGTGATCCCGCCGGCCACGAGCGCGATGAAGACGACGAGGAGGGCTGCGAGGGGCGCCAGGACGACCCGAAGACGCGGGAGCCCGTCGGAGGTCGGTGCCCAGCGCTCGCGCCGTGCGGGAGCGAGCAGATCAGGTGCGGTGGAATCAGGCATCCCGTCGAGCGTAGCCCGTTTCGCGCCTGGAACGGATCACGGGCCGGTCCCGCCTGGGACCGGCCCGTGTGCATCCTCTTCGGATCAGACGTTGGGTCCGTTCGGGAGCAGGTTCGCGAACGACCACGGGACGTCGAGGAACGAGGTGCCGCCCAGTTCCGCGAACTTCGCCATCGAGGTGATCCCTCGCTTCGTGCCAGCGTCGAGGTAGTACAGCGTCCCGCCCGGGCTGCGGATGAAGCGGTTCGCGTCGGAGCCGATCTTGAGCTTCGCGCAATTCGTCGCGGTGAGCGCGACGAAGGTGATCGGGTAGAGGGGCTTCAACTCGGCGGAGACCTTGTGCAGGGAGCCACCGGCGGACACGTAGTCCTGACCGTTGCAGGTGATTCCGTACCCCAGGTACTGCCCGGTCGGGTACGCGTCGAGGTAGGCCTGCGGCACGAACGAGGTCCCGGTGACGCCCATCGCCGTCGGGAAGTCGAAGCTCGTCACCGGAAGGCGGTTGTTCGCGCCGTCGATCAGGAACACTGCTGCGCTCTCGGGGCTCCGGACCAGCGATCCGGGTGCAAGCACGGGGTTGCCGACCGGTACCTGGCCGAGGATGGGCTGCGGGACGGTGATGATGTTCGGGTTCTCCGTGCCCGCCATCGCGACGAGCGCTCCCCAACCTGAGTACGGACGAGCTTTGCCCTCGGTGACGTAGTAGACGACGGCGCTCGCCCCCTTCACATGGCTGCCCTCACCGATGGTGCCGAGCGCGGCGTACTGGTCCACGAAGCCCTGGCTGGCCGGCACGGTCGCCAGGGATCCGCCGACACCCCAGTTGAACCGTCCACTGGAGGTGAGCACCTGTGGCGCTCCCCCGTTCACCGACACGGCGCCGGGGAAGGTCCCGCCACCCGCGACTTGCGCCACGTTCCTCGGCCACAGCGCGCTCGACGAACGAGCCGGAAGCCCGAGGGCCGAGGCGCTCGCCGCGTCGATCGTGTACTGCTTGCCACTCATCACGTAGGAGAACGTCCCCGCGCCGCGACTCTGCAGATAGACCGAGTCGCGCAGGATCGGCACCCCGTCGGCCAGGTTGGAGACACCGGCTTCGGTGAGGACGATCATCGCGGGTGGGATTCCGGCGAGCGACTGCGCCGTGGCGTCCACGATCTCGCGCTTGGTACCGCGCGTCACGTAGTAGCGCGCACCTGAGGTGGTCGCGTACACGGGAGTGACGGTCGCGCCGACCGAGACGAAGAGGTTGAACTGCGCGTCGGTGAGCTGGGTGTAGCCCGCGGGTGTGCAGGAGCCGCCGTAGTCGATCACCATCTCGCAACTGGCGAAGCCGACCTTGATGCCCGCGTCGATGAAGGCGATGCCGCCGGCCGGCGAACGCACGATCCGCGAGGCGTTCTGAGCCGTCGGGTACTTGTCAAGGTAGGACTGCGACACGGTGGTGACGCCGCCGAGCGCACTGTACGCGGAAAGCAACGCCTGGTCGGGGATGTAGTACTTCTGCGTCCCGGCGACGAGGTAGATCGCCGCGGACGCCGACGACTTCACCAGGCTGCTCGTGCCGGTGGTCGAACCGAACCAGTCGGTGTACAGGCGCCAGAAGTTGCGGTTGCCGTACGCGCCGCAGGCGTCGCCCGTGCCGTACAGGTTCGCGAGCGCGGAGGCGTTCGGTTGGTAGGGCGTGTAGTTGTAGAGGCCGGCGGTCGCGGCGTTCTGGATGTAGACGGAGCTCGATCCGCACGCGGCGTTCGGGTTGTAGCGCACGGCGTTCACGCGTCCTGCGACGTGGTTCCAGCGGGTGGGGTTCGCCTGGTAGTTCTTGAACTGCAGCGCCGCGGCGTAGACCTGGTTGAAGAAGCCGTAGTAGTTCGTGTCGCAGTCAGCGGTGTCCGGGCAGCCGTAGCCCATGGCGCTCCGGTACTGCCTGGCCGACGGCCAGTCGTCGGTGATCAGGCTCTGCTCCTTCTCGAGCATCACGATGATGACCTTCTGACTGATCCCGCAGGCCGCACCGACCTTCGCGATGATCGTCGCGGCCGATTCGCGGGACGATCCCGCGTACGCCGCGCAACGCCCGGCGACCGCGGCGCGCGTCGGCGTGGCCTCGGCGAAGTCCTTCAGACACGTGTACCCGGCACGGCACGTCGGACGCGCCGAGTTCAGGAACCCCTGCACCGAGGCCGCGCTCCACGCTCCACCGTCGTAGAACAGCTCATCGGTGATGATGTTCCCGGCCTGGAAGTCGCTGGCGTTCGCCGCACTCGCGGATTGCGCCGCGACCGGAGCGATGGTCAGGACCCCTGCGATGAGCGCGATGGCCGCGAGGATCGCAGGGAAACGTGAGCGCCTCATGGCACCTCCAGGTCGAGTGCGGTCGAGGAGAGCTTGTCGATCTCATCCGACGAGTACGTGAGCGTGACCGACCAGGTGCCGGACGGGAGCTGTTCGAGCGGCACCTGCACGGTGCCGCATGAGGTGGTGCTGGAGTCGGCGATACCTTCACTCGTCACGACGATCGGCTCGCCGAGCCCCGTGAACGTGAAGGTGCACGAGCCGCCGTTCTCGATGATCCCCTGCACGTACCCCGCTGCCGAGGCGTGTAGTCCGTCGAAGTCGACACCCGCGTAGCTCACGACGGCGTCCGCCGGGGGCGGCGTCGGGGTCGTGTCTGATCCTTTGTCGGTCGGGACCACACCGGGAGCGATGCTCGTCGCGGAACCGCTCGGCGTCTCATCCCCCGAACCGAAGGTGCATGCGGTCAGGGCGGACACGCCAGCGAGCAACACCGCTGCCAGCACGGCCGTGGTGACCGGTCGCTTCATCATCGGGTCCTCGACTCTCGATTGCTTACCCCCGTTCAGGGTAGCGGTTGCTGAGAGTTCTTTCCGACAAGTATCGATGTCCGGCGTGCCTCACGGACAACTCGTCCGTGTGTGTCGCCGTCCTCACGTCATCGGATCGAGCGCAGTTCCTCATAGGTCGCGCGCACGCCGTCGTCGAGATCGACGATCGACGGGGCGCCGAACTCGACCGTGTAGCGCGCGACGTCGAGCACCACGCGGTCGACGAAGGTCGGCGGGGCAGGGCGATCCTCGATGGGGAAGTCGATCTCGGTGACACGCCGCAGCGAGTCGAAGACCTCGTTGACGGAGTAGCCCTGGCCGCTGCCGATGTTGTACAGGTCGTGCTCGCGGTCGCGGCCGACGATCGCCGTGATCATGCGGACCGCGTCAGTGACGTAGATGTAGTCGCGGACCATCGAGCCGTCGCCGAGCCGGACCGTCGACTGGCCGGACGCCACCTGGCGCAGCGCGATGGGGATGAGACCCTGCTTCTTGTGCGGGTGCTGCCTCGTGCCGTAGGGGTTGGAGATCCGCAGGCTCGTCGAGTCGAGGCCGTGCATCGTGCGGAAGTAGTGGAGGTAGTGCTCGATCGTGAGCTTGCCGATGCCGTACGGCGAGACCGGGAGTGCCCGATCGGTCTCGGCGTAGCTC